>ERZ1643249.207-NODE-207-length-74736-cov-5.956080_pt1 | contig 74736 bp, 71 predicted proteins | sample MGYA00579263_ERZ1643249 | MGnify/ENA primary metagenome ERZ1643249 (study PRJEB29033, sample SAMEA4952264) | chicken gut metagenome | biome: Broiler Chicken; feature: Gastrointestinal Tract; material: Caecum | place: Ireland | collected 2018 | study: Broiler...
TGCAAAAGCGCTTGCAGAGTTTATGTTTATGGATGAGGACGCGCTTATTCGTATTGATATGACGGAATATATGGAAAAACACTCGGTATCAAGGCTTATAGGCGCACCTCCGGGGTATGTCGGCTACGATGAAGGCGGACAGCTGACAGAGCGCGTCAGAAGAAAACCGTATTCGGTTATACTTTTTGATGAAGTTGAAAAAGCGCACCCCGATGTCTTTAACATAATGCTTCAAATCTTTGATGACGGTCGTCTGACTGATTCAAAAGGCAGAACGGTTGACTTTAAAAACACTATTATCATTATGACATCAAACATAGGTTCCGATATCATACTTGATAATGCGGTTAAGGGGCTTTTATCAGAAAGTGACAGAGAGCACACCAAAGAAGAAATCACCGCGAAATTGCATGAGTTCTTTAAACCCGAGTTTTTAAACAGGATTGATGAAACAGTGTTCTTTGATGCGCTCAGACTGGATGATTTAAAACGCATTGTGGATATTCAGGTTCAATATCTTAAAAATCTGCTTGCCGCAAGGAAAATAGAAATAGAAATCACCGAAGACGCCAAAGAAAGACTTGCGCTGAACGGTTTTAACCCCATATACGGTGCGCGTCCTTTGAAACGCGAGATACGGCAAAGTATTGAAAACCCTCTGTCCAAAGCGCTTTTAACCGGTGAATTTAAAGACGGAGATAAAATTAAAATAGACGAAAAAGACGAAAAAATCGTATTTTCAAAAGAATAAAAGTATTTATCCGCGGGTGAACCAAACATCCGCGGATTTTTTATTTTTGCTTGACAAATTTGATTTAATAGTATAAACTGATAATTGTTATCATATTTGTCTAAAACTTAATAAGGATAAGTAATGAACTACTCAAAACAGGGAGAGCAAATATACGAAACACTTCTGAATAACGTTGTTCATCCTTCGGCAGAGTACATCTATGATATATTAAGACAGGCAAACAGTAACATATCACTTGCAACCGTCTATCGAAATCTGAATAAAATGGCTCAAATCGGGCGTATAAAAAAAATAAACGGACTGGAGGACAGGGCGCATTTTGATCACAACACTTTTGAACATTATCATTTTATATGCCGCAAATGCGGCAGGATATACGATATACCCTGTGATATCGCTCCCGATATTATAAAAAAAGCACAGGAAGAAACAGGGTTTAAAATCGAAAGTCATGACATAGTTTTTAACGGCATATGCCGGGAATGTAGCGAAAATGAAAGGTAGAAAAAGATGACAAAATTTGTATGCAGCGTATGCGGATGGTCAACCGAAGCGGATAAACAACCTGAAAAATGCCCTCTTTGCGGCGCAACAACCTTTACTGTAGTAGGCGAAGGCTCTGATAAAGTTTATGCCTGCGAACATACAATTGCAACAACCGAAGGTCTTGACCCTATGGTAGTTGAAGGGTTAAAGGCTAACTTTGCGGGTGAGTGCACCGAAGTCGGTATGTATCTTGCAATGAGCCGCCAGGCTGAGCGCGAAGGATATCCTGAAGTAGCGGAAGCTTTCAAAAGATATGCATTTGAAGAAGCCGAACACGCTGCAAAATTTGCGGAACTTTTAGGTGAAGTTGTTACATCTTCAACCAAAAAGAATCTCGAAATGAGAGCGGACGCTGAACACGGCGCATGCCAGGGCAAACTCGACATTGCAAAAAGAGCTAAAGAACTGGGTTATGATGCAATACATGACACGGTTCATGAAATGGCAAAAGACGAAGCCCGCCACGGCAGAGGTTTTGACGGTCTTTTAAAAAGATATTTTTCATAAGAAAAATATAAAATAAAATCAAATGCCCCTTATGGTAAGGGGCATTTTTATTACTATATATTGTGCAGGTTTTGTTGTGAAACATTTGTTACACGAAGCCCGAATTTATCCTCTATAACGATAACTTCGCCGTATGCGATAAATTTCCCGTTGGCATAAAGCTCTACCTGTTCGCCTGCGACTTTGTTTAACTCCACAATTGAACCTTTGCTTAAATCGAGCACTTTTTTAACAGACGTCCTTGCGCGTCCAAGTTCAACCGTTATATGCATTTTGACATCCTGCAGAATATCAAGATTTGCCTTGGGGTCATCGCTTAAATGCATATCTTCTTCTTCAAAAGACACAAACTCCACGGGTGATACCGTGATAAGCTCCATATCCGCGTCTGCGGGTTTATTTTGCGCCTGCGTGTCCTTTGTTTTAATATCCGTATTTTGTGTGTCTGCAATTTGATCCGGTATTTCAATGTCAACATCAGGAGATTTAACAGGTTCAAAACCTGCGTCCTCTTGCATTTGCGGCAGAAATTCTTCCGTTTGGGGCGGTAATTGCTGCTCTTGCGGTTCATCTGGGTATTGGGAATTTTTTATTTCTTCTTCCATATTTTTCCTATTGGATAATAAACTGCCCGAAACTTACTCTCAGTACTTCTCTTTGTCCGTTAAAAACGGTGTTTACCATTTCTTTTATTTCTTCTTTGGCAAGTTCCTTGCCTGTTGCGCTTGAAAGTTCATCGGAGGTTTTGTTTGACATAACGGAGATTATTGCATCCCTTATAGCAGGTTTATACTGTTCCATTTCAGCCGCAATTGAATCCATCGGGTTGGCTGCACTTGCACCGTGACCGCCCGATGATTTTTGCGGAGCGTTTAAAAGTTCCGTTTCTTCAGGAGTTTTAGACAATTCCATTGCAACATTGACTTTTAAATATCTTCTGGGAGTAATATCTGCAAGATTTAAAATAAAGTCGCCTAAATCAAGCAGTATGCCTCTTTCATCTTCTTCCTGTGCAGGGTCATCGATTTGTTCTTCAATTTCATGAAAAGCGGAAATTTTATTTGTAATCATAGTATCAAAAAGCGAGTACATAATTACCATAAATATTGCAAGAATAATAATGGTAACGACAGTATTTGCCACAATCATAACATTTGTATTAACATTACCGAGAGGTTTTTTTGCCCCTTCTTCTTTGGGTTTTGCATCTTTTGTCTGTAGTGGTTTTGACATTTCTTAACTCCGTTAATTTTCAATTACTATATCAACTCTTCTGTTTTTTGCCCTGCCTTCTTCTGTCGAGTTTGTTGCTGCGGGCTTGTTGTCTGCATATCCTGCCACACTCAGGCGGTTTTTATCAATTCCTGATGATATCAGGTAATTTGCAATATTTGTCGCACGAACACTTGAGAGCTCCCAGTTTGAAGAGTACTTCCCGCCAACAACGGGTACATTGTCGCTGTGACCTTCCACCGTTATGTTTTTGTTGTTTTTCTTAAGTTCAAAAACAACGGCATCAAGCGTCTTTTTTGAATCCGCTTTTATTATAGCAGAACCCTCGTCAAAAAGCACTCCGTCACTTAAACGGATTGTGATTTTTGTATCTTCGGGGATTATCTGCGCCTTGTTTTTGCCTTCTAAATTTGCATTTATATTTTGCGCCGTTTTTTCAAATTCCAGAACTTTGATTTCTTTTGAATCTGAGGGATTTTTTACCCCGTCTAAAAGATGGTTGGGGCCTGTACTTTGTGTTTCCTTGTTCTTTATTTCTTTTTGAATTTTATTTTTAGCAAGCACCTGATGATTTTCGATTTTTAAATTTGAACTTATCCACAGAACCATAAAAATTGCAAGCAAAACGGTTGTAAAATCGGCATATGAAACAACCCAGCGGTTGAGGCGGTGTTTTTTATTCTCAACACCTTGTTGTTTTTTATATAGATTTTTATATTTTTCGTATAAACCGCTCATAACTATGCCGCAAAAGGAATTACCCTGCCTTTGTTTTGAATTTCGTTTTTTACAAGAATTTTATTTAATTTCTCGCTTACCACAACCGAGCTTTGCATGTTTGCAATATCTAAAATGCCCGATATTATTACTTCATGTTCAAAAAGTTTTTCTTCAAGCATATTTTTAAGTTTTTGGGCCACCGGCAGAAAGATTAAATTTGCACTGCCCACCCCGTAAACGGTTGCTATAAATGCTGTTGCAATGCCTGACAACAGTGCCTGCGGCTGGGTATTTACCGTGCTTATCTGAATAAGCCCTATAATTGCTCCGAGTATGCCGAAAGTCGGTGCGTAACCTCCAAGCTCTTCAAATATTTCCACATTTTTAAAGTCATTTTTGTTTTCCAAAAAGCTCATAAGGCGCAGATTTTCTTCCAGAGTTTTTGTATCATTTTCTTCAAGCGCACAATTAAGGGCATTTAAAAGAAAAGGATGTCTTATGTAATCTCTGTATTCTCTCAGGGCAAGAACGCCGTTTGCGCGCGAGATTTTTGCCATTTCCACAAGTTCATCCGCTATGTATAAAATCTCTTCCCTGTCTTTTTTAAAAAAGAGTGACTTTAGCGACACAAACGCACGGAAAATCTCTTTTGTTGAAAAGCCGATACAGCCGGCACACAGCGTGCCGCCTATAACGATAAGAAGCGCATGCGGGGCTATAAGCGCACCTATGGATTTTGTTTTTATAAGTACGGGTGCAAAAATTGCACACATGCCTATAAGAAGCAAAAACAATATCTCGGGTTTTATTTTAAAGATTTTCATTTTTAAACATTTTTCCTTTTACGCTTCTTGTCCAGTCAAGGAAGTTTTCTTTTTTTGTGTTGATATTTTCTTTTGTGTCTTCTTTGAGTTTTTCCGTATCCCATCTTTTAGCGTCAATATCGCTTAAACGTTTCCTGGAGCCTACGTTTTTCATATCCTTAAAGTATTTAACTACATTTCCTCTGTTGATTTCAACGGGCGGTGTTTGATAGGACGGGTCGATAACTCTCATTCTGACGTTTTTTGCAATTTCGGGGCTTATGTATTTAGAATATTCTTTAAGCCTTAACATGCCCTCATAGTTGCTTGAGATTGTTGTATCCACATTTTTAAACTTGTTGTTCCTGATGTTTTTGGCATAAATTTGCTCCCAGAGCACGATTTCATTTTCAACGTCAACGTAAGCCGCATAAACGCTTACGCGGTGTGTCGGGTTTACTACATCCAGCCCCGAAACATTTGCCGCATTCCAGAGGGTATTTTTAAGAAAATCTCTCTGAATGTCTATAGCACTTGTCATAACGACGAGTTTTTTTACTCCGATAGCGCGTGCAATTTTTTTTAAAAGAGCATAATCAAGGTCATAACCCTGTTGAAGCGAGCCTAACGCTTCAATATCATATTGATTAAAACCAAGCTGGGAGAGCAGCCTCTGGGTAGTATTAACACTGACCACACTTATTCCCGATTTTACAAGATCCGCTCTCACATCCTGCAAAAAAAACTCCGGCGTCTTAAAATACGCATTATAGGGGTTAATCTGCGTTAAGATGGCGTCTGATATTATGCCTATTCTTTCGTAGCAAAAGCCCCTGCAAACAAAGCCCAGCAGTACAAATGCCAACAATAAAAACCTTATTATACCCCTTGTCATAGTAATTAAATTATCATGTATTTTGTTTGGACAAGAATCATATATACGTATGAAATTTTTGACATTTTCTCTAAAATCATTAAATTTAATCTGAAAAATGCCGAAGGTACAACCGTATAAGTATAGTCGGACGCTAAAATGCCTTTTCGCTACAGACTCCAGAAGTTCCTTGAAATCAGAATAAGAAAAAAAGAAGAACAGCTTCAGGAAGTAATAAAAGCCCAGGCTGAGGTTGATAGAATTGAACTTCTTATTATTAAAAATAACAGGGAAATTCAGGACACAAGAGTCAATATGCGAAAAAGCGACCCTATGATGTATGACGGCTTTGACAAATTCTTAAAACATCTTTATCAAAAAGGTGAAAAACTCGAAGAAGAAAGGCAGGAAGCCCTCAAAGCCCTTGAGATTGAAAAAGAAAAACTCAGGGAGCGCGAAAAGGAAGTAAACGTACTTGAAAAACATAAGGAGCACAAGCGCGAAGAGTATCTGCAGGAGCAAAAAGCACTGGAACTTAAACAGTTAAATGAAATAGGCGCACAAAAGCACTTTGCAAAAACGCGCGAAGCAAAGGAAGAAGAAGCTCTTGAAGAACTTATACAGGAGAAAAATGATTATCGAAAACACCGCAAATAACACGCAAAACATAGAGCAAACGCCCGCAAATGCTTCGGGAAATCTTGAAGCATACAGCAAAAAGGGCGGTTTTTCGCTTAAATTTAAAAACGAACTTGATAAAATCATGTCAAATTTTTCTCAGGACAGAGTTTTAAATAAAGACGACGAGATAAATAAACTGTTTTTGGATTTAGACTTTGACGCGCGATATGACATAGAAGCCGCTAAAGTAGGGCAGGCGGATGCCATGTTCTTTTTAAATATGCTTAATCAAAACGGCCTTATAAACTATGAAGTCAAAGACGACTCTCTTCAAATTACAACAAAAAACTCAAATGCCATAGAGGTTTCAAAAACCCTTATGACAATGTTAAAGAGTTCGGTTGACTCCAAAAAGCCTATAAGAATGGACTTTGATAATAATGTCACTGTAATTTTAAAACTTGATGACAAAGGTAAAGTAAACGCTCACTTTATCCCCGGCGACAAGGCGGTTGAAGAGTATTTAAAAAACAATATTCCGTACTTAAGACAGCGCTTTGACGAGCAAAACATTTCTTATTCAAACATAAGCTATAAGCAATACAAAGACCAGAGGGAAAACCCCGGAAACAAAAAGGAGAATAAACAATGAAAGACGCCTACGTTAACGCCATAAACATTCAGGCTGCAACAAGACACTGGATGGATGCGGTAACAGAGAATATGGTCAATATGTACACGCCCGGCTACAGGGAAAATCAGGTTACTTTCAAAACCTTTTTGGACGCGGTGCAGCTGGACGGTTACTTAAAAAATACGGGTCAGGGCAAGGCAATCCCCGGTACTTCAACGGAAAACGTATTTCTGGAAGGCAACGGCTACTTTGTCGTAAGAAACGACGAAGGCAGAATAGCCTACACGCGCCTCGGCGAGTTTAAATTTGACTCCGAAGGCGTCTATAAAGCCACTGACGGCTCAAAAGTACAGGGCTACATTTTAAACGACCGCGGCGAGATTATGTCGGGCACAAGGTCTTTAACAAGTGCGGAATTTGATGAAACAACCGCACACGGCGGAGCTTTAAGTGTGCCAACAACCGAAATTAAACTCTGGATAGATCCCGATAACGGTAAATTCCTCGGTAAATACGATGAATATGAAATAAAGGGCGACGGTATTTTATACGGCAAAACTAACGGCGGCAAGGAAGCAACACCGCTTTATAAAATCGCCGTTATGAACTTCCACAACCCGCAGGAGCTTTATCAATATAAAGACGGCTATTTTGTCGAAACCGCACAGTCAGGCAGACCCGTTGTAGGCAAGGCCGAGATTACAAGCGGTATGCTTGAGCTTTCAAACATTGATTTTAAGGCAAATGCAACCTACTATCAGGAAGCAAAAATGCAGATGGAACTTTCAAACAAACTTATCTCAAGTTACAAACAGCTTCTGCAAAACGCCCTGCAGTTACTGGATTAATCTTCAACTCTGGCGCGCAGTTCCTGAAGTTCGTATTTTAGTCTGTTTAGTTCGCACTTTATCGGGTCGGGGATTCTGTTGTGCAGTAATTGCCCCTGAATGAATACTCTCTGCTGGACTATGCGCCCGGGGATGCCTACAACGGTTGAATGCTCGGGTACATTGTCTATTACAACGCTTCCCGCGCCTATGTTTGTATAGTCGCCTATTGTAATATTTCCGAGCACTTTTGCTCCCGCGCCTACTGTGACGTTGTTTCCGACGGTCGGGTGGCGTTTTCCCGTGTCTTTGCCCGTTCCGCCTAGTGTTACACCCTGATAAATAAGTACATCATCGCCTATAACTGCAGTTTCGCCGATGACAACACCCATACCGTGGTCGATAAAAAAGTTTTTGCCGATTTTTGCGCGCGGATGGATTTCAATACCCGTAAAAAACCTTGCCGCCTGGGATATGAGCCTCGGGACAAAGGGAATGCGCCATTTTGTAAGCTTATGAGCCAGTCTGTAGGCTAAAAGTGCGTGGAACCCGGGGTAGAGAAGTATTATCTCAAAAAGATTTCTCGCCGCGGGGTCTTTGTCATAAATTGTTTTTATGTCGCTGCAAACGGTTTTAATCCCGCGTACTATAGATAATCCGCGCTTTTTTTCTTTTTCTTCAAATTTTTCTTCCTGCATTAAAAAACGCCTCCCGAGAGGTATCTTTCGCCGTTGTCAGCCAGAATGCAGACTATGATTTTTTCTTTGCCCTCGAAAGAATATTTTTTATCCAGTTCGATTCCCGCTTTTAAAACCGCGCCTGACGATATTCCCACAAGCAGACCCTCTTTTTTGGCGGCTTCTCTTGTGATTTCTATAGCTTCGTCGCCTTTTATGTCTATAACTTTGTCGATTACACTCATATCAAGGGTTTTGGGCACAAAGTTTGAACTTATGCCCTGAATGGCATGTGCTGCCGCAACTCCTTTGGTTAAAAGCGGACTTTCGGCTGCTTCAACGCCATAGGCTTTAATTTTAGGATTCAGTTCTTTAAGTCTTTTTGCACAGCCTGAAATTGTGCCGCCTGTGCCTATTCCCGCAATTATTGCATCCACCCTGCCCTCTGTTGCTTCCCAGATTTCATCGGCTGTTTTTATGTGTGTGAGCGGATTGTCGGGGTTTTCAAACTGTTTTGTTTCAAAAATATTCTTTCCCTCTGTGCGCAATTTTTGTGCAATTTGCGCCGCTTTGTCAACTGCACCCTGCATTCCGAGGTTTTTTGGCGTGAGTACGATTTTTGCACCGTATGCGGCGATGAGTTTTTTTCTTTCATCCGACATATTTTCAGGCATAACGGCAATAAACTCTAATCCCAAAACGCTTGCACACAGCGCAATTCCGACACCCGTATTGCCGGATGTAGGCTCTACTATTACCGTATCGGAGCCTATTTCAAGGTTATCAAGCGCGGATTTAATCATATTGCAGGCCACGCGGTCTTTTATCGACCCTCCGGGGTTAAAATATTCCAGCTTGGCATAGAGATTTTTAGGCTTATAACCGTTATAAGTCCCGTTAACTCTCACTATCGGCGTATTTCCGATTAAATCAAGTATGTTAGAATATAATTTTGGCATATTTCCTTTTGCCTCCCTGCAAAACGCCTTCTTTATCAAGGGCAAAGTCAATTCCTGCAACCTTTTCGCCGTCAAATTTCACACCGCCGCCCGCTATAAGGCGCTTTGCTTCGCCTTTGCTCTGTACAAAACCGAGTTTCAAAAGCACATCAAGGATATTTTCGCCTTTGTCCGCTTTAAATTCCTGTATGTCATCGGGCACACCTTTTTTCTGAACAACATTAATAAACTCGTTTTGCGCTTCCTGTGCGGCTTTCTCGCCTTTGTACATGCGTGTGATTTCATATGCAAGGCGCATTTTTTCATCGCGCGGGTTGTTGTCTTTGTTATAATCTAAATCGGTTAAAAGCAGGTAATACTTGGGCATAAGCTCATCGGGTATGCTCATAAGCTTGCCATACATATCTTTTGCGCTGTCCGTAAATGAAATGCAGTGCTCGGGATAGGTTTTAGACATTTTTACCTGACCGTCCGTACCCTCAATGAGAGGCAGGAGCATTGCAAGCTGGAAGTCCTCAAACCCGTAGTGCGCCTGCACATCGCGCCCCATTAAGAGATTGAAGCGCTGATCCGTTCCGCCGAGTTCAATATCTGCTTTAACCGCAACCGAGTCATATGCCTGCATAAGCGGATAGAAAAACTCTACAACGCTTATGGGGCGCCCGTCTGCGTATCTTTTTGCAAAGTCGTCGCGGGTGAGCATTTTAGCCACGGTTGTTGAAGTTGCGAGTTTAAGCATTTCTACAAAACTCATTGAATGCAGCCAGTCGGCATTGTTTGTAACTTCGGCGCGTTCAATATCCACAACGTTTGACATCTGTTCAAAATAGCTTTTTGCGTTTTCGGCTACCTGCTCTTTTGAAAGTGCGGGGCGGGTTTCGGACTTGCCCGAAGGGTCGCCGACCATAGCCGTTGCGCCGCCTACGATTAGTACAACCTGATGCCCTAGGTCCTGAAATTGTCTGAGTTTGCGCATAACAACGCTGTGTCCGAGGTGCAGGTCGGGACGGGTGGGGTCAAGACCCAGTTTTACGCGCAGCGGGCGGTTTTCATTGTGTGCTTTTTGAAGTTTTGCGGCAAGCGCCATATATCCGTCAGGCAGAACTTCCGCACCGCGGCAGAGGGTTTGCGCCTGTTCGATAAATTTTTGTTCGATTTTTAATTCCTGTGTCATTATTTCCTCAAATTTCAATCTTTTCAATGTTGTTTAAAAACTCATGCAGCGGGATTTGAAACGCATTTGCAATGTCGTTTGCCGTCTCAAGCGAGGGGGTTGTTGTTCCTGCTTCAATCGCACAGATGGTTTTCTTGCTCAAATCCGCCATTTCAGCCAGTGCTTCCTGCGAAAGCCGTCTTTTTGCACGCTCTAAGCGCACCTTCATTCCAAACTTTCTGGTTAATTTAGTCTTTTTGTTTCTCATTGAATAATTCTAATTGCTTAGTAAGTTATTGACAATCCATTATCATTTATATATATTAAATCATGATTTACTAAAATTAACTTATGGGTTACTAATGAACGATAATTTTACACAAAAACTTGATGAAATTGAATACGCACTCTATGAAAATTTATGGCTTTTAACCATTGTCAAACTTGCGCTTGAATACGGTGAAAATGAGCACCAGGCTGGGATTGTAACCATAGTGGACATGGTTATTAAAAAATCCCGAAAAATAAATAACGCATATGAAAATTTAACTTTTGAACTGCACAATTCAAAAAGGGCTTAAATAAGTGTAAGATACTCTTGCTTTCTGGCTTTAAGGGTATTTTGCGGAGCTGCATTTATAAAAGCCCACGGCAGTTCGTTTTGAGTATTATCATAGGGCATTTGTGCCGTGTCCTCAAGGCTTTTGAACTCTCCGCGCTTGTGAAACTCCCTCCATACCTGTTTAAATGCGCCTAAATTGCCGCCTTTTTCGCAGACTTCAATGATGTAGTCCGCAAGCGAAGCGCCAGAGCGCGAGAGCACAGCCTGAACGGCGTCCCACTCGACACTTGAAACGCGGAGCGTCACGCCGATTTTATGCATTTGTTTTTTTAGGTAAGCGATTTTTTTCTCGAGCGACTTTGAATCTTCCTTTATAATATCCTCAAAAGGCGTGTGCGCCTTGGGTATAAGGGTTGCAAGCGAGAAAGTTAAATCAAAACCTTTGTTTTCGTTTTTGAGGTTTTTTGCAAGTTCAACAAGCGCCTTAATATCTTCATCCGTTTCCCCCGGGAAACCTATCATAGTGTATATTTTAAGCCCTTTTAGACCCGATTCGCGTGCGGTTTTCACCGTTTCAAAAATCTCCCTGTCGCTCAGGTCTTTTTTAATTATCTGCCTCATGCGCTCGCTGCCTGCTTCTATAGCAATGGTTGCGGTTTTTTGTCCGCATTCGACAAGGGTTTTAAACAGCTTTTCGTCCGCTAAATCCGCTCTGAGCGAGGATATTGAAAGTTCAACGGGCGAGATTTGATTTTTTTGATGAATAAAGTCGATTATCTTGTCAAAATCAGGGTGTCCCGCCACATATGCGCCTAAAAGTGCGATTTTATCGGTGTATTTAAGGGCATTGTCAATGGAGGAAATAATCTTTTGTGTGTCTAAAAACCGTGCGGGAAGATTCATCCAGCTTGCAAGGCAAAAGTTACACATTTTGGGGCAGCCGCGTTCGATTTCAATAACAAAAGTGTCTTTAAAAAAGCTTTTTTCGCTCAAAATAGGCGTTGCAACGGGCTCATCAAGCTTATCGCGCACAAGTTCCACTTTGTATTTACCGAATTTAGGCACCCAGATGCCTTCAAAGTCTTTTAATTTTTCAAGAAGTTCATTGCGCGAAAGATGGCCGTTTTTTGCAATGAAGTCAAAAACCTTCACCAGAAGCTGCCCTTCGCCTATGCTTATAAAGTCATAAAACTCCTGATAAGGAAGCGGATTGGCATTTACCGCAGGCCCGCCCGCAAAAATAAGAGGGTCGTTTTCGCCCCTCAGGCTTGATTTTAGCGGGATGTTGTATTTTTTGAGCATTTTAACCACCGTTAAAATGTCAATTTCAAAACTTGTCGAAAAGCCCATTACCCTGACATCTTCCACATTGCAGCGCGTGGTTTTTGTATCTGCATAAACGCGCTCGACAAAAACATTGTCCATAAGGTCAATCATTTTAAAAATCGACAGATAGCCCAACGACGCCATGGCAAAATTTTCTATTGCGGGAAAAGCAAACCAGACATTGATTTTCGGGTGTTTATCAAGTTTTTGTGTGTATAAAAATTTCTCCATTATTCTTTTGCTTCCGCCTGATTATTGATTCTTTTTAAATACAGTTCATCAACAAGAACGCAGATGACGCTTGCAATTGCAGGGCCTAAAATTACTCCCCAGAAGCCCAGAAATCTTGCACCCACAAGCAGCGAGATAATTATTGTCAGCGGGTGCATATCCATAAGTTTGCCGAATATTACGGGACGCAGGATTTGATTTTCAAGCCATTGCACAAGCATAAAGACTGCAAAAGTTAAAAGGACAAACAAAAATCCGTGCCCTGCAGCACTTATAAGACCTGCGGCAACGGCAATTGTCGGGCCTATGACAGGAACAATATCGAGTATGAAAGTTACAAAACCCAGAATCAATGCATGTTTGTGACCTATGAGCAGCAGACCGATCATTGTTAAAAAGCCGACAAATGCCATTGAGAGAATCTGTCCGAAAACATACCCGCCGACGCGGTTTGAAATTGTATCTACGATTTCACCCGCGCGGGTTTTGTATTTTTCGGGAAAAAAAGCTATAAAAGCATTTCTGATATGTGTTTCATCATATGCCAGATAAAATATCATAATTGCTACCGCAAGCACTGTGGTAAAAGAGTTTGCGACCATTTTGCCCGCTTCAATGGAGTGGGCAAAAACATTGCTCACAAGCGCCGAGGTGTCGACCTTGAGCGCTTCGGTATTTATAATTTTTGCAAGAGAGAAGCCGAAAATGTTGAAATTTAATACATCTTTTATGTTGTCGATGTAGTTAGGGAAGTTTTCAACCGCAACAATTGCCTGTTTTACGGTTATTGCAAACAGAGGAATTAAAAACCCTAAAACACCCACAAGCAGCAGCAGCAGCAAAAGGCTTACCGCAAGCACGCGGGGCATATACTTTTGCAGTTTGGCAACAACCGGGTTTATTGCGCAGGTAAGGACATAAGCCGCAAAAAGCATAAGCAGAATATCTGCAATATTGCCTGCAAGCACCATAATTAATATAAGAACAAAAAATACCACTATATTTTTTAAAGTTAAATATCTGTCTAAATACGGCATTATGTTTTCTCCCTTTATAAACCTTTTTTATGTTACAATTATTATCACAATTTAGCAAGACAATACAGGATAATATCATGAGCATAAATCAGAACATCAAACCTATAACCCTAAAAACAAACGAAAAAGGCAATCTTGAAATAGGCGGCTGTGACACGCTTGAGCTTGCGGACAAGTACGGAACACCCCTGTATGTTGTGGACGAGGCAACTTTAAGGGGTATTGCGCGTGAGTATAAGAAGGCTTTTTCTAAACTTGAAAACGTTAATATGATGTTTGCTTCAAAAGCGCTTATGACAAGTGCCGTGGCAAAGATTCTCTCTGATGAGGGTTTCGGGTTTGATGTAGTGTCGGGCGGCGAGATTTATACCGTTAAAAATGCAGGCGTGGATATGAAAAACACTACATTTAACGGCAATAACAAAACCGTGGATGAGCTTAATATGGCTCTGGACGCGGGTGTCGGGCATATAAGCGTGGATAATTTCTTAGAGCTTGCCCTGTTAAATGAAATTGCAAAATCAAAAAATATTGTACAGAAAATTTTACTCAGAATCACCCCCGGAATCGAGTGCCACACGCATGAATACATTCAAACGGGGCACCTTGACTCCAAGTTCGGCTTTGACCTCACACAGCTTGATGAGGCGCTCGAGTTGATTTTGGAAGAGTATAAAAACCTTGAATTGACAGGGCTTCATGCACATATCGGCTCGCAGATTTTTGAAACACAGGTTTACTATGACGAAATCGGTGTGATTTTAAAAGAAATTAAAAGAATAAAAGACAAATTCGGCATAGAGCTGCGAGAAATTAACGCGGGCGGCGGTTTGGGCGTGACATATACCGATGAAGACTGCCCGCCTTCGGTTGAAACCATTGCAAATACGATAATTGACTCTATTGAAAAACACTGCACCGAATTGGGGCTTCAAAAGCCTGTTTTATACATTGAACCGGGGCGTTCAATTGTTGCAACGGCAGGTGTGAGCCTGTATACGGTAGGTTCATACAAACAGGTGCCTAACGGCAGAAAATACATAGCAGTCGACGGCGGAATGGCGGATAATCCGCGTCCTTCAATGTACGGTGCGAAGTATTATGCGCAAATTGCAAATAAAAAAGATGAAGAGAACTTTGAAAAAGTAACCGTTGCGGGCAGATTCTGCGAATCGGGCGATATTTTAATAAAAGATATAGAATTAAACTCCCCGCAGGCTGGAGATGTTCTGTGTGTGTACAATACAGGTGCATACGGGTATTCCATGTCTTCAAATTATAACTGTGTTTTAAAACCCGCCATGGTACTTGTAAATTCTTCACAATCTGATATTATAGTTAAAAGACAAACTTACGCCCAGCTTATTCAAAACGATGTAATACCCGATAGAATTTGAGGACACTAAAAGAGTGGATTTTAGCGATTTTTACAGTTTTATATTTTCTCAGTTTCACGAATTGCTAAAATCATTAAGCGTGGTTAAACCCAGCGTCAATATTATTGAAGTTGTCATTTTAATTCTTCTCCTGTGGTATTTTTACCGTAAATACATAAAGGGCACACAGAGTGAAAACCTTGTGCGCGGCATGTTTGTGCTTATTTTTATGTGGATTTTTTCCGAACTTTTGATAAAAATTAACCTGCAAATCTTCGGAATGTTTATAAAAACACTTGTAAGCGTAGTAATTTTCGGTCTTATAGTTATATTCCAGCCCGAGTTAAGGCGTTTTTTAGGCTACATCGGGCAGTCGAACTTTTTTGAAAATGTAATTTTAAACCGTAAACACTTTAGCGCCAAAAAACAAAAAATCGATGTCGTAAAAGAACTTATAGAAACGATTAAATACCTTTCCAAGTCCAAAACAGGCGGTCTTATTGTTTTACAGAGGGCAAACTCGCCCGTGAATCACTCGGATGTCGGTACAAAGCTTGACGCTGACGTGTCGCAGGAACTTTTACTTACAATTTTTTACCCCTCAACACCGCTTCATGACGGCGCGGTTATAATCGAAGGTGAAAAAATCCTCTCCGCGGGTGTACTTTTGCCGCTTACGGAGGACCCAAAACTCAGCTGGCGCTACGGAACGCGTCACAGAGCGGCAATAGGAATCACTGAAACGTCCGATTGCGCCTGTATTGTGGTGTCCGAGGAAACAGGCGATGTATCTATCGCCATTGACGGCGCACTTAAAAAGTATGAAGATTTAGGTCAGCTTAAAGTTGACCTGTTAAGGATTTTAGGCTATGAAGCCGAGGTTGAAGAGCAAAAGCCCGCGATTTTTAATCTGGATAAATTTCTCTCGGGTAACAAACCTTCGCCTAAAAAGTAAGGCGGCTACCCTTTTTGTCTAATGAAGCAAAGCGCGGTTTTATTTATTATAAAGCTGTATGGAAAGTTTTGTTGCGCAAAAAAATATACAAAAAAACGAAAGACAAAGAGCCAAAGAGTATCTGCTGCACTACCTTGGCGAATTAAAGCTGCATTTTAATTTAGATGACAGTGACATCATAAAAATTTTAAGAAATTCTTATTTTGAATTAAACAAAGAGAGTATTGTCCAAAAGTGGCTGAGTGTGATAAAATCATTTTTGCGCTAATCCCGTAAACGGAAAGTAAAATGATTATAAAAAAATTGCCCTTGGGCCCTATAGAAGCAAATACTTATATAATTTTTGACAAAAATTCACGCGATACCGCCCTGGTTGAAGTGTCGGGCGATGCACAAAAAATTAAACAGGAACTCGATACACTCGGTGCCAATTTGAAATATATTCTTTTAACGCACGGGCATTTTGACCATGTCTTTGCGGTTAATGATTTAAAAAAACTCTGCCCGCAGGCAAAGGTATTTTTAAATAAAGAAGATGAAGTTTTAACGGAAAATATAGCGGCACAATGCGCGCACTTTGGCATAGCGGGAATTGAAAAACCGAAAATCGATGATTATGTCGATGAAAATACCGGGCTTTCACTCGGTGATATTAAAATAAAAGTAATCCACACTCCCGGACACTCAAAAGGTTCCGTATGCTATCTTGCAGAAAATGACCTGTTTTCCGGCGATACCCTCTTTTTTGAAGAAATCGGGCGCTGCGACCTTTTTGGAGGAAGTTTTTCGCAAATAGAAAAAAGCATAAGAGAAAAGATTTTTATACTTGATAAAGATATTATCGTCCATCCGGGACACGGCCAGGACACAAGTGTTGCCCATGAAGTAAAGTATAATGCATATTTTGGAGAAAATGCGAGGTATTAATAAAAATGGAAGTAAATTACGATAAACTTTTGGATAAAGCAAAAGAAGTCAGCAAAAACTCATACTCGCCCTATTCAAAATTTAAAGTCGGCGCTGCGGTTTTGTATGAAAGCGGAAATATTTATCTCGGTGTGAACGTTGAAAACGTAAGCTACGGAATTACCCTGTGCGCAGAGAGAAGTGCCGTTGCAAGTGCCGTATCGGCGGGTGAAAAAACAAAAATAAAGGCAATTGCGGTATATTCGCCCAATCAGAAAAACTGCCTTCCCTGCGGTGCCTGCCGCCAGTGGCTGGCAGAGTTTGCGCCTGATAATTCACATGACCTGAAAATAATTCTTGAAGGCTGCAAGGGCGAAAGCGTTGCATGGGGATTGGATGAAATCTTCCCTGACAGTTTTAAATTTACGAATTGTGAAATTTAATTAAAACAAAAAATGAACATTTTTATATTGGGCTTCGTTATAAAAATGTAGGAGCAAAAAATGGAAAACAATTGCAATAAATACGAAGCACATTTTATTTTTAAAAGTGATGAGGACTTTTTAAATCATGTTGCAAATTGTCCTGATTGTCAGGTCGAACATGAAAAAATGCAAAAGGTTTCCTCGCTGATAAGTGAAGTGCGCCCGTATTTTTTAGCGGAAAAACAACGTAAAAACAAAATAAAACAGACTCTGAAGGCTGCCTGTTTTACATTTGCGCTTATGCTGTTTGCAATCGGTGCTCCCGTGCTTAATTATCAATATGATATAGTTAACTCTATAGTTTATCACAACTTAAACGCGCAGGAGATGGGCTTTCCGACCGATGAATACGGCCTTATAATGGTAGAGTGATGAAGTTTAGTGAATTAATCGAACAAAACCGAAAAAACGTCAGATATATAATCAAAAAAATAACAAACGAACAAAACGAAGATATAGAACAGGAAGTCTATATAAAAGTCTGGCAAAATAAGGACAAATACAAAGAACAGGGTAAACTCAAGGGCTGGATAGGCACAATAGCCAAAAATCTTTCCAAAGACTACCTCAAATCTGCCTATGTAAAAAACAGACAGGACATAGATGAAGAAAAATTAGGAGAAATAAAAGACAAAAAGGCGACTCCCGAATTAAGACTTATCCAAAATGAGCGCCATAAGATGATTATAAATGCCATAAACGGCTTAAAACCAAAGTATAAAGAGGTTATTATGCTGTATGAAATAGAAAACATGCTCTACGAGGATATTGCAAAAAAGCTTAAATGCCCCGTAGGGACTGTAAAATCAAGATTGTACAACGCAAAAAAAGAGCTCTGTGAAATGCTCAAAGACTTAATTTAGAAAGGATTTTTAATTATGAAAAAATCAATCGTACTTGCTTCAACTCTGGCACTTTTCTTTTTAACATCCGCCGTACAGGCTGCGCCCTGCGCCCCTGATTGCGACTGCGGCTGCAAAAAAGACCCCGCGGTTCAGTGCAAATGCGACGATAAATGCAAATGTCATAAGCCCGCTATGAGCCCTGAAATGAAAGCAAAAATGGAGCAGAAAAAAGCGGAATTTGACAAAAAACTCGGCCTGACCGATGAGCAAAAAACAAAAGCCGAACAAATCAGAAAAGACGGCTTTGAAAAAATGAAACCCGTTATGGACCAAATTAAAGCAAAAAAAGATGAAATCCGCACCATTCGTGAAAACGGAGCATTAACTCAGGCTGAAGCCAAGGCTAAAATTGATGTATTGCACAAAGATATCATGGATTTAAAAGCTCAGGCAAAAGAAATCAGAAAACAAAATATGCAGGAATTCGAAGCAATTCTTACCGATAAACAAAAGAAAACACTTGAAAAAATGAAACAGGAAGGCAGAAAAGAATTCGCCAAAAATCATAAAGGCAAAAAAATCGGCGGATACAAAGGCTGCCCTATGCCTCCCAAAGGCCCCGAAGCAGCACCTGCTGCGCCTTCTCAACCTCCCGTTAAATAAACCGTTTAGTTCACTACAACCGATTCAAATTGCCCCTTTGAGCGTATTTAAAGGGGCAATTCTTTTTTATGCTTGCCTTGTGATTTATAAATTGTATAATGGTTTTATAGATAAAAAACGGAGAAAGTATGAAAAAAGCACTTATAACTGGTATCACAGGGCAAGACGGCAGCTATCTTGCAGAGTTGCTGCTTGAAAAAGGGTATGAAGTACACGGTATGAAACGCCGTGCGTCATCCTTTAACACATCAAGAATTGACCATCTTTATCAGGATATTCACAATCCCGATTTAAAATTTAAACTCCACTACGGCGACTTAACGGATTCTGCAAATTTGATAAGGCTTATAGGCGAAATTCAGCCCGATGAAATTTATAACCTTGCTGCCCAATCACACGTTAAAGTGTCATTTGATGAGCCCGAGTATACCGCAAACGCTGACGGTATAGGTTCTCTAAGGCTACTTGAGGCAATAAGGATTTTGGGTCTTGAGAAAAAATCAAGATTTTATCAGGCTTCAACTTCCGAACTTTTCGGCCTTGTTCAGGAAACGCCGCAAAGAGAAACCACGCCTTTTTATCCGCGCTCGCCCTATGCCTGCGCAAAGCTTTATGCATACTGGATTACCGTAAACTACAGAGAAAGTTACGGTCTTTATGCCTGCAACGGTATTTTATTTAACCATGAAAGTCCGCGCAGAGGCGAAACTTTTGTAACAAGGAAAATCACCCGTGCTGCAGTGCGCATTATGCTCGGCATGGAAGATAAACTTTATCTGGGAAATCTTGATTCAAAGCGCGACTGGGGCCATGCAAAAGATTACGTAGAAGGCATGTGGAGAGTGCTCCAGCAGGATAAGCCCGAGGACTTTGTTCTTGCAACAGGTGTTACAACATCTATTCGCGACTTTTGCAATATGACATTTAAAGAACTGGGTGTTGATATTGAATGGCAGGGAAAAGGAGTGGATGAAAAGGGACTGGACGCTAAAACGGGCAAAGTTATTATTGAAGTTGACCCCAGATACTTTAGACCTGCCGAAGTTGACCTTCTTCTGGGCGACAGCACAAAAGCCCGCGAAAAACTCGGCTGGAAGCCCAAGTATGACCTTCAAACCATGGTAAAAGAAATGGTTGAAGAAGACATGAAAGAAGCTAAAAAAGCAAAAGTTCTGAGGGAAAAAGGATATCAGATTCTTGTTCCCCAGGAAGCGTAAAGCTGCATAAACTCTAAAAAGGAGGTGTGAACTTATGAAGAAATTTTTACTTACATTTGTACTAATGTTTGTAATAACGCCTGCATTTGCTGCAAACAAGGCTGTTGTACAGTGCCTGAACTCTTTTTCTTCAAACAGCCCGTCTGCATATTTTTCAGGCAAGGTAGTTGAAGAAGTGGAATTTAAAAACGGCGTGCTTTTAAGACAGGGCGCTATTTTAAACGGTAAGGTAGTTCAGGTCGTGGATGCAAAACGCGCAAAAAGAGATGCTTATTTTATAATTAAGCCGACTTCTTATACGGATCCTTATAAAAAGACCACATACCACGTAAAAGATGCCGACTGGGAAGCAAAAGTTGTAGGATATAAGCCTTTTGACGCAAAAGAAACAGCAAAGAAAGCCGGCATAAGTGTTGCAAACTTCTTTGTTCAGGGTTTCAGCACGGCGTATCACTTCGGAAACGGTTTTATTCATCCGAGCAATGGCCGCGGCCGCTTTAAATCTGGCGTGCATGAGGCATATGACAACTCGATTCTTTCTTATATAGAAGAGGGGGACGCCCTTAAAGTCAGAAGCGGCGACTATCTCGCGCTTAAGTTTTATCAGTCCGATGTACCGAAATGGAAGTTCTGGGCCAGAAATCGTTAAGCGTTAAATTCAAGGAAAAATTCTTTAAGGAATTTATAACCTTCAAGATAGGTTTTTGTATTTATGCACTCGTTTGGCGAGTGCATATTTTTTATGTCCGCAATACCGATTAATACAGGTTTTAAGACGGCGCCGTATTTATTTTTTTCATTTGCATATATATGAGTTTCGGCTCCGGCATGGAAAGAGCTTACATCCAGCCTGATTCCCGCCTTTTTGGCCGCTTCGCGGCCTATTGTTACAAGTGTTGTATCGTCTGATTTTTCAAAAGGTTTTAAGTGCTCGCTTGTTTCAATGGTTATCTCCACAAGTTCGCCGTATTTTTTCTTTATTTCATCTGCTATATTTTTATATGCGTCGATGAGTTCTTTTTCAAACCAGGCATTTGAACTTCTTATTGAATAATGCGCGCAGGCGATAGTGTTTATGACATTATCCGTACAGTTTTTTGCAATGTATTTGTGCGGATTTTTTTCTTTGCAGGCTGATTTTAAGGTGCGCTCTATGCCACCCGCCACAATGCATCCCAGGTTTGCGGATGTCACAACACCGAGTTCATCCTCGTTTATAACACCTATGGGAGCGACTTTTACATAATCCGCAATGACTTTTGCAGCGTTGAGCCTGTCTTTTTTATCTATGTCAAGACCGCTGTGCCCGCCTGTTTTGGTTTCTACGATTACATCCAGTTTTGTGTAGCTTGCGCCCGAGATTTCAAATTTGCCCAGTTCGGCTGAGTCAAGCACAAGAATGTATTCGCTTTCAAGTTTTGAAAAGTCAAAGTTGTGAATACCTGTCATCCCCTGCTCTTCATCACGTGTAAAGACAAGCTCCAGGCCGCCATGTTTTAAGTCTTTATTTTTGTTTATTTCGCATGCAAGTCTTATGGCTGCGGCGATTCCCGCTTTGTCATCCGCACCGAGAGTTCTTTGTTTGTCGGTTTCAATAATATCGCCGTTTATAACTATATTGACAGGCGAATCGTCTCCCACAACATCCATATGTGCGCTTAAAAGCAGGGGCTTTTTAGTGTTATCCGTAGCATTAACAAATGCGTGGATATTGCCGTATCCGTCTTTTTGCGCCTGTATTCCTTCCTCCTCAAGCATTTCAAGGATTCTGTCCCTGACTTTGTCCTCTCCTAAGGAAGGGGATGGAATTTTTGCAAGTTCAACAAATGTTTCAATGAGTTTATCCATTAATACATCCTCACAACTTCTTTTACCTTATCAAGCACTCTTTGAGCCTCGTTTTGTGCTTTTTTTGAACCTTCAATAAGTATTTCGCGCACAAGTTTCGGGTTTTCGCTCAGTTCGCGGCGTTTTTCACGTATGGGTGCAAGCATTTCATTTACTTTTTGCGCAAGTTCTCTTTTGCACTGTGCACAGCCGATTTCACCCGCACGGCAAAGTGTGTCGATTTCTTTAACTTTTTCTTCGCTGCCAAATATTTTCCAGTAATCGTACACTACTTCGCAATCCTCGGGGTGCCCGGGGTCGTCGCGTCTTAATCGGCTTCTGTCGGTGATTGCGCTCATGATTTTTTTTGTCGTTGTTTCCTCATCATCCGAGATTTTTATGTCATTGTTAAAGGATTTACCCATTTTATTGCCGTCAACGCCCTTCATCAAAGGAATTTGCGTTAAAAGCGGCTCGGGCTCGACAAAGAAATCCGTTTTGTAGATATTGTTAAAACGTCTTACGATATCGCGCGATAATTCCACGTGCGGCACCTGATCTATCCCTACGGGAACATAGTTTGCATTAAACATCATAATGTCCGCGGTCATTAAGACGGGATACCCGAGAAGCCCGTATGAAACCTGGGATTCGCCGCTGCCTTTGAGTCTTAGAGCTTTTGCCATATCTTTTAGGGTAGGGTCGCGCTCCACCCAGTTTTGCGGTGTTATCATACTTAAATATATATGCAGTTGTGCTATTTGAGGCACATGCGACTGCACGTAAATTGTAGACTGATTCGGGTCAATACCGCAGGAAAGCCAATCCAGTGCGACATTATAGACATTTGTCGCTAAATCATCCGTTGTGTCAAATTTTGTCGTAAGTGCATGCCAGTCGGCAATAAAAAAGAAGCTGTCATATTCGCTCTGGAGCTTTTTCCAGTTTGCAAGCACACCGAAATAATGCCCGAGGTGCAGTTTGCCTGTTGGGCGCATGCCCGATACTATTCTTTTTTTGCCGTTTTCAGTCATTTTGCCTTTGTATCTCCTTTAATATTTTTAATGCTTCGTCGTAATCGCTGAAAATCTCAAGTGCCGCGCCTGCCGCACTTTTTGCTTTCTCAAATTCGTTTAGTTTTAAATAACACTGTGCTAAATTGCAAAGCAGTATATGGTTTTTCGGGAATTTATTTTTAAGATTTTCAAAAATTCCCGCAGCCTCTTTATACTCTTTTAGCTTCAGATGGCAAAGCCCCAGCATATTAAGAATTTCAGGGTCATTTTGAGTGATATTAAGCATATCTTCAAGCACCTGTTTTGCAATTTTGTATTTTTTCTGTGCAAAATACACTTTTGCAAGGTTGTAGAGTGCTATATAATTTTTCGGGTTGATTTTTATTGCCTGTTGCAGTTCCTGTATACCTTCTTCGGTTTTTCCTCCGCTTATAAGGTTTTCGCCGTAGTGTGCAAAATAGTCGGCATTTGTGCTGTCAAGAGAGATGGTTTTTTTATAATATTCATCCGCCTCTTTAAAGTTGTTTGTTTTGTTTAAATAAACCGCATAAGCAAAGGTTATTTCAGGTTCGTCCGCTTCAAGTTCTATTGCCTGCCTGAATTCATCTCCCGCCCAGTCGACAAAATTCATCCTGAGGTATAAAAGCCCTAAATCCTTATGCACAAAGGGATTGTGTGGTTCAAGAGCAATGCATTTTTTAAAGGCTTCTTTTGCACCTTCTAAATCTTCAAGATTGATAAGGGAAAGAGCGTAGTTGTAGTATATTTCAACATCGACTTTTCCGCGCTTTATCAGCGTTTCAAGAACATCAATTGACCCTTGGCTGCTGCCTGTCAGCCTTAAAAGCGCGGCGTATTTTTTCATAAGGTCAGTGCTTTTCGGGTTGAATTTTAATAGGTCTTTAACTGTTTTGAGCGCTTCTTCATAGCGCTTTAAATCCATAAGAATACTCAAAAGATTGTTTTGAAAATTAGCCTTATCGGGGTAGAGCGCTACAAGACTTTTGTACAAATCGCAGGCAAGGTTAAGTTCTCCCGCACGCCTTGCACAGTATGCAAGAGTTGTCATAAGCGATATGGAAGGTTCTTTTTGATAAGCCGTATTAAAGTATGCCAGAGCTTTTTTATAGTCGCCTTTTATCTGGTTTAGAACACCTAAATTGTAATTTGTCATAACATATGATGAGTCCAGAGAATATGCGCCGTTTAATATAAGTGATGCGTTTTCAAGCTCATCAAGTGCTATATAGCAGCTGGCAAGGTTATTTTGCAGCTGCAGATGACCGGGGCGCAGTTCGATTGCTTTTTTAAGATATTCCACCGCATCTTTGTGTTTTTCAAGTGCAATCTGCGCCGTGGCAATAAGGTAATAAAGCAGGTAGTCATCTGTTTTATTATCAAGCACAGGTTTAATAAGGGAGATTATTTTTTCGTGATTTCCCTGTTTCATATATATTACCGCAAGGTTTTTATACGCTTCAAAAAATTCTTCCCTTAGCTCAATTACTTTTTTATACTCTTCAATGGCTTTATCTTCAAAGCCCAGCTTGTCATTGCAGTTGGCAAGGTAGAAAAGCGCCGTTGCATCTTTTGGGTCTTGTGCAAGAGCCTTTTTAAAGGCCGCCGCCGCTTTTTGATAGTTTTCGATATTAATGTAGCACAGACCGAGATTTTTGATAATTTCGGTATTTTTTTCATCATCCGTGTAAATTTTTTCCAAAATTCCGGCTGCGCCTTGAAAATCACCTTTTGCAATTAAATCTGCCGATTGGTTTATAAGTTCTTTTTTATTTTCCATGTATATAATTATAGCAAAGAAAAGGTTTTTGTGATAGAATAGCGCTATCTTTTGCAAAAAATTCGCAATACCTGTTTTTAGGTGCAAAAGCGCGGTTTTTGGCAGATATTAGTCAAAATAAGTTTGAAAAGGAGAAATATTAATGACAACACAAAAACGTGTATGGCTTTTTAGAGAGGGCAATGCCGATATGCGCAATCTGCTCGGCGGAAAGGGTGCAAACCTTGCCGAGATGACAAATGCGGGCCTGCCTGTTCCCCCCGGTTTGACGATTACTACAGAAACCTGTATGGAATATATTAACGCAGGAAACAAAATGCCCGAAGGTGTTATGGATGAAGTAAAAGCAGCTCTTCGCGACGTTGAAGAACAAACGGGCAAAAAATTCGGCGACAGCGAAAACCCGCTTCTGGTTTCGGTTCGCTCGGGCGCAAGACTTTCTATGCCCGGTATGATGGAAACGATTTTGAACCTCGGTATGAATGACAAAACGGTTGAAGGTATGATAAAACTTACCAATAACCCCCGTTTCTGCTATGACTCTTACCGCAGATTTTTAACAATGTTCGGCTCGGTTGCCTGGGACATCGAAAGAGTAAAATTTGAAGAATATATTGATAAAATCAAAGAGCAAAAAGGCGTTAAACAGGATACGGAATTAAGCGCCGAGGATTGGAAATCATTAATCGAACCTTATAAAGAATTAATTAAAAAAGAAACAGGAAAAGAATTTCCCCAGGATCCTTATGTGCAGCTTCAGGAAGCAATTGAAGCGGTATTTAGAAGCTGGAATATTCCTCGTGCGGTTGCTTACCGTAACCACTACAAAATTGACCACAACTACGGTACTGCCGTAAACGTACAGACAATGGTATTCGGTAATATGGGCGATGACTGTGCAACAGGTGTATCATTTACCAGAAACCCCTCCACGGGCGAAAATAAATTTTACGGCGAATACTTAACAAATGCGCAGGGTGAAGACGTTGTTGCAGGTATCAGAACTCCAAAGCCCATTTGTGAACTTGAAAATGAAATGCCCGAACTCTACAAAGAGTACGTTACAATCGCCAAAAACCTTGAAAAACACTACAAAGACGTTCAGGATATGGAATTTACCATCGAGCGCGGTAAATTATACGTTCTTCAAACAAGAAACGGTAAAAGAACAGCGGCTGCTGCAGTGAGAATCGCCGTTGAAATGGAGCGTGAAGGAATAATCACAAAAGAACGCGCCATTTCTCTTGTTGACCCTTATCAATTGTATCAGCTTCTTCTGCCTTCATTTGACGCAAAGGCTAAAAAAGAAGCCCACAAAATTGCCCAGGGTCTTGCAGCTTCTCCCGGTGCGGCTGTAGGTAAAATAGTCTTTGATACCGACGCTGCGGCTGAGCGCGGTGAAGCAGGCGAGAAAGTAATTCTTGTAAGAATTGAAACCTGCCCCGATGATATCCACGGCATGATAGCTTCTCAGGGTGTACTGACTTTAAGAGGCGGTATGACATCTCATGCGGCAGTTGTTGCAAAAGGTATGGGCAAACCCTGTGTTGCAGGCTGCGAGGATTTGAAAATTGACCTTGCAAACAAAACCCTTACCGCAGGCGACGGTAAAGTTTACCGCGAAAATGACATCATCTCGCTTGACGGCGGAACGGGCGAAGTTATGGAAGGCGAAGTAAAAACGCTGCGCGCTGATATGGATGAAAACTTTGAAACACTCTTCAAGTGGGTTGATGAAACCAAAAAACTTGTGGTACGTGCTAACGCCGACACACCGACAGATGTTAAAAATGCCGTTAAACTGGGTGCCCAGGGTGTGGGTCTGTGCCGTACGGAACATATGTTTATGGATCCTGACAGACTTCCCTGGGTTCAAAAAATGATTATCGCAGGGACTCCCGAAGCAAGAAAAGAAGCGCTTGATAAACTTCTTCCCATGCAATATCAGGACTTTGTCGATATGTTCAGAGCTCTAAACGGTCTTCCTATGACAATTCGTCTTTTAGACCCTCCGCTCCATGAGTTTTTGCCTGACAAAGAAAGCCTTATTGAGCAGGTGGCAACTCTTAAAGCACAGGGCAAGGATTACAAAAAAGAAGAAGAAATGCTTCATATTGTGGAAAATCTGAGCGAGTCCAACCCCATGATGGGCTTAAGAGGCTGCAGATTGGGTCTTATGTTCCCTGAAATTAACGAAATGCAGGTAAGGGCAATATTCTCGGCTGCCTGCGACCTTAAAAAAGAAGGTCTGGAGGTTAAGCCCGAGGTTATGATTCCTCTTGTATCACATGTTAACGAACTTAGAATTGATCGTGAACTTTTAGAACGTGTTGCACGCGAAGTAATGGAAGAAAAAGGCGTTGAGATTGATTATATGTTCGGCACAATGATTGAAATCCCCCGTGCGGCTCTGACTGCCGATGAAATTGCTCAATACGCACAGTTCTTCTCATTCGGCACAAATGACCTGACGCAGATGACTTTTGGCTTCTCACGCGATGATGCCGAAGGTAAATTCTTAAACAAATATGTTGAAGAAAAAATTCTGCCCCGCAACCCGTTTGAATCTTTAGACCAAACAGGTGTCGGTCAGCTGATGAAAATAGCCCTTGAAAAAGCGCTTCCCGTAAGACCCGATTTAAAACGCGGTATCTGCGGCGAACACGGCGGCGATCCGGATTCTGTTAAATTCTGCCACAGAATAGGGCTCAACTACGTGTCCTGCTCTCCGTTCAGAGTTCCGCAGGCAAGGCTGGCTGCGGCGCAAGCTGTAATTGAGGAGCAAAACAAATAAAGCAAGCCTGTTTTAAGACTTGTATAAATAAAAAAAGTCCCGCATTGTGCGGGATTTTTTTTAGGTTGTTAATTGCTTTAGCTATTATGTTTGAATGAGGAAGTTTAAAATTGTTTTAACTGAAGATTAATTTGCCTATTGAAGCAACTCCGCCTACAATGCCGCCAACAATAGCACCGGGGACTGCACCTATACCGCCGAATATAGCACCGATTCCTGCGCCTGCGGCAGCACCTGCTCCTACACCTGATACTACAGCACCTGCTGTTTTTGCCGCAGCGGTACCTTTGGATTGGTTAACACCTGTTACTTCAGATATCATATCGTCTTTAGAGTTGCCCTGTGCAAAGAATGTTCCTAAGATAGGTACACCCGCTTTAAGACCCTGTACAAATGAGCTTGATGCATTTGCTTCAATGTCGTCTACAAGGTTTGTGCCCATTGTTTGAGCATACATTCTCTGAGCCAGTGCTTTTATTTGGCTTTCGCTGTAGCCTTGATACTGAGAAGCCTGCGACATCGATTCCGTTAATTTTTTGTACTCAACTATAGCGTCATCCGTTCTGCCCTGTTGCAAAAGTGTTGATACGTTTGCGCAAAGCTGCGACCAGTCTAAAGTTTGAACGCTTTGTTTGTTGCCGTATGACTGCTGCAGGGTAGAGAGGTCATAGCTGTTTTGTAAATTTTCTTTTGCGTCATCTACATCCATACCGTAGTAGTATCCGTACATGCCGCTGTAATTGTTAAAAATGGGCACCGAGTAATTAGTTCCCAATCCGCCGTAAGTACCTGAAATACCATTCAATGCGGAATAGTCCGTGTAATTAGTCAGCCCTGTGAAACCAACTGTCATTGTAAACTTCCTTCCAATAAACTTAATTTAAACTAACCTACATTTTAATAAAAACTTTCTTTTGCCAAAAATTGCATGCATGTTGTTTTTGATGTTACATTTCTTAACAATAAATGGTAAAAATTCCCTTAATTGCCCTAAAATTGCATATGTAAGCTGTAAAAAGTTATTTCTTTGAGGTATAATTGTCTTATATTCCAAAAACGTATAGAATATAATTATCATGGGACTGAGGAGGCATTTTGGGTTCCGATTTTAATCTAAATGAATTTTTACTAAAAGCACATAAAGCTCACGCGTCTGATGTTCACTTCAGAGAGGGCAAGGCACCTTCGCTTCGTGTTGACGGCAAAATTCTGCGCACGGCAATGACACCTCTTGACGAAGAGGATTTTGAAAATATTCTGGCAACCGTTGCCAGAAAAGACATTCTGGAGAGTATCAGAATGTCAAATAATATTGATTTTACGTATGAAATCCATAATCTTTCAAGGTATCGTGTCAATTTCTGTAAAGATTTAGGCATGCCAAAGCTCACAATGAGGGTCATTCCCTATAATATTCCCACTCTTGAAGATTTATCCCTGCCTTTATATCTTGGCGAACTTACAAAATTTAATAACGGTATTATTCTTGTTACAGGTCCCACGGGTTCGGGTAAGTCTACAACTCTTGCGGCTCTTGTTGACTTAATAAATAAAGAGCAGCAAAAACACATAATAACAATTGAAGACCCTGTTGAGTTTTTATACACTGACAGAAAATCTCTTGTTACCCAGAGGGGGCTTGGCACTGATACCGAAACATTTACTTCGGGTATTAAATATGCACTCAGACAGGATCCTGATGTAATTCTTGTGGGCGAGATAAGGGACAGGGAAACTCTGGAAGCTGCAATAGAGGCTTCCGAAACCGGGCACCTTGTATTATCTACCATGCACACAAATTCCTGTATTCAAACGCTTAACAGGATTTTGGGATTCTTTGAAGATAAATCTTCTTCACTTATTGTGCAGAGGGTTATAAATACTCTGAGGGCAACTGTTTCGCAGAAACTTTTACCCAAAGTAAACGGCGGGCTTGCGGCAGCGGTGGAGATTTTAACCGTTACTCCTTCTATTGCCGATTACCTTTCAAAAAACAATTTTGAAGATGTTTATCTTCTTATGCAAAAGAGTAAATTCCCAAATCTTACCACTATGAACACATCCATTTACTCTCTTTTAAAGCACGGTTTAATTACGCAGGAAACAGCAGTAGAATACAGTGATAATAAAAACGAAATCGAGCAGATGATAAGAGGCATTTACCACGGTGCAAAGAATATGACGGATGATAATATAATTTAATTTTTAAGGAGTAAAAATGGCGCCATTTCCGGAATCAGAATCTATGACAATAAAACGTCTTGAAGTTGCAATAAGAAAAAAGGACATGCATCTTCTAAAAGACGGCGCTTATAAACTGCATGAAAAATTTCATACCGGACACAAGTTTGAGTTTTTATCCGAACTTGAACAAATACTTGAATATGTAAAAACAAGCGACATACCGCTTGAGATAACGGAAATTCTCTGCCCGACAATTGAAGAAATTCTTGCGGGGCAAAACGGCGAAACCTCTGCCGCACAGATGCCGCAAATGCCTCAGGATATTCAAACCCCCTCTGCCGTAATGCAAATTCCGGAGGCGGAAGAAAAAATACCGGAAATAAAAGAAGAAGACATAAAACTTCAGGGTGAGGCTTATGAAGAATATATGGCGCAAAAAGAGGCGGCGCGTGAGCTTGAAGAGCCTGAAGAAAGCCTTGCAAACACCGCGGTTAAAGAAGAATCCCGCGGGGCTTATGGCAGTAATACTTCTTATACTGCGGCTCCGTCAGTTTCGGTGCAAAAAGAAGAGGTGCACGCTGACAAACCTGCTACAGCCGATGATATAGTGCTTTTTTATGATGATAAGTCCTCAGATATTGACTATTCGCTTGTAAAAGATTACCGTAACAAATTGAACAATCTTTTTTCTTTGCAAAATCACAGCGGCGACTACAGTCTTTTAAAAGATATCGCAACTTTAAATAATATTGTTAACACTAAGATTTTTGATTTGAATGAGATTTTAAGCGTTCTTAAAACTTCAAAAAGCAGGGTTTCTTTTGTAACAACATCCCAGAGCTCGGAGATTACAAAAATCTTATCCCAAAAAGAAATCGAATTTGAAATACCTTTTGTAAAAGACAGCGGCTCCAAGGGTTTTGATTTTATACCCATGCTTGGATTGTCCAATATTTTTGTTTGTTCAAATTGTAATTTAAGGAGCCTTAAAGGCGATTTGAGTGCAAAAACTCTTTCGGTTCAGTGTCCGAACTGTGACAGTGCCGCTTTTCCCGACCTGTATGCTATAAACTCCTATAATCCCGACTGCAACCCTATTTTCTGGCACAGAGCGTTTGGTGCGTTTGTAAAATCGAAAGTATGGATTATAATCAACCCGCCGCTTGATGAAAATAAAGAAATAATTTTCGACTTTATAAAAACGGCATGCGAGTGTTCAAAACCGAGGAGAATTTACCTTTTTTCAAAAGAAAACGATAAGAGAGAGTTTTACAAAAATATGTTCCTGAAAACACTTCCCGACTGTGATTTGCGCTCTAATTACCTGAATATTGAGCAGTTGTGCGAGGACTACATCAGGACACAAATTTCAGGCAAAATGAATGAAAAGTATTAAAGAGAGTTTTGTAACGGATGCCATAAACATTAAAACCTATCCTTTAAGTGAGTACGACAACATTGTCGTTATGTTTTCGCGCGAGTATGGTCTTATAAAAGGTATCGCAAAGGGCGTGAAGCGCCCCAAATCAAAACTCGGCGCCAGAATGCAAATGCTTGTGGCAAATAAGATTATGCTCAAAAACGGCAGAAATTTTGATACCATATGCGAAGCGCAGGCGCTCAATACATTTAACAAACTCCGCTCAAATCTGGATAAACTGACTTATTCCATGTATTTGACTGAAATTATATCCGCTTTTTGCACTGATTCGGATGAGGACAGCGGTACAAATGAAAAGATATATGAGCTTTTCTACGGTATCCTTGAAAATATTGCCGATTCTAAAGACAAGATAGAAATAATTCTAAACGTTATTAAGTTTCAGCTTAAGTTTATGGTGCAAATAGGTCTTGGCGCGGAACTTAAAGTTTGTTTAAAATGCGGCTGCAAGATAGAAGACGGCGCTTATTTCAGCGTTGCCTCAGGCGGAGTTGTCTGCAAAGACTGCCGCTGCGGCTCGGATGTTTTCATCGGTCTGCACAAAAAAATCCGCGAGTTTTTAATCGCCCAGCAGGAATGCAAAATAGGAGAAAAAACAAAATACGACTCTCTTGTTGATGAAAATTTTGTCCAGAAGTGCTTTATGCTCCTTAAAAAATACACAGACTCCCACGCCTCCCGCCCCGCAAGAACGCTGAAGGTTTTAGAGAGTTTAGGCTGACTGGGCTTTGGCAAAGTTACGCGGCTTGTCTGCAATCAGGCTTAGAGAACGGCCAAAAATTAGCTCAAATGGTGAATTTTTTATGCTTTTTTATTTACACATGATGAGTTTGATTGGTTAATGTTTTTTTCTGCACGGCTTCCGTTCTGAAAAACATAGCAAGCGGAATCAATAAAAATGCAATCAACGCAAAGATTTCAAATACATCAACATAAGCCATCAGCCGCGACTGCGTAAGGAGAGATTTGTACATATAAGAATTTGTCTTTATTGTTGCAAAAGTGCTTGAGGCATTTGACATAAAAGCAGCAAGCAGTTATGAAAGATTAAGTTCATCCTGCTCAACTTCCGCTTCCAATCGTTTTATTGATGCCATAATTTCATCATAACGGGCTTTTGCCGAGTTATTATTTGATTGTGCGGAAGTTAGTCTGTTCAGGCTTGCCTCGTAGTCCTGTTTTGAAGAAATACCTTTATCGCGCATTTTTGAGTATCTTTCATAATCATTTTTTGCAAAATCCAAATCCGATAAACTTTTTGTAACCTGATTGTCTGCATTTACAAGTGCAGCTTTTGCTTCATCAAGTTTTGCTCTTGTTTCCTTAAGCTTTGCCTGATAATCATTAGGGTCAATTTCAAGCAACAAGTCGCCTTTTTTAACATCCTGGTTGTCTTCAATATTCAACTTTAAAACAGGCCCTGAAACTCTCGGTGCTACTGTTATTATATGACCTTCAATAAAAGCGTCATCGGTTGATTTATAATAAAGCGCGTGTATTCCGTAGAATATCCCGAAAAATAAAAAGACTATACCTGTTATACAGGGGACAAGAACACGTTTTTTTATATACTCGGGGCGCATGTCCTCTATTTCCGTAACTTCTTCTGTTATTTTGCTATCGGCTTTCTTTTCTTCCAACTTACTCTCCTACTCTCCTTTTTTATTTAAATTCTTAATTTTACTTTATCTCTTATATTTCTGTTCATTTTTTCAAGCGTATTAAATGTAGTTGCCAGCTCTTCGCGTGTAATATCTTTGGTTATTTGCTGCCGCAAATCTATATCTGTTGAGAAAACTTTATCCTTCAACTCTCTGCCCTTTTGAGTGACAATAAGTTTGTAAATTTTTCGTCCGTGAGATTCGGGAATTTTTTCTATCAGACCGTTTTTTTGCATTATGTCTATAATTCTTGAAATATTTGCCCTGTCTTTAAACATAATTTCTGCAAGCTGCCGCTGATAAATTATTTCTTCATTTTCAATAAGCAGGGATAATATTACATACTGATCCGGCGTTAGTCCGAATTGTTTTTCACAGAATGTTTGAGTCGAAAATCCTCTTATTAAAGTACCGGTTATAAACACCAGCGAACCGATTCTGCCTTTTAAATATTCTCTGTACATTTTTAAACCTTATTTACTTTGTTGTTTTCTTGTGCTGTAATTATAGCACAAGAAAAATTTTGAGGTGTCTTGTTATGAAAAAATATTTTTTAATAACGCTTTTAGCCGCAATTATTCTTCAAATCCCGGCATTTGCAAAAAGCACAAAGCCTGAGGAGTCTAATCATATCGAATACATAAACCTTTCGTGGTGGGAAAAATATAATGATGAATATTTAACCGGCAACCTTTTAAAACTTTATAAAAATAACTATGACCTGAAAAATGCAGCGCTAAAGGTTAAAGAAAATGAACAGGCAGTTAAAATACAGTTTGCAAACGAATTGCCGCAAATCGGCTTATCCGGCCAATTATACAGAGATATGCGCTCTTCAATGCAGCAGTTCGGCAATATGCAGATTCCAAGTTTTGCACAGTATAACTATTATCTGCCCATAACAGCAAGCTATGAAATTGATATCTGGGGTTTAAACAGACTCCGCACAAAAAGCATAGAACAACAGCTTGAAATAGCCAAACAGGCTGAACGTGCTACTTATATTGCCCTTACATCAGACTTTGCCGCTGATTATTTTAATCTTACAAGAGCTGACGAATTTTTAAAAATTCAAAATGAACTTATTAAAACACAGGAAGAAATCGTTTCAAAAATAAAAGACAAATACGATATAGGGCTATGCACAATAAATGACTTGCTTTCAGAACAAAGACTATTAACAACTTTGAAAGAAGAGCGCAACCGCCACATTAAAACACGCGATACTCTAATTGACACAATGAAGGTTTATCTTTCAAACTCTGATAACATAGAGAGAAACAGTTACGAGGATGTTATTCTTTTAACGGGAATTCCGTCAGAATTCAGCGCACCAATTGTTGAAAACCGTCCTGATTATCTTCAGGAAGAAGCAAATATAAAGCGTATAGGATTTGATGCAAAAGCAGCCAGACGGGAATTTTTACCGAAATTTATAATATTCGGACAAATCGGTTTGAACGCCTATCACTTAGATACCCTTTTTAATTCTGTATCACAAATGTTCAGTGCCGGAATTTTGCCCTCTGTTGATTTGTTCTCCGGCGGAAGGAAAATCGCTCTGTTGAAACTCAAAAAATTCCAGTATGAAGAAGCACTAAACAGTTATCAAAAGGCAATTCTCACAGGAATAAAAGATATTAATTCAGGACTTATTGAATACAAAGAGGCTCAGGAAAATTACAAAGAAAGTTTAGAGCGCCTGAAAATGCAAAATAAAACATATTCTCTTGCCAAAGATAAACAGGAAATAGGTTCAGCGAGCGATTTAGATGTTTTGTATGCAAAAGAAGCCTATTTGATGGTAAGAAAAGATGAGGTTTCAAACAAAATAAATTCACTAATCTCAACAATCGGCTTATACAAAGCCGCAGGCGGCGTGGATTTGTATAAGATTAATGAAAATATTTAATTAACATTCTCACAGATTAACTTTAAAGCCAAAGACAAGCTCTTGTGTTTGCAAATGTCAGACTTGACATTTTGTTCAACTCCCGCGGGGTTCGGGGGTGGAAATTTTAATGGTGGAGACGGCGGGAGTCGAAAAAATGTCCAAAGATTTCCCCATTTTATCATTTTGTGTACTCATAGTATTGCTCTATATTTCACTTATATCAAGTGTTTATCGTATATTCTTATCGTTTAGACATGCTTTTGGAATTTGTGCTTTGGTTATGCACGAAAAAAACACTGTAATGTATCGAAATAAGGTAAACAAATGTAACATTTTTACAATATAATTTATAATATTAGCAAAAATTATAAATTACATGTTTAGAATATACTAAGTAGGATAAGGGAAGGGTAATCAAATGCGTATAAGTGCAATAAATTTTAATTTGCCGAAAAGTAATAGTATAAAATCGGGTAACAATTTAAGAAGTGCAGAATTTTTAAATTCTTCAAACAATGCATTTGATGTCTTTGAAAAAACAAATTCCAATATTTCATTCTGCGGCAAGGATAAAAATGATAACCTTGCCGATTCTTTAGCAATAATCGGTCTTGTCGGAGGTACAACCTTGCTTAGTATAGCAGCCGGTGTTGCTATGGCTAAGGATGAAGATATTGAAGAGATTTTTGCAAATGAAGACGGATATGTGGTAGATAATAACGCTTTGAGTGTTAAGTCAGATAAAGTAATTGCAGATGCTGATGATGGCATATTTAAGGTCGAAGGAACAGGTATTGATATTAATCCTCAACGTTTTAGCGGCTATGGAGATATTTTTGACCCCGAACATGGTATCTACAGAACCGCAGATGGCAGTATTGATATAGACTTGTTAAATAACAAATACATTGACACAAAAAATGGCATATTTGTTGACCCTGATGAAAAAATATCAACATTGGTTGATGAAGATGGTGAAGTAAAACACTTTGCCCTTCCAAGCTTTGCGGGTTATCAAACTTGGCCTTATCCCCTTGTAACAAGAAATGATGACGATTCTATTGGGGAAGAAGGATTTTTAGAAAAATTTGCGAACAGTCCTTTAATTAGCGGAATTAAAGATTTGTTTGACAGGGATGTTGTTATGGCTACAGATGATGACGGAAATGAATATCCTTCAACTATGCCTGAAAATCTCTCAAGAGCCCATGATGCTTCGGGCTCCTTAGATGATCTTTCTCAAGATGCAAATGACAGTAAATTTGATGATTATCTGGAGGAGCATTTCCCTACAATGGAGCAATTTATTTCAGAACTTCAAGGTCGCCATACGGACGAAGAGCAAGATGATGATTCGGATGCTTTTGGGCAAGGAGAATTGTTCAGGTTAATGAATATAGATGATAATGACAACGGCATTCCTGATTTTCTTGAGGGCGATATTAATGGAAATGGCATTCCGGATTATCAGGATGAAGATTTAGATGGTGATGGCATTCCTGATTTTTTAGAGTAATAAGTGGATTTTGGGAAGTTGATATGAAAATTAGTCCTATAAAATCGTTATCAAAAAGCAATTCCATATATCTTAAAAACAATGCTAATGTTCATTTCTTGGGTAATAATTCAAATGATGAAGGTAATCAACGACTTCAAGTTTTCTTGCAATACGATGCACTGTTGAAACAAAACGAAATATCAAGGCAAAATAGCAAGAAAAATATTGCACTGGAAGATTTTGAACAAAGCTTAGCCTTATTTGAACAAGGTAAATACAAAGAAGCTTTAGAGTTTTTTAATTCTTCTTTTGAAGTGTTAAATCCTCTATTGCAAGACAGTGATGAGATTTATTTAAAATATTATGAAACAGGTGGTGATATTTTACAGATAAACGGGGATTTGAAAGGAGCAGAAGGGTTATATCAAAAAGCGTTGGTTCGGGCAAAATTAAAACCGGAAGATATAGATGAATATCAGCAAATATTAATTAAACTGGGTAGAAACCATCTTCTTGCAAGCAGCCCCAAGGCAGTTGATGAAATATCGGATTCGCTTATAAACAGAAATCAAAAACCAGATGTTATTATAAAAGCAATGATTTTAAAAATACTGAATAACGATATTGAGGCTAGTGATATACTTGGTTTGATTAATTATATGGACACAGTTCAGGAGCTTTATTCGTTAGATGAAAATCCTGATTTAGCAAAAATTTTAGCACTTTTTTATAATCGTATAAAAGAGTATGAGCTGAGTAGTTCGGTAATCGAACCTTTAATTGCGAAATTAGAAAAAGAAAATAAGCAAAATTCTCAAGATTATATGGATTTAGCTTATATATCTGCTTTAAATTATCAAGGTATATTTGAAAAAAATAAAAAACAAACTGATTTTGATAAAGCTGCAAAATATTTTGAAACCGTTCTAAGCACAGCGAAAAATTTAAATAACGGAAGCAGATATAACGAATCTCTATTGGGTCTCGCTGAACTATATTTTGAAGATAAGGATTTTGCTAAGGCACAAAAGTATTTATCAGCAATAACAAATAGCTCTGTTCCTGAGACAATGAGAAAAGGCTTCAACTTACTTGGACAAATTGCTTTTATGCAACAAGACTATCAGGGGGCATATAATTTCTTTGTTTCAGAAAGAAAAGTAATGCTTGGCAGAGATTATGATAAAGAAATTATTGTACAGAATTTAAAAAATTTGGTACACACAAGCCTTAAAACAAAAAACCATAAAGCCGCAGAAAAATATTCAAATGAGCTAAATGCTTTAGATTTAAAAGGGCAAACGCAAAGTGCTGATTTTGAGGATTTGTTACAAATAGGCATCAATAGTGCGACCAACAACAATGACAACAAAAAAGCACAAAAATTATACGAAATGGCGCTTAAGGCAGAAAACGCAACACAAAAAGATAAAGCAGTTGCGACAATATATCTTGGTATGTCGCAAATAGCAGATGACAACACTCTAAAAGGGTATAAAAATATGATAGAGGGTGCTCAACTTTTGGAATCATCCGTAAAAGATTGCGATACAGAGGCCTTGATGCTATTGTTTCAGACATATTCTTCGCTTGGTAATGCATTTTATTTTAAAAGAAGTGAGTATCTGAAAGCGGCACAATATTTTGAAAAAGCACTTGAAATTTCAAAAAAACAAGGGGTATTAGATAAACCATCGCAAAAAAAGAAGGTGAAATTACATTCACGAGTTGCCGCCGCCTACCATAAAGCGCAAGATTATAAAAAATCCGAACTGTATTTCTCAAAATATTTAAAGGAGCTTACCGATAACAGATTCAATTATTCAAGTTTAAATAGTGAATTTGTACAAGAAGTTGCAGATAATTATAAAACATCAGAAGCGCTAAAAATTGCTACCGGGCTTGAGATGCTTGGCGTATCTTGTGTTAAAACAGAGAGATTCCAAACCGCGGTTATGTGTTTTCAAACCGCCTTAGGCATTAGGAGAATTGTACAAGGCGAAAAAGTAGACGCAGCCAGGGATTTACTTGCAATAGGCCGTGCTCTTATGGTTGGGAATGACTTTGGCCTGGCCAATTCAAAGCAAATTTTGCAAGATGGTGTTGATATCTTAAGAAAAGAGCTTGGAGAAAAACACCCTGAAGTTCAAAAAGAGATGGCATTTTTGCATGATTATTACGGTATAAATTTAACATCTTTAATGAAGTATGCATATAAAGGTATTCAAAGCATCGTCGGCAAATTTGATGGAACAAAAAATAATTGGAAAAAAGAAATTATAGATGATTTTCATTTGATATATAAGGATTTAAATATATGCGAATAAGTCCAGTCGGTTATTTTACAGCAAGAAATTTAAAAACAACCAAGAATATAAGTTCTACAAAAGAACGATATGTTTATAATTTACCTTATCAAAATAAAGCAGCATTCCTTTTACCGTTTAATATTTCTTTTGGTTCCAGGGTAAATGTGCCAAATGACAACGCTAGAGTTTATACTGAGGCAGCTAAATTGCTGGATGATTTGGTAGAAAATTCAAGATATGAAGTAAAAGCAGATATTACTAAACAAGCAGCAGATAAAAAAGAGCCTTTGTTGTTGGATTTTTCGAAATATCCTCTTAGCCAGAGACTTATTTTTCAAAAATATGCAAATTCTCAACAATTAAAAGAATTGCTCAAGATGCAATCTGGTACAATGACAAAGGGTGAAATTGCTCAAAGTCTCTTAAATAAAGAAGTTGCTTTAACAAGAAAATTTAACCAAGATACTTATGAAAAATTTACAAGTTCGAATTCAAACCAAGAAGAAAGACTGGAAGCTTTTGCTCTTTCATTAGCCTTCTTATTATTGGCTATAAAAAATTCCGATTCTAAAAAATTGTCTGAAATCTTGACTGCTATAGCTAATTTTAAAAATGCTGTTGAAATTTCATCTTTTCAGGATAATTCCCAAGCTCTTGTGGAATCTACAAAAAGTCTTTTTGACCTATCTTGTGAGTATTGGAAAAAAGAATACTTGCCCCCTATCATAGATGAAGAAATCGGGAAAATTATTTTTATTGAAAATGCGGCATCAAAACACAAGACATTACAGGACTTAAAGGTATTTAGAGAATTGCCTCTTGATGAAAAATATTTTGTTGCACAGTATTTTGAAAACCAAAATGGTGTAGTATATTCTGATGACCCTATGCTTGAAATACTTCAAAATAGGACAATTCCCGACATTTCAAGCATTATATCGGAGATGAGGAAAAAAGCCTCAATCGATAACGATGATTTTTTATCAAAAATAAATAACTTAAACGGCTTGCTTAAAACACCGCAAGGTATTACAGAGCTTTCTTGCTACTATGTCGGCGATAAAAATTTTAAAAATTCAATAAGTCTGCTGACCTTACTTTTATTGATAATGAATAAGCCCGAGTTAATAGAGGAGCAAGATTTTGATAAAATAGCTGATTCTTTTAAAGATGTTCCCGAGGAAGAAGTCACTGGTGCTGCCGAACTTATAAAACAAGAGTGGCAAAATTCATATCTGCCTGCAATTATTGATAAAGAAGCTATGTTTAAGGCACATGAAACCGATGCTAACACGCAGATTATAAAAGAATTAAAACAAATAAATGAAAATCTTGGGAAAATAGTAATAAGGCTTGACGGTATCTCTATTTCGCTAAATCAATTAGTTGCAAATATGGACAGATTATATGCTAAATTTGACAACCCTCAAGAAAAAACCAAGGAATTAAGCCAAGCAGGAGCACTATATATAGAGGCTATGAAAGATGGCATGGCTAATTTAACACCGGAGCAAAGCAAGCAGCTTTTAAATGCATTTAAAACCGAGGGTGTTAGATATCTTGATGTTTTATCAGATAAAACTTCCGACCCTGAAAGCAAGAAAATGATTAATGGGTTGAAACAAACAATATACAAGGCAAATAATCCGTCAACAGTGGTGGCAAGACTTGAAAATTACGCTCCAATACTTCTTTTAAATCAGGGTATTACAATGGGAAGAAAGGCAATAACTCATAGTGCATTTTCTCGTGCAAAAGAAGAATTTATGTGCAAGGGAATGCAAGAAGAGGCCGCAAAACAAATGGCTTCAAGAAAAATAGCTGAAGAAGGTGCGGCATTAAGTGCAGGAGCTATAACGGGACTTACTATTGCCGCGGTTGCCGCAATAGGGCTGTATGGTATTTATAAAGCTTCAAATGTACATAAACAATTTAGTGATTTATATTTTGGCGAATAAAAGAAAGGGAAACCATGAATTTAACTGTAGCACCATCACTTTATCAAAGACGAACAATGGTTAGTAAACAAAAAAAAATTGACAATCATACAAGTAGCTTTACAGGGGGTAAGGCAAACATAAATATTCAACAAAGTAATTACCCAAAAGAGTATTATTTGAAAAATAATATATCTTTCACAGGTTATTGGGAAGAACGTGAATTTATGAAACTTGAAGCAGAAAATCCGGTCAAATGGGCGCAAACTTGGGATTATAATGAAAGAAAACAGCATTATGACGACTTATATGAAGAAGAAATAAGCCGCAAATGGACACGCATTGGAAACAAAAAGATTAGGGCAAAATATGATGCTCAATTTATGAAAGAACAAGCAAGGGTAACAAGAATATTGCAAGTTGTAGGCAATATACAGGATAAATACGATGATGCAGTAAAATTGCAGAAATTAAATGAGCAAATTAGAAGAGAAAATGCCGTAACAGAGGGCATTAAACAAAGAATTAACGCAAGATTAAATAACCCAAACGCAGGTATAAGACAGTCAATAGGCGGATATGATGACCAGATTGAACAAGTAAATGATGGTTTTTTGACGCCAATAGATATAGAAAGAGCTAACATAGAGGCGTATGAGAAAATGCTTGAAGAAGAGGATAAATATACGTCTGAAGAATTAAAGGCTGCAAAAAAGAAAGCTTATGGTGTTCCTATACCCCCATCAGCACTATTTTACGGATGCTTTGGTACGGGTAAAAATACCTTTACACGTTCAATTGCCGCTGAGTCAGGTTGTCACCTTGAGGTTTATGCACCAAACACAGAAGAGGATATAGACGCATTTGTCATGAGAGTTCGTAAGGAATCAAGGGAAAGGTATTTGGAAACAGGACAAAGAACAATAGCTGTCATTAATGAAGCTGAAAGATATTTTAATAATAGCGGGGATAAAGGAATTGATGAAAGAGTAGCAAATATGCGAGATACTCTTGACTATTGTAGTCATAATCCAAATAACGGTGAATCCGGTGCGTGCGCTTTATCATTCTTTTTTACAACAAACTACCCTAAAAAAATGACAGATATAGGAATTCTTGGAAGGGATGAGAGAATGCCCCTTGTTGTCCCCGTTGGTCCTGCTGAAGGCAAGGATTTGGAAGGGGTGCTAAAATTCTACATTAAAAAACATATGCCGCAAGAAAGCAGTTTTGATGTTGATAACTATGATTTTTCAAAAATTCTTGAAGCTCTTGCATTATCAGATGAAAAAGGATGTTTTAATAATGACAGGCTGAGAGCAGCAATAGAAGAAATAAGGCATAATTATGATAAAGACCCGGAAAAAAGCTTTAGATTGCATCTGGAAGAAGGTATACTTGATGGTAAATGTAAAAGGTTAAGCCGCAGAAACATTTCTCCTGCAGTATATAACAGATACTATGATGATTTACAAGAAATAGGAGAAGGCTAATGAAAATACAAGGAATTAAAAATTATATACAATATAGCCGTGCCTTTATCTATACAAACACGGTTCATCATAACGCAACTAATGCCATAAATTTTACCAAACGAGAAAACAAAAGAGATGAGAACACAAATATTTTTAGCATTGCAAAAGGTAAAATTGAAGAAGGTCTTAGAGGTTTTGTAGCAAATTTACCGTTAATAGGTAAAGATGATGTTCAAATAACCGTAAAAGAAGACCCAAGTATTAAACCTTTGCAAAATAAGATTAAAGATTTTGTTGCAGGTAGTTCTGATATCCAAATCAAGGCAAGTAATGATGAGCAAGGAGAGTTAATTCAAACTGAAGATAAATTAAAAGGTGCTGAACACAAAAAGGCTACAATAAGAACTGCAAAAGTTCAAACAGTTCAAAATTACAAGCTACCAAAACCTAATTTCAGTTTTGACTATGCAAGACTTGAACAAGAATTATCAAAACTGAATGAAGTTGACGCTAATTGGGTTGAAAACAATCCTGAATCAGTAAAAAATATTCTTGATGCTTCAACCAAAGGTGTTCAAATTTCGCCCGATGGAACAGATGCGATTTTCTCAGCCCCTAATGCTAAAGCTGTCGCAATAAATTTGCTTCTTGCAAAAAAAGAAGCTTTTTTAAATGAGGCAAAAAGGCAGCACAACTTTGAACAACAAGCCTACATTGACTCTATTGCTCAATATCTAAAACCAAATGATATGGGAGATATGACAGATCAAGCACTTGATGCTTTAGCTAAATATGGAACAGGTGAAGACCTTAAGAAAATTAACGGTATCGTAAAAATGGAAGCTGATGAGGCAAGAACTAAGAAAATAATACAAACTGCAGGTGCAATAGGCAGAAAAGATGTTGATGCACGTCATATCATCCTGTATATTTCAGGAGTACACAACCACACAAATGATACATATGTTGAACTGTTTAAAGCAACTAAAAAATTATTCTCTAACTTCCATGACGGTGGCTGCAACTTCGAAGACCTAATGAGGTTTGCAAACAGAATACCAACAGATGAAACAGGAGAATACACAAAAGAATATATTGACATGTTAATATCTGTCGGAAGAAAAGAAGATATTGAATTCCTTAATAAATACTTGAGGAACTACAATCATATCAATGAATTTATCGAAAACAAACAAAAAACCCCGCAGGTAATAGTTGACGCTATAGAAAAAGCAAGGAAGGGGATTCTGGCAAAAAAGTAAATATTGTATAATTAAACCAAATAAATTAGGGTATTAATTGGCAATTTTCTACTTTTAGTTGTTTTATACTTAACAAATATGCTTACACTAAACGACTTTAAAAATTCCATAGGCAACAATAATTTTTCCTTAGGTATTAATAAACCTGAGGAAAGATTAACTGCAACAAATTTAAACAACAGTAAAATAAATAACGACACTTTTGAAAGTTCAAAAGATATAAATCCAACAATTAAAAAAGATAAATCAAAACCTCTAAAAATAAGTGCAGTTATTTTAACTGCAATGATTGCTACAATTGCAATAGTTAAAAGAAAAGCAATAGGAGAGTTTTTATCAAATTTAAAGAAAAAACCTCAAACTCCTCCAATACAAACTGATATTCCAAATAAACCTGCTGAAATACCACAAGTTGAACCCAAAACAACAAAACCACTAACTCAAGTACTTGAAAATTCCCCTCAAGATATTAAATATGAACTTCCAAAACCCAATTTTGGAATTAACCCCACAAGAGAAGAACAACAAGCCTACATTGACTCTATTGCTCAATACCTAAAACCAAATGATATGGGAGATATGACAGATCAAGCACTTGATGCTTTAGCTAAATATGGAACAGGTGAAGACCTTAAGAAAATTAACGGTATCGTAAAAATGGAAGCTGATGAGGCAAGAACTAAGAAAATAATACAAACTGCAGGTGCAATAGGCAGAAAAGATGTTGATGCACGTCATATCATCCTGTATATTTCAGGAGTACACAACCACACAAATGATACATATGTTGAACTGTTTAAAGCAACTAAAAAATTATTCTCTAACTTCCATGACGGTGGCTGCAACTTCGAAGACCTAATGAGGTTTGCAAACAGAATACCAACAGATGAAACAGGAGAATACACAAAAGAATATATTGACATGTTAATATCTGTCGGAAGAAAAGAAGATATTGAATTCCTTAATAAATACTTGAGGAACTACAATCATATCAATGAATTTATCGAAAACAAACAAAAAACCCCGCAGGTAATAGTTGACGCCATAGAAAAGGCAAGGAAGGGGATTTTAGAGAAGTCTAAGGCATAGTTTTCTATCTTAAAATTCTTGCCCAAAATGACAACAATAAAAACCAATCAACTTGCTTCTAAAAATCTATTGAAAAACAAAAAGGACTCTTTTTATTCGCCAAAAGAGAATTTAGAGCAAATGCAAGGGGTTTTCTCTAAAATTAAATAGCATTAATTCTCTAAAAACTCCTAAAGCCCGCAAGGCGCGGGAATTTTTGCATTAAAAACAGACCCCTTGGGGTCTTTAGAATTAATTACTGGAGACGGCGGCAGACGCTCAATTTCTACGGGCTTCGCCCTTGAAATTTTACGCTAACTGCATCCGTCAAATCACAAAATCAAAGATTTTGGATTTGTCGTAGGATTCTCACCCGCTACGCGGCTTTGACTCCGACGACTTCAATTTATTAAAATAATACTGGAGACGGCGGGAGTTGAACCCGCGTCCAAAATGATAACAAGCGCGAATCTACAAGCTTAGAATCTTTTCATCTCGGCTGTAAATCGGAAAGATGTCTTTAACCAAATTAACGGCCAGAGTCTTTTTTATAAGGAAAGACAACCCCTTAAGGCTGAATACTTAAACGACTGCGCCTCAAGCTGCAGGCGTCAAGGCTTGCATAATTGACCCTAAATTGCGGCAAGCTGGCAAGATAGAGTGGCTGTCGCGCAAACTATGCAGCGATTGCTCTGGGAGCAAAGTCAGCTTTTACAACGTTATTAGCGTTTATTTTTTTGATTATTGGTAACGCGCAATATCCGCGCGGCCTGCATCACGGTTGATAAAGCACCCTGTCAAAACCACAACGTCCCCGTATTAAAATTTCAAAGTTCCGTATATATGATTATACCACTGTTTTAAGCAATTTCAAGATGCCTGTTAATACGCAATTAATACTAAATCAGCCATTGGCAGCACAGCTTCACTTCTTCTTATCATAAATTTATACCCGGGATTCAGTTCTTTTAATTTTGCTTTTAAATCAAAAAAGTCTTCGGGGGTATGATAAATCGCCGCGGCGATTACGGGTTTATCTCTTTTAATAATGTTTTCTCCGCCTTTTATAATCAAACTTTCAAAACCTTCGGTATCAAGTTTTATAAGTCCTACAGGGCCTGACTCCCGGTAAAAATTATCAAGAGTTGTTATTTGAGCCATTTCCGTATCGTTAAATTTTATTTCGATTGTTTCTTCTTTTATACCCAGACCCTTTTTAACAGGTACTATTTTCCCGTTGCAATTATCCTTTTCAAGAAATGTTTTTATAACATTATAATTTATGCTGAGCGGTTCAAAAGCATTAATTGTACTATCCGGAAAAAAGTGGTGAAACATAAGCGCCGTATCACCGTTTAGCGCGCTGCCGACCGCTATTATTTTCCCGTTGATATTTTTAAGTACTTCATCCGGCAGGTCTTTTAAGCCGTACATATTTGAATAAAAATAAGGATTTATTTGAAGAATTTCCTCAAAAGGCTGTTTAAATGTCTTTTTAAATTTTTCACATTCTTTGTTTAATTTGTTGTCGTATTTTGTCCACATATTTCCTAAATAGATTTTACCGATACGGGGAAACAATTTCATAAAATGATTAATATATTCCTGCGAAATTTCATCCAGACCTTCTTTTAAATTTGAAATTTTGCTTTGCATATCGTTTTCTTTAAAATATTTTGCAAAGACGTCTTTCCAATAGAAACTGAGGTTCAGCTTCATCCATTTTAATTTGTGTGATATTCCGAGAAAATAAATCCTCGGGATTTTATATCCGTTTTTTTCTATTAATTCAATACCAAAAAGTTTATTCATATTCATTGTCCTTACATAATCGGATAACTGCCTAAAATCCTGTAATACTGTGTAACTGCGGAAAGTTCGTTTAGCGTTTCGTCAAGTTTGTTTATGTCTTTGTCCAGGTCGACAAAAAAGTTGTATTCCCCGAGCACTCTTTTGGACGGGCGGGATTCTATGTAGATTAAATCTATGTTGTGTTTTTTAAAAACTTCAAGGGCGCAGGCGAGGGCGCCGGGTTTTTGAAGGGTTGAAAAGACAAGCGAAGTGCGGGTTTTGTTTTCTATTTTAAAATCGTTTATTGATGTCAGTATAAAGCGGGTTTGATTATCTTTGTTGTCGTTTATATTTTTTTCAATAACAGGAATACCATACATTTTGGCGCAAAGTTCATTTCCTATGCTTGCAAAACCCCTGCCGCGCTCTCTTAATGACGCAGTTGCTGCTGCAGTTGAGGAGGCGCCTTCAAGAATGATGTCCTTGCCGAAATTTGCGCTTATATATTTCTGGCATTGTGAAAGCGGCTGCGGATGGGAGATTATATGCGTTATTTCTTCTTTTTTGGAAAAAGAAATAAGGCAGTTTTCGATGTTTATTTGCGTCTGTGCCTGAATTTTTATATCGTTTTCAGCGCTAAAAAGCCCGTCCAGCGTTGCTCTTACAATACCTTCAATCGAGTTTTCGATAGGCAGGATGGCTGCAAGCGAGGAGTCGGCATCAATTGTTTCAATAATTTTTGTAATGGTTGAAACAGGCTCAAATTCTTGTTTTAAGCCTAATTTTTCCCTGAATTTTTCCGCGGCGGTTTCGCTGTATGTTCCTTTAGGACCTAAGAAAAGTATTTTTTTGATAGAATTATTCATATAAATATTTTATTATGATTGGAATTAATATGGCAACAAAAAAAATAGAATTCGGCACGGACGGCTTTAGAGGCATTATTGCCGGTGATTTTACGTTTGAAAATGTGCAGAAAATTTCGCATGGAATAATTAAATATTTAAGGGACAATCTGCCTGATAGAAAGTCAATTCTTATAGGTTATGACCCGAGGTTTATGGCAGATGAGTTTGCGCGTTTCTGTGCGGATATCTTTGTAGCTGCGGGGTATGACACCATGCTCTCAAACTGTGTCTGTCCGACACCTGTTCTGGCCTATGCCGCAACGGTTGCCAAAAACTCCGCCGGGGCTGTTATGTTCACCGCTTCGCATAATCCGAAGAATTATCTCGGGATGAAGTTTATTCCTAACTACGGAGGGCCCGCGACAAAACAGATAACCGATATTATTGTTAAAAACATAGAGGAAGGATACACAGCACCTTTTTGCGGGGGCGGAAAAATAATAAATTCGGATTTTCGCGAAGTTTATTTTTCACACCTTGAAAGCCTTATAGACTTTAATACAATAAAGAAAGCCAATATAAAATTTATCTATGACGGTCTTTTTAGTGCTTCTATAGGCACATTTGACGAGATTTTAAACAGGCACGGGATAAATTACGAAATCGTAAATAATCACTACGACCCTAATTTCGGCGGTTTTTTGCCCGAGCCTAAAGAGAAGTTTATGCACCATAAGAAAAACGGTTTTTTAACTTTTGCAAATGACGGGGATGCTGACCGCTACGGCGTGATTGATGAAAACGGGCAGTGGGTTTCGCCCAATGAAATTCTTGCGATTTTACTTAAATACCTTGTCGAGAACAAAAATGCACAGGGCAAAATGATTAAAACCGTAGGCGTAAGCGCGCTTGTGGATGTTGTTTCGCAGAAATTAAACATTGAAACCGAAACTACACCCGTAGGTTTTAAATGGCTGAGCGAAAAAATGCGCAAATGTCCCGCAATCCTTGCGGGAGAGGACTCGGGCGGACTTTCGACAGGCAGTCACATTCCTGAAAAAGACGGCATTTATGCCAATCTTTTAATTTTAGAAATGATTTCAACTCTGCAAAAACCACTATGCGCGTTGAGAAGTGAGCTTTTAGAGTTTGCGGGTGTTAATTTTTACTGTGACAGGGTAGATGTAAAACTTGAAGATAAAGAGCAAATGTGCAGCCTGCAGCAAAAGTTTCTGCAAATGTTTGATATTGCGGGCATGCAGATTTATGATGTTTTAAAAGTCGACGGGGCAAAGTTTTATCTGGGCGAAGAAAAATTAAGCTGGGTCTTAATGCGTCCCTCGGGTACAGAGCCGCTTTTAAGATTTTACATAGAATCAGACAGCACAGAAACACTTGATAAGATAAAAGAATTTATACACTCTCATACGTCTTAAAGTGTATTTTGGCAACGTTTTTAAGCTCTTCCCTGCCATAGCGCTCACTGAATTTTTTTGCCTGATTCAGGACTGTATCCGAAGCGCCTTTGGGGAGATTTATTTCATACTGTGATGAAATAAAAGAAATTCTCTTTACAAATTCCGCACGTGCAAGCACGGACGCCGCCGCAACTGCCGTGTCGGCTTCAGCCTTTGTCTGCTGGATTAGTTTTATTGTTTTGCCTTTTTCTTTAAGCGCGGATAAAATCACGTTTTCGCTTGAGGCAAATTTGTCTGATATCGCAACTTTTGCGTCTGTTTTTTTTAGCAGATTTTCCAAAACACTTGAATGTCCCCAGGCAAGAAGCCTGTTAAGGTTTCTAAAACTTGAGTAAAGTTCGTTATATTTCTTCGGATTTATTGTAATGACGTCAAAAACCGCAATGTTTTTGATTTCCGCTTCAAGCTCAAGAATTTTTTTATCGGTAAGTTTTTTAGAGTCGCAAACGCCTGCTTCCTGGAGTTTTTTAGCTCCCGCTTCATCAAGATATGCGCCTGCTATTACAAGCGGGCCGAAAAAATCCCCCTTGCCCGATTCGTCAATTCCTATGTGCGGATAAGGCACATCAAGCAGGCAGTCTTGTTTTTTTGATGGCATGGAAAAATATTTTTCAAGGATTTTATCCGTATTTTTCCCCTGAATTACAAACTTTCCGCTCTTATAAAAAGATGCCGTATACCCATCTCCGCGCGCCTGAAAAATCATATATTGCGCAGTGCTAAAAGAGGCGCCTTCCTTTTGAAAAATCTCTTTATATCCGGACACATCAGCGATGTCAAATTTTGAAGAATAAGTATTCATTTTTAAATTATATCAAAAATCTTGAATTATGTTTTTGTTTGAAATATATTAAGCTATATGGCGGGTGTCGCCCAAAGCGGTTACCCGGCCCCGAGGGATTATACGTTCCGATATCAAGCAACAATTAAATAAATCATGGCGGGTGTCGCCAAGTGGTTAAGGCCTCGGATTGTGGTTCCGATATTCGTGGGTTCGAACCCCATCACCCGCCCCATTTACAAAAGACGTTTTAAAAACGTCTTTTTTTGTTATTATACTTGCGTTTGAAAAAGTTCCAAGGCTGCTGTTTTCAAGGGTGTTTTTTGCGCTTTTCTTAATATTTTGTAATGCTTTGAAGATATCTTTAGGTTTATCATCAGATTTTCACCGTCAAATTTTATTGACGTTACAGCTAAAAATCAGCCTTAAAATTTCAACAACCGGGCGTTTCTTTCCTAAAAAACCCGCCTGATTGTCCCGTTATATAAATAAAAAGCGCTCAATTGAGCGCTTTTTATGGAGCGGAAGACGAGGCTCGAACTCGCAACAACCTGCTTGGAAGGCAGGGACTCTACCAATTGAGTTACTTCCGCACACAAGAAGAAAATTTTTAGCAAAATTTGTTTTTTGCAAAAATTTTTGATTGTGCAAGGTGTGTTAAACCGTGACGACGAAACGAGGAGTTTCGGCGGACAGGTTGTAACCGTACCTGTAATTATTCAATTGTCAAATTCATTTCCGTAACTCAATAACATTTGCGGATAAACCGCGCGCTTGAGCACTACAGTGTTTATACATCAAAATCAACTTTATTTCAAGTATTAGTTTAATTAATGTCGCCGTTGAGCCATTTAAGACAGGAGGTTATAAAATCCTTTTTATGGTGCAGATATAAATCCTCGGCATGGATTCCGTTTTCATATATTTTCAGGGCTTTTTTACATTTTGCGGCATTGTAAAGCTCTTTTGTGTGCCAGAGGTGCACGGTAGGGTCTTTTTTGCCCGCGATAAAAAATGTCGGACATGTTATTTTGTCTATTATATCCGCAGGCTTTGTTTTTTTATGGATAAAAAGAGAAGGGCGAATTGTCAAAAACCTTATCAGTTCAAATTTCCTGAATGTTTCAAGCCATGCTTCTTTTTTATACATTTGATTTTCGATTTTGTCAAAATCATAAGGAGCACTTACCAGCACCAGTTTATCAACTTTATGTTTTGAAGCATAAATACTGCTTGCGGCAGCACCCAGCGAAAAACCCATAAGGCAGATTTCATCATAGTTTTTCTTTTTCGCAAAATCAACAACCGCCTCTATGTCTTTTTCTTCTTTTGCACTGAATGTATAAAAACCTCCGCTTGCGCCATGCCCTCTAAAATCAAGGCATATGGTATCATATGAAGATGAAAACGCGCGTGCTATCTGCCTGAAGGCTTTTGAATCTTTTGTCATACACCATCCCGGCGCTATTATTAAAACTTTTTTATGACCCTTTTTATTGTAATTAGCCGCGATTTTTACTTTGTCTTTTGTTTTTACAACAATTCCGCGGGTCATTGTTTATTCCTTATCAAGCCTGTTTGAGAGCATTTTTGCATATCCGGAAATTTCTTTGAGGTTTTCTTTATCGGACAAAAAGCCAAGAATTTCATCTTTTGTGCCTCTTTTAAGGTCGCAGGAGAACATTCTGTCGCTCAGGGGAACATGTATTGCCATCTGCAAAATTCTCATCTGCGGCTTTTTGGAATCGGGCGAAGGCGTCACAAAAAGAGTATAGGTGTCATTATTTTCAGGGTTTTTGTACTCTTCTATTACATCAGAAAAACTTCCCCATTCGCATACCTCGCGCTCGGAGCGCGAAAGGAGCCTTTCTACTGCCTGCTTTTGAACTTCTTCAAAACACGGAGTTTCTTTTTGAACATCTTTAGGCTGAATTTTATTTCCAAAATTAAAAAATGATTTTTCCACGTTCATAGTCTTTCCTTTGCAATAATTTTATCAGGCTGCATTTTGTTTGTCCACAAGCTTTTTTGTATAGTTATGGAGTTTTCTAAGACCTTCAAAAGAAATCGCGTCCAGCTCATCGGGAGTGAGTTTATCCCCGAGGTAATCACTTATATCCGGCACGGTGCCGAAAAATCCCAACTCTGCGCGTCTTGTTGTTTTATATGTATCGCTTAAATATTGATTATACAGTTTATCAAAATCATCATCGTTTTTATATTTTCCAAAAATACTCCTCAAGAAGTCGTATTCGGGTCTTTGAACACTGTCTTTATTTTTCTTGATATCATAAGGGACATGCTCAAGTTCGGCAAGCTTGTCGGTTCCCGTGCCTCTGTACTGGAGTTCTTCCTGAACGCCGTCTTTTGTAATGATATTCATCTGTGCTGCGGTATATCCCGTGCCTTTTATTGCATCTTTTGAGTTTGAAACCGATTCTATAAGCATTTTGGGTTCAAAAACATATCCCTTGCAATCTTGAAGACAGGTAAGCCCGTCTTTTTCAATGATTTTATAATTTGAAGTTTCAGGGCTTTCCTGTGCGATTTTAAGCATTTTATTATACCAGGTTTCATATGCGGATTTAAGCCTGTCCGTTTGTATATCGCTGAAATAGGCTATACCGTCCCTGCCTGCATAGTTGTGCAGTTCGGTTATGCGGATTTTATCTTCTTCAAGAGCTTTTGCAAGGTTTTCCGTAAATTTTCCGCTCTGCACTTCTCTTGCTTTATCATAGACCTGTTTTTCAATACTTCTGAGCTTTGGCAGCATATTCTCATCTATTTTTCCCCCGCCCTTTGTTATATACCGCATAAAAAGCTCATATTCGCTGTCATCAGACACATTTGCCCGTATAATACCGCTCAATTTTTCTTCGCTCAAAACAGAGTCGGCGGCAACAATTCTTATGCCATGTGCATCGCCTATCATAGAACTTGCGGCAGCTTCGTCCAAGGGAAAATCTTCTTTTAAACCCAGTACTTTATTTCTTATTTTGGGAGCCACGGAATCCTTACCCTTGGAGCGTGCGGATATTTTGCCGTATTCACTTTCAAGTGTATAAATTTTCTTTTCCGGGTTATAAACCATATCGTCACTGACACCCAGAATATCCAGAAGCTCTCTTTGTGTTTTTCTCATTGAGACATCATCCGCATATTGCTGAGCAAGGCTTGAAGAAAATAATTTTAACCTTTCATCATAAGCGGGATTTTCAACAAGATTTAGCGCGTCTTGAAGTCTTTGAAGCGGTACTTTTTTACCCTTTTCAATTCTGTCGTTATAAGATTTTAAAATTTCTTTTATTTTCGGGTTTTCACTTTTTTTCATATAATCAAGCGCGTCTTGCACGCTTTCAAAGATAACGGGGTTTTCGCCGAAAGCGGAGGTTTCTTTTGTTGTCTGCCGCGCTAAATCATCGGTATCAAACGAAGAGGTTATCTTTCTTGCAGTGCCGTCCGATGCAGTGTCAGATAAGGTTTCACCTGCAGAGTGAAACATTTTTGAACCCAAAGACGAAGCGCCCTTGAAGGCAAGTCTCATTGAGCCGCCGATAACAGGGGCTGCAATTAAACCGCCAAGAGCGCCGTTTAGCGTTTCGTCTTTGATGTCATCTATTCTTCCCTCTCCCAATGCGCGCGAAAAACCATCTGCAGCGCCTGAAAGCGCACCGTCAACCGCCATATCGGCACCGTAAGACAAAACCTTTGCCCCGATGACGCCCGCGCTTAATTTTGTTCCTTCCTTTGCAACATAACTTGCTCCCTGCCGCGCAAGGAGATTTGCAATCATTCCCTTTCCCGTCGTTTTTGCCGCACCGTTAACGACATTAAGACCGCATGCTTTTGCCACACCCGTACCCGCAGCGCCGCCCAATGCATTTGACAGCGGAGCTATCGCGCCGTTAACAGAGCCTGTTATTAAATCATATCCTAAATCTTTAAGTTCATATTCTCTGCCCGCCAAAAGAGCGTCCGAAGCTTTGATTGCCGTTTTTGAAACGGCGCCCGCACCTGCGGCAACAAGAAGCGAAGCGCCTCCCGTTACGGGCGCAAGAGCTGCGGCGCCAACGGCAATAATGCCCGATGTGATGTCAGCAGCCACATCCACACACATTTTCTGGCCGTTTTTATAATTTTCAAGTGCGCTTTTTGCTTCCTGTTCGCTTATTTCACCGTTTTCATACTTTGTAATCGTATCTTCAATATTGTCCGAGCCGGTTTTCATATTAAAAAAGTTTTTAATACCGTCCCAGGCTTTACCTATCAGCCCCTGTTCTTCTTTTACGGAGTTAAATTCATCCCTGAGAGTTGATGTTTCGGATTTTGATGAAACGGATGAAAATTCCGCACTATCCCCTTTTAAATCTCCGAAATCACCGTAAAACAAGGTATTTGCCTCAGCAGGGTTCGCTGCGGCTTTTATTTTTTCATTATAAATATTCGTATCGATTGAATTAATCGAGGAAATACTCATTTGTGCTCTCTTAATAAAATGGGGTTATATATATAAAGTATATCCTCGCCGGGAAATTGCCTTTTTTGTAAAGTTTCATAAAAAGGCATAAATCAACCGTTAAGAGAGTTTAGGGTATCGGGTTATTCTTCAATATACGCGACAATTTTTTCCATATAACCCTGAATTTTGTCTATTTTGGTTTCAAGGTCGTCCATGCGCTCCGTGAGTTCTTTTGTCTGTTTCATATTTTCATATGTCACATCAATAAAAGAAGCCGGGTCAAACTCGCTGTTTTGTTTTTGCAGAATTAAGTTCAGTTTCTCATCCAAATCTTCAAGGTAAGAAAACTGTTTTTTGCTCACTTCTTCAATTCTTGAACCGTCGGGTGATTTTTCAGAGCGGATAAGACGGGTTTTAATTTCTTCCATACTCATGCGTTCGGCATTTTCCACCTGTTTTGCGAGCGTTTCAAGTTTTTGTGATGTTGCCTTGAACCAGCCGTTTAAATGTGTCAGATGACCCTCAAGAGAATGGTTCAGTTTATTGTTTTCAATGTTTATATTTTTAAGTTCAATCAGTCTGTTGATAAATTCTTTATAATTATCACCCTTCAGGTTTTTTTCAATACTGAGTCTTAATTTTGCAATATCGGACTCGACATCCTGAAGAGAGTATGCATAGCTTGTATCATCGCCAGATGTCAGCATACGCGCTATATTTACGGTTATTTTATCAATATTTGTTTCTACATTTGATACCCTCTGAATGAGGTTGTATGTTTCAACCTTGGCTTCGTCATTTTTGGCATTAAGCGCGGATTCAAACTTGTCCTGCAAATCCATAATCTGGGCTTCTATACATTCTCTTAAATCTTCGCTCAGATTATTTTTTAAATATTCCACATTAGTGAGATACTCATCGATTTTTGAAAGGTATTCGCCCACCTCGGGAGATTTTTCATTTGCAAATTCATCATTTTTATTTGTAATTTCATTTATCTTATCGGCAAGGTGTTCGCCAAGCTCATTGTTCAGAGTTTCAATATGCTCTTTTAAAAGCTCTATGGACTCTTTTATCTCTTCTTCTTTATCGGGATTAAGATAAGAAAGTCTTTCCTCAAGAGCCTCTATTTTTGAAGAAAGCTCGGGGTCAGGGGTCTGTTTTTGAAATTCTTTTTTGTTTTCGGATTCAATTTTTTTAATAACCTGCGAAGTGCCAAGCTGTATCTCTTCAAGAAGTTCTTTTGCATTATGAATCTGCTGCTGGTTTGTATGTTCGATTTTTTCAAGAACGTTATTGATTATCTCAAGTACAAGGTCGTTTGAATTATCGGATTGTGATTTTATTTGCGAAGAGAGAATCTTGTTGATTTTTTCTTCCAGAATACCGAAGTTCGCTTTGTTGTTTTTAACAGAGCCTAAAATGCCTTCTATAAGGTCGTCTTTGATACTCTTCAGCGCGCGCTCAATCTCTTCGCTGCCGGCGGCATTATTTTCGCTGCGGTTTTGAAAATCGGCCAAAAACTCCTCAAGATTTGCCTTGTGCGCTTCAAATTCTTTCGATATATTGCCGTTAATGTTTTCCACACTCTCAATTAAGTGATTGGACAGCGTTTGCAAATCTATCTTTATTTCACTTAAAGGCGCACTGTAAGAGCCTTTTATTTCTTCTTTTATTTTGAAATTAATATCTTCAATGTATGCCTTTATGGTTTCGGAGGCTTCTTTAAAGTTTTCTTTAAGGGAAGTAAAGTTATCGTTATTAAGCGAAGTAAGCTGGCTCCTGAAATTTTCCAGTTTATCCGAAATGGCCGGGATAGTATCTCTTAACTGGGATAAAATTTCAATATTTGAACCTGACGCGACGCGCTCAAAACCTTCTTTAATCTGCTCAAAAGAAATTGAAATGCTTGCGGTTGTATCTTTTACATTTTGATTAATAGCATTTAACTGCTCGTCGATTGTGGTTTCCCTTAATTCCTTCAAAGCTTTTTCAATAGGCTCGCGCAGAATTTGTATATTTCCCTGATTCACCGCCGCAACTTCATCGCGAAGAGAAGAAAACTTCTGCATAAAACCCCTGAGGTCTTCTCTGAGAGAGCTTAGTGCGGAGTCAAGGTTTTGCGCTCCTTTTGCTTCTTTTGCTTCAAGCGCCTTATCAAGACTGGAAAACTCACTTGATATAAGAGTTACCACGCTTGAAAGGGAATCTTTGGTTATGGTTGCAACACTGTTCTCTATTTTTTTAATTTCATCCAGAATGCTCTGATTAGACATTCTGCCGAGATTTTTCTCCAGTGTATCGAGTTTTTCCCTCAGAGTTGAAACACTATCTGCAAGAGTTTGTGTTTTTTGTGTAAAAGATGTATCAATCGCTCCCTGTAATTTGTTCATCTGGGAGCCGATAAAATTAATACCTTCATTTACGCTGTTTGTATGTTCAAAAATCCGGCTGTTTATTTCATCGTCAGTCTGGGCCTTGAGTTTTGCAAACAGCTCCTGGAGTTTGCCTGTGAGTTCATCCTTGTTGGCAGTGCTCTGCAGACTTAATTTGTCTGTTATTACTTTTATTTCGCCTTTTAATTTGTTGATATCCTCAAGCGAAACGCCCGCTTTAAGTTTGCCCTCAATTGTATTCAGAGCGCCTGTTACTTTTTGCGAATTTTGATTAATTGCACTGTCAAAATTTGTTCCGAGCGTATTAATATTTTCGCCGAGAAAATTTATACGCTCTTTTATCTCGCTCAAATCCTCTTTTGAGGCCCTTTTTGACATTTCATCATTTAAAAGCGCAAACCTGTCGTTTATTTTTTTTATTTCGTCTATACTGTCAACAAATACGGTTTCTTTTTCATGAAAAGCATCAATCAAACCCGTCAGGTCGCGGTATTTGTGGTCAATTATTGCAAGGGCGGAGATAATAGAGTTTACATTTCCGTTAACCGTGTCAAGCTCCAGTTGTATATCGGTAAGTTCTTCTTTAGAGTTAAAAGACTTTACCTGATTTAAAAAGTCGGCAAAGTTTTTGTTCAAAGTATGGGTAATATTTTCAAAACCTCTGCTGAATGCCGCAAACTCGCTACTGAGTTTAATTATTTCATTGACCGGATTTGATGATTTTGAAGTAATTAAAGTCTGGTTGATTTTCTGAAGTGCAACTTCCTGATTACCGAGTCTTGCATACATATCGGTCACTTCGGAGAGGATTTTTGACACCTCCATGGACATTTTGGGATTTGATATGCTCTGCGACATCTGTTTCAGTGCATTTTCAAATGCGCCTAGCTGCTGGCGGGTTTCATAATGCTTTTCTTCAAGAAGTTTTTTTGTTTCGTTAACAACTATCCCTATAAACTTCTGCGAGTTTGTCTCCGTTGAGTTTTCAAATTTTTGCGCAAGGCTTGTCATCATGTTGCTTATTTCGCTGTTTGAAAGCACAGGTTTTGAATATAAGCTCCTGATAGCATCTGTAAGCTGTTCCAGTTTTAATTCCACGTTCTCCGCCATAAACCCTAAAAAATCCTCTTTGAAATTTACTTTTTTACTCGACATTTTAATACAAAAGTACTAAATTTTGCCACTTTGTAAACCATATTGACCCAAATCTGCGTTACAATTCTTTACTTCACGTTAAAAAATAAAAGGTTTTTTGCTAGTATATAGCTGTAGGATAGAATAAAGATAAGTGATGGTGGACAGGTGCTTAATTTAATTAACCCCAAAAATACGGAACATGAGTTTTTACATAACTTTGACATCAATATGCAATTTGCAAAACTCAAAGAAATCTACGGAATTAATGATGTAAGTGAGAATCGAAAAGAGTATTTATCAAAAACAATACAAAAATACGGATATCTGCCATATCCGCATTATAAAACTCTTGAAGAATTAAGCACGGGCGAGATAGTTTACGCCTTTTGCGAAAAATTAAAATTTGAGGGCACATATGACGGAGAAAAATTTGTACATTTTTCAAACCCCTCCGCTCTTGCAAGAAGAAAGGTTAAACACTCCAACTGGTTTAAAAAAGAAGGGCACAATATAAAACTTGTGTCCCTTGCGGGTCTTGGTAAAAACCCCGATGAAGCGGGCAGATTTATAGACTGGCTGGCTTCGGTTGTATCGCTTGATTCAGGCAACAAAGACCTCAACATTATGCCCCAGACTCTGTATTTAATACCTTTTCATCCGCGCGAGTTTGAATGCGCATATCTGCCTAAATCCTCGGATGTTTCGGAAAATTTAAAAGACGAGAAAATCGAAAAATTTCTGGGACTGGGCGCAAAAGAACAGATAAAATTCTTTATAATGCTTGCCCAGCTTGCAGGACACCCTGTTATTTATGATGTTTTACCCCAAACGGGCAGATTTTCAAAAATCGTTCTTGCAAATCCTTATGTTGCAAGGTGGTTTGATATAAAAGACCTCGATAAACAGATTGCAAACTTTAAAAAAGCACTCAAGGCAAATAATACAAAAACTTATGATGAAGATTTAAAAGAATTTAAAATTTTAATTTCTTACAAAATGTCTTTTAAAGATAAACAGGAAGAGATTCTGAAACGCGTTGAAGAAGTAATTGAGCGCACAAACGGCAAAAAACCAAAATGCGAAGAAGATATTACAAATCAGGATGAGATAATCAGAGCCCTTATAAATGAAGGGCTCTGGAGCGCCCCCGGCGGTGCATGGTGCTCGGCAGGCGTTCCGGTTTATGACAAAATGCACAAATCGGGCGAATACCCGACATTTAAGCACTATAACTTTAAAGGTGAAGATGTCACGCACTTTGCAAACCTTGACTGCCAGACGCCTTATTATTTTGTATTTTTTGAAAAACATAAGTTTAACAAAAAAGTAGCGGATTTCTTTGTCGACTATATGCAAAATCTTCAAAAGGAATACAACTTCGACGGCTTTAGAGTTGATCATATTGATCATGTTGTGGATGAAGTATCGCAAAAGTCAGGCATGCCCATAAGCTACCGCGCACCGTATAAAGTTTTAGGCAAAATGAATGCCAAAATTAAAAAACACATTCCATACTTTGCGGCTCTTGCGGAATATATGCTCTGGGACGGATACTTTAAGGAATATCATAACGATATGCACTTTGACCTGCTCTGGGGCGATGATATCGTAAGCCAGTACTTAAAAACCCCCGAGCAGATAATAAACGATAATATGCGCCTTGAAATTTACAACACAAAAGCGTCAAAAACAAATCCGCTTTCAATTTTAAAAACATACAACAATCAAGACGGCGAATTTCGCGACATTGACCAGTACCCGGGGCAATTAGGCGAAGCGGGAGCACTTTTTAAATGGTTTAAATACAAATTTCTCCCCGGAGGCAAGTTCGCACAACGCTCCACGCTTTATGCAGACGGAGATGAAAGTTTCACAAAAACTGGAATAGAGCGCATTATAGGTAAAGAAGTTTCCATGGCAAGAAACAACAACTGGAGCTTCTGGGAAAAGTTCAATGCCATAAACTACTTTGCACAGCACAGCGAAATACTCTCCCGCGGCAAGGCAATTTTACACGTTCAAAGCGATGACGGTTTTTGCTGCTGGGAAGTAATAAGCGACAAAAACTCAAAAGAAAGTCTTTTTGTTGTTGCAAACTACTTCTCGCCGACAGAAAAAGTCAACGTTACGGATGTAAACGGCAACACACGCCGTATGACCAAAAAAGGGCGCAGCGTAACAAATAAAACAATTAAACTCAAAGACAATAAAAAACTGAGCGCTTTTTATGATTTCAGACTGGATGATATGCAAAAATGCACATTCACTGAAATCCCCATGCAGGAAGAAATCACGGGTTCAATTACCTTTAATATCCTGCAGCCCGGCGAGTTTAAGGTTTATAAAATGGTTAAATAATAAAAAAGGCTCCAAAAGAGCCTTTTTTATTGTGCGTATACCTTTTCTACCGTTTCATCAAAGTATTTAACACTTTCATACAGCGCGTCTTTTTCAAAAATTTCAAAAGTAATCTGCGGTTTTAAGTACATTTCTTTTAATGTCCTTATAATCGGTTCAATCTCGACAGAACCACAAAGAAGCGAGTCATGCGCGTCTTCGTCTTTGAAATTATTGTGAAAATGCATGTGATGAAGCATTATTCCGTAGTTTTTAATCCACTCGGACACAGGATATTGGGAGTGCAGATTACAATGCCCGATATCAATTGTCACTTTAAAATTAGGAGAATTAATCGCCGCCACTATGCTTCTTATAAGCTCCCAGTCGCTTTCATGGACATTTTCAAGCGTTGCGGTTATTCCTTCTTTTTCAAAATAAGGGATAAATTCATGGAAAAATTCAATATTCCTCTGAAAATACATCTGCCTGTATTCTCTGTGTTTTAAAAGGTTATTAAAACAGGTATGGAAAACAACCGTTTTTGCGCCGAATTCGCAGGCAAGCTCCAGACTCTGGTAATACCTTTTCTCAGACACTTCGCGAATAAGCGGGTCTTTTGAGGCCACATTTAAATTAGAAAAAAACCCATGCAGCGTAACATCGTTTTCAAAATCGTTTAGAGCTGCTCTGTATTCTTTTTTTGTAATATCAAAAGAATCTTCAATATCCCTTAAGCGCCCGAAACGGCTGATTTCAATACCGCAGTTCAAATCGCGCGCAATATCAAGCGCGCCTTTAAAGTTGTGATAATCAACCGTTGAAGAAATAAATTTTTGAAATTGATTTTTCATATAATAAAATTATAATTAAAAAAACGTCTTATGTATATATTTGAACTTTTAAGCACAACTTTTGAAAAAATAAAAAAACGGGATTTTAGATTTTTAAAAAAGAAATCACCCGCCCCTCAAGTTGAAGAAGAACAAAAATGTGAGCATATCTTTGTTCCGATTGACTCTACGAAAAAAATTCTTGCCTGCTCCAGATGCGGTTTTATGGTAAAAGTTGACCCCGAGAAATTTAAAAAACAGAACTTTTTTAAAAAAGACATGCCGGATAAGTAAATAATGTATAAAAAATTAACAAATTGCCCCCATTTATACTAAAATATATAATAATTACGGATAAGTATAGTTAAAATAAGGTAAAAATAATTCACAGGTGAGCGCACAGGAGAGTTTGGAAAACATCTTCGATGAAAAAAAATGCGGTCAGATTTCGAGCGTTTTGGCGGAATTTGACAGTGCGATTCTGCCTAAAATTATTGAAGCAACACAAAGTTTCTGGGAAGACGAGTTTGAATTTCGTTTGTTTGACATAAATAAATTTGAATCGCCCAAAAACGACAGATATTTAAAAGGAGAAACCTTTTTTACAAGCCAGGTGCCCTCAACAAACACCCAGCCCGTAACCATAAGGCTCTCGGGAGAATTTGCAAGACTTTTTTTACATAATACATTCGGCTCAAACTCGCCCGAGTTCAGGCTTGTCGACTTATCCGAACTTGAAATAAAAATTTTAAACAGCTATTGCGATTTTATATACAAATCATTTTCCAAAGAGCTTATTGCACCCGAAAAATTAAACAAATTTGACCTTAAAAACAAAGAAATTTACAATTTTGTAATAGTCATTAAAAATAAAGAAGAGAAAAATTCAAAAATAATAGTTACCCTGCCTTATATCAGACTCAAAAAAAATGAATTTAAAAAACAGGAAAACTTCAATGATGAAGAATTTAAAAGCTTATCCGCCGCACTGGACATTGAAGCCGGAAGTTCAAAAATCACCCTTAACGATTTAAAAAATATTACTGAAGGCGACATAATACTGCTTGAGAACAGTTCGGTAAACAAAATGAAAATCATAACGGGTCAGTCCATAAGGGACTTTAAAGTAAACCCCGACCCCGCACTTATGATAGAACTGGATGAAGAAGAACATGACATCAACAGAGAGGAGAACACAGGCAAAAATATGTGGGATGATATTCAAATAGAAGTTAACGCCAGGTTTAAAAAGGTAAAGATGACCCTGGGAGAGTTAAAACATATCTCAAAAGGGCTTGTTATCGACCTTGGTTCGATTTTTAACAACGAGATTTCTCTTCTTGTCGAAGATAAAACGGTTGCAAAAGGCGAACTTGTCATTATAAACGATAAATATGCGGTTAAAATAAATGAAATTATAAGCGACGAACAAAACAAACAAAAAGCACAGTCCGAGCCTCAGGCAGGTGCTGCCCAAAAACCTCAGGGCAAACCCGCGGCGGCACCTGCGGCGCAAAATGCCCAAAGACCGCAGCAGGCACAGGCAAGACCCGCAGCGGCACAGGGCGCACAAAGAACACAGGGAGCACCCGCACAAAGAGTACAGCCCCAGCAGGCACAGGCAAGACCCAAACCCGCGGCAGTCCCTAAGGATGAAGTGGAAGAAGATTTTGACTACTCGGATTTTGAAGAAGAAAAATAAAGGAAAAAGATGACAACACATATAATAGCTTTCATTTTTTATACTCTTGCAATGCTCGGTGTAATGTTTGTGGCATTTGCAGTGTATAAAAATATTGTTTTAAATCAAAACAGTACTCATACCTCAAAACTCAAAATAGAAGATATGTTGAGGCTTAACCAGAGAAAGTCTCTTTATGTTATCAATTTTGAGAATGAAAAATTTCTTATAGCATCAGATGTCGAGAGAACAACATTTCTTGCAAAACTGGAAAACAAAACCCCTGCCGCACAGAGAACTGTTTTAAGGGAAGAAAAACTTCCAAATGAAGAAATAACAAATGAAACCCTTGAAGAAAAGCTTCTGGAGCTTAAAAAATCAAACGGCACCTCAAAAAATGTTATGAGAAATATATTGAAAGAAATAAATTCAAAAAAAGAAAGATTTTAATATGGATGTACTTTTAAAAGATATGAATCCCGTTATACAGCTTCTTGTGGTAATGACTCTTTTTTCACTCTTACCGCTTGTTTTTACCTGTATGACTTCTTTTTTAAGATTTACCATAGTGTTTTCAATGTTAAAAACCGCCCTGGGTACACAGAGCGTTCCTCCCGCCATTGTACTTATCGGACTTTCAATGATTCTGACTTTTTACACCATGTCGCCCGTTTTTGACCAGATGGTAAGAGCGGGACAGCCCGCATATAAAAACGGAAACCTTGTAATGTGTATACAGGAAGGCTCAAAACCCTTAAAAGAGTTTATGCTCAAACAAACCCGCCAGAGCGATTTAGCCTTTTTTGTGGAAAAGACAAGAAAAGAACCCCCCGCAACTCCCGAAGAACTCACCCTCTGGGAGGTTGCGCCCGCCTACATTATAAGCGAACTTAAAACCGCTTTTGAAATAGGTTTTATAATATTTATACCTTTTATCGTACTTGACCTTGTGGTCGCAAATATCCTTCTGGCACTGGGTATGTTTATGCTCTCGCCCACGATTATCTCGCTTCCCTTTAAACTGCTTATCTTTATCGCGGTCGACGGCTGGAGCCTCATTGTCAAAGGACTTGTGGAGAGCTTTAACTGATGGAAATACTTGTAGAATATCTTGCTAAAGGTTTTATGGTCATGCTTATGGTATCGCTGCCATGTGTACTTGTTGCAGCGGGGATAGGCCTTGTGGTCGGTATTTTGCAGGCGGTTACACAGGTGCAGGAACAAACAATCGCAGCAGCACCCAAAATTCTTGCGGTATTTTTAACCATAATAATACTTGGCATGTGGTATATAAAAATACTCACCGAATATGTAATTGAAGGCACTGCCGTTGCTTTTAATGTTGTACCGAAAAATGATGAGTATGTGCTTGATTCAAGCTACTTTAAATATACCCGCCCCTTCACAAATGAAATGTATGATAAAGTGGACGGCTCTCAAAAGGATTTAAATGAAATTATGAAAAACCCCGGCAAACTGCCATGGGTAGATAAGGCGGAGAAAAACCTCTACGGCCCGACAAGACGGGGGGCAAATCCTACGCCTAACTTTATTGAAAGAAATAAAATAATGGGGAGGTAACAAATGAAAAAAGCAGCAGTACTTTTAGCGGCATTACTTATAACAGGTGCGGCATATGCGTATGAAATTGACGCAAACAGCATATTTCGCGCAGGCGACAGCGTGGGATTAAGACCTTACTCCAGATACACCCTCAGCTGCCCTTCAATAATTGAAAATGCACTGACGGGCGACAGAAACAATTTAAGATTTTTCTTTATGGATAACGAACCTTTTGAGCAGGGTCAAAGAGCCGCGAGCACACTTGTCATAAAGACCTTTAACACTTCAAACTCATCTTTTGAAGTAACAACACAGGACGGCAACACAACATCCATAAAATACGACATCAGCAACGACAATAAAAAAATGGGCGCCATTGTAGGCAACTGCAGATTAGAACCCTAAAACAGAGTTAACGGGGGCATATGGATTTATTTCTGGCACAATTTGCAAAACTGTTTCCCGAGCTTAATCTCGCACTGGGTGCGGGAATAATGGTTTTCAGCAGACTTCTGGGGCTTATGCAGTTCGCACCGCCTTTTAACAGAAAAGAAGTCCCCTCTATGGTGCGGCTTTCCCTTGCACTCATTATAACGGTAATTGTCACAATGCTAATAAAACCCCAGCCCATACCGCCTCATACATCCATGCTCACGGGAATAATTCTCAATTTTGCCTTCGGTGCAATTCTCGGGTATATTGCAAACTGTATTTTGGCCGCCGTAAGCGCAGGCGGCGATATGATTAACATGCAGATGGGTTTATCTTCCGCCATGGTTTTAGACCCTACAACCCGCTCGCAGACATCAATTCTGGGGAATTATTTTACAATTCTGGGACTTATAATTTTTATAAGCGCGGGCGGAGCTTACTGGCTCATAAATGCTTTTATAAGGAGTTTTGACGTATTTGGCATGTACCAGACCATCCTCCCGCTTGCTAAAGTAATAAATCCGGATTATTTAATTTTACTTACCTCAAATGTTCTGTATTTTGGCATGCAGCTTGCCGCCCCGGTGCTCCTTGCGACTCTGGGACAGGATATTATTCTCGGTATAATTTCAAAAACGGCGCCGCAGGTAAACGTTTTTCAGTTAAGTTTTCTGTTTAAACCAATTATGGGCGCGCTCATTATGATTTGGATTCTGCCTATGTTAATAAGCGTTATTACCGATTATATGACCTCTTACGCCAATATTTTCTAAATAAAAAGCAGCCCGGAGGCTGCTAAAAATTGAACAATAGAGGAGGAGAATAATAGAGTAATGCTTGTTTAATTAAGCGAAGATGTTAAGAGGTTCTTTTTCTTGTTTTTCGCTTGATTCCTGAGGTTTGTAAGCAAAGGGGTTAGAGCCTTTTGCGTCTTTGTTGAGGTTAGCGATTTGATACAGGTCAACTCTTTGTGTTTGAGGTTCAACGATGTTAATTGCTTCAACTTCTGAGTTAGCGGGTACAAAAAGTTTACCTTCAACGTTTTTTGCAACATTGTTGCCGCCGTAAAGCGCGCTTGCCGCTTGAGAGTTTAAGTATGCCGTGTTGATGTTTTGAGTGTTAAGACCTGATTGAGCGATGGCAATTTGTCTTTGCAGTTCAATGCTTGTTTTGGGGTTGTAGAGGTCAACACCTAACGTGGGGCGTCTGAATTGCGATAAATCAGCTTTTGAAAGGTCGATTGTTTTTTCTGCTGCGCGGGAAAAAATTTCGCCTGATACTTTTGCGGCATTTACACTGTCGATACCTGCAAATAAATTCTGATTTAATCCAAGTCCTGATACACTCATTTGAGTTCTTTCTACTCCATTGTTCTTATGTATTACTTATCGGCAGATTTTTGTCAACATTTAGGTTTTAAAGTTTATTTGTTACATAAGTTTACATAAATCTCACAAATTAATTTTATTTAGGTTATAATCTATTCAAAAGGAATTCGGCTTAAATGAATTTTAAAACGTCAAAATTTAAATATACAGCGTAAAAAGAAAGGTCTTTGCCTTTCTTTTTTTGTGGGAAAAATGAAAAAGATTCAAAAAGGTACAGTAAAAAATATAGAGAAAATCGCCGCGGATACATTCGCCCTTGAAATAACTTCCGATTTAAAAGAAGCACACAGCGGCCAGTTTATTTCAATTTTATGTCCGCCTAAAACCCTGAGGCGTCCTTTCAGTATAAAAGGCTTTAAAGACGGCACAATTGAAGTGTTTTTTAAACTTAAAGGCGAAGGCACAGGCTATATTAAATCTCTTAAAATAGGCGACAGTGTAGATTTTATGGGCCCTTTAGGGCACGGCTTTGAAATTCAAAATAAAAAATCTCTCCTTGTAGGCGCAGGAATAGGCATTGCGCCCATGCTCTTTTTAAAAGACGAACTTAGTGCCAAAGGTATTGAAAACTTTTTAATATCAGGCTTCAGGGATGAAAAAGAAATAATAAAAGGGTCGGATAAAACAGTAACAGGCGGCTCTGTAATTGATTATCTTGATGAAATAATAGAAAATTTTAAGCCGCAGGTGATATACTCCTGCGGGCCCGAAATCGTTTTAAAACTTGTCGGGCAGAGCGCACAAAAACACAATCTTGAAGCACAGGTTGCCATGGAAAAAGTCTTTGCCTGCCAGATAGGAGTCTGCAGGGGCTGTGTTATAAATGTCATAAAAGAAGGCAGGGTGCAAAATGCCACAATATGCCACGACGGGCCCGTATTTAAGGCTTCGGAGGTAGTATGGGAATAAAAATCGCAAATTTTGAAATGAAAAACCCCATAATAGCCGCCTCGGGCACTTTCGGCTACGCTGATGAATATCAGGACTTTTGCGATGTATCAAAAATAGGAGCCATAGCCACAAAAGGAATAACCTTAGAACCCAGAGGGGGCAACAGCGGAGAGAGGATTTTTGAAACCGACTGCGGAATGATTAACCGCATAGGTCTTGAAAACATAGGTATAGAGCGCTTTGTGGAAGAAAAAATCCCGCTTCTTAAAGAAAAAAATATAACCTACATTCTAAATGCCGCGGGAAGCACCCTTGAAGATTACACGAAACTAGCCTCAATTGCGGATAAAAACAATATTGAAGCAATGGAGCTTAACGTATCGTGCCCCAATGTAAAATCGGGATGTCTTGAATTCGGAGTAGACTCAAACTCGCTCTATGAACTTGTTTCAAATGTAAGAAAAAACTACGGCGGCTGCCTTATTGTAAAACTAACCCCTAACGTTACAAGTATCGAATCTCTGGCTCTTGCAGTTCAAAAAGCAGGTGCCGACGCCATAAGCGCCATAAATACCCTAAAAGGGCTCGGCATAAAAATAGATTTTATAAACGGCAGGTTTTATAAAAAAGAGGTTCAGGGCGGACTTTCGGGCAAATGCATAAAACCCGTGGCGCTTGCCATGGTTAAAAGAATCCGCGCGGTAACAAATTTACCGGTAATCGGTATGGGCGGAATTTCAAAACTTCAAGACCTGTTTGAATTTATAAGCGCAGGCGCGGACGCTTTTGAAATAGGCACTCAAAACTTTACCAACCCCGAAATCTGCACAACACTTGCCTTTGAACTTGATAATTTTATGAAAAACAACGGCTTTAAAAACTTTGAAGATTTAAAAACGGCAATTAAGGAGATAAACTAATGGAGCATACGGATGTAAAACAGCTTCTTTTGGACTTTGACGGTCTTTTAAACGGACATTTCTGTCTGACATCGGGACTGCACTCGGACACTTATTTCCAGTGCGCAAAACTCTACCAGTACCCGCCCGTTGTAAAAACCCTGGCAAAAGAACTGGCTAAAAAACTCGAAGAGCTTGAGTTTGACACGGTAGTATCCCCTGCAATCGGCGCTATTATATTTGGTTACGAAGTAGCAGCCGCTGCGGACAAAAGAAACCTTTTTGTTGAGAGAAAAGACGGTCAAATGCAGCTAAGACGCGGATATATCCTCAAAAAAGGCGAAAGGGTTTTAATTGTTGAAGACGTTATCACAACGGCAAGGACAATTTTTGAAACAATTGAAGCACTCAAAGAATTTGAAATTGAGGTAGCAGGAGTTGCCTGTATTGTAGACAGATCCGCAGGCAAACTCAAAGATAAATTAAATATCACATCACTTCTTCAGATTGACCCTGTTACATACACCCCCGAAGAATGCCCGTTGTGCAAACTCGGAATTGAGTTGACAAAGCCCGGAAGCCGCGTCGGAAAGTAGAAAAATGAAACATCTTATTGACATTAAAAGCCTTACAAATGATGAAATTCTTGAAATAACGGAACTTGCACGCTACTACGAAGAACATGTGCCAAAAGGCACGCAAAAAAAGAAAAAAGCAGGCTCAACCGCACTTTTATTTTTTGAAAACTCCACGCGCACAAGGTTTTCATTTGAAATGGCTTCAAAAAAACTCGGGTTCAGCGCATTTAACTTTGACGCGCAAAAGTCTTCCATCCTCAAGGGCGAAGGCTTTTTTGATACATTAAACAACTTGAATGCCATAGGCTGTGATATCGCAATTATAAGGCACTCTAAAGAAGGTTTTATTGAAGAACTTTCAAAAAAAGAATACGACTGGGGGCTTTCTCTGGTAAATGCAGGCGAGGGTCAGTCTTCGCACCCGACACAGGCGCTTTTGGATTTTTACACCCTTCAAAAACACCTAAAGACTGTCGAGGGCAAAAAAATAACCATAGTAGGCGATATAATCCACTCGCGTGTTGCAAAGTCAAACATAGAGCTTCTTACACGCTTCGGTGCACATGTCGTATGCTGTTCGCCCAGTTATTTTGAGGACTGGACGCTTACAAACGCTAAATATGAGCCTGTTTTAAAAGATGCTCTTAATGACGCCGACGCTGTTATGGGGCTTAGAATCCAGAAAGAGCGTATAGAAACGCGCGTTCCTTACGCACAGTATATTGAAGATTATCAAATAAAAGAAAGCAATCTCCCGAAAAAGGCAATTTTAATGCACCCCGGGCCTGTTAACCGCAATGTTGAAATTGAAGGCGCATTGCTTGATTCAAAAAGAGGAAAAATCATTACCGAACAGGCAAGAAACGGTGTATTTGTAAGAATGGCGGTTCTGGATTTAATCTATGAGGGGACAAAACGATGAACATTGTTGAAATACCCGCCCTTATCGATATGCACGTTCACCTTCGCGAACCCGGGTATGAATACAAAGAAACCATTGAAACAGGGCTTAATGCCGCATATAAAGGCGGTTTTGGCGCCGTATGCGCTATGCCCAATACAAAACCCGTATGTGACAATGTCCAAACTCTGAATTACATTTTAAATAAAGCAAAAGATTCAAAATGCACCCTGTATCAGGTTTGTGCCATCACAAAAAACCTTGATTCCAATGAACCCGTTGATTTTGAAACACTTAAAAATGCAGGTGCAATCGCCTTTTCAAACGACGGCCTGCCCGTGCTTAACCATCAGGTTTTCTACAATGCACTTAAAACAGAAAATTTAATCCTCTCGCACTGCGAGGATGAAACAAAGGAAGTAAAGTGGCAGAGCGAAATTTTTGAAGAACTTGTAAGGGAAGGGCACTCCCCCCGTCTGCATTTTTGCCACATTTCAAAAAAATCAAGTCTTGATATTATAAAAAGCGCAAAATCCCGCGGGCTTAAAATCACCTGCGAGAGCGCACCGCATTATTTTACATTTACAAAAGAAAATGTCACGGACTCGGGTGTTTTTAAAATGAATCCGCCCTTAGGAAGCACGGAAGACAAAAAAGCAGTTATTGAAGCCATAAAAGACGGTACAATTGATGTTATTGCAACCGATCATGCCCCCCATGACACAGAAGAAAAACTCTTGCCATACTCTCATGCGCCAAACGGAATAACAGGCCTTGAAACAGCTTTTTCGCTTACATACGAAGTATTCGGGCTTGAGAGAACAATTGAACTTATGTCGCAAAATCCGCAAAAAATTCTGGGTATAGAAAACAACAAAAAAGTAAAATTCGACCTTGATGCCCGATGGACGGTCAGAGGAGCTGAATTTGAATCAAAATGCAAAGTTACGCCATATGAAAATATGCAGTTAAAAGGAGTAAGAATTAATGATTGATGAAAAGATAAAAGAAAAAATCGTTCTGGCGCTGGACGTTGAAACCCTTGAAGAGGCAAAAAAACTCGTAGATGAACTAAACCCTTATGTCGGAACTTTTAAAGTCGGTCTGCAGCTCTACACCGGTTTTGGCAACGAAATTATCGATTATATCAAAAGCAAAAATTCAAACTTCTTTCTGGATGTTAAACTCATGGACATCCCCAATACCGTCAAAAAAGCAAGCGAAAACATTGTTCTTCGCGGCGCAAATTTTTACAATGTACACGCTCTGGGCGGTCTTGAGATGATGAAACAGTCAAAAGAAGGTGCATACAAAGCCGCAGAAAAACTCGGCAAAAAACCTCCTTTAATCCTTGCGGTAACGGTACTTACAAGTATATCCCAGGAAGTTCTTGATAATGAAATAAAAGTAAACACACAGGTAAGGGAGCTTGCCATAAACCTTGCAAAACTTGCAAAAGAAGCGGGATTAGACGGCGTTGTAGCCTCAGTGCATGAACTTCGCGCAATAAAAGAAGCCTGCGGAGAAGATTTCAAGGTTCTATGCCCGGGAATCCGCCCGCTGTGGTCGCTTAAAGACGACCAGAAAAGAATCGCAACACCGGCTCAGGCACTTAAAGACGGCGCGGATTTTCTTGTAATTGGCAGAGCCGTTACCGCGGCTGAGGACAGAGTCGAAGCGATGAAAAAGATTTATGAAGAAACAGGAGTTATATAGATGGCAACATTAATACTTGAAGATTCAACCGTTATGTATGGGCGCCCTTTTGGCGCGCAGGGCGATGTCTTTGGCGAAATAGTTTTTAACACATCTATGGCAGGCTATCAGGAAATTATAACCGACCCCAGTTATGCAAATCAGATTATTGTTATGACATATCCTGAAATCGGCAACTACGGCATAAATAACGATGACTTTGAATCTTTAAACCCCGCCTTAAAAGCCTTTGTTGTAAAAGAATACTGCAAAAACGAATCCCATTACAAAAGCGAAAAAACACTGGGCGAATATTTAAAAGAAAAAAATGTAGTCGGAATTGAGGGCACAGACACAAGAACACTTACCAAAAAAATCCGTGAAGCGGGCACTATGAACTGCTTTGTAACTTCGCGCGACTTAAGCGAAGATGAAATAAAACAAAAAATCGAAGAAACAAAAAACTACAAACCCGACCCCGATGTAGTTTTCAGCGTAACCACAAAAGAAGCCTACACAAAAGGTGAAGGAAACCCTATAAAACTTGCTTTTATCGACTACGGAGCAAAATACGGCATAGTAAAAAGCCTTGTCAAACGGGGCTGCGAGGTAAAAGTCTATCCCGCAAACGTAAACGCGCAGTCAATCCTTGAAGGTGATTTTGACGCGGTATTCCTCTCTAACGGCCCGGGCGACCCTAAAGACTGCATAAGCGAGATTGAAACCATTAAAAACCTCACGGGCAAACTGCCGATTTTCGGTATCTGCCTCGGATATCAGCTTCTTGCAATTGTTTCGGGCGCAAAAACCTATAAACTCAAATACGGCCACCGCGGCGGCAACCACCCCGTTATAAATCTTGAAACAAATAAAGTTATGATGTCATCGCAAAACCACGGTTACGCGGTCGATATCGAAAGTTTAAGCGAACTTATGACACCTACATACAAAAATTTAAACGACAATACGCTTGAGGGCTTTAAAATTGACTCCCTTAAAATCCATGCCGTGCAGTTTCACCCCGAGGCAGCCCCGGGGCCTGACGATGCGGCAGTGATTTTTGATGAGTGGATAGAATTAATGAAAAAATATCAAAAAGTGAGGGCATAATGAAAGATAATTCCATAAAAAAAGTTCTTGTAATAGGCTCGGGACCGATTGTTATCGGTCAGGCGGCAGAATTTGACTACGCAGGTGTGCAGGCTTGCCGTGCGCTTAAAGAAGAAGGCATTGAAGTTGTTCTTGTAAACTCAAATCCCGCAACCATTATGACCGACGAACACATCGCCGATAAAGTCTACATCGAGCCTCTGACTGTTGATATTTTAACAAAAATAATCAAAAAAGAGCGCCCCGACGGACTTATAGCCTCCCTTGGCGGACAGACGGGGTTGAATCTCGCCTGTGAATTAAACGACGCGGGAGTCCTTGAAAAATACTCCCTTAAAGTGCTCGGCACAAACATTTCCTCCATTAAAATGGCAGAAGACAGAGAGATGTTTAAAAACCTTATGAATGAAATAGGCGAGCCCATCCCTGACAGCGCCATTGTTTCAAGCTATGAAGAGGCAATGGAATTTGCAAACAAAATAGGCTTCCCCATAATCATCCGCCCTGCTTTTACACTAGGGGGCGCAGGCGGCGGAATTGCGCATGATGAAAAAGAATACGAAGAAATTGTCCACTCGGGTCTGACCCAGTCGCCCATAAATCAGGTGCTTGTGGAAAAATCCATCGCAGGTTTTAAAGAGGTTGAATACGAAGTTATGCGCGACTCTAACGACACCTGCATAATTATTTGTAATATGGAAAACATTGACCCAATCGGCATTCACACGGGCGACAGCTTTGTCGTTGCGCCTTCTCAAACTCTTACAAATAACGAATATCAAATGCTTCGTACCTCGGCGATTAAAATCATCCGCGCACTTAAAATCGAAGGCGGCTGCAACGTGCAGTTTGCACTTGATACAAAATCAAACCAATATTATGTAATTGAAGTTAATCCGCGCGTAAGCCGCTCATCTGCCCTTGCAAGCAAGGCTACGGGCTATCCGATTGCAAAAATAACCACAAAAATCGCCATAGGCTACAATTTGCATGAGATTCAAAACTCCGTTACAAAGAAAACCGTGGCCGCATTTGAGCCTGCACTTGACTATGTAGTAGTCAAAATTCCCAAGTGGCCGTTTGATAAATTTGCAACGGGCGACAGGATTTTAGGTACAAAAATGAAAGCCACGGGCGAAGTTATGGCAATCGGCAGAACTTTTTGTTCGGGATTTAAAAAGGCTATAACCTCTCTTGAAGGTAAAAAAACGGGTCTTTTGCACCACAAATTTGAAAACATGTCGCTTGAAAAACTTCTTGAAGAGCTTCACATACAGGATGACAGACGTATTTTCAGACTGTCCGAAGCACTTTCAAGAAATGTGGATGTCGATGAGTTAAATAAAATCACAAAAATCGACAAATGGTTTATAAACAAAATCAAAGAAATAACTGACCTTGAGCGCGAACTTGAAATTAAACCGCTTAACTTTGAACTTTACAAAAAAGCCAAAGAATACGGATTTCTGGACTCGGAAATCATTGAATATGCTAAAACGGATAAGCAGACGCTTGAAAATTTCAACCTTAAAGCGTCATTTCGGATAGTAGACACCTGCGCGGGCGAATTTAGCGCCTCAACACCTTATTTTTACTCGACATACTCCGAAGAGTGCGAACTGGACGAACACAAAAAAGAAGTCACGGACAAAAAAGGCAACACTCTAAAAAAAGAAAACATCATAGTCTTAGGCTCGGGCCCGATTAGAATCGGTCAGGGAATAGAGTTTGACTACTGTTCGGTGCATGCAAGCTGGGCGCTCAATGAAAACGGATACGAGTCGGTTATGATAAATTCAAACCCCGAAACACTCTCGACCGACTTTGACGTAGCAACAAGGCTTTATTTCGAGCCTATGAACATTGAAAACGTTATGAATATCGTCAAAAAAGAAAACCCCAAAGGCGTTATGGTGCAGTTCGGCGGACAGACAGCCATTAACCTTGCACCTAAACTTGCAACACAGGGAGTTAAAATCCTCGGCACATCTCTTGAGAGCATTGACGCGGTCGAAGACAGAAAAGTTTTTGAAAAACTTTTAAAAGAACTCAAAATCCCTCAGCCCAAAGGCCGCGGCGTGCACAGCGCACAGGAGGCGCTTGAGACCACACGGGAGCTTGGATATCCTGTTCTGGTGCGTCCATCTTACGTTATAGGCGGGCGCGGCATGCAGGTTGTGTATAATGACGATGAACTTTTAACTTACATAAATCAGGCTCTGCAATTCTCAAGCGAGCACCCTGTCTTAATCGATCAGTATATAGAAGGCCTAGAAGTAGAGTTAGACGCAGTTTCAGACGGTAAAGACATCCTTGTGCCCGGTATCTGCGAACACATTGAACGTGCGGGTGTGCACAGCGGGGATTCAATGAGCATTTACCCTTCAAGAAACATCTCGCGCAAAAACGAGAGAAAGCTCGTTAAATACGCACGCTTGATTGCCCGCAAACTCAATATTAAAGGGCTTATGAACATTCAGTTTATCATAAAGGACGATGTTGTTTATGTAATTGAAGTCAACCCGCGCGCATCGCGCACAGTGCCCATTATGTCTAAAGTTACGGGCATTCCTATGGTAAAAATCGCCATTAACGCGGCTCTTGGCAAATCAATCCGCTCCTTTGGCTTCGGCACGGGACTTTATCGAAAAACAAATCTCGTATGCGTCAAAATGCCTGTATTCTCGTTCCAGAAACTCAATCGAATAGACCCTGCGCTTGCTCCTGAAATGAAGTCGACAGGCGAGGTCTTAGGCGTGGATACAAACTTTAAACGCGCACTTTTAAAATCATTCATTGCCGCAGGATACAAATTCGGCGGCAGAAAACAAAGGGTGCTTGTGTCGCTAAACGACCATTACAAAAAGCCTGCGCTTAAAATCGTCAAAAGAATGTTTGCACAAGGATTTTTCATCATGGCAACATGGGGAACGCACAAATTCCTTGAACAAAACGGCATACCTTCTAAAATGATTGAAAAATTCATGATTGATAAACTCCAAAAACGTATGAAAAACGGTCGTTTAAGCTTCATTTTAAACACTCCGACTTTAGGCAAAAACTCTCAGACGAGCGGCTTTCAAATACGTACAATTGCCGAAATGTACGGCGTGCCCTGCTTCACATCAATAGACACCGCAAGGGCATATCTAAGAGCTTATCGGACTTTTGACAAGAAAGTAAATCTTGAAGTGGATACAATCACAAACTACAGAAGACGGAAGTTTTTAGGAATCATATAACCAAAGGCGGCACAAGCCGCCTTTTTTAATCTTAAAAGAAAAGAGGCGCATGGTTGTATAGATTAATGTTACCTACCTGGAGCGCGCCTCAAAAATTAAGATACGAAACCTGAGAAGTAAATTTTCTACGGGGCTTGTGCCCCGTTAAAATTTACGAGCAGGCAGAAGGATGTGAGCCCGTACGGGAGGGCGAGGAGCCCTGCCGTTAGGGCGACACTGGA
>ERZ1643249.209-NODE-209-length-74403-cov-26.714881_pt1 | contig 74403 bp, 127 predicted proteins | sample MGYA00579263_ERZ1643249 | MGnify/ENA primary metagenome ERZ1643249 (study PRJEB29033, sample SAMEA4952264) | chicken gut metagenome | biome: Broiler Chicken; feature: Gastrointestinal Tract; material: Caecum | place: Ireland | collected 2018 | study: Broiler...
CAGCTGCCATATTTGTAAATGTAATACATACTATATTACTAGGTTCTACACCATCTTTTAATAATTTTTTAACTCTTTCTATTAATGTTCTAGTTTTTCCTGAACCTCCACCAGCCTCTACAATAATACGAGGCTCTGTTGAGTTTACGATTTCTAATTGTTTCTCATCTAACATATTCCTTCTCCTTATAATTATTATATGATTTCAACTTCTTTTAATCTATAAATTTCTTTTTTATATTGTGAAGAATTTAATATAATTGATTGTATAAATTTATCTAATGGATTATCTTCTTTAAGATGATAAAGTATATTAATATGATTTATTTTATAATCTAAAATACAGCCTGTTAAAACATCTCCAATTATATAACCTGTTTTTATATTTCCCCAAATAAAAAATTTATGAGATTTATAATAAAAAGTTTTAAGTACCATTTTTGTTTTATAAAATTTATCCTTAAATTGTTGAAGTACAAAAACTTCTTCTTTTCCTGCCATATCAACTTTAAACTCTTCATTTTTTATTTGTTTATTTGGTTTTTCTCCTAATTTTATTAATCCATCATTATATAACTTAAATAAAATTTCAGGCAAATCAGCATAAACTTGGTCATCCGTACTAATTTTTATATTTTTATTTTTATCTATTATTATGTCAATATCTTTAGACTCATTCTCATAATAGTAATTATTTTCATTATCAAAACTATATTTTTTAAAACCATATTTTAATAATTTTTTTAATTTTCCACAATAAAACATTTTTTTCTCCTTATAATTCTATAAAATGATTTCCTTTTTCAATTTCGCCCATTATTTGTTTAGCAATTGTTTCCATTCTTTTATAAGCATCTGTTCCTGGAATTTCTGCTTCTTTTGTTTCTTTTCTAAATTTTTCACTAACAGTCAACTCTTCTTCTTTAGGAGCAATAATTTTACAAGTATGTTGATATTTTTCTGGAACTTTAAATTGAATATATGTATATGTGTTATCAAAATTATCATCAAAATCCCTGATATACCATTTATTTTTGCGAACATCAGTAAATACTTGTCTATGACTTTTTCGATTATCTCCACCGATTCTCGCAAGAACTGTGATTATTGTTGCACTTTTGTTCAAATATACATCTCTATATCTTTGAAAATCATTTCTTGTTACTTCTATCATCCCTAATAATGCTGTTGCATTTTCGTTTTCTCCAAATAATTGGTTATACAAACTCATTTTTTTATTCCCTTCCTAAAAATCCTTTTAATTTTTTAAAACATTCTTGACATAAATCTATTCTTCCTATTTGTGGATATATCATATATCCTCTTTCATCTTTTGTAGGACTGAACAAATTCATTTTAATATAATTTTCAGTTAAATCTTTTTTACATTTATCACAATAAACCTTATTTATTCTTGCCATTTTTGTTTTCCTCCTCAATAAATTTCTTAATATCTTCTAACGTATTTCCATAATTAGAACTTAATATTGCTAAATTTTCAGGACTATAATATTCTTCATTAGACATATCTTTTCTGTAAATATTCCAAGAATTTATATATGCCTTTCCATTTTCCTTAAACGCTATACTTCTATTAACATGATATTTTTTTCTATCAATTTTCTTTGCTAATTTTTCAAATTCCTTTAAATCCATATTATTTTTTTCCTTTCACAATTATTTTATCTTTCTTTAAAGCTTCTCTATAATCTTCTGGATTAGCCTCATTTCGCCTAAACATATCAATAGTTTCTAATAAGTCGTTCATAAAGCTATCAATTCTTTTACCTCCAAATTTAGTACTTTCATTAAAATGTAGCGTATAAACAACTGTTAATATTAATATGTCTATGAATTCACACAACTCATCTTTAAACCTTGATTCATACTGAAACATTATTTGATCTTCAAATTGTTTTGCCCATTCTGCTAACTTCTTTTTGTTCTTATCTCTAGCTGCTTTTTCTAATCTTCTTAATTCCTCTCTTGATAATAAAGAATATAAATTTTTCTTAAAATCATTCTCTTCCATATTTCCTCCTTATTTTTTACTTATATTTTTAGACAAATTTTTATATTCATTTGAATTTAATAAATTATTAGTTGTATCAATAATTTTTTTATTCAATGACTTAGTGGTTTTAAACTCTAAGTTTTCATCATTATTAAATTCTTTATTATTAATATTTTCCAAGATAATTTTTGCTTTATTATATTGTTTTGTTGGTCTAACTATAAAATTTCTATATGTATAACTAGAAACTTGGTTAGGTTTTAATATATAATAACCAATATTATATATAGGTCTTATTACAAATCCTTTTTTATATAATGTATCTTTAACTTTTACCATTTGATTTCTAAATCTTATTTTGCCGTATTCATCTTTTAAATTTTCCTGTAAAATATTATTTAATTCTTCGTTGGTTATAGTATCACCATATTTTTTAGTTAATATGTAATTATAAACTTGCTCACGTTTTTCTTTTGGAGAAAACTCGTTTTTATTTAATTTGTTTTCCATAATTATCTCCTTCCTACTGGAATTTCAATTGCTTCAAATAAACTCCATCCTCTTATATAATATCTTTGCTCAAAAGTACCTTTATTTATATTATATTTTCTTCTTATTTGTTCATACGATTTATATTTTTTGCCTTCATATGTAATTTTAGTATTGCTTGGTTTTCCTTTTTTTCTTGCTCCTTTATTATATGCATTATGTTGTCTTTCAGAAAAATATGCCCATTTTAAATTTTCCTCTGAAATATTTGTCTTATCTTTTGAAACAAACATTACTGTATCTTTAAAGTTTTTATTCTCTAAAAACGTTCTAGCATATAATGTAGATACTAAAAAATTTTTTGTCTTATTGTTTTTTGATAATTTAACCTCTAAATATCCTTTTTTATTAACTTTAGGTTTTAGTTTTTTTATTTTGCCTGTATTATTGTAATTTAGGCTTATTATTTCTCCAGTATTTTTACATATTTGATATTTTCCCTCATATTCTGGTATATCTCCCCATATTTCTTCCATTTATAAGCTTAATAATCCTCCTGTTATTGCATTTTGAACTTCTGCAACTTTTGAATCTCTTACTTGTGCATATATTTGAGTTGTAGAAATATTTTTATGCCCTAAAAGTTTTTTCAATATTTCTATATTTTCTATATTATCATATATTTCCATTGCCCTAGAATGTCTTAATGTATGAGGATGAGGTTTTGAACCATCTTTCATTTTTACGCCTGAAGCATCTGCCAATTTAGAGAATAAATTATTATAATAAATAGGATTTAAATGTCTTATCTTCCCAGGTCTTGTAGAACCTTTTATATTTGTAAATACATAATTATTACCCTTTATATTTGGTCTTATTGATAACCATTCTTCTAAAATTTTTATTGTTGGATCTGGAATAGGAACAATCCTATCGCCACCCTTTCCGTCAATAACATACATTTGTTTTTTCTCTAAATCTAAATAATTTAATGTTAATTTACAAGCTTCTGAAATACGTAATGCACAAGCATATACTAAATTTATTACTGCAAAATCTCTAATAGCTATTTTATCTACTGATGTCATTTTGTCTTTTTCTAATGCTTCTTTTACTTCTTTAATTATTGGTTCTTGAAATTTTTTAACCTCTTCTACTTCTAAAAATTTTACAAGTTTTGTTTTTTGCCTTCCCATTTTTTTCAACTCCTTCTTTCATTTCATATTATACTTGTTATATATATATAATGTCAATACATTTTGAGAAAAAATAAAAATTTTTTATAGTCATTCTTGGTTTGGTTTTTGCTTTTCTTTTTTTTGTCTTTCTCTTTTCTCTTTCATTCTTTTTAGTATCTCTTCTCTGTGTTTATAATAATATTCTAATTGTTTTTGAGCTACTTTTTCGCTATTTTTTATTTGATATTTTGTTAAATATTTTTTCTGTATTTTTTTATATTTTTCTGCATTTTCTTTTCTCCATCTTTTTAAATATTCATATTTTTTTCTTTTCTTTTGCTGTTTTAATTCTTCATTTAAATCTAAAGTTACCATTGTTATTCTCCTTTTAAACCTTATTTTTATTTATACCCATATAGATTGTTACGCCTGAAATATTTTCGTCCTTAAATCCATCCTGGTCTTTAAAATACGGTGATATTATTAAAATATCAAATATATTTTCAAGCATTAAAACTTCAAATAGTTTTAAAATTGTTTTGTCTAATTTAAATTCTTTTTGGTGTGCTGATAAAGATAAATATTTGCCATTGTATTTTTCTTTTAATTTTATTTGCGAATTTAATTTAAATATAGCTTTTACTTCTTTAAATATTTGAAGTTCTTTTAAACTTATATTTATATTTTTTATATCTTTTTCTTCTTCTTGAAAAATATTTTCCATAATAAAATTATTTCTTTTTAATTTAAGATTTTTTTCAAATTCATCTAAAATATGACCTACAAATTTATTTTCTGCATTTCTTTGTTGAATTTCTTTTAAGTTTTCTTCGCCAAGATTATTTATTATTTCTCGGTCTAATTCAATGTCAAATCTAAAATTATTATCTACTATGCTTATATCCATGTTTTTCATAAAAAAGAATGATTGTATCATATATCTATTTGTTTCACTAAATACTAAAGAATTATAATTTGCACTATATTTCATAACTCCATGTGCTAATGCCTCTTGTAAATCTTTTTTCATTAATATTTCGCTCATTTTAATTTGCTCCTTTTATTATACTCATAATTTCTGTTAATGCTTTACTTGTTGCATTTTCCAATTCTAAATTTATATTTATATTTGCTCCTGGATAATCTCTAAAAAAAGCATTTTTAGCTTTTTCTTTTGCTTCAAATAAATTATTTGCCTCAACCATATAGTCCGCAAATAAATTATCTATTGTATTTATTCTAATTAAATAGGTTTTCATAATTACCTCCTAATTATATTATTCTTATATCTAAAACATTTTCTTTTAAATCCTTTGTATAATGTTCATAAGTCATATCTATTGCTGCCAAATCATTTTCTGCCTTAACCATTTCTGTATGTTTTTTATTATTTTCAAGTGTTACTTCTACCATATAAACTTTTTCCATATTAGTTCCTCCTATTTTAATGTTTCTTTTTTAATTATTAATTCATAAAAACAACTATAATTTTCTTGCTCATATTTATATAATCTATAAAGACCGCCGTTTTCATCACAGCCATTTTCAATTTGATTATCTAATACATAATCATCTTCTAAATCAATATTTATTAATTCTTCCGCTTTTGCTCTTGCATCTTCTAAGTTTTTAAATATTCCAACTATTATTGTTGGATCACCAACACCTAATTGTAATTCACCGTAAAGACTTTCATAAACTAAATAAACCTCCATTTAAATTCCTCCTTTAATTTTATTCTTCAAATTTTGCCTGACTAAATTGTTCTATATAATTCTTATCTAACTTCCAATTTGAAATAAATCTTAATGGGCAAGAATCTTCATATATTTCTTCTATTTGTCTAATATCAAATATTCCATAACTAAGTTCTACTGCTTCTTTTATATCTTCTTTATCTTCACATATATATATTTTATGACATCCGTCATAGGCAAATTTATTTCCTTTAATTTCTTTTCCGTTTACTTTCATTTTATTTTACCAACCTCTCTATTTCTTTTACTATAATATTAATATCTTGTACTAAATCGCTGTCGTCATCTTCACATTCTGCTATTTCCAATAAATATTTTGAAAATTCTGTTAAGTTTTCTTCTGCCACTTTTATATAATCTTCTACATCAGGAAATCTTCCATAGTCGTCATAAAAATCATAATCGTCAAAAATATCATAGTCGTCAAATAATTTTCTTAATTTCTTTTCTAATTCTTCCATTTTTATTTTTCCTCCTAATAATAAGTAATATTTGTATGACAGTTAGTCTATTCTTAAATCTAATATTTTATTTTCTAATTTGCAATACTTAGTTATTATATTGTCATAATAATCTCTACTTTCTTGACTTAATTTTGTGTTTTCTTTAAAGTTTGCCATATAATAATTCATTGCATTTACTATAAAACAACTCTCTTGATAATTTATTCTATCATTATATATTTTTTCCTGTTTCATATTTATTCCTCCGTTACTAAATAATAATTTCTAAATGGTAAATTTTCGCCAAATAATATATAGCTTATATCTTTTGTTCCTGTTGCAAAATCAATTTTACCTGTTGGTATGCTTCTTCTTATAGTACAATTATAATATTTTTCTATATATTCTTTTGCCTTATCATTTATATTTTTACAATTTTTTCTTACATTAAAATCTCCCATAAAACTGTTATTTTCTTTTAAAAATATTTTTACTTTCATTCTTGTTCCCCCTTTAATTTTGAATATCCATTTTCTTTTACCACTGTATATAATTTATTATCTAATGTAATTTTAAGCCCTTCTTTAAGTGGTGCGTTAGGCTCTCCGTCTTTTGTTGCCGTACATATTTCGTCAAAATTATTGCCGTATATAATTACTATTTTGTAATCTTTTCCTTGATATTTTCCTTTATAATATGTTCTACAATTTCCGCTATCTTCATAATCAAATTTTAATTCTAATATATCCATATTAAATTTCCTCCCACATACTATCAATTCCTAATATTTCCGTCAAATCAACTTTCATTTCTGCATATAAATCGTGTGTTTTATCATAATATTTTCTTAAATATTTTGATTCTTCTGTATTTCCTTTTACATCATTCATTATATATATTAAACTCATCATATCTATTGCTTTTTCTATTTCAATTTGTTCCTCTTTATCTTCTGTTGTTATGTTATTTATTTCTCTGTCTATTTCATCTAGCCAATTTATGTCTCCATAATCATATTCTTTTTTTATTTTTTCATAATCTAAATATTTTTTTAGCATTTAAACCACCTCAACTATTTCAAAATTCAATTCGTTTTTGCCAAACATTGCCTCTTCTATTTTTTTATATTCTTCTAGTTCCTCTTTCATTATTTCTAAGTTATTTCCTTCTTCTACAACATTGTTATTTGCTAATAATTTAAACATCTATTTTTCCTCCTCAAATCCTAACATTTTTAACTCTTCAATTTTTTCATCTATTAATTTATTCGTAATATTTTTATCTGCTCTCATTACAAAATTGCCAACCTTATATGTCTTTTTATCATAGTCAATTTTAAGTTGCCTTTTTGTATATCCATATTTATTTTTACTTGCAAAATATACTATTTTCATTATTACCACCCTTTCTAATATATAAGTAATTTGTGTATGACAGTTATATTATTTTATATGCCCTTTTTATTATTTCATTTAATATTTTTTGTTTGTTTTCTTCTGTTGCCTCTAACACCCATTTAAAATCTAGTTTGCAAGTATTTCTTTTTATGGTTGGATTATATTTGCCTAAGCACAAACCGTTTTCCTGTGTTGCAAATACATCTACTCTCCAATAGGTATCTAATAGTTTATCTGTATATCCTTTTTCAAACCATATTTGTGCTAACGAACCACTGCTCTTAATAAATTCCACTTGTATTTTTTCGCCTTTATGGTTTTTTTCTTCAAAAGTATATAATTCTCTTGTTTTTGCCAATTTATCTATTTTGTAATTCATTTTTAATTTTCCTTTCCACATTTTTTAATTTATTTTTTACATTACATTCCACATCACTTAGAAATTCTATAAAATCATTAAAAATATCTGCCTCATTTTCTGTAAAATCACTAAATAATCCGCCGTCATTTTCTTCTGCCAAAATATCTAATAAGTTATCAATATAAGTTAATTGATTTCTATATTTGTTTAATTTTTCATAATTTTCCATATTGATTTTCCTTTCATTTATAAATCTTCTTCCCATTCTTCCTTGTTAATTCTAACAGTTATAAATTTTAAAACACATTCTGCAATTCTCAATTCTCTTTCAACTAAAATTAAATCTTTTTCCGTCATTTTTAATCTTGCTGTTACATAATATCCTTCTTTATTACCGTAAACTTCATAAGCTAATTTTTTAATTCCTAAATGTTCATATTGTTTTATATTTTCTTTTCTTGAGTTGTTATCTGTTACTATATTTTTTATAATATTTTCAACGTTTCCAATTTCTTTTGCTGTACTATTTGGTTTTAATATATAAACTAAATCATAAGGTTTTAATTCTTCCTTGTCTTGTTCTATTGCTTTTTTTATATCTGCAATTTCTTTTTCAATTTTATATTTTGTATTTTCAATTTCCTCTAATTTGCTTTCTAAATCCGCCAAATTATTTTTTAATTCATCAATTTTATTCATTTTCAATTCCTCCTACTTATAAGTAAATGCCGTATGACATCTACTTATATATTTTTATATACTACTAAATCATTATATTCATAAACAATTTTACTGGTTTTATTAAGTCCTTGTATAAAATAATCATCTTTTAAAATTATTTCAATTTCATCTGTTTTTTCAAAAAGTTTTTCTAATAATCTAAAATCCATAATTATTTTTGCTTTTGCCATATAATTTGTATTGTCCGTTATTCCTAAATAATCATTCAATTCTTTTAAATCCATATTTTTTTTCATATTTATTCCTCCTATTTTTAAGCATACCAACTTTCATATAGTTTTTGCCCGTTGTACTTTCTTGCCGTTCCTACGTCAAATCTTATATAATTATCATTTATTGTTTTTATATCGCCTTTTTCATTATCTTTAATAAAACAACTTGTTTTTGCGTATTCAAAATCATTTATATCATATATTCTGTCAGCACTCATACCACTTACGCCTTGTTCTTCTTTAATTTTTAAATATACTTCTCTTAATATTACTTGTTTTTTACCTCTTAATTTTTCAACTCTAAAAAAATCAACGTTCGTTTGCTCATATCCCCAACTCATATAGAATATATCTCCAACTTTTACGCCTAATTCATTTTCTACTGTTTTTTCACGTGGAGCATTTTCAATTTTTTCGCCGTTTTTAATTTTATTAGCTAACTCTACTCTTTCTTGATTTTCTCTTGCAAACCAACATTTTTTTATATTATGCCACCTAAATTTTGCCTCTTTTAATGCCTCAATTATTACCTTTTCAGGTTTATTTTCAAAATACAACTCTATTCCGTTGTGTTCAATATTTTTTACTATTTCCATAAAAACCACTCCTTTTTAATTTTATTCTATAATATAAGTAATTTAAATATTACCATTTAAAATAAATTATATGTATATTCTACTGTACGTTTATTATTATAATATTCTATACTTCCTAAATTATTATTATTTATACTATAATAACAATCATTTTTATTGTAAATTTCTTCCATTTTTCCTAATAAATACATAATTTTCCAACCTGAAATTTCTGTTTCTAACACACTAACTATCCCACTACTTCTATAATTTTTATTAAACGTACTAAAACTTAAGCATATTCTTAAGTTCCCTTTTTTTGCGAATGGTAAACCATTCCAATAACTGTATTTATCCCATTCCAAGCTCCATCCATTTTTTTCTAATAAATTTTCTAATCTTTTTACAGTTTTCATAATTTTTTTACCTCCTTTTTTTTATTTCTATTATTTAAGTAAAAAAAGTATTACAATTTAAAATATTTTTTTACTTAAAAAACTTCTGCTATTTAATAAGTATTTGCCGTATGACAAATTAAATTTTATTTATAATAATTATTATATATTTTTTCAGCTTGTTTAAATTCCTTATCATCATAAATCAAATCCACACCAGGAAACAAAACATACATAATTTTAATAATTGTATCTGTGTAAGAGTAACCATTTTTAAACTTATTTTCTATTATTTTTTTTATTTTATTTTCTTTATTCATAAAAACACCTCTTTTATTCTATTTCTAAAAATATTTTGCCTTCAATTATATTCATACTTGCTCCAATTATATTTTTGCCTTTATATTTTAAATCCGCTATACTACAAAATCCTACTCTTAAATCTCTAGGTTTAGTTATTCCGTCATTTTTTAATAATTCAGGAACTATTTTATTTGCCGTTATTTTTTTTGTACAATTTTCTATTGCATAATCCCTAAATTTTTTACTCATTAAAAATTCTATTTTTTTCATAAATCTTACCCTCCTAATTTTGCCGACTTGATTTTTGCCGACATTATATGTTCATTTTTATTAATTAAATTTTTGCCGACAACATTTCTTTATCTATTCAATAAGTAATTTCCGTATGACAAAAATTATTTTAAAAAGCTAATTCTAAATCAATTAAATAGTTTTTTGTATAATTACCTCTACATAAACTAAAGATATTTATATCAAAATCTATTTTATTATCCATATAGTAAATATTATTTATTCTTATATCTGTTACCATAAAATGTTTAATCTTATTTATTATATTATATAAAATAGACCTATATAAATAATGATATTTTTCTGGTAATTTATCCATTACTTGTTTTTTTATAATTTTATCTATACTAATGATAAAATTTTTATAATTTTCTCCATTATTTTTCTTTTCCTGTAATGTTATTGCATTATTATAAGCAAATTCTACATCAGTCATTTTTTATCACCTCTTCTATTACATAAGTAAAAATCGTATGACGTTTTTTGTATGTTTTTTATAAAAATATAAGCACACACTTTTTTAAAAATTTACTAGTTACCGCTTTTTTATAACTTTTTTAAAACATAAAGCGAATATATTTTAATCTAGCAAGTTTTTATCTTTTCACTTTATAAGTAAAAATCGTATGACACTTTTTTTATTTTTATGAAAAAACTTTTCAAAAAACACAACTTTTTTTTTAAAATAAATCTTTTTTTTAAAATAAATCTTTTTTCATTTAATAAGTAAATATCGTACGACAAAAAACATTTTAATTTTTTACCGCACGATTTTTTTAAAACTCATAAACGTAATTAAAATTATTTTATTATTTCTATTTTATAAGTAAAAACCGTATGACACGCTACCGCCTAAAATCCGTCGGTATTTTTTTAAAAGGTCGTTACTGTTAACAAAAAACACATACATATTTTATTTTTTTTATATGTTTTTAAACTCTAAAAACATATACTAAGTAACAACCGTATGACGGCAAAAAAAAGAACGGATATTTTTTTATCCGTTCAGCTTTTTAATATTCTACACTATTTATTAATTTATTTGTTTTTTGTTTTATTCTGTTTATTGTAGTTTGCACTGTGCTTTTCGTAACACCTAAGACGTCCGCCGTTCCTTGCATACTACTTAATTTTACATATATATGTAATATTTCCAATTGTTTTTTAGTCAACTGTAATTCACTTAATAACATTTTATTTTTTATATTTTCATTTTCTAGCACATAATCATTGCTTTTTATATATGAAATATAACTGTTATAGTCTAAGTTACTTGATCCGTTATCTTCTATTATTATTTCTACATCGTTTATTTTACTTTTTTTATAATTATATAAAATTTTATTAATAACTTGATAACATTCTTTACTTATAATATAATCATTTTCAATTAATTTTAATATAACACTTTGTTTTATATCCTCTAACGTGTCAACGTCTTTCCCTTCAATTATTCTAGTAGCCCATAAGTTCCCGCTTGCTTCTACTACTTTTAAGCCTTTTATTGTAATACCTGTTGCTACCTCTTCCAATTCCTCTATTTCTATTTTATCTCCAATTCTATATACTTTTTTTTCATTTTCTTTTTTTAATTCTTTCATTTTTTATTTCCTCACTTTCATTTTAAAATTTTTATTTTTTTACCCTCTTTTTATATATTAAGTAAATATAGTATATAATCTATTGCTATACTACCTATGCAAGGCAATAACAACATAAATATTATGTAGCTATATACTAGCACTTTTTCAATTATTTTTTTCATATGTTTTTCCCTCACTTTCTTTTTACTTTCTTTTTTTTATTATGTAGTACATAACTATATTACATTAAAAAAAATGTTTTGTCAATACTTTTTTTAAAATTTTTTATTTTTTTAAAAAAATTTTTATTTTTTTTCATATTCTTATTATATATATGTTATATATACTATGTTATGTATACATTATACATATATCATTATAATATTATAGTATACTATTATAGTATATTATATTAATATATTATGATATATTATTATATTATTATTATTTTATTTTATATTTTATTTTATTATCTTATTTTATTATTTCTTAAAAAATATTTTTTTATTCCTGGTATCCTGGTTTATTTTTTTTAGTGCCGTTTTATTGTTTTTTTGTTATGTAAATTATTTTTTTTAGGATTATTTTACAAGTCAACCTTGTTACCGTTATAAATTTTTTTTAAAAAAATCTTGACTTTTCATATTATATAGTATAATATAAGAAATATACATTTTTTATATTATCATATTCAACCTTAGTAGTATCAATACTTTTAAGCTATTTAAAAAATGAAGAGGGGGACATTTTTATTATTTCGGGAAGGGTACCTTACAGAAATTTTTTAAAAACCAACGTGCGAGATATTTATGTTAACATTACAGAAATAACATAAAAAATGGAAACAGAGAAAAAACGGCTAAAAAGGCGTAAAAATATTTTAAAAAATATTTTAAACAGCGACGGAAACAAAACTGCAATTTGCAGAGTTTCCATTTTTTGTGAAGAAGTGAAAATATTGTAACAAAAAACTGAAACGTTGACATTTAGGCAAAAAGATGTTATAAAAATAATAGAGAGATGCGACACTAGTTTAACATAAAATATATTATAGTTAGGATGGTAAAAAATGGGAAAGTATATAAATAGAAATACAATGATAGATCCAGAGACAGGAGAGATAGTTAAGGAGAATGAGTGGCTAGGTTATGATGGATTTTCAGATAAAGGGTTCAAATATAGGCATAGGCAAGTGCATATAAAGTATTTCTTTGATAGTATGCCAGGTAACCTAAGTGAAGCAGCTTGGATGTTGTTATTAATGATAGCAGAAATAATGAATGATGATAATGTATTGGTATATAGGGTAGAGAGAAAAAGCAAGTTTAGTAAGATAGTATTTAAACCTTATGATAAAGATGAGATAAGGTTAAGGACCAGGTATGTTTATGGAATAAATAAGTTTGACAGGTGCTGGACCGAATTAAATAAACACTGCTTAAAGAAAGTTAAATATTATGATTATATGGTGTGGGCTGTTAATCCTGCTATTATTAATAAGTGTAAGGAAATACCTTACTGGTTATGCGAAGACTTTCAAGAATATATGACTCCTCACATGACTCCTATGGCTGTTAATAAAATGCAAAAAAGAATTAAGAATATGTATGAATAGAAATATGTGATAGGGTATTTATGAATAGAAATATGTATGAATAAGGTATGTATGAATAAGGTATGTATGAATAAAATAAAAAAAGAGTAAAGAACCGAGGGCTGGTTTTCTACTCTTCTTTTTTTATTAATTAGACTATTTGAAGATAATTTTTAAAATTATTACATGAGCAAGTGTTATAATTTTATTTCATCCTAGTACTAATCTATATTAAAAATTTAAAAATGAAAGAATTGAAAAAATATCTTTTTCTGTTACCATTTTTATTATACCTTATATTGTTATTAATGTCAACTGGGAACTTTTTATTAAAATCGGGAACAGGGTGGGAACAGATAAAATATTGAAAAAATTTTATATTAAAAATCTCGTAACCCTATATATATATATATATTTACTATTATATAATAATATATATATATAAGGAAAATTTAATATTTTTATGTGTTGTTCCCACTGTTCCCACTGTTCCCACTAAAAAATATATTATATTATAGATAAAATAAAAACACACAAAATTATAAGTAAAAAATATTGTGTGATAAAAAAATGTGTGTTTTTTTTATTATTATATATATATGGTATATTTTTTTTTTAGGTGGGAATTCGGGAACAAAGCCGAAAACTGTTGTGGCTGTAAGATTACGAGGTTTGGTGCTACTGGGAACAAACGGGAGCAGTGGGTACAAAATGGTGGGTACAAATAAAAAAATATAAAAATATTTTAAAATTATTGACTATTTTTTTAAATATAGATATAATATGTTGTAAAGATATAAATATAATTACAAAATAATATAACATTCAGCAAGATAAAAAATAATAAGAAAACAAAGGAGGGTAATAATATGGATAAAATTAATAATGACAATGATTCTGTTTTAATGAACCTAAGAATTAATGAAGAACTAAAAAAACAGTTTAAAATAAAAACATTAGAAAATAACACTACTATGACAGAGGCACTTATTGATTTTATTACAGAATATATTAATAGATAAACTAGAGAAAAGGGGTAATAGGCAATGATAAGAAAAGATTTAACTGGTAAAAAAGTAGGTAAGTTAACAGTTTTAAGATTATCAAACAAAAAACCCAAAACTGGAAAAATAAAATGGGTTTGTCAATGTGATTGTGGAAACATCGTTGAAGTATTTTCATCTAATTTAATAAGAGAACATACAAAAAGTTGTGGATGTTTATCCAGAGAAAAAAGTAGTGAAAGAATGAAAACAAACAATCCTCAAATTTCTGAATTGGCAAATGAAAAAAATATAAAATATGATATTTTATTATATAGAATTAATAAAGGATGGAATTTAGAAGATGCTGTTAGTCTTCCAAAAATGAAAGGAGGACAAAAATATGCATATAGAAGAAGTTGTAAATAAATTTGATAACGTTAAAGAAATAGGTAAAAATTCATTTCAGGTAAAGTGTAAAGCCCATAAAGACGATAAAGCCTCATTAACTATTACAGAAGAAGATAATAAAATATTAATGCATTGCCACGCTGGTTGTTCATTGAGTCAAATTTTAGCATCTGTTGGTTTAACAGAAAAAGATTTGTTTAACAATGTTCAAGAAAAACCAAAAGTTGTAGCAGAATATATTTATAGAAAAGAAAACGGAACACCTGTTTTTAAGGTTTTAAGATATGAACCTAAGAATTTTATTCAAGCAAAATATGATAATGGTAACTGGGTATTTAAAATGACAGGTGCAGAATATGTCCTTTATAATTTACCTGAAGTTATTAAATCTGATGAGGTTTATTTTGTAGAAGGCGAAAAAGATGCAGATAACCTTAATAAATTAGGGTTGGTTGCTACTACAAGTGTTGGTGGAGCAGCTGGTTACAAGAAAAGATCAGATATTTATGTAAAATACTTGAAAGATAAAACGGTATATATAATACCAGATAATGATAAAGCAGGGTATTCTTATGCTGAGGATGTTAAAAAATCACTTGAAGGTATAGCGAGAGAAATAAAGGTACTGAAATTAGTAGATGAAGTAAAAGATTTAAAAGAAAAAAGTGATATTTCTGATGTTTTACAACAGTATGGTAAAGAAAAAACACTTGAAATATTAGAGAATCTAAAAAAAGATAAGCCAAAAAAAGAAAAAAAAGCAAAAACACTAAAAGAAACAAGTATATTTGTAGGAGAATATGAGATAAATCAAGAAAATATACTTTCATTAGAGACAATGGAAGTTATTTATAACTTAGAAAATCAAAAATTAGAAGATTTTTTACAAGTTTATGGAGAAATTAAGCTATTTTGTAAGAATTTTAGAATTACTGGCTTTGATAAAATGTATAAACTGTTTAAAGAAACTAAAAAACAAGTTTATATATCAAGTGGTAACACGTTAGTTTTCCCAGAGTTGACAGAGAAAGTATTTAAGAGCAACAAATATGAGATAAGTGAAGAAGGATACATATATGAAATAATCCCTAATGTAGGAAAGTTGTTAATTTCTTATCAACCAATAGTTCCAACAGAAAAATATATAAATTTAGAAACAAATTTAGAGAAAATAAAGATAGCGTTTTTAAATAAGGATAAATGGAATACGGTAATTGTAGATAAATCTGTAATATCAAGCACACAAGCAATAATAAAATTGTCAGATTTAGGAGTTGCAGTAACATCAGAAAATGCGAAACATTTGGTAAAATATCTTTCAGAGGTAGAAAATTTAAATAAGGATATTATTCCTATAAAAACATCAATATCAAGACTTGGCTGGTGTGGAGATAATGTTCTTGCACCATATAATCAAGAATACGAGTTTGATAATGAAAAAGATATTCCTAATTTAAAAGAAAAATTTGAAGAGAGTGGAAAATTAGAAGATTGGATAAACTTTTTTAGAGAAAGAAGAAAATACAATGTAATTTCTAGAATTGTAATGGCAGCAGCTGTAGCTTCAATATTGTTAAAGAGAATAAAACAATCTGGTTTTACAGTGCATATTTGGGGAGAAAGTGAATATGGAAAAACAGTTGCTTGTATGGTGGGGCAATCAATTTTTGGTAATCCATCTCAAAATGACAATAAAGGAATAGGAATAAACTTTAATTTAACTAATGCAGGATTAGAGTATAAACTTAATTTATATAATAATATTCCGTTATTCATAAATGAAATGCAACATCAAAAAGATGCAAAAGATTATGATAAATTATTGTTTATGATTAGTGAAGGAAAAGGAAGAAGCAGAAGTACAAAAAACGGAGGAATAGCAAGAGAAAATTCTTGGAATAATATAGTAATAACTAATGGAGAAAAAAATATAATCAAAGACAATAGTAATGCAGGTGCATATAATAGATGTATTTCTTGTGAAATAACAGAATATTCTTTTGAAGCTTTAAGTGAAGTTGCTGATTTTGTTAAAGAAAATTATGGAACACCTATTAGAGAAATATTGAAACATATTGATAAATATGATTGTAAAACAATATATAAAGAAAAGATGGACCTTTTAAAAGACCAAGATATAACTAATAAGCAAAAAATATTAGAAGCAATAATAATGTTAGGAGATAAAATAGTAACAGATATATTGTTTAAAGATAATTTTTATTTAACCGACAAAGATTTTGAAAATAAAACGGTTAGAAAGAAAGATGTAGCAATAGAAGAAAGAGCGTATGAAGCTATAAAGGATTGGTTTATTTCAGAACAAAGACACTTCTTAGAAGAAACAAGTCAAGACATAGAAACACAAGAGGTTAAAGTAGAAATATATGGTAGAAAATTAAAAGATGGATTTGTTGCAATAATACCAAATATATTAAAAAAGGTTTTATCAGATAATAGTTATGACTACAATGAAGTATTAAATGCTTGGAAAAGAAAAAATTATATTCAATTTGAAAAGGGTAGAAATACAAAGAATGTAAGAATAAATGGAACCAATAGTAAATGTATTGTTTTAGATATGTATAAAGATATTGAAACAGAAGAAATAGAAGATAATATAGTTTTACCATTTTAAGGAGAGGAGTTTTTATGTTTGATGATTTTGAAGAATTAGCTAAAACAGCATATAAAAGAGAAGAATTAAGCGACCTTGCACCTTTACCAGTAAAATATATACATCAAAAATTATTTATATTATATGATGATTTTTCAAAAGGTAAATATACAAAAGATAAATGTATTTCTATAAAGAATCAATACAGAAATGAATATAAAAATTTAATAAAACAGCAAGAACAAGATACAGAACTTTATAGAGAATATTGCAAAAATAGAAGAGAGAACGCTGAATTATTAATAAAACTTGAAAAAAGTTTTGATAAAGAGGAAATGTTAGATATTTGTTTAAAAATAGTTGGGAATTGCTTAGGAGATAAAAGTTTATACGAGAGAAATATTCGAAAAGGAGAGCAACTTGATTTTACAAAAATGTTATGATAAAATTTAAGTATAGGAGTAACTTATGGAAAAAATTATATATTTTATTAAAAATATATTTATTAATAAAGAGCTAACTCAAAAAGAAGAACAAGAATTAATAAATAAAATTATTTTAAAAATAAAGGAAAGCTAATGAATTATTTTAACAATTTATACACATTAATAGAAATAGCTATACACAACAATGTGGATTCAAAAAAAATACCATTTTTAAGTTCTTGTTTAAATAAAAAAGATATTGGCAGTTTAGAAAAAAACTTTCCAGAGTTAGTCAAGTATATACCATATTGTAGATGGTACGTATTGCAAGGAAGAAATATTTTAGCAATGTCTGCTTATATTTATGATATTTATAAGCAGACAGGTATATTACCTAACCTAAAAGATGTTGACATAAATCCTAATACAGAAAAATTAGAACATTGGCAATATATTAATCCGTTTTTATTTGAAATAGATCCGCAATCTGGGTTTGAATTTGCAAAAAAAATTTACCCTGATTGTGATATATGGAATTTGTTTTTATCTGGAAGTGCAAGAATGGATTATTATGAAGAAAAAGAAACTTCTCTTGAACAAAGAATAAAATATGCGATAGTTGAATATATGGTTAGAAGACCACAATTTTATTCTACAGAAGATTTTGTAGATAATGAAATTTTACATAAAAAATATAAAAAAGAAGGAGGTCAGCAAAATGGCATATGAAATTATTTATGTTTGTAATTCTACAAACAATAAAAATGTAAGAAGTGGAGAACTAAAAATTTTAAGAAAAATAGAAAAAGAACTTTATTTTGAGTTTGGTGAATCTGAAATGAATATAAAAAAAAGATATTACAACGATATTGAAACACTAAACAAAGACTTTAACGAGTTACAAAAACTAAAAGAAAAAGAAGATAATAAAGTAGAAGAGAAGCAAGAAACAAAACAAGAAGAAAAAACTGAAGAAAAAACTGAAGAAATTAAAGAAGAAATAGAAAAAAAGAAAACTAATAGAAAAAAATATCTTTATAATTAATTAGAAAAGAGGTGGACCAAATGGCAAAGAAAAATTTTCAAACTAATACAGGAAGTAAATCTAATAATTTCTTAACAGATACTAGAACAGAAGATTTGGTTTTGGCGGAGTCTACCTTTTTGACTCCTGAAGAAAAAAAAGAAGTAACAGATAAAGACATAGAAGAAGCAATTGTTTTACCTAATGGTGCTACAAGCATAGACTTTATGATGCCAGAGCAAGAAAGAGAAATATTAGAGAAAAACTTAAATGTATATGGCGATATGGAAAAAATGAAAAAGCTTTTAAATACAGCAAAATCAAATAAGGTTATAACTGAAGATTTGAAAACTTTAGAATTAATATCAAAAACAGGAGAATTGTCAAATAGAATATTTGATTTAATGTTAAATGAAGATAATTTAACAGTATTAGAAGAATATATTCAAAGAAAATTTGAAGAAGGAGATATTGCTAAAGCATATAAAGAAATTGGAATGATGAATAAAGCTTTATTAGATGCAAGAGAAACAATGCTTCAAAAAATGAGAACAGGAAAAAATGGAAAGAAAGCTAAAATAGCATTAAAATTTACAAATGACAGTGGAGAAGATTTCCAACTAGGAGCAGAAATAGATACATAGTAATAAACTTTATTTTTTTAAACAAAACAATAATATAAAAAACAAAATTAAAATTTAATTATTAAAGAAAGGAGTATTGCTATGTATGGAATTGATGATGAAATATTGTATGGTAAATCAAGAATCTTAGAAGAAATGAAAAAAAATACTGCAATATGTCCTGAATGTGGAAATGTTTTTGAACAAGGGTTTAGGATTGATGAAAAAACAGGAGAAAAAAGATTTAATAAATATAAATATTGTCCTAAATGTAGGATAAAAATAGCCAAAAAAAACGAGAACAATAAAATAACTACAGTAGCAATAAAGTATAATCCGTATCCTTGGCAAAAGAAATTTCACGCTTCAAAAGCAAGATTTAAAGTTGTTTCTGGAGCTGCAAGAAGTGGTAAAGATTACTCTTTTGATAAAGAATTCGATATGAAATTTGTTGATATGTTAAATGAAGACAGATCATATTCTTTAATTCCTAGAGTTCATGGTTGGGTAATTGGACCAACATATAAATTATTAGCACAAATAGAAAGAAACTTTATGCATGATTTTCCAAGAGAACTAGTTGTTAGTTATGATAAAGAAAATCATGTAATAGAGACAGTTAATGGAGGATTAATAGAATTTCGTTCAGCAGACGATCCTGATAGTTTAGTATCCGTTGGTCTTGATATTTGTTACATAACAGAAGCTGCTCGTATAAAACAATTTGATGTTGTAATAGGAAACTTAACAGACCGTTTAGATTCTCCAGGAAGAGGACCAAATGGAACTGGTGGTTTAATGTTAATAAACAGTTCCCCAAGAGGAAGAACATTCTTTAATGAAGTTTGTAAATGGGGAATTGAAGGTGGAAGTAAACAAAGACCAGATTGGGAAACTTGGTATATTTCAAGATGGGATAACCCTACTTTTGCAGATAGAAGATACAAGGTTTTTGATAAAAGAATAGGAAAATGGGTAGAAAGAGGCAACGATCCATTTTTGGCAAATGAAAGGACCTATGAACAAGATTTAATGCTTTCTCGTTCAGATAGACAGTATAGAGAAGATATTTTAGGAATACCTTCAGATGAAGAAGGTTCACAATTCCCTAATTTTAGAGGTTATGCAGAAATAGAAAAACCAGTATTAGATAGAACACAAATGAGGGAATATATAAGAAAAATAAGAACACCTCAACCTAATTTTACATATAGTATAGGATACGATCCTGCAAAACAAGTCGATGGAGCGTGGCTAGTTGTTTATTGTGAACAAACAGGGGAAGTAGTGGAACTTGTTAAATTAGAAAATGTATCTTATTCAGTGCAAATAAATTTGCATATAAAACAATTAGTAAAAAAATGGAACTATGCAATGGTCAGATATGGTAAAACTGGATTAGGTGAAGCATTAGAAGATTTATTTAAACTTGCAGGAATTGCATATATTGCTTACCCAGAACAAGGTAAAAATAAAGAGAAGTTAGTTGAGAATTTAACTACTTTAGTAAAAGAAGGCAAATTTAAAATATATAATGTAGACGATATAGCAGAAACGGCAATAAGGCAATTTGAAGATTATGGATATTCAATAAGTACACAAGCCAAAACAATCACTTATGGAAATATGACACATGGGCAACACGACGATGCTGTTTCAGCATCATATTTTGCAGTTGCAGATATTAATCTTGATTCAATAGAAGAAGCTACTAATTTTTATGACAAACATAATATGTTCTTTGTAAAAAACAAATATGCATCATCAACACAAATAAAAGGTGGTTTTTATTAAAAATGTATTGACATATTATTATATATATGTTATTATTATAACACAAGAGCAAGATAATGATAAAAAGTTTTAATTAAATTAATATTGAATTTAAAAGTTTTTAATAATTCTTTATTTGTCCAAATATAAAACTTATAATTTATCAAAAACTCTTCATAATAAACAATTAGAAAAATAAATTCTTTCTCGTTTTTCTAATTGTATATTATATTAAATATGCAATACTTTTTTGGCAAGATAAATAGACGTAATTCCCTGTTTTTTTATTTAATTAAATTGCATATTACTGAATCACTGTGTATGGAACTCGAAAGAGTTCTTTTTTTTTACAAAAAACATAATATAAAAAGTATTTACTTTTTTTAATTATTATTTTATAATATATATAGAGGTGAGTTATTTTGGCAAATAGGATAAAAAAGTTTTTTGGCAAATTTGCCAAAAAGAAGACAACCGAAAAACAAACTACAGATAGTAAACAAAATGTAACAGTAATAGAAGTAAAACAAGGAGATAAAGTATCTTATGCAGGATATAGTGTAGGAGATACAGAGACACAAGAATATCAAGCAAGTGCTTTGTTAACAGAATTAAGAAGCAAATCAGATGTTGGAGAACAAATAGAAGTTATAACTGCAAAAGATCCAGATGTTTCTCAATCAGTTTGGGCATTTCAAAGATTGTGTATGCAAGGTATTAACATTGAAATTAGAGATTTGAATGGAACAAGAATACCAGAAGCTGAAAGTTTATTTAATTATGAATGTAGATTTTGGAATAAACTTGGAGAAGATGGTTTAGATGGAATAATAGACAATCTTCATAAAATAGGGTTACTTTATAATTTAATGATGGTAGAGGTTGTAGTAGATCCAAGCAGTGGACATACATTTAGCGGAATATACATAATAGATCCTAGAACAATAGAATGGCAATTAGAGGAAAGAGATGGAGTTGAAGAATGGGTTCCTTATCAAGACCAGGACGGAGATAAAGTTGATTTAACTCAAGGAAACGTATTTTGGGTTGCAGTTAATCCAGATATATCTACTCCAGCAGGACCTTATTTATTAGAATCAGCAGTACCTGCTGTTGATTATAAATTACAAACAATAAAAGACAGTTCGGCAGTATTAAGAAGACAAGGTTATCCTTATAACATATTTTCAATTAATAAAGAAAGAGTTATTGCTTCAATGCCAGCAAATCAAAGAAACGATTCTAAAGCAGTAAAAGAGGCTATAAATAATGCTGTAGAATTAGCATCAAGAGTTGCAGTTGGAAGAGAACCAACTCAAGATATAGTTGTTACAGATGATATAGAAGTAGATAGAAGTTCAAGTGCATCAGCTGGAAGTTCAATTGATACAAGAGCTTGGTTTGATACAATAGATATTCAAATGTTAAACGGATGTAAAACATTAGGATTCTTAATGAATAGAGCAAGCGGTCAAACTGAAAGTTGGGGAACAGTTCAAATGAAAATTATTACCGATATGGTAAAAAGTTTTCAAAATAAAAGTAAAAGGTTAGTAGAAGATATTGGAGCTATATGGTTACAATTAAATGGTTATCAAGGAACATTGAAGTTGACTCACAATCCATTGGAATATCAAAGCGAAAAACAAAAATGGGAAGCACAAAACGAAAAAGATACACATTATCAAACAGCAGAAAGTCAAGGATGGATTAATATAGATGAAGCAGCACAAGGAGCTTTGGGAGTTGATAAAGCTACAGGTGAAAAAACTAATAGTAATAATAGTGGTAACAGTAGTAATAGTAACAATAATGGTAACAATAATGGTAACAACAATAATAATAATAATAACAACAAGACTAATGACAAGAAAAAAATAAAAAAATAATAAAGAAAGAGAGGGGATTACAATGCCTTATATAGTAAGAAGTTCAAGAGAAAAAGAAGAAATTGAAAAAATGAAAGAAGAAATCCTTGCAGGACAAGGAGATTTAGCAGAAAGAGAACAACAACTAAAAAAAGGACAAGAACAATTAAAGAAAGATCAAGAAGCACTAGAGCAAGAACAAACAACATTAGAGCAAGCACAAGCAAAATTAGCTGAAGACCAAGAAGCTTTAAGACAAGGACAACAACAATTAGAAACAGATAGAGCTGCATTTGAAGAAGAAAAAAGACAATGGGAAGAAGCTCATCCAGAAGCATAATTTTGAAGGAGGAATAATAAATGGATAGATTTACACCAACAGAAGAACAATGGGAAGCAATGAAAAAACATATAAAATCAGATAAATATAAAAAAGAAGATTTCTTTGTTTTTGAAACATTGGCTGTCGGAGACAGAATTGTACCTGGAAGATTTACAAAAATAACTCCTGAATTATTGCAAATAATGAAAGAAGATGCAAAAAAAGGTGTTTCACTAATGTTAAATCATAATGAAGGACAATCAGGAGTTCAATCAATTCCAATAGGTAGAGTTTTTGATGGAAGAATTGGAGAAGGAACACAAGAAGGAGAAACTCAAACATTATATACTACACAATATATTTTAAAAGATGATAGTAAAGTTGATGGATATAGTAAAAATGACATAATTAAATTAATAGAATCTGGAATTATTTCAGATACAAGTGTAGGATTTTCTGTAGGGTATGAAAATTATAGATGTTCTATATGTGGAAATAGTATATATGATTGGAGAAATTGTAGCCATATTCCAGGAAAGAAATATATAGTAGATGAAGAAACTAATGAAGTTAAAATGTGTGTAGCATTATTAGAAGCTCCAAAAGAAAATCATGCAGGTAATAAAGTACTTATTGAAAATAGTATAGTTTATGATGGTGCTTATCCAAATGCAATCATTCAATCAAAATTCGGAAAAGAGATTGGACTTGAAAATAGTCAAATAAAATCTCTTGAAGATAAAGAAAAGTTTATAAATGATGGCATTATTATAGGATATTCTAATCCTAATAATGGTTTTGATTTATATTATAAACAAACATTAGAGAAAGGAGGATTAGAAAACATGGAAGACGAAACACAAGTTACTGAATTAGAAAACCAAGTGCAAGAAACTACAACAGAAACAGAAGCAATGGCAGAACAAGAAACAGAAGTAACAAATAGTATTGAAGAAGCTGAAGTAGTAGAAACTACAACAGAAAATCAAGAAACAGAAACTTCTGAAGAAGAAAATCTATCTGTAGAACAAGCAATACTAGAGAAATTTGGAAACATTGGTGAAACAGTTGAAGAAATAGTACAACTAGCAAAAGAAGGATATGAAAATAGAAAGTCAGTAATTCAAAAAGCATTTGATAGTGGAGTTCATTTTATGGGCAATGCTTTCAATAAAGATGTTTTTGCTAAAACTTTCTCTAATATGAATACCGCAGATATAGAAGAAATGGGAAAAACTTGGGAACAACAAGCGAAAAACTTATTTGAAAAACAAAAGATATCAAAACAAGATACTAACAAGAAAAAAGAGGAAGAATTTAAAAGAATTGGTTTATCACAATTTAAAACAGATAATTATTAAAAGGAGGAAAAATAAATGAATAAAATTACAAGTTTTGAAGGAATAGGATATTTAGCAGCAACTTTTCAAGTAAGTTCTACTGCAACAGAATATCTAAAAGCTAATTATACAAATGCACAAACAGGAAATGTTGATGTTAATGGAAAAAAATTAGCAGTTAAATTAAATGATGATAACACAATTGGATTTGGAGCTAGTACACCAACAAAAGCAGATGCTCTATTAGGAATATTAGTAGCATATGAAATGGATGGATTTGCAACAGTTCAATTAGCAGGTGGTGTTGATGAGGTTCCAACTAAAGTTGAATTAAAATCAGGAAGACAATCTTTAGCAGTAAATGATAAAGGTAAAATAGAAGTTGTTGCAGCAGGTGGAGCAAGAGACACAGTTGTTGCTCAAGGTTCTACATCAGATAATTTATTTGCATCAATAATATTATAATAGGAGGAAAAAAAGAAATGAATAAATTTTTAGTATTAAAAGAAGATGAAAAAATTAATGTTCAAGCAGCAGATATTGAAGCAGCAGCTGCTGAAAATGTATCACTTTCAACATATTTAAATAATAAATATTCAAATATAGTTGAAAAATTTAATGGAGAATTAGATGCTTTTGATATAGCGTTATTATCAAAAGGAATAATTGTTAAAGATAATTTAGAATTTGGAATTCAAAGTTCTTCAATGATGAAATTCTTTACAACAGATGAAAATAGATTCTTATTCCCAGAATTCGTAATAAGACAACTAAGACAAATCTCTGGTATGCCATCTATAATCAATGATATAGTTGCAAGTACAAGAGTAATCAATGGAGATTCTGCAAAACAAGTTGTATTAGATTTATCAAATACACCAGCAGGACAAAAAAACAAACAATCATTAAAGAAAAGAAGAATTGCTGAAGGTGCTAATATTCCAGTTGCAGAACTAAAATTAGGAGAAACATCTATCAAAATATATAAATATGGAATTGGTGTAAAAGCAACATATGAAGTATTAAGAAGAACAACAGTAGATATGTTCAGAAAACAAATGGAATTAGTTTCATTACAAGCTGGATATGATGAAGTTGGAGCAGTTATAGATGTTGTATTAAATGGAGATGGAAATACAAATCCAGCAGTAGTTTACTCTGCAAAAACATTAAATCCAGGAGCAAAAGAAGGAAAAATAGATGAAATAACATTAGTTAAATTCTTAGTTAAACAAGCTCCATTCAACTACAATACATTATTAGTAGATGAAGAAATATATACACAAATTTGTACAATATTAATGGATAAAAATTTAACAAATGCAATAAATCCAAAAATAGGATTTGAATTTCCTCAAGGATTATTAAGTAACTTAAGAATAATCTATAGTGAAGACTTAGGATTAACAAATGATGGAAAACATCAAATCATAGGTCTAGCTAAAGATTATGCTATTGAAAAAACAATAGAAGCTGGATCAATGATAAATGAAGTATCAAAAACAGTTGAAAACCAAACACAATTAGCTGTAATGACAGAAAATGCTGGATTCAATAAAATAGATTCAAGAGCATCAGCAATATTAAAACTAGCTTAGTATAAAAAAGAAAGGAGAAGATTATGGTTATAGATTTAGAAAAAAAATCAATAGATAGTTTAGGTATTAGAGTAAGAGCAATAATGGGAGTACCAGAATTAATTTTGTTAGATGAAACTATATCTTCTCCAGATTTTATAAAAAAAGCTGAAAAATATATTAATAAAAATATAGCAGAATATGAAGGTTTAGATGAAACATTAATTGAAATAGCAGTTGTATATTATATATGTTATTTATTATGTCCAGGAATGTATGCAAGATTACCGAAACAAATGGAAAACGTTTCGACTAAAACAGTACTTCAAGCTATAGATTGGAATTCAATGGCATTAGAAATGTTAGGAAAATGTAACGAAGTTTTAGAAGAGGCTATAGCAGATGTAAATGAGAATGGTATAGACTATTCTGTTTCATTTGCAACATTAACTGATGCATCAGAATATCCTAATACGTCTATATAATGGAGGTGTGTAAATGTATATAGATCCTTATGCACACATATATCAAAAAATGGAAGGTTTTAAAATAAAGGTCCAAATTTCTGAAACAAAAAATGTAGAAGCGTATTTAAGTTTAAAACCTAGTACTAGATCAACATATGATATTGCGATGAGAGATGCAACAATAGATGGATTAATAACATCAGATGATATAAATAAAATAGAACCAGGACAAATGTTTACTAGAGAAGAAGTTCCAAATGAATTATTTATATTACAATCAGTTAATCAATTTGAATTTCAAGTTAATACAAGGAATATAAATGCTATTAAACAAAATTCATATGTAACAATTCAAAGAAAACGTTACAATGAAGAAACCAGTAAAGAAGAATACTCAAACATTTACGAAGATTTATGCTCTTTTGTAACAATGCAAAATAAAGATGAAAAGAATTTTGCAGCTGGAGTTGAAGACAATACAGCTATAACTATACAAATTCCTAAGTGGGATATATTTAAAAATAAATATCAAATACAGACAGGAGACCGAATAGTTTTAGAAAATTTACAAAAAGAAAGTCCTAGAAATGTAAAGATAGAAAGTGTTAATTCTTTTGGTGTTCCAGGGGTTGTTATGATTTATGGAACCTTTGATACAAGAACAGGTGATGAATAATGTCATTAAGGTTTAATATAAATGCAATAACAAATGAAATATTGAATAAATTAGAAAAACAATTAGGATATGCTTTTGATATATGGGAAAGCGAAGTTTATAGCAAACTGAAACATCCTTACTTTGGAGAAGGTATAAAACCAGAGGTTAGTCATTACTTTGAAAGAGAAGGAAATATTATAGTTGGCTATTTACAAGCAAACACTTATGTTTTAGCAGATTCCTACGGAACAGGTAGTTTAATGGTTTTAAGTAATCCAGGTTATCAAGAATATCGAAATAGTGATAGATGGAATCCCGCAAGAAGTGGTAAAACAATTGTAGGTAGACCTATGGGAGTATATAAAGATACATTTGGAAGAATAAGAACAACGTCAGGGAAATTTAAAGGTAAAAAATTAGAAGGAAGAAACTTTAATGGTTTTCAAATAAAACCTTCTGCACCATCTTATGCCTTACAATTAGCTGAAAAATGGTTATATGCAACATATTTGCCAGCAGCTTATAAAGCAGCAATAAAAGATATTAATTTCTCAAAACATTTAATTGAAAGTTAGGAGGTAATAAAATGTCATTAAGAATAGATGATACGTTAGAAGCATTTATAAATAAAATAATAAAAAATGAAGAAATAATGAACATTTTAAAATTACCTACTATAAACGATAAAGATACTAAAGAAATTGTTACAAAAAAAAGAAAATTACTTATAGACAAAGTTATAAGCAAATCAGCTCAAGAACCATATGAATTAGGCAAAAAATTTCCAGAAGTAGAAATAAATGGAGTTAAATATAAGGATTATGGAAATATAAGGATGACAATTGCTTTGGCGACCAGCATTAAATTGGATAGTTATATTTTTGGAAATCCTCAAGTCGAAATAAATATATATTATGACAATACTAATATGGAAAATATTTTTAAATTGTTTGATTTAATTTCAGATTTATTTTCTGGTATAAATTTGCTAGTAGAAACAGAAGAAGATAAAGAAATTTTAAGAGAATTAAAATGTGAGGGAATTACTGCACAAGTTGCAATAATTAATAATTATGAAAGAGTTGGAATAAGATTCAGTTTCTTTGCTACTTTATACAAGAATTAAAGGAGGAAAATTTAAATGGGAAAACTTTTAAAAACAAAAGGTGGTTTTGTTATAGATAGACCAGGAAATGTATTGTTTATTCCTGTAAAAGCAGATGGTGCTATGGATTATGCAAATGCAATTAGAAATAGTGCAGTAATTAATACTATAACAGTAACAAACTCAAAAACAAAAACAGAAATCCCTGATGGAAACGCTTTCTATCCAGCAGGAGATAGAGTAACAGCAATAGCTGGCACAGTTGCAATAGATTTCTCAACAATAGATCCAGCAATATGGGCTATGTGTTCAGGAACAAGCTTAACAAAGCAAGCAACAGATACTATGATAAAATTATATGATTATATGAAAATAGGAGAAAATGGAAAAATAGTATTACCTGAAGAATATAAAACAGAAGGATTTATACAAGTAACAGGAACAGATGGAACTGTTTATGAAAAGGTTGCTGAAAGCACATCTGGAACAGGTGAATTTACTATAGCTTTTTCAGAATCAACAACATTAACATTTAATGCAGCTGATAAAGGAAAAGACGTTGCAATTTCTATGGAAGTTGTTACAAAAACAACATCTTATTCTCAAGGAAGAAACGCAATGAAGTATCATAAAATTATAATAGATACAGAATATTCTACACTTAATGATACACAAAAATTACCTGTAAATATTATAATATCACAAGCATCAGTATCAGGAGATATGGTAGATGCATTACAAAAAGATCCAAGTGCTACAAAAACATTAACATTTAATATGTATGCACCATTGGCAGGAGAACAACCATATCAAGTTAAATTTAAAGATTTAGATGCAGAATAATAATTGTTAATTTATAAAGCACACATTTTTTAGGATGTGTGCTTATTTTAAAATAAAGGAGTTTTTTTATGGAAAATAATAATATAACTTTAGACACTATGATAGGAGTAGGAAAAAAGAAAAAAATAGCAGGAAGAGAATATACTATTTTACCTGTTAATATATGCGATATGCATTATATTTTTGGAGAAAATAATAAAGATGAAAATTTAATAATTTTAGATAAAAAATCTTTAGAAAAAGATGAAGTTACTTGGCAAATGTTTGGATTAAATATAACAGATCCAAAAAGAAAAGAGACATTTATTAAAATAATAAATAAATATGTATATTATAAAGATATAGCAATGACAGAAGAAATGTTAATAGAGCATAATTGGTCATTTAAAGAAATAGGAGAATTTTTATTTACTTGGAGTCAAATCTCGGACTAAATTTGGAATCTAGTAAGGATAGCGACAAAGATTCCGACAAAGCAATAGATTGGGGATTATATTTTTCGCTTCTTAAAAACAGAGGATTTAGTCATCAAGAAATCCTTAATCTTAGTTATCCACAATTTAATGCATATATGAAAGAAATTAATAATCCATTAACATTTGGAATAACAATTCCTTATATGGGAAGTGGAGAAGATAAATCAGAAGAAAAAGAAATTTCTAGCAAAGAAGAATTTCTTAATATTATTGCAGATATGAATAAAGATTTTTTATAATAAGAGGTGAAATATAATTATGGCAGATGCAGAGAAAAAGAACATATCCAAATTAGATTTTAATATAAGTGATGCAATAAACAGTTTAGAAACTGTAAACCAAAAATTAGAGCAAACATCTAAATCTAGTGAAAATTATGCAAAAAAAATAGGAGACAATTTAAGCAAAGGATTAAATATTGCTAATATAATAGATACTAAAAGTATAAATACAAACTTAAACAATATTAATTTGCTAAGCAAAAATAAATCTGAAGCTTTATCGGCACAACTGATAAAAATAAAAGCAAAAGAACAATCTAATATTAACGAAATTGTTACAAAAGGTGAACAACAAAGACAAACAGCAGCTTACAAATCAGCCTTAAAACAAGAAGAATATAACAACAAGGTATTAAAATCAACTCAAACTTTATATGATAAAATTACAGAATATGCAAAAACATATGTAATATATCAAGGGTTTAATGAGTTAAGACAAGCTGTAACTCAAACAATTGATGAAATGATTGAAATAGAAAACCAAATGGTAGCAATAGATAGGGTTATGAACGAAAGTGGTTTCAGTATAGATGATTATAGAGATAAATTAATTAATCTTGCATATGAATATGGAAATGCTTTTGATAATGTTGCAGATATAACATTAAGATTAGCTCAAGCTGGATTTGATTCTCAAGAAGCATTAAAACTAACAGAAAAAACATTATTAGCATTAAACACAGCTGAATTAAACGCAACTGAAGCTACAGATGATATGGTTGCAATAATGGCACAATGGGGATTAATGACAGGAACTGCAACCGAAAAAGCTAAAACTTATGGAGATATAATAGATAAAATAAACAAAGTTGCAGATAAATATCCAACTTCATCAGCAGACATTCTTGATGCTTTAAAGAAAACATCTAGTGCTTTTAATTTAGCAGGAGCAAGTATAGACGAAACAATTGCAACAATTACAGCAGCAGAAGTTGCTTCTCAAAGAGGAGGAAAAGCAATAGGTACTGCATTAAGCAATATTACTCAACAATTAAAAGATACAGGAAGAATAAATATAGCTGAATCGTTAGGAATAGATTTTTATACAGATGAAACAAAAACTGAATTTAAAGATATTATGGATATTTTTGGAGAACTTGCTAATAAAATGCAAGAATTAAAAGATGCAGGAAAAGAAAATTCTCAAGAAATGCAAGATTTATTAAGTGTATTTACAGTGTTTAGAAGAAATATTGGTGCTTCTTTATTAGGGGAAATGAGTGGAGAAGATAGTACATATTTAAAAGTATTAAATGACTCATTAACAGCAACAGGATATTCTATTCAAGAAAATGAAAAATATATGAAAACAGCTAAAGCAGCACAAGCACAATTTAATGATGAACTTTTAAGATTAAAAACTAAAGTATGGGATTCTGGTCTTGAAGATGTATTTAGAGATATGTTAAAATATGGTGCTGATTTAATTAACGGTATTGGAAATATAATTGACAAGTTTGGATTATTACCAACAGTTATTGGAACAGTAACCTTAGCATTTACAGCATTAAATACAAAAACACAATTATTTGCTTTTAACTCTGAAAAAAATGCAATACAATTAAATGGCTTAGCAAAAAAAATAGCCGAAGCTACAATTCAAGTAAAAGAAACTAATAAAGTTTTTACTGAAATGAAAGATGGTCAAATTGCTTTAACAAGTGTACAAGAAAATAGTATAAAAACTTTTGGAAAAAATGCAATAGCAACAGGAAAATATGCAGCATCATTAGTAACAGCAACTGCTAAAACATTTCTTTTACAAGCAGCAACAATTGCTTTAAATGTAGCTATTTCAGCAGGATTATCTTTAGCAATAACAACATTAATAACAAAGATAGATGATTGGGTTCATAAGCAAGAAAATGTGATAAAAGCTAATGAAGAAGTAATTTCAAAATCAAGAGAAGCAGCAAACGAATTAAGTAATCAAGCACAAACATTAGAAGATTTAACTTCTCAATATGAGGAATTATCTAAAGAGGTAGGAACAGATGGTCAAAAATTAATTGATTCAAATAATATTTCTAAAGCTTATGAATTACAAGAACAAATTAACGAATTAATTAAAGAATCTGGGAATCAAGTTGAATTAGTAATATCCAAAACAGATGAACAAGGAAAAGTAGTTCAAAGCATAAATTCAGAATATGAAAAACAAATCAATTTAATAAAACAAGCGACTTATGAAAAGCAAAAGCAAAGAGTTGAGGAATTAAAATCAGCAGCATATGCAGCTCAAAACAACCTTCAAGGATATGGAACTAATGTACTTAATATTGCTGAAAATTTTAATTGGTCTAAAATAAATACAGAATTGCAAAAAGCTAATATAGATCTAAGTGAATATGCAAAGAACTTAAACGCATATTCAAATGGTTTTCAAAAATATTTTGATGCCTTAATTTCTTCAAAAGGTGGAGTAAAATTAGATGCAATTTTAGACAAAGCTGATATTTATGAGCAATTAAATATTTTAACAAATTTACAAGAAAAATTAGAAGAAACTGGTCAAACCGGAACAGAAGCTTATAGTAAAATTTCTGAAATTTTAACAGATTTGACAGGAAGATATGATGAAGCAGAACAAGCTGTTACAGAATATGAAGATGCTTTAGGCGAATTATATGCTATGTCAGGACAAATTGATAGTTATAATACTTTTTTAGATCAAATATATGCAAGTTATGAATCTGAAGCTCCAAGGAAATTAATTGAAGAATTAAAAGCAATTAATCAACAATTTTCAGATGGACAAATTAGCATAGAAGAATATTTTGATAAAATAGAAGAAAAAATATCATCTATTGATTTATCAGCTACTGGAGAAGATTTACAAGCTTATCGAGCAATTTTTGCAGCAACAACGCAATCTTTAGCTGAAGGAATAGAAAGTTTACAAGCAGGATTAGATTCAGGAACTATTTCATTTATAGAATATTCACAGGGAATTAAAGAAGCAGCAGATAATTCTTTAGAACTATATACTAAACAAAATAAATTACATTTAGATAACGGTGTATGGAAAGATGCAACTGGCAATATAAATGAATATGCTAATAGCTTACAAAATGCTACAAATGAATTGTCAAATTTAAATCCTATTTTACAAACGATTGGAGATAGTTATGATTATATAGCTCAAAATGCTAATTCAGCAGGACAAGCAGCATTTACTGCTTCTGATACAACTTCTCAAGCTTATCAAAATTTGGCTACACAAGTTACTAATAGTTTAAATCAAATGAAAGATACGAACAATAATACATTTAATGCTATTGTAAATGATGTAGCAAATAGCATGGGAAAATCAACAAATGAAGTACTTAATGCTAACGGATATATTAATGAAGGATTGTTTAATAATTCAGATGCATTAAATTCTGCATTAAATTCTAGTGCTAAACAAACAGGAGAATCAGTAAAAAATGTTACTTCTGCAATGGGAAAAGTAATATCTGCTTTAGGAGATGCTATTTCTAATTTTGATTATACTTTATCTGGTTCGTTAGATGGTTTAACATATAAAGAGATAGATGTGTTTGGTAAAAAAATTCAAATTCCAAATGGATTAAAATTTAAAATAACTGGTTCAGGCGGTACTTCTGTTGAAAATTTATCTAGTGCATTAAAAGATTTTGGTAGTTCTTTAGGTTCTTTAAATATACAATCATTTACATATAAGCCTAAAACTATGGGAAATTATCAACCTCTTAATACAAATACATCAACACCTTCAACAACACCATCATCTACAACTAAACCAAGTTCTGGAAGTCCAAGTTCAAGTAGTTCAAGTGCAAATGATGCACAAAAAGCAGCTGAAGAAGAGGCATATAAAAATAGATTATCAGCATTTGAAAGTTATGTAGATGAAAAGGAAAGATTAGAACAAAGATGGGTAGATAACCAAGAAGAGTTAGGACAATTATCAAATAAAGATTATTTGTATATAATACAACAAAGAGTTGAAAGATATAAAAAATATTTAGATGAAGTAAAAAATGCTACATGGATGAATGAAGAAGACAAATTAAGATTAACTAAAGAATATTCTGAAAAAATAGAAGATTTACAAGTTGATTATATTGGATACTTAAGAGACCAACTAGATGAAGAGATAGAAGCCTTAGAAGAAGCAAATGACAAAAAAATAGAATTAATAGAACAAGAAGCAGACAAAAGAATTGAAGCACTTAAAAAGGTTGAAGATGAAAATGATAGAATAAGATCAAAAGAAGAATATGAAAAAAACAGACAAGAACATTTAAATGATATTTCTTATTGGGAACAAAGAACAGGAAGAGAAGCTCAAGAGGCATTACAAGAAGCAAAGAAAAATCTACAAGAACTAGATGAGGAATGGCAAGATCAATTAGAGGATTGGTCAATAGAAGATCAAATAGCTGCAATAGAAGAAGAAAGAGATGCTCAAATAGAAGCAATACAAAAAACACAAGAAGAACAAATTGCATCTTGGGAAGCAACATATGATGCTAAGGTTAAATTGTTTGCAGAAACAGGACAAATAATTTATGAAAATACAGTTATTCAATCACAAAATTTATATAATGCATATAAACAAAATTTCATAGATCCTATAGCTAATGATTTAGTAAACTTAAACAAAGTAACAACACCAGCACCAGCACCAACTCCAACCCAAACAACAACAACGCCAGTTCAAAAATATGAAACATATACAATAAAATATGGAGATACTTTATCAAAAATAGCACAAAAATATGGTACAACAATTGAGAAAATAATGGCAGCAAATCCTTATATAACGAATAAAAATAAAATATATGCAGGTAAAACATTACAGATTCCTAAATTCCATCAAGGTGGTATTTTTGGAGGACCAGAAGAAGGCTATGCTTTATTAAAAAAACGGAGAAGTTATATTAAATCCAAGTTGGAGTGCTAGTTTAGACAGAATGATGAAATATTTTGATAATGTTACAAAAGGAAATACAACTAATATAAGCAATAGTCCAACAATAGAAGTTTCTGGTGATTTAATAAAAATAGAAGCTTCTGTTAGAAATCAAAACGATATAAATAACATAGGAAGGCAAGTTGAAAAGATACTAAAAGATAAATTTAATATAAAAAAATAGTATTGATACTTGAAATTTTTATATAAAGGAAGTATAATTAAGTGGGGCTAGGATAGAGTAGCTATCTATTCCGATAAGTGCAATCCATTCGCATTGCCCTGACTTATAATTTGAATGGATAGAATGGAGGGTAAATATGATATATTTAATTAGTGTATTTTTAGGATTGATACCAGAGGTATTATATTTTTCTTTAGCTTTAATTTATACTAAGAATATAAAGAAGAAAAGAATTAAATTGTTCTTATTAATTGCAATAGCATATACTTTATGTATAATGATAATAAAATATGAACTGTTATTTTATGTCTTGTTTATTTTTATATTATATTTTATACTGAAAATTTTATACAAAGACGAAACACAGATAATAGATATATTTGTTATAACGTATTTTAGTTTCTATTTAACATTGCTATCATTTTTAATATGCTTTTATTATAAATATGGCAGTACTTTAGAAATGTATATAATCTTATATATAATTAATAGAATTTTATTATTTTCAATTTTTATATTTAGACATAAATTTAATAAATTATATATGAATTATAAAAAATATTGGAATAGAAATGATAATATAAAAAAACCTATTAAAAGTATTACTTTAAGAAATATTAGTTTAATTGCGATAAACTGTATTGTATTCTTTATGAATATAATTTGTTTATATATAATGACTAAAGCGAGGTGATATTTATGGGATTCCCACCAATAATTTCTTGGTTTGGATTTTGCGATTCTGAAAAAGGAGAATAACAGATGAAAAAGTTTTTATATTATTTACCAAGTATAATATTTAATCTGTTAGAAATTTTAGTAAGTATTTTAGTAGGCTACTTACTAAAAGCAAAAATAGAAGATATGATACTTATAATTTTAATATTTAATTTAATAAGAAATATGTCAAAACAACCAATACATTATAAAAATCCAATATTATGTTTTGTTTGGACTGTATTATTTTATACATCATTATTTTTGGTTTCAAGATTAGGGTTTAAGATTTATTTAATATGTACAATATTTTCAGCAATAATATTAACTAATAGAGGAAATATATTTGAAGTGTTTAAAAACTCTGGACAATGGGGCGGAAATGCTTTAAATAAAGAAGTATATGATTGGGTTAGATTCAACCAAGATAATGAATTATTATGTAAATATGAAAAAGACTTATATAATAAAGATAGAATAAAATATTATATATTTAAATATAGATTTAGAGAATTTAAAACTTATGATGAGATTGCAGATTTAATGGAGAAAGATAAACAAAGAATATCTGATGAAATAAAAATTATGTCTCATTTTATAGAATATAGTATAAGATTAAATGGAAGCGAATAGCTTCTATTTTTTTTCAAAAAATTCTTATGTCCGTTATAGAAATAAAAAAATAAAAAGTTTATAATAAATATAGAGATTGAGGTAGTCGCCTATTATTACCTCTTTCACAGTAGGCAACATTTTAAAAAGATGTTGTCTATTTTTATTAGGTAAGAAAGGAGTTTAGAGTATAAAATTGTATACGGGAGTTCCCTTATTTAAGAAATACAATCTTTAGCTTCTTTTTTGTATTTAGGAGGTAATAAAATGTTTAATTATAATAATCAATATGGACAACAAATGCCAAGATATAATACCCAAGGTGTATATGGACAAATGCAACAACCAAGTTTACAGCAACCTATACAACCTATGCCAAATTATACTCCACAACCAGTTACACCAATAATTCAAGGTCTACAAGGAAAATCAGTAGATAGTATAGATGTTGTTAAAGCTATGGATATACCTTTAGATGGAAGTATTAGTTATTTTCCTTTGACAGATGGAACAGCTATTGTAACAAAACAATTACAAGCAGATGGAAGTAGTAAAACAATAGTTTATAAACCAGTAGAGAATAAAGAAGAATTAAAACAACCTATATATATAACTCCAGAACAACTAGAAGAGAAAATGAAAGGCTTTAATAGTAAAGAGATAAAAGATATCAAAGAAGAAATAAAAACGCTTAAAAGAGAAATTAGAGACATTACAGACGAAATAAAAGATAAGAAGGAGGATTAAAAAAATGAATATTAATCCTATGCAAATTATGCAGATGATGAAGAATAAAAACCCTCAAGAATTAATTATTTCTATGATAGGAAATAAAAATCCTATGTTCAATAATTTAATGAAACTTGCCAAAGATGGCAATAAATCAGAAATTGAAAATATTGCTAGAAATATGTGCAAAGAAAAAGGAATAGATTTTGATAAAGAATTTTCAAGCTTTATGAACAATTTTAATAATAAACAAAGTTAGTTATTGCAATAAACTATATATAATAAAAAATGAAAGGAGGAATAAACTATGAATTATGGAGATAGCGGACTATCTGCTTCTGATGTAGCTTTATTAACAAATAATAGAAACTCAAATGGTTGTGGAGATGGTCTTTTCGGCGATAATGGTGCATGGTTTATAATATTATTTCTTATCTTCGCAATCTTTGGTTGGGGAAGAAATGGATTTGGAAATGATTACGGAAATGGAGGAGGTGCATGTAATATGGGATATGTACCTTATGGTTTAGGAAATACCTACACAGACGCTTCAATTCAAAGAGGATTTGATAACCAATCTGTTATGAATAAGTTAAACGGTATAGAAAATGGACTTTGTGATGGATTTTACGCTGTAAATACAAGCATATTAAATGGTGTAAATGGAATACAAAGTACATTATGCCAAGGATTTGCAGGAATAAATAATGCTATAACAACTAATGGATATGAAACAAGATTAGGAACACAGGCTTTATCATCTCAATTATCAAATTGCTGTTGCAATATAGAGAAATCTATTGCAGATTGTTGTTGCAAAACACAAGCTAGTATAAAAGATGTAAACTACAATATGGCAATGAACACAAATACATTACAACAAACAATGTGCAACAATACTAGAGATATACTAGAAAACAATAACAACAATACAAGAGCTATATTAGACTTCTTGACAAATGACAAGATTTCAACATTACAAGCAGAAAATCAATCATTAAAATTCCAAGCTAGTCAAACAGCTCAAAATGCTTTTATAACAGCTAATCAATCGGCTCAAACAGCAGAATTAATAAGAAGATTAGGTGCTGATTGCCCACAACCAAGTTATATTGTTCAACCACCAACACCTGTAACATTCCCTACAAATTGTTGTGGACAATTTACAGGATATAACTACAATACTTGTGGTTGCAATTCAAACTGTGGTTGTTGCTAATTTTAAAAAATGTTTTCCACTCATTTTAAAAGTGTGATTTATTAGAGGTAGTAAATCACTACCTCTATTTTTTAAAAGGAGGAATATAGATGTCAAATTGTATAAATCAAAATTGTAAATTATGCAGAAAAATAGTATTATCACAATCAATTACTTTCGATGCAGGAACTAATACTTTAATAGTAGATTTACCTGCTCAAAACTATGGAAATAATTGTACTTATTGTATAATATTAGCTCAACCAATCCCTGATACTACAACAATTAATGCGCAGGTAGTTTTTACAATAGGTGGAGTAACTACAACAACTTATCCATTCTTAAATTGTGATTGTACACCAATATTAGCAAGTCAAGTAAGAACTAGAACAAGATATAAGACAAGAGTAAGTACAACAGTAGGAACAGGAGTATTCAAATATATTGGAGATTGTAGGCTACCTTGCAAGGCTAGTGTAGATGCACAAAGTATTCCACTTCCAACAGTAGCTCCTGCTACAAATACTCCCAATTAATTTAGGAGGTGCTTTATATGGAAGAAATGGGAAAAGAAGAAATGCAAGAAAAAAACAACGCAAATAAAATGTTAAAGGAAAAGGTTGAAGATAAGATTCAAGAAATTTTAGTTAAAAATGGTATTACTTCTGAAAATGTAGATTATTTAGGGAAATTAATGGATATTCATAAAGATTTACAAGAAGAAGAATGCTTAAAAAAAAAGGAGGAATTAGAAATGAGATATAGCGAATATGATGAAGCAAACTATGGTAGAAGAGGAGTACCTGGAACTGGTAGAGGAAGATATAGAGAAGGTGCATATGGTAGACGTGGAGTTCCTGGTACAGGACGTGGTAGATATAGAGGAAATTACGCAATGGACGAAATGATGGAAAACTACGAAAATTATAGTGAAGCAAGCGAAGAAAGTATGAGAGGAAACTATGGAGCAGAAGGCGAAATGGTTAAATCTGTAGAAGGTATAATGAAAAATATTTATGAAATAGTTGAAGAATTATCAGAAACAGAAGTTCCAGAAGTAGAACATATAATTAAGAAATATGCTAAGAAAATAAGTGAGATGTAATATATGTATAAATATTATAATGCAAATCCAAATAGTTTAAATGTAGAAGATTGTTCTATTAGAAGTATATCAGCATTAGAAGGCATATCATGGGCAGATGCTTATAAAAAATTAAGTAATTTTGGAAGAAAACACGGACTAATGTTAAGTAGTGTAGAATCAATTGAAGCATATTTAGATAGCTTTTATGATAGAGTTCCAATATATGAAGAAACAGTTGGAGAATTTATAGAAACACACCCAAAAGGGAAATATGCCATAACAATGCAAGGGCACATAACAGCATTAATTGATGGAATAAATTATGATACTTTTGATAGTTCAGAAAGGCTAATTTGGGACGCATGGGAAATAATGTAGATAATGAAGAAAATATAAATGATTATAACTTATTATTAGGATTATTACAAGTATATGATCTATTTCTTAATTTAAATCAAGTTAGCAATGATACTATTTTAAAGGAACTTCAAAACCAAGATAAAATATATCTTGAAAAAATAATAGAACAAAATGAAGAAATAATTAAGTTACTAAAAAAAATAAGGTATAATAGGCTACCTTATTGTATTATACAATTTTTACGATTTTGTTGTAAACAACAAAACATATATAAAACATGGCAACGTATTCAAGTGGTTAAGAAGACAATCTGCAAAATTGTTATCAGTAGTTCGATTCTACTCGTTGCCTCCATATTGATTTATATATTTTATATTGTAATATAAAATGGACAAAATAAGAAATAGTTATCTTATTTAAAAGCTACTTAGCAGACTGTTCATTTTTTATCTATTACTAAGAGAAAATTAAATATAAAAAATTAAAATTGTTAATAGACATACTGAATTATAGGACAGTTTAATTACTATCCTTAATTATTTATAGTTGTCTTTTTTTTATATTTATTATATAATTAAATAAGAAAGGAAATAAAAAAATAGGCAGGGGATAATATGGATAAAGAGGTAGAAATTAAAATACGAATGTTAGAAGATAAAATTGTTTCTATGGAAAAAAGACAAGATAAATTAGAAAATGAATCTGTTAAAAATAAAGATTTAATAATAGCTTTAGATAAATCTTTGTCTATAACTATTGAGCAAATAAAAAATATCGCAGATGATTTAAAACAAACCAGCATAAACTTTAAAGAAGCAGTTACAAGAAGTAATGCTGCATATACTAAAGAAACACAAATTGTAAAAGAAAAAGTAGTTGATTTAGAAAAGAAATATGAAAAATTAAATATAAAAATAGATCAAGAAACAATAGGTAAAGATGCAGAACAATACAGAGCAAGTAAAAAGCAAATAATATCTTACATAATAAATATAGTGTTAGGAGTCTTAGCTTTTGCTTTAGGATTAAGTAAATTTTTATAGAAAGGAAGTGATAATATGGATATAAATCAAATAGTACAAAATTATGTAAAGCCAGAATTGTTAGTTGTAGCAGTTGTATTATATTTTATTGGAATGGGAATAAAAAATACTGAAAAAATAAATGATAAATATATTCCAGTAATATTAGGAACAATAGGAGTAATAATATCTGCAATATATGTAATTGCTACAAGCACATTTAATGGATACCAATCAATTTTAATGGCAATATTTACATCAATAGTACAAGGAATATTAGTAGCAGGTTTGTCTGTTTATGCTAATCAAGTTGTTAAACAAGCTCAAAAAACAGAATAAATAAGGAGGAATAATTCATGAATTATGATGAATTTATAAAAGCGTATAATGGAAAAGGATTTGATTATGATGGAGTATCATCTATTCAATGTGTTGATCTAATTAAAATGTATTTAGACAAAGTATTCAACATAAAGCCAAGTTCTTGGGGAAACGCAAAAGACTATTATGAAAACTTTAACAATTTACCATTAAAAAATTATTTTGATAGAATTGCCAACACACCAACATTTGTACCACAAAAAGGAGATATAGTAATATGGGGAACTGGATTAGGAAATAAATATGGACATATTGCTATAGCAACAGGAGAAGGAAACACAAGACAATTTTATTCTTATGACTTAAATTGGGGCAGTAAAGTAGTACATAAAGTGTTACATAATTATACAGGCTTTCTTGGAGTTTTAAGAGCAAAAGATCAAAATAAAATAAATGGAAAACAAGAAAATCAAAACACAGACTTTTTTAATGCAGAGCTATACAATATGTTGTATGTAGATTTACAAAATGCATTTGGAGGAAATACAGACTTATTAAAAGAACATTATAAGATATATGGAATAAAAGAAGGAAGAATAGCAAGCTATGTATTTGATCCTATATATTATTTAAATAAATATGAAGATTTAAAAAATGCTTTTGGAAATGATTATTTTGCAGCTTATAATCACTTCTTAACATACGGAATAGATGAAGGCAGACAGGCAAATAAAATATTTGATGTAAAATATTATTTAGAAAATAATATAGATTTACAAAAAGCATTTGGAACAAATTATAAAGCAGTTATAAATCATTTTTTAACATATGGAATAAGTGAATGGAGAAAAACGTCAAAAGAATTTGATGTAAATGTTTATAAAAATAATTATGAAGATTTAAGAAATGCTTACGGAGAAAATTGTGCAGAATATTATAAACATTATTTGTTATGGGGAAAAGATGAAGACAGAAAGACAATATAAATTAAATTTTAAAAAAGAAGTTGAATAGCTTCTTTTTTTCTTTTTGGTTGACATACAAAGATAAAAGGCTTATAATATATATATAGAAATAATATAATGGAGGTATAAAATGGGAATAAGATATGAATGTAAATTAATGATAAATGTAACAAAAGATATGAAAGAAAAAGCTAATAAAAAGGCTTTTGAAAAAGATCAAGATTTAAGTACATATATAAGAGATTTAATTTCTAAAGATTTAAAAAACAACAAGTAAATTAGGAGTAATAATATGAAATTAAGAGATTATCAACAAGAAGTATATGATAAAATAAGGATAGATTTTAAAAATGGTTCCAAAGGAGTTTGTTGTGTACTTCCTTGCCGTTCGGGTAAATCTTATATAATGGCTAAGATAGCTCAAGATGCAAACAAGAAAGGCTCTCATGTTTTAATATTGGCACATAGAAATTCTTTGATAAATCAACATAAAGAACTGTTTGAAAGTCTAGAATTAGATAATCCAAATATTAGAATAGAATCTGTTTTTACTGAAGTAAATCATTTAGGAGAAAAAGGACCTGTTGATTTGATAATTATAGATGAAGCACATTTAAGTGGAGCATCAAGTTATCAAAAAGTATGTAAATATTATGATTGTTTAAGAATTTTATTTACAGCAACTCCTGCAAGATTAGATGGAAAACCATTAAATTTAGCAGATACAATGGTTATAGGAATAAGTGCAAAAGAATTAATAAAAATGAATAAAATTTCTGATTATGATTATTATGCACCTAATATAGAAATGGATTTAAGCACTGTTGAAAAACAAGCAGGAGATTATAATAATAAACAATTAGCAGAAGCAGCAAGAAAAACTACTATTTATGGAGATGTATTAAAATATTATAAAAAATTAGGAGATAATAGGCAAGCAATAGCATATTGTATTAACGTAGAACATTCAAAAGATATATGTCAAATGTTCAATGAAAATGGAATAAAAACAGTACATATGGATGCAAAGACACCAGAAAAAGAAAGACAAAAAATAATGGATGAATTTAAAGAAGGCAAATTTCAAATATTATGTAATTGTAATCTTATATCTGAAGGAATAACATTACCAAATGCTAGTGTAGGATTATTGCTAAGACCAACGTTATCTCTTCCTTTGTATATTCAACAAGCATGTAGAGTATTAACACCAGTAGAAGGGAAAAAAGCAATAATAATAGATTATGCAGGAAATGTTTTTAGACACGGTATGCCAACTCAAGATAGAGAATGGAGTTTAGATACAAAAGTAAAAGAATATTGTAATGAAAACGAAGATGGAACATTAAAAATAAGGGTATGCCAAGAATGTTTTTCTACTTTTGAAACAGCACCTGTTTGTCCTTATTGTGGAGCGATATATGAATCTACAGCTGTAGAAATACAAAATATGAAAAATATAGAATTAAAAAAAGTAGAAGAAGAGAAAGAAAGAAAAAGACAAATTTATGCTAAAAATGTAACTGAAAAAGTAAAAACTTATAAAACAGCAAAAGAATGTAAAAATTGGTATGAATTAATTAAATGGGTACAATATAAAGGATATAAACCAGGATATGCTTTTGTTTTAAATAAACAATTAAAATTAAATTATAAACCATTTGGAGGTAAATAGTATATGGAAAAAGTTTTAATATTTGAAAATAACAGATCAAAAGAATATTGGTTTAGACGAATATTAAAAACACTTTCAAATCAAAATGTATCTTTAAAAGCATATTTATACAAACACGAAATATGGTTTAATGGCAATAGAATTTTGTTTAAGACTGAATATGATATAAATAGATTATTTACCGTTGGTAGACATAATACTAAATATTATAATGATATGGAAAACAAGTTAGAAAACAACTTTATAGAAACATTAAAGGAGATATTTGATGAAGAAACCAGAGACTAATATTCAAAACACGATAAGAGTAGCGTTATGTAAGTTAGGTTGCAAAATTTTTAGATGCAACACAGGAAATTTTTATACAAAATATGGAGAGGAAATAAAAATTGGACAGGTAGGACATAGTGATTTATATGGTGTTAGACCAGATGGAAGAGCTATATTTTTAGAAGTAAAAACACCAGTTGGTTCAGCAAGTAAACAACAATTAAATTTTATTAAAGCAATGAAAAAAAACAACGCATTAGCAGGATTTGCACGCACTGTTGATGAAGCTGTTAATATTGTTTTTCCAAAAGAATAGTATTTATATTACTATTCTTTTATGTTATAATAAATATAGAGTAAGGAGAGATTTTATGGGAGAATTTGATTTTTACATATCTAAAAATGGATATTTAATAATTCCAGAATATAATATAAAATATTTAATAAATTTTAATGAAAGCAGTATTCCTAGTATGCCAGAAGCAGTAGAGGCTTCAGTAAGAGTAGCAGGACGAGATGGAGATGTTCCTCTTAATACTACATATGAACCAATGTCTTTTGTTATTGTTTGTTATACAGACGATAATTTGAGTATAGAAGAAAAAGTTGAAAATGAATTTAAAATAAATGCTTTTTTAAATAGTATAAAAAACAGAACCAAAAAATTTGCTATAGAAAAAGATAATAAATTTTATAATGTTAAATATAATGCAGTATTAACAACAATAAATTATCCTGCACATTTAAAATTTTCAATACCTTTTAAATCTTCAGAATCATATGCAAAAGATGTAAATGAAAAAGAAATAATAGGAAATTCAAGTAAAGATAGTAATACAATCAATAGTGTTGGAGCTGTATTTACAATTAAAGGTCCTGCAACAACACCTATAATATCTTTAAATGATTATTCTATGGAATATAGTACAAGTATATTAGATGGTGCCAGAATAGAAATTGATAGTAATAAGTCAACCGTTATTCATATAAATTCTGACGGAATAAAAACTAATGTTATGAAATATTATAATCATCAGTTTCCTAAAATAGAAAAAGGAACTAATAAACTAAAAATATTGAGTGGTGTTGATGATGCAACTCAAGTAAGTGTAAAATGGAGAGATTTAAAATTATAAAAAAGAGGTGATAATTTAATGAAGAAAATAATAATTGGAAACAATGTTAATATTAAAATGGATGATTGTACTATAGAAATAGATAAAATTGATATTACAGGAACAATAAATAGTAATTTTAATTTTAATATAGTTAGAAATGAACAGATTATAAAAACGGTAGAATTTCCAATAGGTAATAGAGAACTTTTAAATGGTGATTATCTTGATAGTATGGGAATACATAGAAAAAGCACTCAAGAATTCTTTGAATATACAGACGAACAATTAATAGCTTTTCAAAACATGAATAATATTAATGTATCTAAAGGTAATTTCAATGTTAAAATATCAAATGAAAATGCAATATTAAAATTATATTATTACAAAAGAACAGAAATTGATAAACAAGTATATGTTTTAAATAAAAATAGAGAATTAATAGCTGTATTTAATAAAGATGATGAGTATCCTATTTTTAATCCTAGAATCAAAGAAACACAAAATGCTGAAGCTGTTTTTACTTTTTCAATCTCTCCTAATAATCCAAAATGGAAAGAAATAAATAATCCTGAAAATTTATATGTTGCAGATGGAAAAGAATTTTCTACTAATTTTGAAGGATGTTTTACAGAATATATAACAGATACAAATGAAGATTATATTTTAGTAACAGCATATGAATCACAAAAGTTACTTTCAAGAAAATATGTTAGGGCTTGGAATAGTGAAACAGGATTTGAAAACATAGATTTATTTATGGTTGTTGTTTTATCAAAAGGTAATTTACCATTAAAAAATAATGGAATAGAGGTTAATTCAACACACTTACCAGGTACTTCAGGATATATTTTAGATGCATTACTTTTTGGAACAGGATGGATAACTGGAATTTGTGATGTTGAAGGAGAATTTGATTTTGAAACAGACCAGGTTGATATATATGAAAATATATTAAAGGTACAACAAATATGGGGTGGAATATTAGTTTTTGATAGTGTAAATAAAATAGTTCATCATAGAGACGAAACAAAGTGGTTACCTTATGAAGGATATGAAGTAAAATATCAAAAAAATATGCAATCATTAGAAAAGCTATATAACAATAAGATAGTAACCAAGTTATGCCCTTTAGGAGAAGGTGGATTAAATATAAAATCAGTCAACAATAATGATGCGTGGTTAACTAATTTTAGTTATACTGATTCTGTATTAGAAGGCATTGAAAACAATCCAGATATACTAGATCCCGAACAATTAAAAAGATGGGGAGAAAGAAAGTTACAAGATTTATGCAAACCTAGAAAAGAATTAACTGTTCAAGCAATTCTTTTATATCAATTAGAGGGATATGAGTTAGAAAAAATAGGATTAAATGATGTTGTTGATGTTATTAATTATGCAAACATAGATAATGATATAGAGCAATTAAGAGTTGTAGGATATGATTATGGTGTTTGGGATTATTCTGATGCGATAATAGATTTGAGTGATATAACTTTAGAAAGTACTGATATTTTTAAGCAAACAGTGTCTGCTTCTAATAGTATAAATAATGGTACATTAAATTCAAATAAAGTTGTTAATTTTTATAAAAATGGTCAATCTGTTTCTACAAGTTTACAAGAAATAGATCAAACTATTATTGAAACTAAATCAGAATTATATAAAAGTGATGAAGAAATGGGAGCTAGAATAACTGAAGCAATAACAGGAATGAATTCTCTACAGAATCAAATAGTTTCACAACAAAAAACAATAGAAGATTTAAAACTTACTATAGAAGGTTTAACAAATCAATTAACAAAAACAGGTGGAAATAACTTACTAAGAAACTCTGTAGGTTTTTTCGGAAATGAATATTGGGAAGGAACTTTAGAACAATATGTTGATACTGATGTAAGTATTAATAATGAATCTAAAAGTTCTATAAAATTAAACAATGGAAGTATAAATCAAGTTATAAATAATATTAAAAATGGTAAATATATTGTTTCTTTTAATTATAAAAAACTTTTAGAATTAGCAACAGTAAGTGTTACAATTAATGATACAGTATATAATTTAACTGAAAATGGATATTGGAAAGATTTTGAACAAGAAATAACAATAACCGATTATACTTTTTCAATTAAATTTACTTCAAACAATAATGATGCTTGTTTGATTGGAGACTTGCTTTTACTTGCAGGAACTCAAAGACAATATTGGACACAAAATGCAAATGAAACCAATACGGATACAGTAAAAATTGGAGAAGGAATAAGAGTTGATAGTACATTAAGTAACACATATACAAGAATAGATGCTGATGGAAATAGAACATTTAACAAAGCTACTAATGAAAGAGTTAGTGAAATGACAGACAAAGGTGTTTATGCTAATGAATTAGAAATAAAAGGTCAAGCAAAAATAAATGCTTTGTTAATACAAGAAATTGATGGTCAAGTATGGCTAACAGGAATAGGAGGATAATATATGGCGACTTATACCCAAGGATGTAGCAAAGTAGGTAGTTTTGGTTATGCTGGTAATTTTACATTATATGTTATTTTAAATGATAGAGACGGAAGTTCATCAACAAATAAATCTTTTGTTGATTATAATGTTTATTGTCAATCTAATGGTTCAGGATCTATTAATGCTAAACATAGAAGATTTTTTAGTATTAACAATTCAACCAAAATAGATACTACAGGAACAATAAATGCATCTTCTCCTAATGCTTATATTTCAATAGCAAGTGGTACAATTGAAGTACAACATAATAATGACGGAACTAAAACTATTCCGTTTTCAGCTCAAATACAAGCATCTAGTTATGGTGTATCGGCAACTATTAATGGGAATTTTGAATTAAATAAAATTCCAAGATATGCAAATCTAACAAGTTTATCAGTAAAATCAAGAACAATAAATAGTATAACATTACAATGTACAACCGATAAATCAGCTCAAATTTTTTGTAGTATAGATGGAGGTAATACATGGCTTAATAATGGTGGTGCATTTTTAAATAATATAAAATCAGGGCAATTTACTGTTAAATTTAGAAATAAGGAATCAACTCAAAGATTGAATCCAAATACTAAGTATAATTTTACAGTATTATGTAGAGCAATGGATAGTGGATTGGATACAACTAAAGCAATAAATTCAACAACTTTAGATATAGCAAAATTAACATCTACTCCAAATATAAACATAGGAAGTTCTCATACAATAACTTGGAATAATCCAAGTGGTTCATCTACTTCGTTAAAATTATGTAAAACTGACAATAGTACAGTTATAAATTATGGAACAGTAACAGGTACAAGTAAATCAATAACGCCAACAGCAAGTACGATATATGCATTAACACCAAATTCAAATAAGATAACTTTGAGATATATTCTTACAACAACTTATGATGGACAAAGTTATACTAATTATAGAGATTGTGTGTTTTCTGTTACTAATAGTAATCCGACTTTTTCAAATTTTGAATATGCAGATGTTAATTCCACAACATTAAATCTAACAGGTAATGCAAAAACTATTGTTAAAGGATATTCTACTGTTAGAGCAACAATTTCTACTGCTAATAAAGCTGTTGCTAAAAACTCTGCAACAATGAAAAAATATAGGTTATCTATAGGAGACAAAGTTGCAGAAAAAGCATATTCATCAACAGCAAATGTAACATTAGATATAGCAAAAGCAAATAGTAATACTTTTACTGTTTATGCTATAGATAGTAGGGAAAATAGTACTTCAAAACAAATTATAGCAAATAAATATTTGTCTTATGAAACTATAAAGATAACTTCAATTTCGGTTAGTAGAACAAATAACGTAGGTTCTGAAACAAGTTTAAATTTTTCAGGATATATTTGGAATTCAAATTTTGGAAATGTAGCAAATACTATTGTATCTTGCACTTATAGATATAAAAAGACAACATCAAATACTTGGATAAATGGAACCACACAATTAACACCGACTAAAAGCGGAAATAGTTTTTCTTTTAGAGGTAAAATTGCAGGAGATTTAAATGCATCAGGATTTGATATTGATGAAAGTTATAATGTTCAAGTGCTAATATCAGATAAACTATCTAATAATAATAGTAACCCAGCTTCATTTATATTAGGTCCAGGTTCTCCAGGAATAGCAATAGACAAAAATAATGTTGCTGTAGGACAAAGATATGATACAAGTGATTCAGCAAAATTTCAAGTAAATGGAGCTGCAAATATAAAAGGATCAATTAGACATAATGGAACTAGTATATATGATTTGTTAGTTTCTTCTAAATCATATGATAATAAAAGTAGCTTTGATGAGGTTGGCTCAGGAAAAGATTTACAACACAGTTTTATGGGAGGAGTACAAGTAAATGGAACTTGGTACAATCTTATAAATGTTAGACACAGAAATGGAATTGGAGACGGACCTGGTTATGGTATGCAAATTAGAGGTGAATTTTCTAAAAATCCAACTATACAAACTAGAACACAAGCTAGTGGAAGTTGGGGAAATTGGAGAACTTTACAACAAGTAAAATCTTTATTTGACAATGGCTCTGGAACAAATACTAATATAACCTTAAATGAAACATCAGCAAACTTTAATTATATTGAAGTATTTTATGGAGATGGTTCAAATTTTATGTCGCAGAAAATACACAACCCAAATGGTAAAACGTTATATCTTCCTTTTTCAAGTTTTACAAATAACAGAGTAACTTTTATGTACCAACCAATAAAGTTTTCTGGAACAAGTGTTACAAGAGGACAAGCTTATTCTTTTAATTATGATAGTCAAACTCTCATGGGTGCAGATATAAAAATATTTAAAATATTAGGTTATCATTAAAAAATAGGAGGTAATTATGGCTTTACAAAAAGAAATTACATTAGAAAATGGAATAACTTTGAATTATCATAGAATTGCGAGTATAAATAAAATAACAAACAATATAACGATAATAGAAGTTGCAAGTTATATAAATGAAAATGAAAGACAAAAAGAAATAGATTACTATAATTCAACAGAAGATGACAAAAGTATGAATGTATTTATAGAAGCACATTATATTAATAAAGAATACAACGAAACAGATACAATAGAAGATTTATATTTATATTTAAAAACTACAGAAATGTTTGAAAATTCAATAGATGTTTAAAATTTAAACGAAAAAACGGCTTTTTAAAATCAATTTTAAGCCGTTTTTAATTTTAATTAATATAATTATATAGCTTAAAAGTACCTATTTATAGGTACTTTTAACTTGCAAAAGTTTATTTTTAATAAAATATTCAATACCGTTCTGTTTTTATTTAATTGCTTCCGTTTTAGAATGGTAAATCGTCTCCGATAGTTCCTTCTGATGTATCATTGTTGTTAGAATTATTATTAGCTTCTTTTTCAGCTTTTTTCTTTGCAATATAATCTTCATAAGAGATTAATGTATTATCAACTAATTTTACTTTAGGAATTTCTACTTCGTTTATTTTATCAATGCTTTTTATATATCTAATTTTTGTTGATGTTATAGTATTTCCATCAAGAGCTGTAAATTCTTCATAACCAAATACTCCACCAAAAACTTTTCCTACTAAAGTATTTTCTTCCCAATTCCATTTATATCCTGGATTTGATTCTTCAACAGAAGTTGTAAATGCTTTAAATCTACTTTTTATATAATCTTCAGATTCATTTGTTGGTACTGTTATTCTATGTACTCCTTTCCATTTTGCTTTTAATGCATCAACTTTTGCATCTTCATTAAATTTTCTGTTATAAAAACCAGCTTGCTCGTCAGGAGCTTCTATGTCAAATTTTATTAGTAACATTTCAAATTGTTTACCATCTTTTTGACTTGTTTTTTGTTCTATTTTAGCTTCTAATACTTTGCAAATATGTCCTCCCAATTTTAATCTTTCTGGAAAATTATTTACCTGTACTTCATCATATCCATCAAATTTTTTCATAACTATTTATCCTCCTTAATATTATAAAACTCTCTAATTATATTATCCACATTTTTTAAATCATTTTCAATATATAATTCATTAAACATACCCATAGGTGTTTTTGCAACATCATTTTCTGTTGATTGAGTAAAGAAATAATAATTTTTATCTACTTTTTTTGCTCTTAAAACAACTGAAAATAGTCCTTCTAAACAAACAGTATTATCTGTAAGTTTACCAATAGTTTTAGGAGAAATATCTCCGAAATCATTTTTTGTTTCATGCATAAAAACATAAACAATTTTATTTTTATCTAAAGCTCGTATTTCTTCATAGATAATTCTCCAAAAATTATCTGCAATATCATTATAAAGGTTATATACAGCATTTCCACCACCAACGTTAGTATGTTTTCTCATAAATTGGTTTGTCATTAAATAACCAGCATCATCTATAACTATTGACTTTGTTTTACATTTTTCTAATATTTTTTTTATGTCAGCATAATTATCTGTATCTATTGTTTGTAAATCATTTACATTTTCAAAAGGTAATGGTTTACCAATTACATTAATAATTCCAATTTCTTCTTTTTTAAAATTTCTTAAAGAAGTTGATTTTCCACTTCCAGATTTTCCTATAATTAAAACTCCAATTCCGCATAAATCATTTCTCCTTTTCATATTTCCAAATATATCCACCTGCTGTTTTTGCTTTACCTTTTGCACAAGCCCAAATATTAGCTGAAAACAATTTGTTTTGTGTTGCAGCTTCTTTTATGGTAGAATATTTTTTTATAAAATTATTTTCTAAATCATATTGTAAAATGTTTTTTCCTTTTTTAGTTCCTACTATAAAACTAGAATTTTGATTTCTTTTTTTGAAATCTGTATTTTTTACTCTTCTTTGTATAGCTGTTCCATAATTAACATTATAAATTCTATCACACCATTCAAGATTATCTTCAAAATTATTTTGCTTATTTTCATCTTTATGGTTTATCATTTCAAACTTGGAAGGATTAGGAATAAAATGTGTTGCAACCAATCTATGTGCTAAAACATAGTAAGGTTTATGTTTTTTATATAAAACATATTCTATATATCCAGACTTTTTTATTCTTGGTTTTAAAATTTTATTAGTCTTATTATTTTTAACCTTACCTGTATTACTTATGGCATACATTGTAAAACTTTTTATATTTTCCCATTTTTCCACATAGTTTCCTCCTATAAAATTATATTTTTCTTTTTGTCTATTATTTCATAATCTCTAAGTATTTTTATTTTTTCTTCATATCCAGGTGCTAATTCTAGTAATGCTTCAATTTCTTTTATTTTGTTATTTAAATCTTCAAAGTCTTTATCTCTAAGTTTTCTTAATTCTTTTTTTACATTTTCTGTATTTTTAGTTAAAACATCGCAAGTTAAAGGTGTAATATAATCATTTGGATATTCGTTTGTTATTAAAGTTTCTAGTTGTTCATTCATTTCTTTCATAAATGATTGTATAGGATCTAATTTTGTAATAGCTTCTACTTCATTGCTAAATTTTTCTTTTATTTCTTTTTCTTTTTTATCTTTATAAATTTCTAATATTTTAGACATATCTTTTTCCTCCTTATCAATATTTTTTGTGTTGAACCAGATATTTTCTGATGAATTTAAAACAACTTTTCTTGTCAAATCTCTTTCTTTCCAATCCCATCCAATTTTATTTGAATGAAAATTCTTAACTGTTTCTTCTATTATTTCATAAATTGTTCTTACAAGTCTTTTTCCGGCTTCTGTTTCAATTGATTCTATCGTTCTTATTAAGCATAAAGAATCTTCTTCCCATCCTTCACAAATTCCTTCATCTGGCAATGCTTCCCATGGGCTTAATTCATATGTATTTTTTATATAATCAATGCCAACTATTTCAAAAATTTTTCCATCATTAATATAACCTGGCTTAGGTGTTACTAAGTCTCCAATTTTAAACATATTATTTCACCTCCTCAAATTTTTCTATGTTTTTTATTTTTTTACAATAATCACAGCAATTACAAGCAAGTGGAATTTCAATTCCTTTCTTAATATTATCATATCTTTTTATGTTATTTTTAAATGTTTCTAATTCAATATCTAATAAATCAGAACTAAAGCTATTAGCTGTTATATCTGGAATATCTTCTTTTGTTGCAGCAATTAATCCTATTTCTTTTGGTTCTCCAAAATTTTGTCTTACTAATTCTCTATATACTGCTAGTTGTAAAACATATCCCCAATGATAGTACCAAGGTACATATGCTTTTTCTTCTTTATTCCATTGCTCTTTGAAATCTTTCATACACTTTATATCATATATAGAATTTGTCTCTTTGTCAAATAAATCTAAAGCACATTTAACCTTTATTCCATTTATTTCTCCTGTTAATATCACTTGTTTTTCACATTTATCAATAATATTTCTAAAGAAATTTTGAGAATTAAATTTTTCAGCAGCATTTATAATTTTTTTAAATTCTGATTTTATTTGTCCAGCAGTTGCACCTCTAGTTGAGATTATTTCTGGATGCTTAGCCATAAATAATTGAGCATCTCCTGAAACTAAAGCTTCAAATAATTGTCCTTCTAAAAATGCTTGTTTTTCTTCTTGAAAATCATTTTCTAAATCATACATTGCTTTTGCTTCACACAATTTGAAGTTTTTAAATTGGCTAACACTCATGTACTCTTTATCTGCCTCAACTGAAAAATAGTTATCTTGTGTTAATATCATTTATTTATCCTCCTTCTTTACAATTTTAATTCTATGCTGTATTGAGTAGTTTTCGTTTGATAAAACTTCATTGATTGAAAAATTATTGTTTAATCTCCATTTTATTGTTTCTCGTTTAATCCCCGTTTCTCTACTCCATTCATTAATTGTTAATGTTTTACCTTTATAAGTTATATAATGATTTCTTCTAGTATTATTTGCTTGAGTATATTTATCAGCCCATCTGCAATTGTTAGGTTCATAATTTCCATTTACATCTATTCTATCTAATGTCAAATCATTTTTATACCCATTTCCCATAGCCCAATTGTAAAAACTTATAAAATCATTTTTCCATTCTTCGCATACTTTTATTCCTCTGCCACCATAGTTTTTATAATTTTTTATTTTTGGTGTATCGCATCTTCTTTTCATATTTTGCCATATTCTATAAATTCTACTATTGGTTTTGTTATGCTTAATTGAATATGTAAATAAATTTTCTTTATTCAACTTACCCAAACAACCACAAGATTTTGTATGACCTGTGCTTAATTTGTAACCATCAACTATACAAGTTTTTCCACAATCACATAAGCATTTCCAATATGTTCTTTTATTTTTATTTTCATAAAATTCTAAAACTAACAATTTATTAATCTTTTGTCCTTTCAAATCTTTTCTATACCCCATATGTATTACCTACAATTCTATAATTGTTAACGAATTCTCATTTGTTGTTCTAGTAGAAATCACTTGAACACCACTCTGTTTACATTTTTCATATATTTTTTGCTTATTAATATCGGACATCCTTTCAATTCCGTCAATTAAAATTAATTTTAAATTATTTTCTTTAGCTAAGGTAATATCTACACATAAGTCTAATTTTTCTCCTTCTGATAATCCATTTACAGGCAAACCATTTACTAATGGAATACCGTTTTCAACTGTTAGGTTTTTAACAGGAATATTAGCTTCTTTTAAAATTTCTCCAGGTAAATTTCTAGCAAGTTCTATCTTCTTTGTTAAAGCTTCACTTTGTTGATTTAAATTTTCAACCTTTTGTTGCATATCAATCATTCTATCATATTCATTTAAATGACCTTTCATTTCTTCTGCTACTTTTAATTCATTTTCTATTATTTCAGTATTTTGCTTTTCTTTAGCTGACCATTCATTAGCAATTTTAATGTTTTCTGAAAGTTTAGCAATTTCTTGGTCATATTCAGCTTGTGCTTTATTTTCATCAATTAAAAATTCATTGTCTACATTTTCTAAATCTTTTTTTAATAAAGATATTTTATTTTCTAATTCTAATATTGAAGTTTCTAAAGTTTTCTTTCTTTCTTGTTTTAAAGTATTTATTACATTTAATTTAGAGTCTAATTCTCCTTTTAAACCTTTTACAGTATTATCATAATTATTTTTGTAAGTAATAGATCTTTCTATTTTTTCATTATAATTTTTTATCTTATTTAATTCCTCATATTTGTCTGATAAAGTATAATTTCTCCATTTATCTGCATCATAGTTGTCTGGAATATCTTTTGCTATATCTTTTATTATTGCTAATCCATTTCTAGCATTTCTATTAATTTCTTCTCTATTTTGATAATATCCGCCTTCTTTAGATTGTATTTGACTTAGTATTTCAAGTATAGAATTATTATAATCCACCCAACTTGGTAGTTCACCAAAATTTTTCTTAATAAACTCTGTTTTATCTTCCTTAAAATCTATTAGGTTTAATAGAATTCTATTTTGCTCTTGTTCAGACATATTTAAAAATTCTACAGGTTCTAATTGTAAAGGTGTAAAAATATCCTTTAAAAATGTTTCAGGACTATTAATTTCATTTCCGTTTTCATCTTTTATTGATTTATAATCAGATTTATCTGTTCTTTTCTTTCTATCAATTGTTGTTCCATCATCTAATTTAACTAAAACTCTTCCTTCTTTTTCTCCATTTTTAATAATATATTTTCTTTTACTATTATTAGTTAAAGCCAATCTTATTGAATCTAATACAGATGATTTACCAGAACCGTTTGTTCCTGTTAATTCAATTGATTTTCCATCTAATTCAAGCTGTTCGATACCATAGAGATTTTCAATTTTTAATTTACTAATTTTCATGTTTTCAATCCTTTCTTTTTATATTTTTCAAGGTAATTATATACCAAATATATATACAATGTCAATACTGTTTAATCTGAAATAATAAATTTTTCGTTTAAAATTTCATCAACTTTGTTCTTAGATTCAATAGAAAGGTTTTCATATTTTATAGTCTTATAATATATTTCAAACTTTTCAATCAACTTATAATCCTCGAACTCAAATATTTTAAATTTAAAATCCTTACCACAAAACTCATTTGCTTTTTGTTCATAAATTTTAAAAAATATAGTTAAAAATTTTTTATATTGTTCCATTTTTAATGTCATTTCTTTAATATCTTTTTCTATTTTACAATATTCTTCAACATCTTTTTTTAGACTTTCTTTCATAGTTTTCATTTTTTGAAGATTTTCTAAACTTATTTCATATTTATTTATTTTATCTTTTAGTTCTAAAAATTGCTTTGATTTAGTTTCAGGATTGTTTTCTAGGTCTTTTTCTAATTTTAATATGTTATTTAACATTAAATCTTTTTCGGCTTCTAATTTTAAAATTTGAAGGCTTTTCTTTTGGTAAAAATTAAAGTTTTGAGATTTAAAATTAGTGTCATTTTTTATTTCTTCTCTTAATGTTTTTATTTCTGCATTATATTTTGATAATTGTTCATCGTTTTTCTTTTTATTATCCAATAATTTATTTAATTCATTTTTGTTTCTTTCTAAATTTTTATATGTTCTTTTATAAAAATTAGAATCTTTAGATACATTAGATAATTTACTGTTACAATATCTGCATCTACAGTTTCCATTCTCTATATCTTCTAATATTTTTTGCAACATTTCAAAATCTTCTTGATTTTCTTGTAAAGATTCTTTTATTTTTTCACTTTCTATTTTTAATGTTGAAGCAACTTCTTTTAAATGCAAAAGTTTTTCAACATTTTCGTTTATTCTGTTATCTATATTTTTCTTTTTATTTTCAATATCCTTAGCTTCTTTTATTTCTTGCATAGTAATTTTTTCTTCAATTATTTTAACTTTTTTCTTTAACATTTCAATATTGCTTTCAACTCTTTTTATAGAATTGAAAATATTTGCATAAGTTTTCTTTTCATTTTGTAAATAATACAAATAATCATCTTCAGACCAATTTTTTTTATACAAATAAATTTCATTTATCTTTTTTTTATAATCTTCAATATTATTTTTATATCCTAAAAATTGTGCCATTTGAAGATTAAATACAGGTAATAATTTTTTGTATTCTTCAAGCACATCTTCATTAATAAGATCTTTTAAAGAAGTATCATATATTATTACTTGATTATTAGTTGGTTTTGGAATAAAATTTATTAATATATCTCTATTCATTTTTTCTCCTTAAAATATAATTATATAAAAAGTATTTTTTTTACGCAAAGCATCAATATATTTTCGGGTAAATTAAAACTTTTTATTATTTCTATTCCAAAAAATGAACCAATTCTTTTACACTCATTATATAATTGTTCTTGACAAACTATTTGGTATTTATTTATATCTTTATTTTTTACAATAAAATCAATTAATTCTTGTAATTTTTCGTAATATATATATGTTGTAAGTGCTTTTATTTCTGGAATAATTTCTTCAACTTTCATATTTCCTCCTTAAAAAAAGACAAAAAGATAGTGTTATACTACCTTTCTTTTTTTAATAAATAATTTCTTTCAGCTGTAATAATTAACGGTTCTTGATAAGGAATAATTTTGTTTTCATTTCTTTCATACTCATCACATTTATATGTAGTATAATTTTTTTCTTTTACAATTTTAATTCTTTTACTGCAATTTTCTTTAGAACAATAGCAGCATATTTTATCAGCAAACACATCAACCATACCTACTTTTTTCTCCTGTTTTTCTTAATTTTATAAAAATTAAATTAATAATGGCTCGGAGAGTTAGATTTGAACTAACAACGAGAGGTTCAAAACCTCTTGTTATACCAATTTAACTATCTCCGAATATGTACAGGATTTTTATTTTATTTTCGGAGGAGTCTCCTGTGTTTATACTCAACTCTTATCTGGGAGCGACCCAGCCTCTGGCATATCTTCTAAGATTTGAACTCAGACTATTAGTTTTGGAGACTAATGTGCTACCATTACACCAAAGATATATATAAGTTTAACTAGAATCACTTATGTTCACCATTTTTTAATAGAACGGAAATCTTCTTTAAACTTCTTATCTCAATCTTTTTTATGAAAATATTATTGCGTAGCATTTTACCTCTTAGAATCAATTTATCTAGTATAATTGATTTTTTCCTAGCCAAAAACCTAATAAATCTAGGAACGAACACTCGTTAAACTGTAATCAACTAACAAAAAGTTTAACTATGTCTTATTTTTTATAAGCTATATAGTTAGTTCGTCAAGCTTAATGGTTACACCAATGTTAAATGTAGATTAGGATTTGCACCTAATATGCCTTTATACTCTAGTGCCGATGATTTCTCCTGGTATAAGACTACAAATTCAATTATTGCCTTTTAAGGCAACCTCCGATACACCTCAGCGTCTACTATTACTATTTAATAATTTAAGGCTGTTGGCTCCGCATACCCATTTAACTTTAGCCGATTCTTCAATATATCCAGTATTACTGGTCTAATAGCACCTCAAAAATATCATTTAGTTTTACCAACTCACGAATAAATCGCAAATTGTCTATTCCGCCACTACATTATTTTACCTTTCATCATCATCTTTTTCTAATTCTCTTTGAAATTTGCTTTTTTCCTTAGCTCTATTATATTTTTTCTTATTTTTTTCTAATTCAGCAGGTATAATTTCTGTTGCTATAATTTCAAAAGGTAGCTCTAAATCATCAACTAAAACAACTTTACATTCTATACTATTTTTGTAATCTCTTAACATATTATTAATTACCTCTTCTTGATGTCGTGGAAGACTATGTAAATAACAATGAGCTAAAGAATTAATTTCTGCACCATTCTCTATTGTGGCTTTTCCTCCATCTTCTCTATGTTTTAAGTGATGATAACTCATTAAACTTTCATATCTTTTTATTTGTTTTAAAGTATATCTCTTTTCTTGTAAAAATTTCTTATATGTTTTAATTCCTCCCATAGCTTCTATTCTTTGTGCTATTCTTGCTCTTTTAAACATACAACCTTTACCATATATTTCTTCAAGTAATTCTCTTGCTCTTTTATTATTTTTACTACTCATTTGCCTACTCCTTTTTGGTAGTTTTATTTATTTGTAGAGCCAAAACCTCCAACTCTTTCTCCTGTTGCATTATCATAATTGTATCTGTACCCAATTTCTTTATCTTCCTGTGCTTCCAATTCCACTAACCCTTTCTTTTTCAGAATTGTCATCATCTGTTTTTAAATACTTAATAAATACTGCTTGTACTGTTTTATCTCCTTTTTTGATTATTACAGGCTCATCTGTTATGTTTTGTAGTATTAAAGATATTTCTCCGTCATTATCTGGATTTCCATAATAATCTGCATCTATTATATTAATCCCACTTGCTAAAATTATTCCTTTTTTCTTTGGGTTGGAACTTCTATTTGCTAGAATTAATATTTCATCATCTAACATCTTGCATTTTACACCTGTTGGCACATAAGTTATTTTATGTGGCTCTAATGTAATATCTTCCATTGCAAAAAAATCATACCCTCCACTATTTTTTGTACTTCTTACAGGTAAACTAAAATTAGGTTGTAATGTTTCATATCCATTACTTAAAACTCTATTAACGTATTCAAATTTTCTCATATAATTCTCCTTATTTATTTTCTTTAATTCATTTGCTACAGTTTCGATAAAATCATTTTGTTTTTCTATTAAATTATCTTTTAATTTTATTATTTTTATATAACAAGTTTCCATAACTGCTACTAAAAACCACGTCATAGAAACTAATAACCATACATAATTTTTAGTATTAAATGCTACAAATATTTCAAATAATGCTAATAATATCTCTAATATTATTTTAATTTTTTCTTTTTTATTTAGTTTTATAATTTGTTTTATTTCATTTTCCATTTTTTTTAATTTTCACTTCCTTTAAATTTACGTTCTAATTCTTCTACTGTATAATCTTTTCTAAATCTATTATTAGCTTTTTTATCCATTTCTTTTAATTGTTGCCATAATTCTGGATAATATTCATATAATTCTTTATATTCATCAATTCTTTTTAAAGGGCAACACCAACAACTTACTCTGTCTAAATGTTCATATAGTCCTCCCCAATCAAAACCTTTGCTATAGCAATATTCTAAACAATCTTTTTCTGTCATTTTCCAATCAACCAACGGATAAAATTTATCTTTTATTCTATCTTGTTCATCATAAGCTATTCCAATATATTCTATATATCCTTCATCTTTATATTTTGACAAGTATTTATTTACTACATTATTTTTTAATAAAGTAGTACACCATCTACATCTTCCACTTGACCAACCATATCCTTTTTTACCTTTATTTTTTCCACGTGTTTTTTCGTATTCAAACATATAATAGTCAAAACTTTTTTCAGCTTTTATTTTAGTTATTGGTCTTTTTATATATTTTTCTACTTTTCTAATATGTTCATACATTTGTGGAAACTCTTTTCCTGTATCACAAAATATAATTTCGTCTACCTGCATATTTTCTTCTAACATTCTTAGTAGCATTGCTGTACTGTCTTTTCCACCACTAAAACTTACTATATGTTTCATATTATTCTCCTATTTATTTAATATTGATAAAACTTCATCTGTAACTGTTGTAGGTAATACTCCGTTCCATTTTTCTATCATTTTTGCTTGGTTTTCTAATTCTTTTAATCTTAATGTTTGTTCTGTAATTTGTTCGTTTTGTTGTCTCATAACTTCCGCTTCTGCTTTAGCATTTTCTATTTTTTTCTCATTTTCTATTTTAGCTTTTTCTAATTCGTATTGTGCTTGTTGAGTTTGTTGTTCTACAATTTGTTTGTTTTCTATTGCTTGATCAAATTCTGCTGAAAAAGATAAATCAATTAAATTTAATGCTAATACATTAATTCCATTTTCTTTTAATTTATTAGTTAATGTTTCTTGTGCTAAATTTGAAACTTCTTGTCTTTTAGTAACAAGTTCTTCTGCTGTATAGTTAGCTATTGCTGATTTCATAGATTCATAAATTGATGGTTCTACTACTACTGTATTAAAATCTTTTCCTATTTCTTTATATAGAATATTTGCCTTTTGTTTGTCAACACTATAATTTACTGCAATTTTTATGTTACTAACTTTTTGTAAATCTTTTGAGCTAGCTTCCATTGTATATTCTGTTTTTTGTGTTCTACAATCTATTTTTACTATTTTTTCTATGAAAGGCACTTTAAAATTAAGTCCTTCTTGAATTGTGGTTTCTTGAACCTTTCCAAATCTCGTCTTAACTCCTACATAACCTGTTGGAACAGTAGTAATGCTATTAAATAATGTTATTAATAAAAATATTACAACTATTATAATTAACGCTCTTTTAGTAAATTTTCTAATTTCATAATTAGTTCTTAATTCTTCTCTTTTATTATAAGATAAATTTTCAAATTCTTCTCTTGTATAATCTTCATATTTTTTCTCTTTCATATAAAATCCTCCATTTAAATTAATTTTTAAAACCTTCTAATATTTCTATATCAGAAACATTTTCGTTTTGTTTTATAATCTTTATTAAAGTTTTCTCTAATTTTTCTTTTATGTCTAATAAATTATCTATATATTTAGAAAAATCATTTGGGTTTTCTTCTAAATATTTACAACCATTATAATATCTTTTTAAAAGTCTATTATATATTATTTTATCATCTTCCATTTTTTCACCTTTAATTACAATATTTTTCAATATCTTTTTCTATTTGTTTTAAGGTTATGTCATTTTTATAAAATTTACAAAAATTACAATCAATATTTTTTAATGCTGTACAGTTTTCATTTTTGTAAGCAAAACAATCTTTTCTATGTATATATATTTTATATCTTTCAATATTGTTTCTTAAATTAATTTTTATATTTTTTTGTTTTATTGCATTTAATGTACTTGGATTTATTTTTTTATATTGTCTTTTATTAATATCTATATGATGTATATTATTAAGCATATTTATCGCTTGTATAATCCTTTTCTCTAAGCTCATTTTAAAAGTACCTACTTTCTTTTAAAATTCTTATACTTATATTATACTACTATCATATAAATTATGCAATGATATTTTGTAAATTATATATATATTTATTGAAATATAAATTATCTTTCTTCTTCATCTTTTGATTTTGTTTGATCTTCTTTTTCAATTCTTGATAACTCTTCAAGTAATCTTTGAACAATCATTATTCCTTCTTTTCTGTCATCTTCATCAATAAATATTTCTTCTTGTATAAATCTTGCTTGACCTTTTAAATTATTTCTTAATCTAGTAATAAATAGTCCTCTTACTATTTCACTTTCTTTTTTTCTTTTTTTGTCAACTTTTAAACTTTCTCTAAAATGTTTATTATCCATCTTTCTTTACCTCCAAATTATCTAATAGTATCTCTGTAATCTTTAAGTTCTTTTTCAAACTCTTTTGTTTTATCATAGTTGCAGCTATTTATTTCTGGACAAAAGCCTCTATAAACACACTCTTTTACCATTACACTTGCTAGAAATTTATCTCTTTCAGACACTTTGTTTTTAATTTCTTGCATAACTTCTCTTGTTTCTGGAGAAGCTTGGTTACATAATCTTTTCCTAGATATATTTATTAATGCTTGGGCATTAGCTTCTAATTCCATTTCAACTTCTGCTCCTTGTGGTAATTCATCTCTACTAACACCTGTTCTATCACTTCTTTGAGTTCTAACCCATTTTTCAACACCAACGTGATGTCTTACAAAATGAGTTGCAACCCAACTTTTTAGATTAGTAATTTTAAAGCAATATATTAAACCTCTAATAGGGCTATGTTCAGCCATTAATATTTTAGCTTTAAATTTATCGCTAGGTTCTTTTCCCAGTTCTTCTTTACCTACAGTAGTTCTAGCTCTGTCAAGAACTTCTTTCCAAGTTCCTTTTACGTTTTTTAATTCTACTTTCATTCTATAGTTCCTTTCCATCGTTTTGTTTTTTATTAATTTTCTAATTCTTTTTGTAATCTTTTGATTTCTTTTTCAGTTTCTTTTCTTTTATATTCTTTACCTAGTTTATGTATAAATTCTACTAATGCTTTTTGTTCATATTGATTCATATTATAAAATATACTTAATATTTTTTCTTTTTCTTTTTGCTCTTTTTTTTGCATATTTTCATATTCTTCAATTAATTCATTTTCACATTGTTCACATATTCCAGTTTCATTCCATTTTAATGGTCTATGACATTCTCTACAATGTGTTACTCCAATTAAAGCCAATCCCATAATTATTCCTCCTTTTTACCTAATATTTTATCTAAAATTTCTTGATAGCAATATTTCTGTACTAATAAACAATTTCTTTTGTTTATAACTTCTTCTTTTTCTTTTTTGCTTAATCCTGTTATATTTAATATTTTCATTCCTCCAATATCTGTTAGCATTTCATTATAACATTTTTCGGTATCTGCAATTCGTTTATTTAAATATTCAATTATTTTATCCATATTATTACTCCTTTTATAATTTTACACTTCCACCTGCAATTATACTGCCTTTTACATTATCACAACTTACACTTCCTCCACAACTTATACTTCCGCCTACATCATCGCAGTTTACAGAGCCTCCTGCTTTTATATCTCCATGTACATCATTACAATGTACTGAACCTTCACATTCTATTTTTTCTACATTACCATATATGTATATATCACTATTTTTAAATACATCATCTGCTATTGCTTTTCCGTCTACATATACCTTGTTATTAATTACAGATATGTTGTTACCATTACATTTTATTTCTTTTCCATTTATAACTATCTTATTCATTATTTCTTTTCTCCTTCTATAATATTTAATACTATCGTGATTTCTTGTGCATAATAACCAAATCCATCATCATCTAGTTCTCGTCTTATCTCTTCTAGTTTACCTGTTACTCTATTTAATATAGATTCTTTTTGCTCTAAACTTTTTCGTTGCTTTTCTATTATTTCTAGGAATATTTCTATACCATCTGTAAAATTACTTTTTGCATAACTTATTCTTTCTTCTATTTCTTCTTTATTCATTAGTTTCCTCCTTATTTAATATTATATCCATCTTATAATTGGTTCGCCTTTAAATCCTTTTTGCCATATAAACCAACAATAACAAGAAGCACTACTCATTTTTTTACTCATATCTCCATTAATGTAACAAATTTGTCTAGCACTATTAACATAAACATATTTAGGCGGATATTTTTCAAATAATGATCTTCTTCCTTGACCTTCTAAAAATTGTATTTTTAAAAACATTATTGTATAATATCCATCAGCTTGTATTTCTAAAGCTTTTTCAACAAATTCTTTAGCATATTTATATGGAGGATTTGTTAAAATATCACAATAATAATTTGCATCTTTTATGTCAAAAAAATCAAAAGTATCATCATTAAAACCTCTATTTATTAAATCTGTACTATATACATCATATCCTCTTTGCTTTAATATCTTACTTAAATATCCTTCTCCGCAAGCAGGTTCCCATATATTTTTATGCAAACATATTTTATCTTGACTTAATTTATCTAAAAATATTTCTAACGCTTTAGGATCTGTTGCATAATAATCATTAATTTCTCTCTCACTATCTGTGTGATTGCTTGCTCCTAATGTTACAAAAGTACTTTTTTTATTTCCTATCCAATCTTTATTCATTTTATTGTTTTCCTTCCTCTTTTGCTTTTTCTTTAAATAATTTTACAAACTGCTCTTTATTTTCTATTCCATACTCTATTACTAACTGAGCTTTAAATTTTTCAAAAATTACTTCTCCCATTAAATCTATTTGCTTATCTTTTTCTTTTATTTCTATTAATAGTTTATTTATATCTTCATTCATTTCTGTTGTAATTTCTTCACTATGTTTTATATATTTGTCTTTTTCTTCATTTTCTTTTTGTAATTCTCTTATTTGTTTTTCTTGTCTTTTAAACTGTCCTTTATAAGATTTAACATCATTTATTAATTTATTCATATCTTTTTGCTTTTCATTTAATATTGCTAATTCTGTTTTTTGGTTATTTCTTTTTTCTTCTAGATGCTCTATTTTTGCATCTTTTTCTTTTATCATATTTAAGACTGTTTGCATTGCTTTAATTTCATGCTTAAAATCATTGTTAGATAATCCACATTCATCTGCTTCTATATAACTTTTTACCATTTCTTCTAGTATTTCTATTGCTTCTTCTTGTTCTTTTGTCATTGACATACCAATACTCCTTCCTTTTCGCAAACTATCCATAAATGTCCATTTAAACTTGCTTTACTTATACTTAATTTGCTTCCACAGTTTGGACATTCTTTTATTACTTCTTGTCCTGCTTTTAAGTCTTTAGGAATCAAACTAATTAATTTGTTTATCTTATTATCATTCTCTATCAGTATTTTATCTATTTCCATATCTTCTAAGTCTTCTATTTCTTGTTCTGTTAAGTCTAAATATTTATCTAGTATCTGTATCTCTTCATTTGTGGGTGTTATTCTTCCAATTCTAATACCAGACAATCTAGTTAAATGTATTTCTGTATTTATAGTAAAATATAGTTCTCTTAGTGTTAAATTTCTCTTTTTCATAATTTTATTTAATGGTTTATTATCAATTGTCATTTTAATCACCTAACTTTCTTCCGCATTGTGGGCAATAGTTTATATCAAAATAAACTGCATTTCCTCCATTTGTGCTAATCATTATCCCTGCTTTTTCATCTGCTTGTCCTTTCATAATCCAAGCACTATATTTTCTATCGTTTTTAAATCCTGCTGTAGGTTTTAATTCAAATTCTGTTCCTCCTATTTCAAACAAAGGTGTTGTTTTACAATATTTACACATATTATTTATTCTCCTCTAATAATTCTTTTAAAACATTCATTACTATTCTGTCAGTTACTACCCAATTTGAATTTCCTTTATTTTCTGTCATCTTTTTGTCATATTCTTTATATATCTTTTCGTATTTTGCTATTCTTTTATCTTTTTCTTTTAGCATAGATAAGACTGTTTCAATATCTTCTTGAACTGTTTTTAATTGTTCTATATGCATTGCAAAAGTATTGCTATACAAAACTTCTATTGTTTTAAATCTATTTAATCTTTCTATTGCTTCTTGTTCTTTTGTCATATTTCCATCTCCTTACTAACAAGTTTTTCATATAAAGCATATATTTTCTTTTCTAATGGATTATCAATATTAAATGTTTCATCTTCAAGTATTTTTACTAGGTCCTTTCTTATATCTTGATATAATTCATGTTGTCTTTTATAAAATTCTAATTCTTTATAATGTTCTAAACTTATCGTTACACTTTCTACCATAAACTATTCAACTCCCATCTTTTCAGAATATATAAACTTATAATATCCTCCTCGTTTACTTTCTTGCCACCATAAAAACCAAAACATTGTTGTTGATAAAATATCTATTATTTCTTCATTTTCTGACCAACCACCAGTTGTTAATTCTAATATTATAATTCCATCTTTTCCTTCTATATCAAATGTTCCATAATTTTGATTCCAATATTTTTCTATTATGCTTACTGCTTCGTAGAAATTATTTGTATTTAATATGCCTTTTTCTTCATCTGACATAGTTTATTCCTCCTTATTCATAATTTTAAGTTGGTCTTGTATTTCTTTTATTATAGATTTTACTTCTTCTGGAATTGCTTTTTCTTTATTATAAAATATTATTTTATCTTTCAATATATCGAAAACATCTTCTCCAAACCCTTCATCTACTTTTGAACAAACAAATACAGCCCAAGGTTTAACTTTATCTATATCATAATAAGGTCTTAACTTTTGCGATATTTCCCATAATTTGTTATATTCTTTCAAATATTCTTCTTTTGACATATTTTTCTCCTTATAAAGTTATTTTATATGGTGGTTCTGGTTTTTTACTATCCTTTAATGTAAAATCACGCATTATTAAAGGTGGGGTTTGCTGACTTTTCAACTCTTCATATTTTCCTTTTATTATTAATAATTCTTTATACTCTTCCATTGGTATTGTTATTTCTTTATTTTCCATATTTATTCCTCCTTATTCATCAAAATTTCTACTTTCCCAACCACATTTTCTGCATTTATAGGAATGAAAAACTCTATTGAATGGTGTCTTATTGTAGTCTTTATAGTATATTTTCTTTCCTCCCATTTTTCTTTCTTGATATACTTGGAAAGTTTCTAGTATTGAAATTTTCTTACTTCCACATTTAGGACACTTTTCGTCTATTTCTATATCATATCCTTGTAATTTAAAATCTTCATCTTTCAATTAAATCGCTCCTCTAATAACTCTTTTTTAAACTTTCTTTTTAAAATATTAAATTTTACATAATCTAATATTTCTATTGCATATTTATTAATTTCATCTTGTTCTTTTAAATATTTATCTTTTATTTCTTTTGTTTCATTATCTGTTTTTACAGCTAACTCTACTGCTTCTTTTTCACTTAATATTCCTTTTTTTATTTGAATTAAATATTTTTTATTATCAGGTATTAAACATTTTTCATAAATTTCACCTATTGCATATTTTTTAATAAAATCATTCATTCTTAAAATATGATGTAGCTGTTTTGGATCATAACCATACTTATTTATTTTATCTATTATTGTTGGATAAGGATGCTGCAATGCTTTTAACTTTTCCATACTCATTCCAGCCATACATCTTAATGCTTGGTTATAATTCAAATGTGCAATTTGTTCTTTATTTTGTAATAATAATCCTATTAAGTCAGCATATTCTTTATTTATAATTCCATATTTAGTAAATAATATTTCTATAAAATTAACATTTTGTTTTTTTAATGTTTCAAACATTATTCTTATATCTTTGACGTCTATATGTTCATTGTTAGGTAATACTATTGTTTTACTCACAGGTGTTTTATTATAAACAAAATCTTCAAAACTAGGTAAAACTATTGCTTTTGTATCTATATCTGATTTATATTCATCATCATAAACATCTAATTCATAATTTTGACTACCTTGTAAACCTAAATAAATAACATCATATTTATCTTTTATATAATCATAATGTTCTTGTATTCTTTTATTTATAAATTCTTCTCTTTGCATATTATTTCCTCCAAATCTAATAATCTTTTGTTTTTGTCAAGACATATATTAAAACAATTAAAATTTTCCTCTAATTTATACATATAATCAGTATCTTCATTTTTTATTGTATGAACATGACCATATAAATGAAAAGCTCCATTAAGTTTGCCATTCCAACTTATAATTGGATAATGGCTCATAACTATTTTAGTTTTATGTTTTTGTATTTCTTTGTAATAACATATTTCTTCAAATAGCTTCCTATCAAAATCTTTATCATTTAAAAAGTTTTCATCGTGATTTCCTATTACTAAAATTTTCTTGCCATTTAATTGATTTAATATTTCATTTGTTTTTTGCCCTTTGTACCAACTAAAATCTCCTAAAATATATACTAAATCATCTTTTTCTACTGTTTTATTCCACATATTTATAATTGCTTTATCCATTTCTTCAACACTATTAAATGGTCTGTTTTCATATTTAATTATATTTTTATGTCCAAAATGTAAGTCTGACGTTATATATTCTTTCATTTTATCACCTCTAATTTTATTTATATAATAATGGATCTCCATTGTGGTCTATCATTATTGTTAAGCCTCCAGTTGCACCTTGATAAACTAAATTTTTAACAAACATATAAATTACTTTTGTATTTTTATCATAAAATCTATAAATTCTTAAATCATCTACTACTTGATAATCTATATATGCAAAACGGTCTCCTTCTGCATTTACTTCTGAAATAGTTATATCTTTTGCAATTAAACCAATAAATGTAATCAACATTATTATAAACACACATATTGTTATTTTTTTCATTTAACCTTTACCTCCATATAAACCTTTTCCTATATAGTATCCTCCTAAAGACAAAGCCATAACTGCCATTGAATTATTTTTTTCAATAAGCAAACAACACATAATTTCTATTACAGCACCACCTATAACCTCAACCCAATTTATATTATCCATTTAATTCACTCCTTTATCCAATTCTTCTAAAGCATCATTAAAAATATCAATCATATCTTTAACATTTCTTCTTAAAAAATCTCTATCATTTTTATTCTTCATATCTAAAAATTTAAATGCTAAGCAACCTTGCATATCTCCTAAAGTGTTACATTCTCTGGATAATATTCCTTTTACTATTTCACAATTTTCGTATTTCTTTTTCCTTCCCATATTTCCTCCTAATTTTCACACTCTGCACTAATATATAATTGTCTCAACTCTTCTGTTTCTAAGCCATCCTCATAATTCACAGAGTGTCTTTTTAAATAGTCTATCAATGTTCTTCTTATTGATTCTTCATCAATTCTTGACCATAATTCTGCATTTTTACTCATCGTCATCCTCCTTTGGTAATAAATCTGTTGAACCTATGTTATCAATGTCTTTACTTTCACAAAATATATAAGCTGTTCCTTGTTGTGGTATAGGTATGCCTACCATTATTCTTTCTCCTTTTACTTCGTTTATAAATCCAAAACAACCACACCATTTATGATTTTCATTAAATTGTACTACATATCCTCTTTTTAATTCGTTCATTTATATATTCTCACTTCCTTCGCATAACTTATCTAATTCAATAACTGATATTATTGCATAATTAGCTAAATCTAATAAAGTATCTCTAATCTTTTCATCATTTACTAAAGCTTCTTTTTGACTTAAAGTTCTAGCTCTGTTTAATTTATCTTCCATTCGTACTAAAAAACTTGTTAATCCATATTTTAAAAATGTATCGTGTACACTATCTCCATAATCGTGATTTTTCTTAGTATATAAATTATTTAAATAATTACATATTTCTTTATGTTTTTCTACATTGTTCATTTATTTTTCCTCCTCAATAATATCTTCTATGATTAATTTAGCTTTTACGACTTTTTCTATTCTCCAATAACTTATTAGGTCTCCTAAATGTATATAATCGTTTGTCTGAATATATACTTCAGAGCCGTTTCCTAATTCTAAAACTCCACCTGAATAAACTATTCCATAAAAAGATCCTGCTCCTTGAGTTCCTCTACAAAATACAATAGTTCCACAAGGCAAAATTGGCTTTTCTTTACTAGCTTTTTTCCCTGTTTTTATGTTTGATATTATTTCTAATTTTCCACCTTCTACATATTCCATTATTTATCCTCCAAACTTCTCTTTAAAACTTCTAATAATTTTAACCAACGAATTTTATCACATTCATCTCCATAAGATATTGGTTTCTCTATATCTCTTATCATTACTTGTTTATCTTTTTCAGTAATTAAGTTTAAATTTTTTGTTATAAATTCACAAGTCCATTGAACAATATATGTTCGTCTTCCTAACGCATATCTTTCAGCACTAACTAGCATAGCTGAAAGATCTTCTATGTTTCCATTAAAGTTTATTTTCATTTTTCCTCCTTATTAAAATATTTGCATTTAGGAAAATCTCCTATCCATATTCCACATCTTTCATCTATTTCTTTTTTGCCTACGTTATTTTGATTTCTAAAACATTCTTGTTTACATTTTGTATTGCTACAAAATGTTATATCATAATTCATTTTTTATCCTCCCACATTTTTATTATTTTAATTATTGAATAGCAGGCAACTCCTAATGCAAAAATTAAAAATATAATAAATATTGCCATAAGTATATATAAAAATAAATCCATATTATTTATCCTCGCTTTCTTGTATCAATTCTTTTATGTATTCTTCACCTTTTTTTGACAATGTATATACTTTACTATATAAAATAGGAACATCAACTGTATATAATCCGTTATCATATTCTTCACAATAAGTTGGAAATTTTTCTATTTCCATAAGTTCTTTTTCTTTTAATTCTTTATATATTTTTCTTATTTGATATTTAGAAGTTTTTAATCTGTATGCCATTAGTTCAACAGAAACATAATCAACCCATAATCCTACTTCATTACAACCATTTAAAAAATTGTGATATTCTTTTAAGACTTGATTTTCATTTACTTTATTATATTTTTTCATCAGTTTCCTCCTGTTTTAATAATTCTTCACAAGCTTTTATTTTCCCTAATTTAATTCCGTATTCTAAAGTTTTTTTATTTCTTCTTCCACCAACTATTACAGGTTCTAGTTTTATTTGTTCTTTAAAATCTGTTATTTTTTGTTTTGGTATATATTTTTCTTTTAAACATTGATAAGCAGTTTTCTCTTGCCAATTTACTACATCAATTTTAGCTTTTAATCGTTGATTTTCTTCTTTTAATTCTTTTATTTTTTTCTCATAATATTCTATTAATTTTCGTTTGCCATATTGAGTTAAGTTATCTTGGAAAAGTAAAATTTTTAAATTTTCTATGCTACCGACATTCGTGTCGTTACCATCTATATATAAATTATCATTAAGTCCATTTAATTTTCTTGTTGCTATTAATTCTTCTAAATCATCTACACTTGCCATTTTATACCACTCTCCTTTAATCTTTTGGCATTTCATATACTACATTGGTTTCTATAATGAAATCATCTATTTGTTTTTTACCACTTTCTTTGTATACTTTTATTATTTCTTGTAATACTTCTTTTGCTCTTATTTCTGTATTATATTTTCCTAATGTAGCTATATGCCCATTTATTAATCTTGCAATTAATTCATTGTTATCTGCTATTATTGTTGTTATTGCACTATAATTTAGAATTGCTATTTTATTTTGACATAATATTAACATATTATACCTCCCATTCATTCCAATCTTTTGATATTTTTTCTAAAAACTCATTCCAGTCTTTTGATATTTCAATGTATTTTTTTACTTTTGCAAATGTTTCTTTTTCTCCTTTTAGTTTGCCTACTTTATAAATTAATATTAATAAAAGTATTAATATTAGAATGTCCATTTTAATTCTCCTTGTTTTTATAAAAAATAATTGTTATTATAATAATAGCGACAAACGTTAATGATAAAATCGTTATTGTTTTATTTATAACAATTAGTACTCCCATAACAAAACTTGTTCCTGCTCCTATCACTACACATAAAATTGCTTTTAAAATTGCTTTTAATAATTCCATGCCATCCTCCTCATTTTATATTTAATTCAAACCCATTTTCTTTTAGCCAATTTGCACTTCTTGTATATTGTTTTTATGCAAATGGATTTCCATCTTCTTTTACACAAACATAATTTTCTGTTTCTAACAATTCTTTCAATCTATTATGGTAACTATAATACATTCGTTTTCCTCTTTTCAGCTCTTATTCTTTTTATATATTTTCTACTTGCTTCTTTATGTTTTTCTTTATATTTAGCATCATTTTTGTGTTTCAAATAATATTCTTTATTTTTTTGTCTATAATATTCTTTGTGTTCTATATAATATTTTTTCATATATTCTTTTATTTCTTCTATGGTTTTCTTCCTTTTGTTTAAAGGGTGAGGAATATAATGCTTTTTATGCCATTTTTTTCTTCTATTTAAAATCGTTTTCTTGTTTTTTGCATAATACATTTTCCAATAACAACTATCACCACAATAATTATTATATCTACTATTTATTTTATCAAATTCTTTCTTACAAATTTTGCATACCATAAAAAACTCCTTTAATTAAGTAATATTAACGTATCTATTGCTCTAGTTATTAAATATAAAATTTAATTGTTTTTACCTAAATTTCGAAACCTTCTAATAACATTTTCGTTTCCAAAATAGTTTATAATTGCATTTTTAGATAATTTATTATAAATCAAATCTTTAACTTGCCATAATTTTACATTATATCCTTCTTCTAACAATTTATTTAATACATTTTTATACCCTATTATCATAGAATTGTCATATGTATCCAGTATTCTATTAGAAACTTTATTTATTTGAGACTTTCTAGCTTCATAAGATAAATTTGGACCAGCATTTCCATATTTATTAATTTTAGTTTGTTTTGCCTTTATCATTGCTTCTGGTGTTATCATCATTGCGTTTGTTTTTCCATATTTTTCTTGTCTTGCCTTAGCTGCTTTTCTTTGGTTTTCTTTATTGTGAGGAACAGACCAATTAGAATTTCCGTGAGAACCTTTAAATTGATTGTATATCATATTTTCTCCTAGTTTATTCCAAAAGTATTTTATCCAATATGTTTCTCTTTCATAAGCCTTGTGTCTATCTCCTGTAATTATTTCTAATGTTTCTAAAACAAAATTTTCTGCCCCATATTTTTTTATATCATTATATAGTGGGGTATCTTTACCTTTTCTTACACAACTCAAATGGCTAGAAGAACTGCTTAAATCTCCCCATCTTTTTTCTTTGCTTAGTTTTGTGCTACCTATATAAATTTTATTATTTGTTTTACAAGTTATTTTATATACTTCCATTTTATTCTTTCCCCTTAGTTAAGTATAATCAACTGGTCTATCGCCCTCGTGCAGCCAACATATAGAACTTTAATTTCGTCATTATTTCTTAAATATGGTTTTTGGACTATTGGAAAATTTCCCCACAATAAAACATTTTTGCTTTCTAGTCCTTTAGATGTATGTATTGTTAATAATTTTATTTTATCTTCTGCCATACATTTTCTCATTTCATCTAAATTCATTTCACCTTTTCTAAAAGATACAAAAGGAATTTGTAAATCGTTCATTTTTTGTTCTAATTTTGCCAAATCTTTATTAGTTCTAACTAAAACAAACCATTCTTTATAATCAGTTATTGATTTTAAATAATTGTCTATTTTAAATTTACTATCTATTTTTACGTTACCTGCTTTATTAGATTTACAAATACTTTGCACATTTATTATGTCATCTGATTGCATTATGACTCTATTAGCTAATTCAATTATTGCTTGCCCACATCTATAATTATTATTTAAATAATATGTTTTCCATTTTTTACTTTTAATTAAATTCAAAAAATAACTTACATTTCCACCTTTAAATCCATAAATAGAGTTATGAGTTAAAATTC
>ERZ1643249.210-NODE-210-length-74110-cov-5.833057_pt1 | contig 74110 bp, 69 predicted proteins | sample MGYA00579263_ERZ1643249 | MGnify/ENA primary metagenome ERZ1643249 (study PRJEB29033, sample SAMEA4952264) | chicken gut metagenome | biome: Broiler Chicken; feature: Gastrointestinal Tract; material: Caecum | place: Ireland | collected 2018 | study: Broiler...
AGCTTTCTTTGATTTTTTCAAAAGTTATTTTATTCATAGTTTTCCCGTTTTATGCGCTGTAATCCGCTAATACGCTTCTGCCGTAGGTCAGCCCGTATTTAATATCCTCTTCGCTTATCTCTTCCCCTATTGATTTGGCTGAATTTTTAATATCTTCAATATCTACGTTTTTAAATATATCGTTTTGAATGAGTTTAATGTCATCCTGTTTTGTATCGGTTTCTAAAACACTGCTTTGCGTATTTGCCTGTGTATTTTTCAGTGCATAATTATAAAAAATACGGTTAAGTGCCTGCGCGTCCGCTATTTGATTTGTGTTCATCGAAATATTCATTTTAGCCTGTAATATCCTTTGTGCTTAGTGTTTCATCCGGAACGCTTCTTTCCATCTGCTGATAGAGTTGTTTTGCAAAGCCGATGTTTGATATCGGCGAGTTTGCAACATCTCTGCCTATCTGGTTGAAAAGGATGGATTTGAAGTTTTCTTCATATTTTGATTCGCCAAAGAGCGAGTTTTCTCTATCCACGGTTTTATCCATTTGTGTGAGCATTTTTGAAACAAGGATTGCTTCAAATTCTTTTGCAACTTTTTTTAACTGCTCCTTCTGCGTGCCTGACGAGCGTATTGTATTAACTACGTCAAAGTCTGCGCCCTGAGAGTAGTTTGTCATTGTATGAGTCGGTATGGAATAAAAATTATCGCTCATGTTTGCCTCTAAATTATTTGTAATTCCGCCTGAAGGCTGCCTGACATTCTTAGTGCCTGCAGGATTGCAATTAAGTCCGTAGGTGTCACGCCTATTGAATTAAGCGCGTTTACAAGTTCTCCGAGTGTTGAATTTGCTTTCATCTCAACAAGGCTGCCTTCTTTTTTTTCTATGTCAATTTGTGCGTTTGTAACACCGACGGTTTGACCCTGCGGAGAAAAAGGCGCGGGCTGAGACACATCATTGAATGCCTGAATGGTAACTGTAATGCCCCCGTGTGCAACCGCTGCGGGCATAAGTCTTGCATCCGCTCCTATTACCACGGTTCCAGTTCTTTCATTTATTATTACCCTGGCGCGTTCTCTCGGTGCGCTTACTCTTATATTTTCAAGAATTGAAATAAATGCGATTCTGTCGCTTAAATATCTCTGCGGGATGTTCACTTTTATGCTTCCGCCGTCAAGTGCTATGGCGTCAGATACGTTTCTTGTAATTATATTTGCAATTTGCGCCGCCATTGTGTAATCTGCCTGATCCAGAATGAGCGTGAGCGAGTTTTCATCGCCTATTGCACTTATTATATCTCTTTCAACAATTGCGCCGCCAGGGATTCTGCCTGTTGTGGTGATTGCCGTTCTGGAGCTTGAGCCTGCGGCTTTAGCACTTGCGCCGCCCACGGAAAGAGGCCCCTGTGCCACGGCGACAATTTCTCCGTTGGGTGCTCTCAGTTGTGTCTGTACAAGTACGCCGCCTTCAAGGCTTTTGGCGTCAGCCATGGCGGAAACCACAACGTCTACTTTGTCGCCGTTTTTTGCAAAAGGAGGTATGGTGGCGGTGACAATAACAGCGGCCGAGGCGCCTTTTTGGATGTAGTTGGACTGGTCGATAACCGTGCCGAGGTTTTGCAGTAAGAGCTGGTTTGTCATCTGTGTGTGGCGGGAGTTATCTCCTGTGTTCTGCAAGCCTACGACAAGTCCGTATCCAACAACCTGGTTTTCCCTGACGCCTTTTATGTGTGTTATATCTTTTATTCTCACACTCTGGGCGCTTATTGCGTCGGCAACTCCGATTTGGGATATGCCCAGTAAAAGTATTAATCCTGTTAAGAGTATTTTTTTAAACACGTTTGTCATCCTTTTTAAAATCAGAATATATATCTCATGAAACGATAGAGTATACCTTCGTTTTGACCCCTTGATACCGTTCCTGCACCGCTCATTGCAAATTGCAGATTGGCAACCTGATTTGAGCTTATTTCGCCCTGCTGGTCAATCCATCTGGGGTCGACAACTCCTGATACAAGCAAATCTACACGCTCATTTGCGTTAACAAGGGTTTTTTTACCCTGTACAAGCAGGTTTCCGTTGGGCAAAAGCTGTATAACCTGCACTGCGACTCTATCCTGTATGCCGAGCCTTCTCTGGGTATTTGTACTGCCGGATACTGAAATTGTTCCGCTTGTATTGTTAAGTGCACCTTTTAAGTTGGTTTTAAAAATTGTGTTTATGGCATTAGACAGATTTTCTAATATACTTGATGTTTTTTCCGTTTCATATACACCCGAGTCGGTAAGCGTGGGAACTTCATCAATTACAATTGTCACAAGATCGCCCACATTGCGTGCGCGGACTGAACTGTACAGTGGCCTGGGTTCAATAAAACTTGTCTGTGTGGCATTCAGTGAAAAAAGACTTTCCGCTCCCGCCTGTGGGAGTAAAAATGTCATAAAACAAATTGCCAGCGCTAACTTTTTTATCATCCTTATTTCCTTTAGATTTTTACCGTTACTTCGTTTCTATTGCTTACCACCGCATGGTAAACCTTGTTGTATTTAAGGCTGCGCACAAGAATGTTATCCCCTATGCTGCCTTCTTTTAAGGCTTTACCGTCCACGGTAATTTTAAGATTGTCGTTGGATTCAAAAATTATATTTACAGTTGAATCTTTTATAACATCGGGTTTTGATTTTACATAATTTTTTAATATCGGGCTTCCTTTGGGGATATTTCTTGTCGCCACAAGCTGGTTATTTGGCTTTTTATCCATTGTCTGCCCTAAATATTCCCCTATTTGAGCCTTTTGCAGAGAGGAATTTGATACGGTTATTGCCTGATCTCTTACAATCGGGTTGAGGGCGCAGAGAACTTCCCTGTAAACAAGAGTGTTTACGCCTATAGGGAATGATTTTACAAAATTATTGCCGTCATATACGCTTACTCTTTTTATGTCGCGGCTTAAAAAACCGTTATTGTTTGATTCTACGGTGATTTTTAACTTGTTTTGCACTTCAATTCCGCCCTGGGGCATATTTAAAATCTTAACTTCAATATCTCCGCCTCCGAGTTTATCTACCTGTTTTTGAGCCTGCAGGGTTATTTGTTCAATAATTGCGGATTTAAATTCTTCCTGACTCATTTTTTGCGCATTGCAGTTAAGCATGCTAAAAAGCAGGAGTGCTGCGGTTATTAAGATTTTTGTCGTTTTATTTTTCATTTTTATTGAAGATTATTTGTTACCTGCAAGATATTTGAAGCGGATGTAATAATTTTTGAGTTCGATTCAAATGCGCGCTCCGCTTTTATAAGTGCTATCATTTCTTCCACTGTCTGGACATTTGAACCCTCAACAAAGTATTGCTGGATTGTTCCGTAGCCGTCCTGTCCCGCAATACCGGGTACAGGAACACCTGAAGCGGGTGTTTCAAGGTAAAGGTTGTGCCCCGTGGCTGCAAGCCCCGAGTTGTTTTGGAACTTTACAATCTGGAGCTGGCCGACCTGTGTTTGTTCAATCTGGTTGCCGACTTTAACCGATACCATACCCTGCGGAGTTATAGTAATTTCTTTTGTGTTTTGAGGGATTTGTATAGGCGGCATAAGCTGGTATCCGTCTGTTGTGGTGAGTGAGCCGTTGGCGTCCATTTTAAAAGACCCGTCGCGTGTGTAGGCTATTGTGCCGTCATCAAGCGTAATCTGGAAAAAACCGTCGCCTTCAATTGCTACATCAAGGTTTCTGCCTGTTGACTGCATAATACCTGTTGTAAAAATCCTTGAAGTTGCGGCAGTTTTGACACCAAGACCGATTTCAACACCCACGGGCTGATAAGTACCCTGTCCCATCTGCGCACCTGCGGCACGCTCGGTTTGATATATTAAATCCTGAAATTCGGCACGGACTTTTTTATAGCCGTAAGTATTAACGTTTGCCATGTTGTTAGCTATAACGTCAAGGTTTGTTTGCTGTGCAATCATACCGGTTGCGGCTGTGTGTAGTGATCTTAGCATTTTATTTCCTCAAAACTTCCCTGTTAACCTCTTATAACTCCTAAGTCAATTGCTCTTGACACCGTGTCGCCCTGAGTTTTTACTATTTTTGCCATAGCTTCATATGAGCGGGTTACGGTAATTGTGTTTATCATTTCATAGATTGTGTTTGTATTTGAGCTTTCCAGATATCCCTGCTGCAGGGAGGCGCTTGCGTTGTTTTGATAGGCGCCCGCATCAATTCCCTCGGGCTGCACAAACCTGCCCTCGCCCTGTGCCGAAATTAATGTTTTATCCCTAAAATCAACTATTTGAATTTGCTGAAGGGTTCTTGGGGTATCCGGGTTTGTAATTTGTATTACCCCTCTTTCTCCTATATCTATATCTTTTATTGAGTCAATTCTGTTGTTGGGGTTATTTTCCTCTTCTTCGGGATTAAGGACTATCCTTATCCTTCTGTTTTGTGTATCCATTACCCAGTCGCCGTCTTTTGTGACAAGGTAATAGTCATCCGTCAGCTGAAAGTTGCCCGCGCGCGTGTAGTAGTAATTTTTTTCATCGTAAGGTATGTTATCAGGCACATTTTGATGTCTTATTTTAAAGAAGCCGTTCCCTTGAATGCCGACATCAAGCTTGTTTCCGGTTGTGATTAATCCGCCCTGAGAAAAGTCAATATAGGTTCTGTCCGCAGCATTTCCGAGGCTTAAATCGCCTACACGTATGAACTGAGTATCTTTCGGGTTGTTTGTAAGCGGCACCTGTTTTACTTCGACCTGTGCATCCATGAGGTTTTTAAATGTTATGTTTGTTTTTTTAAAACCTACGGTGTTTACGTTTGCAAGGTTGTTTGCGTTGACATCTTCCTGCTTCAGGAGCGACAACATACCTTTTGTGGCGGATTCAAGACCTCTTGTAATCATATTTTGCCTCCTTTCAGTGCTTCATAGGAAGACATAATATTTTTTACATAATTTTGTGTTTCGCGATAAGGGGGAATATCCCCGTATTTTTGTACTGCCCCTGGGCCTGCATTATAAGCGGCAAGAGCGAGTTTGGGGTCGTTGTTAAAACGGTTGAGCATGCTCTTTAAGTATTTAACCCCGCCTTCGATATTTTGTTCCGGGTCAAATGCGTCGACTACTCCGAGCCCTTTTGCCGTCTGGGGCATAAGCTGCATAAGACCCATAGCGCCGCATTTAGATTTGGCGTCAGGGTTAAAGCCTGATTCCTGTTTGACCACGGCTTTTATAAAATCCGGGTCAAGATTGTTTTTTGCGGCATATTTTTCAATCAGGTTTTCAATATTTTCTCTTGAGTTTTTAAATGTTGTTTTCTCTATGTTATTTTCTGCCGTCTTAGTGTTTTCGTTAAGTTTTTCATCCAGTATGTTTTTGAATTCTTTTGCGGCAGATTTATTTTGCACAGACAAATCTTCATCTGTGCCCAGTATGCGGTTAATACTGTTTTCAATCGAACTTAACCTTCTTAAAGTCAAGTCAAGACCCGTTATTAAGCCCTCACTCATAATTTATATAAACCTACCTCTTACCATTTTTTGTAAGCTATAGCGCTTACAATATAAATATACCCTCAGAGTGTTTGTGTTCTCATCAATCAAACGGTTGAAATTTTTGAAAAAATTAAACCTTTGGATTGAAATTTGATTTCAAATAAAAAGAGGTGCAAAGTTTATGCTCTGTACCTCTTTTTATGTATATCCCTTGTCCTTACGGAAATTTTTATTCAAAAACTTTTGATATAAAGCAAATTGCATCTAAAAATGTTTCTTTTACAAATTCGCCTGCCAGCTTGTTTAAGGGTTTGTTATCAATATGTTCAAAAGCGAGCGTAATAGGATCTTTTGTTCTTCTGAAAGAAGGAACTATGCTTCTTGCATCCATACCGTCGAGCCTGGATTTAAGGTCTTTTGTATCGGCAAACATGCAGACTTGTTCTTGTACATCAAATATTGTTGCGCTCATTTTGTTTTCCTCGTTTGAAGTATATCGTACTTATATAAAAAATATATGTGTTAAAAAATTGCCTTTTTTTAAAAAATTTGGTTAAATTTTGTTAACAAAATTAAAAAAATGCATTAAATAATCCGGGCAATAGCAAAATTTTTTCTTTTTGTGTTTTATGTCAATAGTGTTGTTTAGTATACAGACAGGGTTAGGAAATGAAAATAAGCGCGCTAAATAGTGGATATAAATCAGTAAATTTCGGCAGAGCAATGGCTTCAAAAGATGAGATGACGCAGGCTTATAATGCCGCGCTTGCCGCAAGAGAGGCGATGGGTTTTAAGGAAGGAAAAGGCGTATTGCTCCTGCCTTCGGATAAATTACCTAAAGACGCAGGCGAAGCAGGCATGAAGGAAATAATCTCGGATTTTTTTGAAAACATGAAAAAACTTCTGGGTATAAATACGGTCGAAGTTTCAGGCCCCGTAAGCGAAAGTGTTGAGGAAACCGTGTCTCAGGTGCTTGATGAAAAAGGCATAAAAAGAATTGCGGGTTTTGAATTTCGCGATGAAGGAATAGAAGAAGCAGCACAGGAGCTTGCAAAAAACTATGACGGTCTTAGAATAAAAGATGCCCACAGGTACTCTGATGAGCAGTTGTCGGCAATTGAAGAAGCGTTTAAAAAGGTAAAAGGAGATTCTTTTGACCCTAAAATGCTCATTTATGAAGTAAATGACGACGGAGCGCTTTTTGACTGGAATGCTTCAAAAATTCAGGGAAGATTTGACGGAAAAGTTGTTGTCGGCTCAAGCAACTATTTAAATGACAACGGAGGCGACCTGTGGGGTTCGACAAGCTTTTTTACCGACAGAATGCATACTTCACAGGGGAATTTTATTCACGGTGTAAGAAAAACCGGCCAGCCGACTTTGGCGCAGCAGATTGTTGATCCCGGGCAGGTTGACCAGTCTATTCATCTGCTTGAAGAAGAATTAAAGCTGCAGGATGAAGATATTTTAAATCCCGCAAGGTATGCCGCCGCAAAACGTGCGGACGTGGCGCTGTCGCAAAATTTTTACAAACATTATGATGATATTATTCCGAATTTAAGCACTGACGTTGCAGGTTTCAGCAAAGCATATTTTGAAGCTCTTGAGAAAGGTGAGGCGGATAATTATTTTGACTCTCTTGCAAAAGCTTTAAAAGCCCGCGGTCTTAATGAGGGTGATAACGGACAGATTTATGAAGAGGTTTGCAAATTCAGAAATGCGCTGTTTGCGCCTGTACCCGAAGCCGTTAAGGGCGGTGCAGAGTTAACTGCAGAGCAAATCGAAGCTTCATATAAAGATACAAGCAATATTATACTGCAAGGTGTTCAGGCAAAAAAAGATATAATAGCCCGTGAAGCAGCAGAACAGGCGGAAATAAAAGCCCGCGAAGCGGCAGAGAAGGCAAGAAAAGATCAGTTGAGTAAAATGCTTGACGAACTAAATCCTCTTGACCAAAAATGGCTTGACAGGCTTATGAACTTTGCAAGAAAGCACAAAAAACAGTTTATTTTTGCGGGGCTGCTTGCCGCTATTGCTGCAGTCGGCGGCACGATGTATTCTTACGGCAGGGAGATTGCTGTAAAATCAGGTAATGCAAAGCCTAAGGCAGAAAATTTAACTAAGAAAGCTTAATATTTTATCCGAATAAAAGAATACAAGAAATGCTGCAAAAACAAGCGCGGGGCCGAAGGGCATGTAATAAAACCCTTCACTTTGCCGTGTTTTAATATTTTTTATTAAAACAAAAAGACAGATTGCAAGAATAAGACATATTAAAATAAGCCATATGAAATAAAAACAGGAATCCTGATTAAGAAATCTGAGCGCAATTATTGATAAAACCGTTATAAAAAGCGAAGAGGCGCCCGGAAAGTTTTTATTTTTTATATATTTTACAAAAAGTGCGGGAATGGCAAAAAATGCCTGTATTACAATGCTTAAAAACACTGCAGACAAAAGCATTTTCCATCCCAGAAGCGCTCCTGCGCCCATTGCAATGAGTGTGTCACCCTCGCCAAAGGCCCGTGTTTTAACGGTCAGGGTGCCTATGCGGGCTAAAATTTCAAATATCAAATAACCCGCAGCAATACCCAGAATACTTTCCGTTATTGAAATTGAACCTAAGTGAAAAATGTTATACAAAAGCCCTGCGGCAATTAAAATGTATGTGTGAAAATCAAGTACGACATGTTCTCTGAAGTCTGTTATGCAAATTAATATAAAAACCGATAAAATTACCCAGATGATAAGCGTGTTTATGCTTATGCCGAAATTAAGAAACGCAAATACATACAAAAGTGCATTTGCAAGTTCAACAATCGGGTACTGCGGTGAAATGGGTTTTTTGCAGAATTGACATTTGCCCAGAAGAAAAATGTAGGAAATAACAGGGATGTTTGTATACCAGTTGAGTTTTTTGCCGCATTTAGGACATTTTGAGGGCGGAAATACAATGCTCTCTCCGCTTAAGCCTCTTAATGCCGCAACATTTAAAAAACTCCCTATGCAAAGGCCGATTGCGGCGCTGAATATTATAAGAAGAGCGTTAATGCTCATATTTATATAGACCTTTTTTTGTAATCAGGTTGAATAACTTATCCAGTGCTTTTTTGAGTTTTCTTGAAACCTGCATTTGTGACATATCAAGCCTTTGCGAGATTTCACGCTGATTTAAGCCTTCAAAGTAGTTTAAAATAATAAGCTGTTGCTCGTCATTGTCCAGTTTCTTTATTGCTTCATTTAAAATAAGTCTGTTTTCAAAGCCGGCTATTATGTCTTTTTGGCTCTCATCCACAAGTCTGTCGCTTAATGCCGCTCCTCCGCCTTCTTCATTTCCTACTATCTGGTCAATCGAAATTGCGGTTGTGCGTCTGTCCAGGTCAAACACTTCCTCGATTTTCTTTTCGCTCATCTGAAGCGCCTGAGCGAGTTCTTTATCGGAAGGTGTTGTGCCGAGTTTTTCCGTTAATTCAAGTGTTATTTTGTGCACACGGTAAGAGAGTTCTTTGATTTCTCTGGGTGCACGGATAATTGTGCTTTTATCCCTTAAATAATGGCGGATTTCTCCTGTTATTAAATAAGTTGCATATGTTCTGAAGTTTGAACTTATCTCGGGTTTAAAAAGGTCAATGGATTTAATAAGCCCCAGGGCTCCCACCTGGGTTATGTCTTCAATAGGGTCGGTAGAGCGCCTTGCAAGCGAACGGGCAACCTTTTTGACAAGAGGCATGTACGCAAGTACTATAAGTTCGCGAAGATGACGTTTTGTAGCGTCGCTATCCGTTTCTTTATACTCTTTGAGCCACTGGTTGACTCTGTTTTCAGGGTCTATTATGTCGTTTGTGTTTGGTAATTCCTGAGCCATAAGACGATTATATCACCTGTTTTTGTTTAAATCCATATTATTTTTTTACCGCAAACTCTGAATCCAGTCTTAAAAATACCGGTTGAATTTCTGATTTTTCAATAAGTTTGCCCTCTTTTACCATCTTCGGTGTAAGGTCGTCAAGTTTTGTATCAATGTCTATTTTTAACTGACGCGCCATATTTGAAGCGATATTGGGGCAATAAGGATAAATAAGCACCGCCACTTTGCACATAAGGTCAAAAACACTGTAGAGCACCCTGCCGCATTCATCAATTTTTCCTTCTTTTGCAAGTGTCCAGGGCGCATTGTCGTTAACGAATTTATTTGCGATATCAACCGTATTTATTATCTCCGCGGCGGCTTCAGCGAGTTCTACACGGTCAAAGTGTTCTTTAACTTTTGATATTGCAGCCATTGAGGCCTGTGTGAGTTCGTTTTCACAAATGTGTTCTTTAAGGATATTTCCGTCAAAGTATTTACATAACATATTTAAAGAGCGGTTTAAGAGATTACCCATATTATTTGCCAAATCTGCATTTACGCGTTCTTTAAAGTCCTCATCCGAATAGTTTCCGTCCTTACCCGAAGGGGCGCTTACGCACATAAAATATCTGAAAGAATCGGGCTCTTTGAGTTCAAAAGCGTCCATAACGGTTTTGGGTGAAATAACATTGCCGATTGATTTTGACATTTTATTTTTGTCGATTGTAATCCAGCCGTGCGCGTAAATTGTTTTAGGCAGCTCAACCTCAAGCGCCATAAGAATTGCAATCCAGTAAATAGAGTGGAATTTTAAAATGTCTTTTCCTATAATCTGGAAATTTGCAGGCCAGAAAGTTTTAAAACTTTCGCCCGATTCACCGTTCGGGTTGTAGCCAAGAGCCGTAATATAGTTGCTAAGTGCATCAATCCAGACATATATTACCTGTTCGGGGTCTGATTTAACCTCTATACCCCAGTTTACGTTGCTTTTTGCGCGTGAAACCGAGATGTCTTCTATGCTCTCAAGCTGGTTTAAAACTTCGTTTGCACGGAACGACGGCATAATAAAATCAGGATTTTCTTTAATGTGCTTAATTATTGCGTCTTTATATTTTGTAAGTTTAAAGAAATAATTTTCTTCGCTTACAATTTCAGGTTTTTTACCGTGAATCGGGCAGCAGCCGTTTTCGTCAAGGTCTTTGGCATTTAAAAAACTTTCGCAGCCGCTGCAGTAAAGCCCTTTGTATTTGTGTTTATAGATGTCGCCTTTTTTAAGGAGTTTTTCAAAAATTTCCTGTACGATTTTTGTGTGTTCAACATCTGTTGTTCTGATAAATTTATCGTATTTAATATCAAGTAATTCCCAGGCATCTTTAAACTTTTGCGCGTTTTCATCACAGAGTTCTTTGGGGGTAATGCCCATTTGTGCTGCGGTTTTTTGGATTTTTATACCGTGTTCGTCAGTGCCTGTAAGAAAAAATGTCCTGTCACATCTTTGCTTAAAATGACGGTAAAGTACATCGGTTAATATTTTCTCAAAAGCATGTCCTATGTGCGGAGCGCCGTTAACATAGTCTATTGCCGTTGTTACCATAAATTTATTCATAATGTTTTCCTCTGTTTTTTAAGATGATTATACAATGAACATTATACGCCGTAAATAAGCACGGGCGGGGTTACTTTAGTATTTGTAATTAAAAAAGAGTTTCCGGCATGTTCTTTTGCTTCTTTTAATTTTTCTTCTTTAATATCGTTATGGTAAAGTGTAAGCACTGTTTCACCTTTTTGAACCGCGTCACCTGTTTTTTTGCAAAGAATGCAGCCTGCACTGTAGTCAATCGGGTCTGTTTTTTTATCTCTTCCTGCGCCTAAAAGTTTGCAGGTATGGGCTATTTCAAGCGCGTCAAGATTTGAAATATATCCGTTTTGCTCCGCTTTTATTTCAACAGAATTTTTTGCGGGGTGAAAAAGACTGTAGTCATTTATCACATCGGGGTTCCCGCCCTGACAGGCTATGATTTTTTTAAGCATTTCAAGTGCGCTGCCTGATTTTATGCTCTCATCCATTTTTTCTTTTGCTTCCTGCTTTGTTTTGCACAAACCTCCTGCAATGAGTGTTTTTGCAACGATTTCAAGCGTTACGTCGTATAAATCTTTTTCGTAGTTGCCTTTTAAAAACTCTATACTTTCAATAATCTCAAGGCTGTTGCCTATATTTTTACCCAGAGGCTGTTCCATGGAGGTGATAATTGCGGATATTTTGCGATTTAAAAGCGCTCCCGTTTCTATCATAAGGCTTGCAAGTTCCTGCGCTTCTTCTTTTGTTTTAATGAACGCGCCGGAGCCGTATTTGACATCTAAAACTATTGAATTTGCGCCGCTTGCGATTTTTTTGGATACAACGGACGCACAGATTAAGGATTTATTGTCAACTGTTGCGCTGACATCGCGAAGCGCGTAGATTTTCCCGTCTGCGGGAGTTAAATTCGGACTTTGAGAGGAAATTGCGGCATTGATTTCTTTTATCTGCGACATAAATTCATCTTTTGACATTTCACATTTAAAACCGGGTATGGACTCAAGCTTGTCAACAGTTCCTCCGGTGTAGCCAAGACCCCTGCCTGATAGTTTGGCGCAGGTTACACCGAGGCTTGCAAGAAGCGGAATCAGAACTATTGTTACCTTGTCGCCAACACCGCCGGTTGAGTGCTTGTCGGCAACAAAATCACTTATATGAGAAAAATCAAGCACTTCGCCCGAGTCGACAAAAGCTTGGGTAAGCCAGGCAGTTTCATCCTTATCCAGTCCTTGAAAACACACTGCCATAAGCCATGCAGACATTTGATAGTCCTCAATTTCACCTTTCATATATCCGTTAACAAGAGAATAAATCTCTTCGCGAGTGTGTTTTTGCCCCTCTTTTTTCTTTTGTATTAAATCAACAGCTCTCATTTTTGCTCCTATTTGTGATACGGTTCGTTGTTTAAAATTTTGTATGCTCTGTAAATCTGTTCAATTAGTATGAAAACAGCCTCCTGATGGACAAATGTCAGTTTTGACAATGAAAATTTAAAGTCGGACATATTGCGCACTTCTTTTTTAAGTCCGTCGGCGCCGCCTGTTAAAAATAGTATTTCGTTTGCAATTCCGCTTGTTTCCACTTCTCTTATTTTATTTGCAAATTCAACACTGGAGAGCATTTTGCCCTCTATTTCAAGCGTTATTATATATGCGCCTTTTTTGTTTTTTAAAAATTCGTAAATGTCTGAAACTTCAAGGACTTCAACCTTATTGAGCAGCCGTTTTTTAAATTCATCTACTCCTGCCTTGAAGTAGGGTTCTTTGATTTTGCCTTCAAGTACGATTTTTATGTTCATTAAACTATTTCTTTATAGCCGTCAGGGTTGTTTAAAAGGTCGTAGTTTATCTCATTTTCATTGTCTGCAATAATTGCCGCAACAACGGCGTCGGAAGCTACGTTTACCGTCGAGCGCAGCATATCGGCAAGTCTTTCAAGTGCAAAGAGGAATGAGAAGCCGACCACAAGCTGTTCGGGAGTAAGCCCGATTCCGTTTAAAACAAGTGCTATAGTAATTAAACCTGCACCCGGAATACCTGCAGCAGTTGATGAGGCTATCATTGCAAGAACTGCTATTTGTATAATCATACCTATAGAGAGTTCTATGCCGTATGCCTGTGTTAAAAATATTACCGCGACTGTTTGCACAAGGGCTGTTCCGTCCATATTAAGCGTTGCACCCAGAGGCAGAACAAAAGAACAAATTTTATTTGAAATACCTCTTTTTTCACAGCAGGTGATTGTCAGGGGCAGTGTTGCCGAACTTGACGCGGTGCCGAATGCAACCATTATGGCTTCGGTTATTGCTGTATAAAGTTTTCCTACGGGAACTTTGGAGAATATCTTCATTAAAAGCGGGTAAACCACAAAAAACTGTATTGCAAGACCAAGGGATATTACAAGGAAATATTTCCAGACTTCGGAGAACATCTGCATACCGAAACTTGCCACAGAGCTTGCAGTCAGTGCAAAAACACCGGGGGCTGCAAGATACATAATCCAGTCCGTTACTTTCATTGTTGCGGCAAAAATACTTTCAAAGAAAGAAACTACGGGACGGTTGATTTCTCCTACTTTTGCAAGTGCTATGGCAAATGTTAAGACAAAAATGATGATAGGTATCATTTGTCCGTTTGCAAGAGCGTTAAAAGGGTTTTTAGGTATCATATCAAGGAACATTCCTGCCATGTTGGCTTTTTGTTCCGCAATTGCGCTTGAAACAAAGCCTTGAAGCTGCTGTGCAACATCGGGATTAATAAAACTCTGCGCGCCTATTCCGGGTTTGAATATGAGAGCCAGAACCGCACCTATTGTAACTGCGGCAAGGGTAATAATGAAATAATAGAATATCATTTTCTTGCCGAATTTAGCCAGCTGTTTGTTATCGCCGATGTTTGAAACACCGATAACAATGGCGCTGATTACAAGGGGAATGACTACCATTTGTATGATATTTATAAAGCTCTGGCCTATAAAGTTCAGTACTTTATGAATCACAGGGTAGCTTGAAGACGGAAATAAAATCCCTACAACCATACCGGCTATAAGACCGAAAAATATATGCCAGTTTCTTTTAATACCCAGAAGAACGGCAATTAATATCTGCATATGTATTCCCATAAAATAAAATCCTTTATCCGCTGTTTTATTATCAAACTTAATATTACAACTATTTTTTAACTCTGACAATACATGTTATGTTGTACTTTTGCTTTCCAATCGGGGTTTTTGTTTTTTTAATAAAAAATTCAACCGTTTGGATGATTTTTACCGTTTATATATGAAGCACAATCAGTGTAACCCGTTAAAATTAATTGTATATTTTTAAAACCAAGAATCTAAAAAAGGAACATCATGTTCAAGCAGAAAACTCCCGATAATTCGCATGCAGACCCGCATGGTGGGTCAGGAAATTCCATGCAGCTTGCGCAGGCTGCCCATCAGCGTTATCTTTTGCGCTCATCAAGCGAGGATTTAACTACCGCAATTAATTTTTATATTGAAGCGCTAAAGAATAATCCCGATACACCAAATGCTTATTTCAGGCTTGCAAGTCTGCTGCATGAAAACGGACAAATTGGAATAGAATCTGCAATAGAACAGTGTAGGAAAGCGGTCGGAATCGACCCTGAGAACCCTAATGCACATATGTATCTGGGCTATTTCCTTTCTTTGCATGGCGATTTTGACGAGGCAAAAGAGCATTTTAAAACCGCCATTAAACTAAAGCCTCTTACCTCTTCAAGAACAAGACTTGTTCTTGCGCTTACTCTGCTTGAGAAAATTAAAACAAAAGAAAAAAATATCGGTGATTTTTCTTCCGCAATGTATTACATCTTCTCAGGCTCTCTGCTTTTCCTGTTTGACAGGGCGGGAATAAAAATGTTTTTCAAAAACGTTGCGGATGATTTAAGTTATATTAAATACCGTGCTTTCGGCGAGATTCTGGAGAAATTCCATAACGATAAAAGCGCTTATAATCTCTATGCCGATGCGCTGGATAAAACACGCAACAAAGCGGTTTTTTACGAGAGAATGGCACATATCGCAAAAAAGAAAAAACGCTACGATGTGGCGCTTGAGTGTTATCAAAATGCCGTGTCGCTTTCAAATGCCGACCCGATGTGTGTTGTAAGCGCAATAGAATTTATTGAAGAATTTTATCCCGATAACACGGATGAGCTTATTGATTTGTACACCGTGCTTACGGGGAAAAATCCTAATCTGCCCCGCTGCTACTACGAACTCGGGCATCTGTATCTTAAAAAAGAAGACAGAATAAGTGCGGTTAATGCTTTTAAACTGGCGCTTGAACAGGATAAAGACAACCCGTTTTACCTGAATTCCCTTGCATTTGCCTATGTGCAGCTTGAGCAGTATGACAGCGCGGTGGAGCTTTATCAAAAAGCCCTTAACATAAACCCTGATAATGAATGGTCAGCCGTTGTGGCACAGGCCCTTGCGGCTATTTACCATCAGGTAAAAGGAAACCATGAAGCAGCGATTTCCATGCTGCAAAACGCGCTTCTTTTAACAAAAGACAAAGCCCCTATCTATCAGGCTATTGCAGATATTTATTATGATATTGAAGATTTGGATAAGGCAATTGAGTTTTATAACTGCTCATTAGACGGCGACTGCAATAATCCAAAAGCGTACTCACGTCTTGCTATGGCTTATTGGGAAAAAGATTATATTGAAAAAGCCATCATATATTACTCAAAAGCAATTGACTTGGACCCTGAGTATGATATAGCCTACAACAACCTCGGTGTAATATTTTTAGACGGGCTCGGCGATGCAAAACGCGCCCTTGCCTACTTTGAAAATGCCGTTGATATCAACCCTAATTATGTTCTTGCGCATTTTAATATCGGGCGTGCATATGAAATGCTGGAACAAAAAATAGAAGCGGCAAAGCAGTACCAGATTGCACTTAATCTGAACAAAATTAACCCCGAAATTGAATCGCAGATGATAGAAGATATGCTCTATAAACTGTTTGAAGCATAAAAGACATTTTCCGTATGAAAAAAATTCTTGAATTTTTTAAAAATACCACCGTAAGAATTATAAGCCTTTTATTGCTTATATTATTTATACTGAGTGTTTTTTTGTTTTTTGATGCATATGTAAGACAGGTTAAAAAAGGCGTCAGCTTTTACTGGGTATACAGAGGCGATAAATATTACCGTGAAAACAAGCCCCAGAGAGCCATAGACTGCTATAAAAAAGCTCTTGAATACCATCCGAACCACTACAGGGCGCGTTATAATCTTGCAAACATTTACGTTGTTTATGAGGACTACTACAGTGCGCTTGACGAGTATTCAAAAGCCCTTGAAATCAAGCCTGACTTTATGGTGGCGCGCATAGACTACGGTCTTGTTCTCTCAAGTGCCGCTTTTAACCACGACAGAGCAATAGAGGAATACGAAAAAGCCGTAAAAAACAAACCTAAATGGCTCTACATCCCGTTTTTTATAAACAACAGAAAAACATACAAATATAATTCAGGCATTGCCTACTACAATATGGGTCTTGCCTGGCGGGCAAAATCGCTTCTTGTCGGGGAAGATAAATTCTCCGCAAGGGAATATCTATACAATGCCGTTGAAGCGTATAAAAAAGCTCTAAAAAATCTCAAAAGTTATGAAATATACTACAACTTAGGTCTTGCAAACCAGCTTTTAAGAAATAACGAAGAAGCCGGAATAAGCTACTGCAAGGCAATTGAGCTTGCGCCGCTTAATTATGAGGCTCATTACAATCTCGCCATTCTTTTAAGGGATATGAAACTCTACCGCGATTCGCTCGAGGAATTTAAAAAAGCGGGCTTGATTTTAGACGTCGACGGCGATAGTGTTAAAACAAGATATATTTATGATGTCTTAAGCGACGTAACACAAAAAATGGTTCAGCAGGGCGACTACAAGTACCTTGTGGAGCACGTTGACGAAAAAGGCCACAAAGACGGCTACTCTCAGGCGGAACTCACTTATGTCGGCGGAAAGCTTGTAGTTACGGACGAATTTGACAGAGCCGTGCTCAAAAACTTCCGCACCTGCTCGGCAAAAGTCCATTTTGAAGCACTTAACGGGGAATAAATAAATCAATGGATTTTAAAACTCTCTACAATTTCATGCTTAAACTCACATCTGCATTTGAAAACTCCAAATGCAGAAAAGATTTTGCCTGCGGTCTGGAAAGCGCGTTTTCAAAGATTTTAAGCGTAGAAAAAATAAAAATCTACATCCTTGACGAGTTTTCTTTTATCCTTAAAGACTTTGAAAAACCCTGGGAAAATTTAAGCGAAGATGAGAGCATGCAAATACAAAAGGTTTTAAATTCTTTTGTCGGCTCAAAAGAAAGCGCCAGACTTTCGGATGATATAATATATATGCCCATTCTTGAGGAAACAAAAATCTTGGGCGCGCTGAAAATTATCCCCGACGGCTCAATAGATTCGCAAAACGACTTCTTTCAAATTGCCTCGCTTGTGCAGAAGCAGATTTCATACGCAATCTTAAACTTTAAATCGCGCGAGAAAATGCAGCTCAACACAAAATTTTACCAGACCATAAGAAACATAGCAAAAATAATCGAAACCCAGTACGAACTCAGCTACATTCTGCCTGTTTTAGGCGAGATGATAGACGGTTTTATTCATGAACACTTAATATATATATTTATAAAAAACAAAAACAAAAAAGACTTTAAACTCGTCTGGCCTGCAAATATTAAAGACGTAAAAATATACGGCTACTTAGAGCAGCTTACCTCAAAGTCGGGCATAATACTTGAGCGCGAAGGCAAAGTGGGTATTTTCCCCCTCTTAAACGAACAAAAACTCTTAGGTGCAATAGTTGCCTGCAATCCTTTTGACAAACTGAACGAAAATGAAATAAACTATCTTGATGAAATTTCAAAACAAGCCTCAATCACCATAGAGCGTGCGTCAGAATATATGAAAATCTTAAAAGACGCCACGCTTGACGCCCTTACGGGTCTTAACAACCGTCATCAGTTCGCTCTCAGGCTCAGGGAAGAAACTGCGTTTGCAAAAAGGCAGAACAAGCCTCTGTGCTGCATTATGACTGATATTGATTTCTTTAAAAAAGTAAATGACACATACGGGCATGCGGTGGGCGACTGTGTTCTTAAAAATGTTGCGCGCACCATAAAAAAAGAACTCCGCGAAAACGACATCCCCTCGCGCTACGGCGGAGAGGAGTTTGCCATACTCCTTCCCTATACGACACTTGAAGAAGCCTCTCTTGTGGCACAAAGGTTAAGAGCTGCAATAGAAAAGAAAAAAATTAACATAGAAGAATACAATATAGATGGCGTAAAACAGCTCTCCGTCACAATCTCTGTCGGTGTGAGCATTTACGATAAATCAATGAAAGAACCTGATATGCTCTATCAAAATGCCGATAAGGCACTCTATGAAGCTAAAGAAGGCGGCAGAAACAGAGTTGTGGTCTATAAGCCCTAAATCTCAAATCTCAAAAGAGAATGCAGCCTGCCTACAACTTCTATTTTTTCATTTTTAAAACTGTTTATTGAAATGTCCGTATAATCTCTGTTGTCTGATTTTAAAATTATATTGTTTATATTATCTAAAATCCTTTTTATAAAAAAATTTCCCTCAAATCTTATGAGGAAAATTTTCCCGTCTTCTATCGAATTAAAACCCCCGTCAAATACCGCAAAATCGCCTCTGTTTATATAAGGCGCCATAGAATCCGACGCAACCTCTATTGCAAAAGGGCAGAGCGGTTTTGCATTTTTCCCGCCGGATATGTATATGTAACCGTTTGCGTTTTCCATGTCATATCCGCTGTAAACAGGCACTTTTATAAGATTTTCTAAACTTTTCTCCCCGTTTGTGTCAAATTTTATATTAAAAAACCTTTCTATTTTTTTAATTTTTTCATCGTCAAGGCTGGAATTTTTTGCAAAAAGCTGCGAAACATTAGAACGGGTTGTGCCGATTGCTTTTGCAATGTCACCCTGTGAGATGTTTGTGTTTTTGAGGCGGCGCAGCGTGTCCTGCACTTCTTTTATCTGCATGGTTTCTTTCTTAATATTTATTAAGTTATGACTTGACATTTGTTAAGTTATAACTTATTATGTAATTGTCAGTACGAATAGTCGCTCAGTCGTTATTTGCGCTAAAGATACGAAAGGCGCGCGTTTTTTGTGCGTCATTATTTACGATTCGCTAAACACCATAATAAAGTGTTCAAGCCAAATAGTAAATAGAATGTTTATTTTTTTTAATTAATCTGGAGTCTATATGAAAGATACGAATTTTTCGCACGCATTTACGCTTGCGGAGCTTTTGACCGCAGTTCTTGTTATTTCGGTCATTATGGTGGCGCTTGCGCCTGTTATTACAAAAAGGATGAGTGAAAATGTTTCTGTTGAAACCGACAGAAAAAAAGGTGAAGAAATCTGGACAAACCCCGGCACTTACACCTTTAGCGTGCCCGCGGGAATAAACACAGTTGAAATATCCGGCGCAGGCGGCGGCGGAGGCGGTGCGGGCGCTGTTTCAAAAAACTATTCTAAAACATACACAGGCGCTGCCACCCGTACCATTACCGTACCCAAAGGCGTTACAAGAGTGACATTCACCCTTATAGGCGCAGGCGGCGGAGGCGGCGGCGCCGCTGCCAGTATAAAAAATGACCCTTGTAAATTTCCCTTAACAATTCCTTCAATGGCTGACAACGGAAAAGATTTATGTGTGGCAAATAATTTCCCCCCTGTTGGAGAAAGCACGTTTTTTGATGTTTTAAATGTTGGTACAAGAGCTATAAGGGACGTTACTTGTTGGGTGCCGACAACAACTCAAAATACTGCTACTTATTGTTCTCAAACTTCTTGGCCTCATGCAAATCCATACTTTACAGGCGGCGGGTGCAAAAAAATGGTTTGTATGCGTTCGGCAGCCAGCCATCTTTGTTCTTCATACATGCCTGGTACCGTAGGAGAAAATAATAGGGTTTTGACATATAGGTTTCTTACAGTAGCCGAGTTGAGGAGACTTCAGTCTGATAGTAAGCCCTCAAATAATTATAAGTGGATTTTTGGTGATGGTCTTGATCTTGGTATGCATATGTACATGAGTGGTGCTGTGACCGGCGGTAAATTTACTGCAGCAAATGAAGCTGCTGGCTGCACGGCTCCAAACTCTTCCGTATGTTCGCCGTATACTTTATTTCTGCAAGACGGTACTGCAAGTATTACGGATATTTATTATTGGGGTACAACTTCATACGATAACATTGCTTTTGAAAAAAACGGTATAACTTTTAGTTCTAATGTATCAAATTCGGGAACTGCACAATTCCGCTGTGTGCGCGAGCTTAACAACTGGGAACAATACTCCGGCGCGGGCGGGGCAAGCGGTGCCAGATTAACGCGGACAATAAATGTGGAGCCGGGGGATACGCTTACTTTTGTGACGGGCGCGGGCGGCGCGGGCGGAAATAAAGGCGGCGGCACTGGCGCTCAGGGCGGCTCAACCTGTGTAGAGCACAAAAGAAACGGCGTTCGATATACAGACCCCGATAATACTTTGAACAACGGTTATTATTGCGCTTATGGCGGATACGGCGGAAGGGGCGCCACAACAAGTGCCAACGGCTCGCCCAACCCTACTCTTGCCGCCTGCTCACACACGGACGGGTGTACAAAATCCACAAACGGCGCCTCGGGAGGCACTTCTCAGGGCGGTAAAGGTTCAAACGGCGGTGCGGGCGCAACTGCTGACACGGGTCAGGGTAATGTTGCAGGTGTCGGTTTTGACGCGGAAAATGAAAGCGCCGGAGGCGGCGGAGGATATTGCCCCAGAGGCAACAGAACACCCTCTAACTGTCAGAAAGGCGGCAAAGGCTCTGCAGGAAGCTTTACAATAACTTTTGACCAGTATGTCCCCGGAGGCGGCGGAGGTGCAGGCGGCGCCGCGGGTACAGATAAAGACGGAAATTATCGCCCGATAAAAATGCGTGTTCAGGGCGGCGAAACAGTAACTTTTACAATAGGCTCGGGCGGTCTTGGCGGACAGTTTTCCACAAACGGCGAGGACGGTCAGGATACCGTTATTGCAACAAGAAATAACCCTGAAGTATTTATTTTTGAAGGAGGTCTCGGCGGTAAAACGGGCACTTTTGACGGAAGCTGCGCCTATGATACTTTAGGCTGCGGAAAAGGCGGTGCAGGCGGAAAGGGCGGCAAGTACCCTAATTACCTTCTAACCCCGTCGCTATTTTCATATTTAACCGCTCCGGCAACAGCGTCAGGTAAAACAGGGGCATTAGATACCAAAGGTTTTGTCGGAGGCGCGGGCGGTGCTACAGTTTTAAGCCCCTATGGCTCCTGCGGCGGTTTTGAAGTCGATGAGGATACAACCTGTACAAAATACGATGCTGACGGCAACAGCGGACAAAAACACAATCCTATTACAAATCTCCTCGGCGGTACAGGCGGCGGCGCAGGCGGAACCGATGGTCTGACAGGCGGCTCCGGCGGCTCGGGCGGCCCCGGCTACATAAGAATAAAATGGGACGAGTCAAATAACGAATAGACAAGTCTTAAAAACCATTTACGAATAGTTATCTTGCGAATTTTATTTTTTGTAATTTTCGTATCAGGGGTGCACTCCAGGTAAAACCGCACCCCGTTTTTTTATGCGAAGCCGGAGTGTAAAACGTCAAGCGATGAGCTTGACGTTTGCAACTATCGATAGGCGACGTAGGAGCGCAGGGCACCGCCCGAGCACCACAGGAGCACACGAGCGCTGCTCGAATCGTGACGCGACGCGTCCGATGAGCGCAAGCGAGTCTTGAGGATGTCGCTTCAGTTGTAGGCGAAGAATGAGCCGTACAAATGAAGTGTGCGCAGGCGGCGTAGTAAAATCAAGTCTTGAAAAGACTTAGATTTTCAAGCTGACCAGAAGAGCCCGTACGGGAGGGCGAAGAGCCCTGCCGTCACAGGCTCATATCCTAAGGCTCGTTTGAAAATTTCAACGGAACACAAGCCCCGTAAAAAATTTTCTGCACTAAGTATTAAGTTTTGTTTCAAAAGTTGGATTCGGGGTGTGAGATTTTTACTTTTTGCATATAATGGTATGGCAAAATTAATTAGTACTTTTGGATTATTTTTTTATTCTTGAGGATTTGAAAATATCTTTGTGCTAAGATTTTGATTGTATGGTAGTAAGTATTAAAGGATTTAAAAAATGGCTTTACCAAATGTCGCATATTTCTCAATGGAAATTGCCCTTGACCAATCATTAGCAACTTATTCAGGCGGTTTGGGCTTTTTGGCAGGCGCTCACATGCAATCTGCAGGTTATCTGCAAATGCCTATGGTGGGTGTTACGATGTTATGGTCTTTCGGCTACTATGACCAGCGTATCAACGAAAACGGCGAAGTTGAAGTAGCATATATCAGAAAGCACTATGACTTTTTAACGGATTTAAACGTATACACAACGGTAAAAGTTTTCGGCGAAGACGTAAAAGTTAAAGCGTACAGAGTTGAAGGCGACCTTTTCGGCTCCTGCCCCGTGTATCTTTTAACAACTGATATTGACGGCAACTCCGAATGGGCAAGAAGAATTTCTCACAAACTCTATGACGGAGATGAAAAAATCCGTATCGCTCAGGAAACAATTCTTGGTATCGGCGGTGTAAGAATTCTTCAGGAAGTTGGATATCCTTTCGATGTTATCCACATGAACGAAGGTCACGCTCTGCCTGCCGCATTTGAACTTTTAAGGCAATTTAACGGTGATTTAAACGCAGTTAAAAAGAAAACCGTATTCACAACTCACACACCCGTTGCCGCAGGTAATGAAGTTCACTGGGTTGATACACTGATGGAAGGCGGTTTCTTTGCAGGCTGCCCGAGAGAAAGAGCAATTGAACTCGGCGGAGAAAACTTCTCTTTAACAGTTGCGGCTCTTAGAATGTCCAGAGTTGCAAATGCCGTTTCCCAGCTGCATGGTCTTGTTGCAAACAAAATGTGGGACTGGGTTCAAGGCAGATGTCCCATCCGCGCTATCACAAACGCGGTAAACCAGCACTACTGGCAAGACCCCAGAATTGCTTCGGCAGAATCTTATCAGGAACTGCTTGACGCTAAAAAAGAAATGAAAAAGGATCTGTTCCAATACATTTCAGATACTCAGGGTAAAAGATTTGACCCCAATGTATTAACAATCACATGGGCAAGAAGATTTGCGGATTACAAACGTGCATGGTTGATTCTTATGGATAAACCGCGTATCGAAAAACTTTTGAACGAAAACAAAGTTCAGTTGATTTTTGCGGGTAAATTCCACCCTGATGATACTATGGGCAAAGAAATGTTCAACAAGATTTTAAAAGAATCTTACAATATGAAAAATGTTGTTGTTCTGCCCGGTTATGAGCTTGCACTCAGCGCAAAACTCAAAAAAGGTTCGGATATCTGGTTAAATACACCTTTAAGACCTTTTGAAGCTTCAGGTACTTCGGGTATGTCGGCTAACTTAAACGGTGCGCTTCACTTCTCAACTTATGACGGCTGGACTGTTGAAGGTACATTCCCCGGTATTAACGGTTACACCGTTGAATATCCCGGCTTAGATGATGATATTCCGTGGGAAGAACGCCACTGGAAAGACCATCAGTGTGTAATGAACACTCTGGAAAATGAAATCATTCCGACTTACTACAACAACCCCGATGAGTGGGCAAGACTTATGCGTCAGGCAAAAAGAACTGCTGAAGCATACTTTAACTCTGACCGTATGGTTATTGAATACTACAACCGTGTATATAAACCCATTGCTCACGGCGGTTCTCAAGCAGGTCAGGATGAAGATCAAAGCGATGCTAAAATTGCTGAAAATCCCAACCTTGATGCTTGGACATTCTCTAATATTAAATAGGGAATCGGTATAAATTTATAAAAACAGGCAGTGCAAAACGCTGTCTGTTTTTATTTTTGTGTTAAAATTTTTCTATATAATAACTATAATCAGGAGAGATAAAATGGAAACCGCTCAAACTAATAACAGCACTATCTCAAGCATTCGAGAGAACAGAATACAAAAGCTAAACGACCTCACGGATAAAGGAATTAATCCTTATCCTTATTCTTATGATAAAAACATAAGCGCGGCTGAATTGCAGCGAAAATATGCCAATCTTGCCGCAGGCGAAGAAACAAGCGACACTTATAATGTTGCAGGCAGGGTGATGGCTATTCGCAACACAGGCATGTTTATCGACCTTATGGATCCTTCGGGAAAGATTCAGATTTTTTCACACAAAGAGAATCTTGACCCTGATAAAATGTCTATAATAAAGCTGCTTGATGTTGGCGATATTGTCGGTTTTTCAGGTGATGTACGCCGTACCCCGAGGGGTGAGTTGAGCATAAAAGCAAAAGATGTAAAGCTGCTCTCAAAAGCACTTTTGCCTCTGCCTGAAAAATTCCACGGTCTGACCGATGTTGAAATCCGCTACCGCCAGCGTTATGTGGATATGATTATGAATCCCGAGGTGCGCGATACATTCAGGAAGCGTTCTTTAATTATTCAAAAAATTAGAGAATATCTCTGCAATCAGGGATTTTTAGAGGTTGAAACACCCATGCTGCACGCTCAGGCGGGCGGTGCTTCCGCAAGACCTTTTGAAACATACCACAATGCGCTTGATATGCATATGGTATTAAGGATTGCACCCGAGCTGCATTTAAAAAGGCTGCTTGTGGGCGGTGTCAGCGAAAAGATTTTTGAAATGAACAGAAACTTCAGAAATGAAGGTATAGATACGCGCCATAATCCGGAGTTTACAATGATTGAGCTGTATCAGGCATATGTTGATTATAACGATATGATGGTTCTGCTTGAAAATATGGTGTCATCTGTTGCGCAAGAGGTTCTGGGCACTATGGTTATAGAGTATCAGGGGCAAAAAATCGACCTTACTCCTCCGTGGGACAGAAAAACCATGCTCGGCGCCATAAAGGAATTTACGGGCATTGATTTTAATGAATATTTAACGGTTGATGAAGCCGCAAAACAGGCACAAAAGCTGGGTATTGAAGTTGAAGAACACGACAGCTGGGGCAAGATTCTGGATAAAATCTTTGAAGAACGTGTTGAGCCTAAACTTGTTCAGCCCGTTCATATTCTTGATTATCCCCGCGATATCTCGCCTCTTGCAAAAGTTCACAGGGATAATCCCAGACTTACCGAGCGTTTTGAAACCCGTATAAACGGCTGGGAAATTTCAAATGCATTCTCGGAACTGACCGACCCCATTGACCAGCGCAACCGCTTTGAGGCTCAGGCAAGAGAAAAAGCCATGGGTGATGAAGAAGCATGCGGAATCGATGAAGACTTTATCTGTGCACTTGAGCATGGTATGCCGCCTGCGGGAGGTATGGGAATAGGAATAGACAGACTGGTTATGCTTTTAACCGATTCGCCTTCCATTCGTGATGTAATTGCATTTCCAACCATGCGCCCGAGAAATTAAAAAAAGTGTTAAAATTTCTTAACAATTGCGGTTAAATTTTTGCATTAACCGCAATTTTTTTGCTTGAATGTTTTTATACGAACAGTTATAAGGTTAGGTGCATTTATGACCCAGATACCTCAAACAGGTTCAAATCCGTACAACATGTTTAAAATGCCTGAAATAAAAACAAATATGCAGGCATTAACAGATCCTATGCCGCAGGCACAGGCTCCTTCCAAGCTTTCAGCGCTGCCTGAAGCACCTGCCGTGCAAAAGTCCGCGGTCTCTTTGAACACACAGGAAACCGATACTGTTACCCTGAACAATGTATCGCCGGATAGCAACGCCAAAGAAAACAAAAATACCGGCAAAAAAGTTTTTGCGGCCGTAGTTATTGCAGCTGCAGCAGCTGCGGCAGGTATTGCAATCGGTATAAAAAAAGGAAAAATCGACCCCGATGTTTTGAAGTCGAAAATCCCTGTATTCGGTAAAAAATACAAAGCAAAAATTGAAAAAAGAAAAGCCGAGGAAGCAGCAAGAAAAGCAGCCGAAGAGGCGGCAAAGAAAGCTGCCGAAGCTGAGCGCAAAAGTAAATTGAGAACAGAGGCCAATTTTGCGGCAGCAACTTTCGGCATAGGCTTTATTGCAAAATGCTTCACCGAGCATATGGAAAACGAAGAAAATAAAAAGCTTGCAGAGCTTGCTTATGATAAAGAAGAATACATGCGCGATGTTGAAATTCCGCTTATTTTAGAGGAATCTTCACAGTATGCCGAAAATTATACCCAAAAAATTGCCCCGGCAATTGAAAAGCTTGCTCCTTATGCGGACAATATGCGCGATAAAAACTACAGTGCAGCGCTTAATCTGTACCAGAGAATTGAGCCTGAAATGCAGGTAGAGTTCTGGGGCGATACAAATGTTAAGAAATTTGATATATCAACAAATGCTAAAACGGGCGCGCTTACATACAGCGCATATGACCAAAAGGGTGAAAAACTGCAAGAAGTAGTTTATTACAAAGATAAACCTATAGAAATAAAAACCTACAAAAATAATGAACTGACGGCTAAAGCAAGATTTATGGATAAAAAATCAGGCGAAGGCACTTATATGTCCCATTTCTTTAAATATAACCCCGAAACCGGTAATATATCGGGAACGCTTGTGTACGATGAAGAAAACAGAGTTAAAACATATCTTGCGCGCGACAGAGAAGGTAAATTAAACAAGTTGTTTATGATTGACCCGGAAACCTCCAAACTCTGTGCTGTCTGCCTTTCTGATGACGGCAAAAAATGTACGAAAAAATATTTTTATGATGAGGACGCTTCGCTCAAAGAGGCTCTGCTTGCCCCTGATAAAGAAATGCCAAAACGCAATTACGAGTTTAGTGCCGGCGAGGCTTTGGGTGTGGATTTATATGCAAAAGGCTCAAAAGAACCTCTTATTGTCCCATTTAATAAGATAAACTAGGCCTTGTTTATTGAAAAGTATACTTCGCGCAGTCTGTTTTTGCTGATATGAGTGTATAACTGTGTTGTAACAATGCTTGAGTGCCCCAGAAGCTCCTGCACCACCCTGAGATCCGCTCCTCTTTCAAGCAGATGTGTGGCAAAGGAGTGTCTGATTGTGTGGGGAGAAATATCTTTTTCAATTTTCTTACCCAGCGTGTGGATAAATTTATAAACGTACTGACGGGAAATTTTTGTTCCGTCCGGTTTTAAGAATACATATTTTTCATTTTCTCTGCCGTTTTTAAGAAGTATAACCTCGCGTTCTTTAAAATAGTTTTTTAGTGCGGTTTTTGCTTTTGTGCCTATGGGAACAATTCTTTCCTTTGAGCCCTTGCCGAGAGTTTTTATCATACCGCTTTTTAAATTTGTATTTTTTATCTCCAGATTTACAAGTTCCGATACTCTGAGTCCCGTGGCATAAAACAGCTCAAAAAGGGCTTTTTGCATAATGTTCAGGTGTGTGGCCAGCAATTTTTCAATTTCTTTAACGCTTATAACTTTTGGCAGTTTTTTGGCAATTTTGGGAGCGCAAAGTGCAAGTGCGGGATTTTTCTTTAGTTCGTCATTAAGACACAAATATCTGAAAAACCCTTTTATGGAGGCTGTTTTTCTTACAATACTTGACGGACTTATGCCGTTTTGTGCAAGGAATCTGTTGTAAGCGCTCAGGTGTGTTCGCCTTATGTCTTCAATATTTTCTATATTGTATGTTTTAAGCGCATATTCAAAAAAAGCAAAAATATCCCTCCTGTATGCTTCAATCGTGTTGGGGCTTAGAGCACGCTCAACTTCAAGATAGTTAAGATAGTCTGATATAAGGGATACAATCATAAAATAATTTTATCATTTAACAAAAAACAACACCTCCTTTTAATTCAGGAGGTGTTGTTTTAAGATTTATATTTTAATTACAGTCTGTTTTTGGGGTTTAAAAACTCGGGTATGTCAAGCAGGCTGCTTGCAGTTGCTTCATGATTTTCGGAAGGTGTAGAGCTTGCGGGTGTGTTTCCTATATTTCCGAAAGATAAAGCACTCGAGCTTGTTCCGCCAAAGAAGCTTGCGGCAGAGAGTTTAAGGTCATCTTTAGCGCTTACCGTATCGCCGTTTTTAAGTTCAAAACCTGTTGCAATAATTGTAATCATAATCTCGCCCTGGATTCTGTCGTCAATAACAGAGCCGAAGATAACTTCCGCGTCATCAGATACCGCGTCGTGAATAACGCTTGCCGCTTCGTTGACTTCATGCAGAGTCATATCGGGGCCGCCAGTTACATTCATTATTATACCTGTTGCACCGTTGATTGATGTTTCAAGAAGTTTGGAGTTGATGGCGAGTTTAGCGGCTTCCATTGCTCTGCCTTCGCCCGAGGATTTACCGATACCCATAAGAGCCGAACCTGAGGATTGCATAATTGTTTTAACATCGGCAAAGTCAACGTTAATTAAACCGGGAACGGTGATGATATCCGAAATACCCTGAACACCGCAGAGGAGAACTTCATCAACCACGCTGAATGCATCTCTCATTGTTGTTCTGCGCTCAACCACTTCAATTAATTTGTCGTTAGGAATAACGATGAGCGCATCAACATTTTCTTTTAACTTTTCCAAACCTTGAAGCGCCTGTGTCATACGGCGTTTGCCTTCAAACTGGAAGGGTTTTGTAACAACACCGATTGTGAGAGCGCCGAGTTCTTTAGCGATTTTTGCAACAACGGGAGCGGCACCTGTACCTGTTCCGCCGCCCATACCTGCGGTTACAAAGACCATATCCGAACCGTCAAGTGCTACAAGTAAGTCTTCTCTTGATTCTTCGGCAGCCTTTTCACCGATTGAAGGGTTTCCGCCTGCACCAAGACCTGCGGTGAGTTTGGCACCGAGCTGGATTTTTTTGGAAGCGGCTGACATTTCAAGAACCTGGGCATCAGTGTTCATTGCCCAAAATTCGACTCCCGATAAACCTGCTTTAATCATTCGGTTAACGGCATTTCCGCCGCCGCCGCCCACGCCGATAACTTTTATATTTGCCTGTGAGGCGTATCTGCTGTATTCTGACGCCTGTCTGTCATAACTGTCTAATTTGAACTTTTCCACTTAAATGGCCCCCATTTATTTTCTTTTATTAATTTTACTATATTTTAAAAGCGTTTATATGTAAAGCATTCCTGATGAAATTATCCTCCAATGTTAACATAAATTCAATTAAACTTTACAGAATTTAATTTTTTCCCGTTTTCTAAGTGTAGAAAAAAGTTTTGAGATTTTCTTAATATTTTGAAATATTTTAAAATTTACAATATTTTTTATATATAATTTTTTATTATGGATAAGAAAATTTTTATTGCAGGACACAGAGGGCTGGTAGGCGGAGCAATTTTAAGGGAGCTTCAAAGAAAAGGCTATACAAATTTTGCCCTTAAAACGCACAGTGAACTTGACTTAACCGATACAAAAGCGGTAGATGAATTTTTTAATAAAGAAAGACCCGAGTGGGTATTTCTGGCAGCGGCAAAAGTGGGGGGAATTTATGCAAATAATACTTACCCCGTTGATTTTCTGCTTGAAAATTTAAAAATTCAGAACAATATTTTCGAGAGTTCTTTTAAATATAACGTTAAAAAGTTTATGTTTCTGGGCTCATCGTGCATTTACCCTAAAAATGCACCGCAGCCCATAAAGGAAGAGTATCTGCTTTCATCCAAACTTGAACCTACAAATGAGCCTTATGCACTGGCTAAAATATGCGGTATTAAACTTGCAAACGCTTATAACCGCCAGTACGGTACAAACTACATAAGCGTTATGCCCTGTAATCTCTATGGTATAGGGGACAATTACCATCCTGAAAACGCCCATGTCGTACCTATGCTCATAAGGCGCTTTCACGAAGCGAAGCAAAGAGGTGATAAAACAGTCACTGCCTGGGGTACGGGTACGCCTTTAAGAGAGTTTCTATTTTCCGATGACCTGGCTTCAGCCTGCGTTTATCTGATGGAGAATAAAAACGCGGATGAGATAGGCGAGTTTATTAACATCGGTTCGGGAAAAGAAAGAACCATAAAAGAAATAGTCGAACTTGTAAAGAAAACGGTGGGTTTTGAAGGTGAAGTAGAGTGGGATAAAACAAAACCCGACGGCACACCGAGAAAACTTATGGATGTTTCAAGAATCAACGAACTCGGCTGGAAAAGCACGGTTGAACTTGAAGAAGGTCTAAAAATCGCCTACAATGATTTTCTGGCGCGTTATTCATAAATTTATAAAGATTTTATAAAATGCTTTGACTATTTGTCTAAAAAAGTGCATAATAAGCTCATTGATTTTACGCTACAGTTAGAATTAAGGAGAGCAGCCGATGTGTTACATTCCCGAACATGGAAAAACTTTGAGCAAAGAGCAGATTAAAAAAATTATCTGCGAAAATGATATTCATTTTATAAGATTGCAGTTTGTCGACATAAACGGAAATGTAAAAAATCTCTGCGTTCCGTCATCCCAGATTGATAAAGTTTTAAATAATGAATGTATGCTGGACGGTTCGTCAATCAAGGGTTTTAGAAGTATTGAAACATCGGATATGTATTTTTATCCCGACCTTGCGACTTTTGCGATTTTACCCTGGAAAGAGATGGGCGGAAGGAATGTTGCAAGAATTATCTGCGACATTTATAACGCTGACGGCACGCCTTTTGAAGGCTGCCCCAGATGTAACCTGAAAAGAGTTGTTAAAGAAGCGGCTGATATGGGCTATACCTTAAATGCAGGCCCCGAGGCGGAATTTTTCCTTTTTAAAAGGGATGAACACGGTATGCCTACGCTTGAAACACATGACAGGGGTTATTATTACGACGTTGCACCTGTCGATAAGGGCGAAGATATCAGGGCTCAGATGGTTGATGTGCTTCAGAAAATGGGCTTTGAAATAGAAGCCAGCCACCACGAAGCGGCTCAGGGACAACATGAAATAGATTTTAAATACGCAGATGCCATTACAACCGCGGATAACGTGGTTACTTTTAAATATGCGGTAAAAGCGGTGGCTGACAGACATAATCTACATGCTACATTTATGCCAAAACCCATATTTGGCGTAAACGGTTCGGGCATGCACTGCAATGTTTCTTTGTTTAAAGACGGCAAAAATGCATTTTATGATGAAAATGCGCCTTATCAGCTCTCAAGCGAGGCTATGTATACCATAGGCTCATACTTAAAACACGTTCAGGAGTTTACTGCCGTCTGTAATCCCCTTGTAAACAGCTACAAGCGTCTTGTACCGGGGTATGAAGCGCCCGTTTATCTTGCATGGTCGCTGGCTAACCGTTCGGCGCTGATAAGGGTTCCTGCAAAACGCGGAAATGCAACACGCATAGAGCTTCGCTCACCGGATCCGACTTGCAACCCGTATCTTGTCTTTGCGGTTTTACTGACTGCATCTATGGAAGGTATTAAAAATAAAATTGAACCGCCAAAACAGAGAGAAGAGAATATTTATGAAATGTCTGAAGCGCAGAAAAAAGAAAAAGGTATAACCGCACTGCCCGGCAGTTTAAACGAAGCGCTTTACCTTATGAAAAAGTCGGAGCTTGTCAAAAAAGCTCTCGGTGAACACATATTTAACGAGTTTTTATCCTCAAAAGAAAAAGAGTGGGATAATTACAGAATACGTGTTACCGACTGGGAATTAAGGCATTATATGAAATTTTAAAACCCTTTTATAAAAGGGTTTTAAAATCAATAAGGCTATTTTAGAGCGTCGGCACCTGATACAACTTCGTTTAGTTCCTGCGTTATCTGTGCCTGGCGGGCTTTGTTGTAGTCTATGGTAAGAATTCTTATCATTTCCTGTGCATTGTTTGTTGCAGCCGACATAGCTGTCATTCTGGATGCAAGTTCCGACGCGCTTGCCTCCAGAAATGCCTGAAAAATAATGTTTGTAATATACATGGGCACAACTTTTTGCAAAATGGTGCAAAGATCCGGCACAAATTCAGTAAGCGGATCAATTTTGTGCGAACTTTCGTTGTGTACCACTTTGTGCTCTTCATCGAACTCTTTTTTGTGAAACTCTTTAACCTCAACCGGCAGCAGTGTCCATTTTTCAACCTTGTATGTCATCATATTTACATAACGCGTTGTTATAAGGACAATCGAGTCGATTTCTTTGTTTACATATTCAATGGCCAAATCTTCCGCCAGAATGAGCGAATTAGTAGAGTCGGGGTTGTCCATAATGCTTGTATAGACATTTTTTATTTCAAAATCCAGATTGCGTGCGGCATTTTTAAGCGCGGGATATGCCTTTTGCCCTGCAAGGTAAAGTTTTACCTTTTTGCCCTCGTCAAGCGCTTTTTTGATTTCATTTAATGTAAATCTGACGATATTTGCACTGTACGCTCCCGCAAGCCCTTTGTTTGACGACATTACAACAAAACCCACGGTTTTAATTTCCCTTTTTGCAAGAAGTTCGGGGTAATTGTCGATTGCGCGCTCCGTATTTACTTTTTCAAGCGGGCAATCAGAGAGCGCCTTGAACACTTTTGTAAACATCTTATAGAGTTCAAAGGTGAAAGGACGCGACATTTTTACCGCGTTTTCGGCTTTTTTAACCTTTGCGGCAGCTACCATTTTCATTGCACGCGTGATTTTCTGTGTGTTTTGAATGCTCGTTATTCTGTCTTTTATGTTGCGTAAATTAGCCACTTTTAATCCTTTTTAAAGATGTTTTCTTTAAAGTCCTTGAGATTATTTCTGAGATTTTCCTTATCCGCGTCATCTAAAGCCGCGCCCTTATTGAGTTTTTCATCCAGCTCGCTCATATTTGATGTGAAATATTCAAACCACTGTTCTTTAAATGCGGGTATATCTTTGTTTTCAATATCATCTAAATAGCCTTCGTTGCCCGCAAAAAGGATTGATACCTGTTTTGCAACACTAAGAGGGTTGTACTGCGGCTGGATAAGGATTTGTGTAAGTTTTTCACCCTTTAAAAGCTGCGCGCGTGTTGCGGGATCAAGGTCTGAGGCAAACTGTGCAAATGCCGCAAGCTCACGGTACTGGGCTAAATCAAGCCTTAATTGTCCCGCTACCTGTTTAATACCTTTGGTCTGCGCGGCACCGCCCACACGCGAAACCGATATACCTGCGTTAATGGCGGGTCTTTGTCCTGCGTTAAAGAGGTTTGACTCAAGGAATATCTGCCCGTCCGTGATTGAAATTACGTTTGTCGGAATGTAGGCGGAAACATCTCCTGCCTGAGTTTCAATAATCGGAAGTGCGGTAATTGAGCCGCCGCCAAGCTCGTCGGATAGTTTGCAGGCACGCTCAAGAAGTCTTGAGTGCAGATAGAAAACATCACCTGGATATGCTTCACGTCCCGGAGGTCTTCTTAAAAGCAGGCTCATTGCACGGTATGCCTGAGCGTGTTTTGTAAGGTCGTCGTAAACTATAAGTACGTGCTTGCCCTGTTCTAAAAATTCTTCACCTATCGCACAGCCCGCAAAAGGAGCAATGTATTGAAGCGGCGCGCTTTCATTTGCCGCGGCGGATACTATGATTGAATACTCCATAGCACCGTGCTCTTCAAGAGTTTTAGCCAGCTGTGCCACGGTTGAAGTTTTCTGTCCGATTGCAACATATATGCAGATTACATCCTGACCCTTTTGATTCAAAATGGTATCGACGGCGATTGCGGTTTTGCCCGTTTGCCTGTCGCCGATTATAAGTTCCCTTTGCCCTCTGCCGATAGGTGTCAGCGCGTCAATTGCGGTTAGACCTGTTTGCAGGGGCTGGTGTACTGATTTTCTTGTGATAATACCCGGTGCAACACGCTCAATCGGGCGGGTTTTATTGCTCTCAATGTCACCTTTGCCGTCTATGGGTTTGCCCGTGGGATCGATAATTCTTCCGATGAGGTTGTCGCCTACGGGGATAGAGGCGATTTTGCCCGTGGATTTTACCTGCATTCCTTCTTTGATTTTTGTGTAATCGCCGAGAATTACCACACCTACATTATCTTCTTCAAGGTTTAATGTAATACCCAGAGTTTTATCTTCATCCTGAAATTCGACAAGTTCTGATGCCATAACGTTTTTTAATCCGTATATGCGCGAGATTCCGTCCCCTATTTCAAGTACGGTGCCCACGTTTGTTACTTCATTTACGGAATCGAAGTTTTGAATTTTTTCCCGAATGATGGAGCTGATTTCATCAGGTTTGATTGCTGCCATATTTTTTCCTCTTATTTCAATATTGCGTTTTTAAATTTTTCCATTTTCCCTTTAAGGGATGTGTCAAATACATCATCGCCCATTTTATATACAAGACCCGCGATGAGTGATTCATCCGTATTGTAGTTTATTATTATTTCCTTTTTAAGAATTTCCGAGAGTCTATTTTTGATTTTTTCCCTGAAATTATCATCAAGTTCAATTGCCGATATGACCTCGATTTTTGATATGTTGTTAATTTTATCAAGCAGATTGTTATACAGTTTTATAATGTCAAAAATCAGGTCAAAGCGGTTTTTTTTGACAAGAAGTTTTAGAAAATTCCTGATTAGAATATCTGTATCCTTTTCAAACACAGCATCTATAACAGCTTCCTTGTCCGCTGCCGAGATTACCGGGTTGCAGAGCGCCTCGCAGAGTTCATTTGACGATTTTAAAATCGCTTTTATATTTTCAAGATTTCTATATACTCCTGCACTATCAAGCCCGCCCTCCGTATTGAGTTCAAGCAGTGATTTTGCATATCTTGCCGCTATGAGTTGGTTTTCGCTTTTATTCATTGGTTTTTAACCTGTCGAGTTCTTTTATGCTTTGTTCAATAAAATCTTTGTGATAATCGGGCTTTTCTTTAATGGTTTTGCAAATATGATTTTTTGCAATTTCATAAGATGCCAGAGCGGTTTTTTGGGTAAGCGAAAGGGCTGTTTTTTTGTTCTCCGATTCAAGGATTTTCCGTGCATTGTCAAAAATTCCCCGTGCCTCGATATCGGCATCATCGAGAATTTTTTTGCCCGTAAGTTCCGCGCTTTTTTGGGCGTTGTTGAAAATCTCTTCCACTTCGCGGGCGATATTTTTTACCGCTTCATTGGCTTTTTGAAGTTCATTTTTTGAGTCTTCTTTTGCATTTTGCGATTTTTCAACGGTTTCGCGGACTTTTGTACATGCGGATTCTATGAGATTTTCCACTTTGAAAAATTTAATCGCAAAGATTATAAGTCCGAGCAAAATCAGAAAGTTGAAAGTATTTGATTTTACAATAAGTGTCCAGATTTCCATAGGTTTAATCCTGCATTATTTTGTCCACAAGGGTGTTGTCAATATCTGCGATTTTTTCTTCATGGTTTAAAAACCTGTCTGAAATCATCTGTGCAAGGTTTTTGATTTCGCCCCTGAGCGCTTCTTTTGCTTCATTACTCGAGTTTAAATTCTCTATACGAGCTTTTTCTATGTTTTCTTTTGCGCTCTGCTTTGCCTTTGATGTTATTTCATCTTTTTTATTTTTTGCGGAATTTATTTTCTCTTCCGAGCGCTCTTTGGCATTTTGCCTTGCGGAGGCAAGTTTGTTTTTTCTCTCGTCAAGAATTGTCCTTGTCTTGTCTGCATTGGTTTTTGCCTCGTTATAATTTGCGTCAATAAAGTCTTTGCGTTTTTGCACGATATCATTTATCGGTTTGTACAAAATGATATTCATAATGACCGTAAAGACTATAAAGCTTATAAATGCAATTATAAATGTGGCGTTAAATTCCATTTTAAAAGGCTCGCTTCCTTATAAACTAACCGATAAGCTGAAGTGCGATGAAGAGTGCATAAATTGCCGTTGCTTCGGCAAGGCCCAGACCGATAATAAAGTTCATAAACGCCTTGCCCGCGATTTCAGGCTGTCTTGCCATTGCTTCAAGCATACCTTTTGTTGCGATGCCGATACCGATACCGCCGCCTATAGCGCCGAAGCCGATTGCAATACCTGCGCCCAGTTTGCTGAATGCTGCAACTTCAGTTGCCAATTGTTCTACTGCCATTTTTTTCTCCTTTATTTATTCTTCTTTATTTACTGCAAGAGCTATATACGTTGTTGAAAGCAGTGTAAATACCAGTGCCTGAATTACCGCAACGAAAATTTCAAATGCCATAAAGGGCAGCGGCAGAAAGTATGCACACATGCTAGCAAACGTAAATACCAGAATTTCGCCTGCAAGTATGTTGGCAAAAAGCCGCAGTGCAAGCGAAAAAGGTCTTACAAAAAGTTCAAGCAAATCCACAAGGGCAATCATAATACCGTCAACCCTAAAACTGTGGATAAAGAACTTGAAGCCTTTTGCTTTAATTCCGTAAAAAATATAATAAATTGACACCACTATTGCCATGGCAGCCGTCATATTTATGTCGTTATTAGGTGAGGCGAGTTCACCCTGATGAAGGTGTATAAGCCTCCATGGAAGCTGCCCTATGAGGTTTGCCGTCAATATGAACATAAAAAGCGTAAGTAAAAGCGGCAGATGTTTTGCGCTTTCTTTTTCACCCATATTTGATGAGGTAATATCTGAAAAATAACCTATTATGTTTTCAAAAACCACCTGCAGCTTGCCCGGAACAAGAGAGAGTTTTCTTGTTGCCGCAAATGACACTATGATTAACAATGCCATAGTCAGCCACATTGTAATAAGCGTGTCTAAATTAACGTTCATTCCCAGAATTTGGGCGCTCAGGTGCTCTCCCATAGTAACTTTCCTATATAAATATCCGTATTTGCGGGCTTATTGAGCCTGACAAAACAATAATACACACAATATCGGCTTTTGTTCTGGTCTATTTGGATGAAAAATACTCTTCTTTTTAATTTTGTTTAAGACGGGAGGATTGACAAGGCTTTAAAGCATTGTGTTTTTTGGATTTTAAATTCAATTTAAATCTTTGGATCTAGTACTTCCTATCCGCCCTAAACGCCCTAAAATTAAACCTTTCAATTGATGAATAAATCATCTTTGGAGGGTATATTTTAACTGTGAGGGGATAAAAAATAACCCGTAAAGTGTAAATAATGATTAGGGATTAGCGGAGGAGAAGATGAGAAGAGCTGATTTTAAAAGAAAATCAAGAGTTATTGTAGTAGATGACAATTACGATCATGCATCGGGCATACGCGAACTTATTAACCTTGAACAGGATTATGAAGTTATTGCAAATGCGGGCAATGTTAATGTTGCAATTTCTCTTATAAAAAAATATCAGCCCGACATTGTTTTAATGGACATTAATATGCCGGAAATTGACGGTATTACCGCAATTTCGGAAATTGAAAAACTTGGCCTTAAAACAAAAATAATTGCACTTACAGGGTATGATGATGCCGATTTAATTTATCGCGCAATGAAAATAGGCGCTAAAGGCTATATTTTAAAAACCATGGCTTCAGCCCAGCTTATCCGCGCGCTGGATGAAGTTACAATGGGTAAAATCTACCTCCCCTCCGTTCTTTGCTCTAAGTTTTTTGAATATTTTCAGGCAGCAGAGAGAAACGAAAAAGCATACAATGCCGCAGATGATGAAGAAAATCTGCTCAATTATCTGACAAACAGAGAAGAGGAAGTGCTCGGACTTTTAACGGAAGGCATTACATACAAAGGTGTTGCCCAGCAGCTGTTTATTTCCGAAACAACGGTTAAAACACACGTTAACAATATCTTCCAAAAACTTCAGGTAAATGACAGAACGCAGGCTGTACTGTATGCGATAAACAAGGGTTTTGGCGCAAGGAAAAAAGCAAAAATTGCGTAAAATTTCAAAGCGCCCTTCGGGCAAAAGTTAAAATGGTGAGTTTATAAATGTACAAACACAATAAAAAATCCTTAAAGAATTTTTTGGATTCCGAATTTCAAAACAGCGAAGAACTTTTTTCAAAAAAGACCGTAAACGGTCTTATTCGCTCTTTGCTTGAGCCTGTTGCCGCAAACAATGCCAAATCACTTATTTTTACCAGATTTAAAGACACCCGTGAGATAGAAGGTATAATAAAAAGACTTGAATACTGTTCAAATGTAGAGATGTTCAGCTTTCTTGATTTTGATACGGTATTAAAGGATGACCTTGTTGAGATGGAGTTTGTAATTATAACTTCTCACAGGTACAATGCCGTTTTACTATGGGATTATTCGGGTACTCCCAATAAAGATGCAACCCCGCTTTATATAAAAGTGAATTCAAAAGATGTTAATGAGGTTTTTGAAACCGTAAAAGACAGACTTAAAACAAATTTTGACGAGAAATTTTATTCATATCGCCCCGAGCGCCGTGAGAATGCTCTTTTAAACGATGCGATTTATAATGTCTTAAAAATTTTAAATGAAAACATAAAAGAAAACGAGTTTAATTTAAAAGAACAGGAAAATATTGCCGACAGGCTGCAGACTCAGGATCGAGTCGATGAAATAAATGCGAATATAAGAAGCTGCGCCCATGAAATAAAAAATCAGCTCAGCGTACTTGATATTTATGCAAAAATACTTGAAAAACAGCTGGGTCAGGATAAAAATCTCGGGCTTATAAAAAAATCAATTTCGCTTATACGCCTGCAGCTTGATGATTTAAGGGCGGGGGATAACTTAAACTTTGAAGAAAAAGATTTAAAAGAAGTTGTGCGTGCATCGATTGGTGTTTTTGAGCAAATTCTGCCGGAGAGAAATAATACGGTAAAATTTACGGATAATATAAAAGGCAAGGCTCTTGTGCTCATTGATGAAGAGAAATTTTTTGCGGTATTAAACAATCTGGTTAAAAATGCCGATGAATCTACAACTGATGATGAAATAGAAATAAGAATCGAGGCGGATGAAAAATTTGCAAAGATTTTTGTTAAAAATCATGGTGAAAAGATTCCCGAAGATATTCAAAATAAACTCTTTATGGAAGGCTTTTCCACCAAAAAGGACGGCTGGGGTCTGGGGCTTAATATATGCAGGAAATACCTCGCCGCACAGCTGGGTTCAATATCGCTTGTAAAAAGTGATGATAGTGAAACGGAGTTTCTTGTTACCATTCCGCTGCTTGTAGACGGGATAAATTAAAGAGGTGGGTTTATGGATTTAATAAACAACAGAACAAGAGATATTGCGGCACTGGCGCTAAACGGTTTGTACGAGCGCTCAAGGGCAATTTCCGCCAATACCGTTAATGCTACAACGCCTGGATATCAAAGAAAAGATGTCGCATTTGAAGATCAAATTCAACATATGATTGAGCGTGAGGATTTAAAAGAAAAAATAAAAGCCGAAAACTCAAGAAAAATAGTTGAAAATCCCGTAGAAGCGCTTAAAAAACAGGACCCTGCGCAGATTGCTTTTTTGAGAAGTCCTGTTAACAACAATTTTTCGCCCGAGATTCTTGCCGATTACTCTGATCCTATAAGCGCGGACGGCAATAATGTAAACCTTGAAGCGGAGATGATGGATGAAGCTAAAACGGGTACACAGTATACAATCCTTGCAACTCTTATGTCGCGCTCGTATCAGGGGCTTCAAAGTGTTATAAGGGGTCAATTATAACGGGGGATTAGAAAATGAGTTTTGATATTTTTGATATAGCAGCCTCAGGCATGCATGCCCAAAGGGTTATGATGGACACGGTTTCATCAAACATTGCAAATGCCAACACTACAAGAAATGCTAAAGGCGAAAGAGAAGTTTACGCCAAAAAGGAAGTAACCTTTAAATCGGTTTATAAAAACTCGCTTCGTCCCGCGCTTCCAACAGGCGGGGTTGAGCCGCAGATGGATTTAGAGAACGGCCCTTATTTAAGAGGCAGGGTAGTTTTTGAAGAGGACGGTCTTTCACAGGGTGTTATGGTGGATAAAATAACGGAATCCGAAAACCCTTACAGAATGGTCTATGACCCGACTCACCCCGATGCCGACGAAGATGGCATGGTAACTCTTCCGAATGTAAATGTTGTTGAAGAAATGGTTAATATGGTTAATGCCTCAAAAGCATATGAAGCAAACGTGACCATAGCGCAGACTACAAAAACTATGATACAGTCGGCAATGCAGATATAAGGTTTTAGGAAATGAATTTTGAAATTAATACAAATATAGGTTCAATAGAAAATTACAACAAAAGTTTTAACAATAACCTTAAAAACTTTGATAAACAGATAGAAGATGCCTCGGATTTTAACGAGGTTTTCTCTGCAATGACATCAAATGCACCAAAAAACACAAAAGAACCGCAAAAGCTTAAAGGCTCCGTTGAGATGTTTTTGGGTGCCGATGCCATAAACGCACAGAAGGTTGAGAACCTTTCCGACACGGCAAGAATGGCACGTGACATAGGCAGAGGTTTTTCTGACGGAGTTACGAATTTGAGCGGTGTTCAAAAAGAGGCGGAAGATGCTATGGAGACATTTGCCGCAGGCGGAGATATAAGCGTGCATGAGGTTATGATTGCTACCCAAAAGTCCACTCTTGCGATGCAGATGGCAATTCAATTAAGAAACCAGATGATAAATGCATACACCGAGTTTAAAAACCTCAGAGTTTAAAAACCTTAACAAATTGAATTCATTGCTAAAAAAGTCTAAAATACTATAGTAAACGTATAAAATAACAGGGATATTTAATAAAGTGAACGAACATCTAAAGGCCATGGCTCTTGATATAAAGAAAATCTGGGACAAGTTTGACTTGAACCAGAAATTTGTCATAGCAGCGCTTATGGTTGTAGCTCTTGTAGTTTGCGTTTATTTTATATTTAAAGCAACCGAGCCCAACTGGTCGGTTTTGTATTCCGATTTAGCTAAAGATGATGTTGCGGCAATTTCAGAAAGTCTTAAAAAAAGCGGTTATGCCTTTAAACTCTCGGATGATAAATCGGCAATTCTTGTGCGTGAGCAGGATAAAGAAAACCTGAGAATATTTGTGGCTGAAAATGACCTTATTAAAGACTCTTCTCCGGGTTTTGAGCTGCTTGACGATCTGCAGCTGGGTTCTACCGATTTTAAAAATAAATTGACAAAACAGAGAATCTTTCAGGGGGAATTAACCCGCTCGATTGAAAAAATTACCGGCATTCAAAAAGCAAGAGTTCAGCTTGCAGAGCCCGAGCGTTCGGTTTTTTCCGATAATGACGAAGAACCCAGTGCAAGCGTTGTGCTTATTCTGGAGCCCGGTTACAGATTAAAACCCTCTCAGATTCTTGCCATAAAAAATCTTGTGGCATACTCGGTGCCAAGACTCACAAATGACAGAGTCTTTTTAACGGATCAGTACGGAAATGCCCTTAGCGAAGATGTTTCCAAAAATAATACCGACATGCAGACCTACAGGTCGAGTTTTGAGAAAGAAGCCGCAAAGAAAATTCAGGATACATTAGAAACCATAATGGGCAAGGATAATGTTTCCGTTCAGGTAAGCGCGGTTATGGACTTTAACTCGACGCGCTCGACAATTGAAAGCTATATACCCGCAAACGGTACTCAAAGCGGAGTTATTCTGGGTCAGCAAAGCGAGAGAGAAACTTATAAAAAACCACAGCCCATAGTGCTTAAAAAGGATGAAGTGGCGCTTGATCCCGATAATCCCGCTGCCCAAAACCAGCCCGGAGCCGTGCAGCAAAATGCGCAAAATCCCCAGACACAGAATGTTATGACTGTTGTGGAAGAGCAGACGGGCATAAGCGAAGCGGATGAAAACGCAAGAAATGTCACCGACAAAGTCCGCGGACGCGAATTAAGCTATGAAAAAGAGAAAAATGCCGTAAACTATGCGGTTACAAAAGAAGTTAAACAGGTGGTATACGCACCCGGTTCGGTCACGCGCCTTTCTGTTGCCGTTGCGGTGAATAAGATTTTGACCGATGAAGAAAAAGAGGATATAAAAAACCTCGTAATAGCAGCTGCGGGCATGGATGTTACAAGAGGGGACGTAGTTAATGTTTCAAGTCTTAAGTTTATGGGAATTGATAAAGCAGAACAACTGCAGACGCTCAATGAGGAAAAGTACGCAAAAATTATGGAAATGCTGGGATTTATTTTTACAAACGTAGCGCCGCTTTTAATAGTTTTGGTGCTTGGTCTTGTCGGACTTTCGACCTTTTCGTCGATATTTAAAAAGCCCGAGCCGCCAAAACCTCAAAATCAGGAAGAAAATAATCAGTTTCAAGGATTTGACCCTTATCTTATGTTGGGTAATAATGACGGTATGGACGGTCAGTATTTGGATGAACCTGATTCCGAAGAGCCTGCATTTACATCGGTTGTGGATAAAAAGCGGGCGGAAATTACGGATATCATACTGAGCGATCCTCAGGATGCCGCAAGGCTGCTTACATCATATGTTAAAGAGTAGGAAATAATAAGAGAAGAATTAAAGAGAAATGCTCCCGATACAAATAGAAGCCATGACACATTCACAAAAGGTTGCCGCACTTATGATAGTGCTGGGGCCTGCTGCGGCTTCGGAGATTATGAAAAACATAACCGATGATGATGTATTGGAGCAGATAACTCTTGATATTGCCGCAATGAATAAATTGCCCATAGAAACGCTTGAAGCTATTGTTGATGAATTTCATACTATTTTTCAGGCAAACTCAATGCTGGCTTCAGGCGGTATGAATTATGCCAAAACCCTTCTTGAAAAGGCGTATGGCACCGAGCAGGCAAATAAAATACTGGACAGGCTTGTAACCATATTAAACTCCAATCCTTTTCAGTTCTTTAATGATGCCGACCCGATTCAGCTTGCCACTTCTTTTCAAAATGAAAATCCGCAGCTTATAGCACTGATTCTTGCGTATTTAAAACCCGAGCAGTCGGCAAAAGTTTTAAACTGCCTGCCTCCTGCCGTTCAGCATAAGGTTTCTTTAAAAATCGCGCAGATGGAAACAACAAATCCCGAGATTATCTCCGAAGTTGAAAAAATTGTTGAAAGCAAGTTTTCAAATGTTGTTATACAAGACTTTTCAAAGGCCGGAGGTACTGAAGCGCTTGCAAGCATCTTAAACAGAACCGACCGCGCAACCGAGAAAAACGTTATAGAAATGCTCGAAGAAGAAACCCCGCAGCTTGCGGAAGATGTCAGAAGTCTTATGTTTGTATTTGAAGACATTGTTAATCTTGATGACAGAGCTATCCAGAGGATTCTTCGCGAAGTGGATACAAAAGACCTTGCCCTGTCGCTTAAAGGCGCAAGGGAAGATGTCAAAGACAAGATTCTTCGCAATATGTCAGAGCGTGCACAGGCTATCCTGCTTGAAGATATGGAATATATGGGCCCTGTCAGAGCACGCGAAGTTCAGGAAGTACAATCAAAAATTGTCGGTATAATAAGAATGCTCGAACAAAACGGTGAACTTGTTATTGTACGCGACGGTGCCGGAGATGAGTTAATTGAGTAGGATTAAATCTGACAAAATAAATCTCGGCACTTCAGTGGTTGTCGATTTTTTTTCCAATCAGGAGCCCGAAGAGCCGTTAGTTTCTCAGGAGCAGGAAGAGGAGCGGTTATTGCTTTCTGAAAGAGAAAGCAAAATAAATCTTATGGAGCGTGAGGCTGAGGCCAAAGTTCAAAAAATGCTCGATGAAGCGGCAAGAGAAGCGCAGAATATTCTCGAGTCTGCAAATATTGAAGCACAGGGGCTTAAAAACCGCGCGCAGGAACTTCTTGACTGTGCGGCAAAAAAAGGTGACGAGATTCTGGATGAAGCTAAAACTGACGCGCAAAAAATAAAGGAAACCGCGCAGCAGGAAGCCCTCGGTATAAAAGAAACAGCCTCTCAGGAAGGCGCAAAAGAGGGCTATGAGGCAGGATATACGGACGGCTGCGAAAAAATAAGGCAGGAGCTTTTGCAAAAGATTGTTGCAATGGATGAAATTGCAAAAAATGCTTTTGAAATGAAGAATAAAATTATGTCCTCTTCCAAAAGAGAGATTGTAGAACTTGTACTTATGATAGCAAAGAAAGTCTGTATTGATTCTGTAGATGAAAACGCGCTTATACACCTTGTGGATGAAGCGGTTAAACTCCTCAGCGACAAGGAAAATATAGAGCTTATCTTAAGCGAAAAATATGCAAGACTTTTAAATGAAATTTTAAATAATGCCCTTAATTCCGATACTGTGCAAACAGATATTGATATTGATAAACTAAGAAGCATAAAACTTTCTTATAACTCCAAAATGTCTGATGATACCCTGATTATCCAGACTCCTAAAGAGCGGCTGGATTTAGGATTTGAAACGCAGTTAAATCAGATTGCACAGAAATTTAAAGAATGTTTGAATGCTTTTGATGAGCCGCAGCCTGCTGAAAATAAGGAAGAAGCTCTTGGATAAGTTTGATTTTTCTCCTTATAAAAAAATTCTTGAAGATATGAATCCTGTAGTTAAAATAGGGAAAGTGGTCGAGATTATAGGTCTTATAATTGAGGCGGACGGGCCTGTTTCATCTATCGGCGATTTGTGTTACATAGTTTCAGATGATATGCCGCCCGTGCACTGCGAGGTTGTGGGATTTAGAGAAGACAGGATTCTTCTTATGCCTCTGGGCTCAATTGAAGGTTTAAAGTCAGGCGCAAAAGTTGTAAATACGGGTTCTGATATGAAAGTAAAAGTGTCCGATGCGCTTTTAGGACGGGTGCTTGACGGTCTTGGCAATCCTATTGACGGTCTTGGCGATATTGCGGCCGAAAAATATTATTCCACAAGCGGAAAACTTATCAATCCTCTTAAAAGGAAGCCCGTGGATGAACCTTTAAGCCTTGGTATCAGGGCGGTTGACGGTCTTATAACTATCGGAAAAGGCCAAAGAATGGGGATTTTTGCAGGCTCCGGCGTGGGGAAGAGCACAACCCTTGCTATGATGGCAAAAAACACCTCTGCCGACATTAACGTAATTGCACTTATAGGCGAGCGCGGCCGCGAGGTCAGGGAATTTATAGAACATACTCTGGGGGCTGAGGGCATGAAGCGCTCTATTGTCGTTGTGGCAACATCGGAGCAGCCTTCTCTTGTTAAAATAAAAGCCGCTTTTGTTGCCTGCGCAATTGCGGAGTATTTCCGTGATAAGGGAAAAGACGTGCTTTTTATGCTGGATAGTGTTACGCGTATTGCTCTTGCACAGAGAGAAGTCGGCCTTGCCGTAGGCGAGCCTCCCGCAACAAGAGGCTACACTCCTTCTGTTTTTGCACTCATGCCGAAGTTTTTAGAACGCGCCGGAAGTAATGAATTCGGTACAATAACAGGGCTTTATACGGTTCTTGTCGAAGGCGACGATTTTAACGAGCCTGTATCAGATACCGCAAGGAGTATCCTTGACGGTCATATCATGCTCTCGCGCGCACTGGCGCATAAAAATCACTACCCTGCAATTGATGTGCTGCAAAGTATTTCACGTGTTATGAACAATGTTGTTTCAAAAGAACACAGGGATGCTGCCGGTAAAGTCCGCGCCCTGCTTGCAAGTTATGCCAAAAATGAAGATTTAATCAATATAGGCGCGTATCAAAGAGGCGCAGACCCTGTTACCGACAAGGCTATAGCGCTTATGGACAGGATTAACGCTTACCTTATTCAGCCGGTTGATGATAAGACAAGTTATGAGGTGAGTGTAAATGAGCTTATAAAACTGGCGCAGTCATAGAATTTTCATTCTTTGTGCTGCGCCTGTTTTATTTGTTAACCGTATTGTTGTATTATTCTTCGTTATGTGTAACGCTTAAGGAGATTCTCTTGTCGTCGGGATTGAATTTTAAAATTACGGTGTCTATTTCATCTCCGACATCCAGTATGGTGCCGTGTTCATTTTGATATTGCGCAAGTTCCGACTGCGGCAGAAGTGCTTCAACGCAGGGATAAACTTCTACAAATGCGCCGAAATGTTTAATGCGTGTAATCTTGCCTTTGACTTTTGCGCCTTCCGTGATTTTTCCTTTGGCTTCTACCCACGGGTCGGGCTCTAAGTTTTTAAGGCTTAAGGACACTCTTTGCTTGTCTAAATCTATGCCTATGATTTCAACATCTATTTTCTCGCCTACTTTTAATATATCGCAGGGGTGATCCACCCAGCGCCATGAGATTTGCGAGAGCGGAAGAAGTCCGTCTATTCCGCCTATATCAATGAACGCACCAAAGTCGGCTATTCTTACGACTTCACCTTTTACTACGGCTCCTACTTCAAGCTGACCGAATACGTCTTTTTTGATTTCTTCAAGGTTATCGGTATAAACTTTTCTGTTTGAGAGGATAAAATTATTTTGCGATATATCCATACTCAAAATTTTGAGCTCTATTTTTTGATCGACAATATTGTCGGGCTCTTTTGACCTTAAATGACTGGAGGGTACAAAACCGCGTACACCCATAACATCGACAAGCACGCCGCCTTTAACCGCCTGAACAACCGTACCTTCGACAACTTTGTCCTGTGCTTTGGCTTCTTCAAGTACTTTCCAATTGTATGCCATTGCAACTTTTTTATAGGAAACGGTAAATCTGCCGTCTTCGTCTTCTTCTTTGATTATAAGAAATTCGTATTGCTCGCCTTTTTTAAGAATGTCTTCAATGTTGTCGTCTTTGTTGAGTTTCGCTTCTTTTTCGGGGCAAATGGCATTTGTTTTGGCGCCTATGTCAACAATGGCGCCTTCGCTGTCGTATGTGCAGACAGTCCCTTTTACAAGATCTCCTTTTTGAAAGTTATACTCGTACTGTTTAAGAAGCTCTTCATACTCTTTGTCGCTAAGCTGGTTTGATGGGCACATGGTCAAAAAGTCTCCTTGTATTGTCATCCATTATGATTATAACAAATTTTTGAACTTAGTACAGGTTTTTTGATTAATATTTCTTAATAAATAGACCGCATGGATGAGAAAAAAACTAAAAATTTATGTTATATGCAGTATTTTTTGTTACTATAAAATAAAGAAGTGATAAAAATCAGGCGGTGTATATGTTGAAAACAAATAATAACATTGCCCAGACGGGACTGAGGATATTATTTGTTTTGCAGCTTTTAATGAAAGGGCCTGTTTCAAAAGCGCAGATTTTGCATAAAATTTCCCTTAATCCGAATTTAAAAAATGTTGCGCCGGATACAATAACGCTCGATATTAATACTCTGAAAGCCGCAGGTTTTGATATAATTCCCGGCAATAAGGGCAACAATTACTGTTATGAGCTTAAATTAAGCCCTATTAAAATAAAACTGACAAAAAAGGAAATGCGGGCAATTTCTATCGCAAAGAAAGCTGTATTTCATTTTATGGATTTTAGATATATTGTGTCGCTTTATAAGACATTTGAAAAAATATCAAAACTTATAGATTCAAAAGAGTATATAGATGCGCTCCTGAATTTCGGGAATTTTTTAAAAACCGACTTTAATCTTCTAAGGGAGCTTGACGTCCATGCAAAGCACAAAAACGAGATTGTGATTTTGTATAATTCTCCCTCCGGAGCATACAGAGAAATGACGCTTGAGTGTTTTGAAATAAAGTATTCAAAGAGAAATGACAAACTTTACCTCTGGGGCAGGTGTGAAGAGTACGGCGGGGCTGTGTATTTAAGGACTGATAAAATCAAGAAAATAATTAAAATTACCAAAATAAACAAGACTCCGCCGCCTGTTTGCAAACGATGTATGTATGCAATAAAAAGGGAGTGCGGCAGCCCGCTTGAACTTGAAGATTACGAAAAAATAACAAAAATTACTCCTGGTTATATTTTAATCAAGGCGGATTATTTAAACGAATTTAATTTTATGCAAAGACTTTTGTCTTTCGGGGATAATCTTGTATATATAGAGGATGAAGAACTGCTGAACAGAGTGCGAAATCTTATAAAAGAAGTTGCGGAGATGTACGGTTGAGAAAAATTGATGCGTCATACAGGATAATGAAAATATTTAAAATGCTGCATCAGGCGCCTTGCTCGCTTGATGAAATCTGCGACAGGCTTTATGGCGAAGATATATCCCTGAGCCGTGAAACCATTGCAAAATACTTTAAAACCCTCAGAAAATTCGGCTGTATTATAAGAAAAAGACGCGGCAGGTTTGAACTTGTAAGTGTTCCTTTTTCGCTGGATTTATCGGATGCGGACTATTACTACCTTGCGGCTTTTGAAAATCTCGGGGTGAATTTATACGGCGACAATATAAAATATGACTTAAGAAGTGCTTTTACAAAAATTCTTTCTCTGACAGATTACTCCGGTTATGATAAATACGGAGCTTATTTAAGCGAGGCGTCAAAAATTAACCATATATCCGTTCTTTTCAGGGACAAAATTTCAAAACTTTTAAAATTCGGCTCCGACAACTCTAAGATTAAAATAGTGTATGATGATAAAAAGATGAACATTTCCCATGTTTCTTTCAGATATTGCGACAATGCGGTTTTTGTACATGTTTTTAATGAGGATAATAAAAGCTATGAACTTTTGCTTCTGGAAAATATAAAAGACATCTGCCCTACGCCGAAAAGCTCCCTTGTTTCCGACTTTGCACCCTACACCGTGTTTGAACTCAGGGGCAGGTTAAAAAATTCATATACGCTTTATGAGGGCGAGAGAGTTATTAAAATAGGTGAAGATTTTATATGGGTTTCAAATAATTTTGAGGATAAAAATCAGCTTTTTAAAAGACTTATAAGATACGGGAAGCTCTGTAAAATAATCTCACCCGACTGTGATATAGAAAAATTTAAAAACATGCTCAATAAAATGAGCGCCAATCTTTCCGGTGATAAGTATCAGTTAATGCCGGATTTTTCATAACTTAAAATAATGTTCCTGATTTCATAATCGTCGGGTTTTGTTGAGTATGCGTATCTGAAGTACTCAAGTGCGAGTTCTTTTTGTCCGGAATTTTCAAGAATTTTTGCAATGTTATAGTAGGCATCCGTGCATTTTGGGTCGATGTTTATTGCAAGTGTATATTCAAGCACCGAATCCCTGTAGTTTCCCGATTGTCTTAATATATCCGCTTTTAAAAAATGTGCTTCAACGGATAGCGGATTTTTTTCAATTGCAAGGTTTACATTCTCAAGTGCATCTTTATATTTTTCCTTGTTTTTAAAGTTTAAAGCACTTGCAAGAAGTTCTCTAAACGAAGGTGTAATTTTTGCCGCAGCGGCAATTTTTTGAGTATTGAGGGAAATGGTATATGATTCAGGTATTCTTTCGTATTTTAAGCGTTTTTCGCTTTTTGAGGCAATTGTATATGTGCTTCTCATAGAGAGCATATTGAGAGGGCGAAAATCCTTGTAAAATGCAAGATTTACTTCTTCATCGGTGATTTCGGGGAGTTTTTTTACGTCAATTTTTGTATTTGAAGGGATTTGATTTGGTATATCAAGATAAAACTCATACACAACGCCCGCGTTTATTTTTTCGGCGCAAAAAGAAGCCCCCGTGCCGGATAATCCCGCCAGAGAAGCGGCTAAAAGCGTATATATAATTTTTTTGTTAAAACCGGTCATTTTTCAGGCAGATTTTCAGTTTAAATACTTCCTCAAAAAGAGTCTTTTTCTTGTTAAAAACCCTTTTAATTCCCCTGTTAAACATTATATTTATGCCCGGATTCAAAGTCAAAGCGGACGAGTCAAAATCATACGTCAGTATGATATCCCGAACGCTTTGCATATGCAGCTTATCAAGTGCGTCAGAGAGCCTTAGTATGGATGAAATTATAAGCACTTTGTTTTTGTCTTTTTGTTCAAGCGAGCTAAAGAGTCTGTGCTTGCCTTCTTTTGGTTTGGAGCCTCTGTGATATCTTATGGAAGCACATACCACTTTCAGTTCATTTTCTTCAAATCCGTCTATTTTATTTTCAAAAACAAGTTTTGCACCTGTTTTGTTGTGTGGTTTTAGTGCTGTTACACCGCCAAAAAAAGTTCCTATATCATGTAACAGCGCACTTGCCTCTATAAGTGTGTGTGCGTTTTCAAAATCCAAAAGAGGATTATCGGGAAATATCTTTTTTAGATCGTCATATATTTTAAGGCTTAAATTTTTTACGCAAAATGCATGTTCAAGGCTGCTTTTTGATTTTATATAGTTTTTTAAATACTCTTCAACCTTCATTAATCAGCCTTTTTTAAGAAATGATCCACACATCTTATAAAACTTTCCTGCTCAAAGCGGTCTTTTTGTATGTAGGCCTGAGAGCCCGCTTCTTTAAACTGTTTGCCCCATTTGGATTCAGGCATGGAGGTGAGGACTATAATGGGAATATCTGCCCATTTAGACTCTTTTCTTATTTCTTTTACAAATTCAAGACCGCTCATAATCGGCATTTCATTGTCCGTTATAACAAGGTCAAAATTTTCCTTTTGCATTTTGATAAGCGCATCCGGTGCGTTTGTGGCAATTTGAACTCGGTACCCGTAGCTTGTCAGGATATTTTTTTGCAGGGTTCTTGTTGTCAGTGAATCATCCACGACAAGTATTTTGTGCGTATAATTTTCCCTCATTTTGATAGCTTTGTTGGAGGCGATTATTTTTGTATTTATTTTCTTTGGAAGCGTGCTTGAGAAAATGTCGCCGACATTTAAAATAAGGCAGATTTCCCCGTTTGCAAGTGTGGTGATGCCCGAGATGTTTTTTACTTTAAACAGGGGTGCTTCAAGTTTTTTGTGCAGCACTTCCTGATCGCAGATGAGTTTTTCCACAATTATGCCGATAGTCGAACTTTCGGATTTTACAATCATAAGAGTGTATTTATTAGCCTGTCTTGGTTTATTTTCAAGTTCAAGAATCTGCGAGAGAGTATATATCGGGATTACATCGTCATTGTGTATATAAAAGTTTTTCCCATCCCTTTCAAAGACATCTGTTGTATCAATTCGGACTACGGTTTTAATTGATGAAGTGGGTATTGCATAGAGCTGGTTTTGTTCCGTTACAATAAATGTTTTTATGGTTGCCATGGTTGCAGGGAGTTCTATTGTAACCATGGTTCCCTTTTGAAACTCGCTGAAAATATCCACCCTGCCGTTTAATTGAGAGATTTTTGTATGAACGATATCAAGCCCGAGTCCTCTGCCTGAAAGTTCAGTAACCGAATCACCCGTTGTGAAGCCGGGGTAGAAAATTAAATTTACAAGGTGTTCTTCATCTATATTCTCTATTTCATCGGGTGTTAAAAGCCCTTTTTCCAGTGCTTTTTGTTTGATTTTTTCAACATCAAGCCCTCTTCCGTCGTCTGTTATGTTGATTATAATTTTATTTTCTCTGTGTTTTGCACTTACGGTTATTTTGCCGACAGGATTTTTGCCCGCTTCTTTTCTTTCCTGCGGCAGCTCTATTCCGTGGTCGATAGAGTTTCTCAGGATATGAATGAGGGGGATTTTTATCTCTTCAATAATTTTTTTGTCGGCTGCAACATCCGCTCCTTCGGTTATGAATTCAATTTGCTTACCTTTTTCTTTTGCAATGTTGTGCACCATGCGGGGAAAGAGATGAAAAATTGTCGACAAAGGCAAAATGCGCATGTTTTTTACCATGCCTTCAATTTCACTTGCGGTTGAGTTTAACTTTGAGTCATTTTCCTGCATCTGCTTAAAAAGGTCGGTGGTTTCTTTTATTAAATAAACCATTTTTTCGCTGTGGTAATTTTGCAGCACCATAAGCTGTTTATTAAAGGCTGCAATGGCCCTGGGGTCTACGGTCGCGCCGAAAGTGGGGCCGCTTAAATATTTTCTGTCAAAGTATTTAATGTAGTAGCCCATTTTGTTAAAGCTTTTTTGCCACTCGAGAAGTTCATTCTGGATGTTTTTTGCGACACTTAAATGTTCGTTTGTTTTAATTCTTGTAATAATAAGATCGCCGATTTGATTTACGAGTTTATCAAGCTTAAAAGAATCTATACGAAGCGTTTTGATGTCGCTTGTGTCAATGGCGCTCAGCCAGTCCTGATTGGTCTTTTCGGATTTAGGGAGTTTTTTGCCGGATTTTGGTTTTGTGATGTTTAATTTGGACATCTGTTCCACTATTGTGATTTTTTGCACAAGAAGTTCTATTTCAAGCTTTCTCTCCTCGGGCTTTAAGCCCTCGGGTTCAAAAATTTTTCTTGTGTTTTCGCAGATTTCTTTAATGGCTTCAAGAGTGTCGTTTTCCAGATTTTTTGAATTTGACTGGTAAAGGTTTAATATATTTAAAATTGTTTCAAATATTTTTTTTATCTCAGCGTTTTTAATCTTTGTAAGGACTTGCGACAGGAGTTCTTTTATGTCGGGAAGAAATTCAAGGTTTATCTCAAGCAGGCTGAGTTTTTCATAAATTCTGTCTATAAGGTCTGCTATTACTTTTTTATCTTCTTTTTTGCCGCTCTTAAGCCTGTCCTCGTCTTTATTTGCAAGAAGTTCACTTGCAATTTCAAAATAGTTTTGTGTCTGCACGCCTTTTTCTTTGCAGTAGCTGCTGAAAAACTCTTCTATTTTATCTATTTTCCCGTTAAGTTCAAGAATTGCATTCTCATCAAGCGGTTTGTTTTCAAAAGATGTAACAAATCTTCCCGCATCGGTTATAAGTGTGCAGAGGGGTTTTAGGTTTAATTCCCTGATTATGACATTTAACTCTGCAAGCGGGGACTTTATCATCTGAATTTCCGAAAAATCTCCGCTTTGTCTTGCACCGGAGAAAATGTATATCATCTGGACAATCAGTTCTTCAATTTTATTTAATTTTGACAAAAGCTTTTTAACGTCCTCGGGGCAGTTAAAACTTATACCGGATTGCATATTGCCATCGGGTGCGGATGAGGCTATTTTTTCCAGTTTTTCTATGAAATTTTGAGTGTCCGGTGTCTTATACTCGCTTTTTTGTTCAACTGTTTTATTAATAAGCACCTGAATGTGGCTGAGTGCTTCTGATATGGTGTCTGTTATCTCGCCTGTGGACTCAATTTTCCCGTCTTTTATAAAGCCCAGAATATCTTCTATTTTGTGTGCTATCGTCTGAATGCTTTCAAACCCGAGCATTCTGGCAGACCCCTTAAGGCTGTGGGCGTCGCGGGCAAGACGTATTAAAATGTCATGATTTTTAGGATCTTTTTCAAGAGCAAAAAGATTTTTGTCCATGGATTGCAGAATTTCTCCGCCTTCCTGCTGGAAAATATTTAAAATTTCATCCAGTTCGTCGTCCAAAAAATCCATATGTAAAGCCCGTTACTCCTCGCTTACGTTGGCGCGGAAACTCTTTGAGAGCACCTGCAGGTTTTCCACATTTTTGAAATTTTCCTCGGTTGCCCTGTAGTTATTTTCAAGCATAGAGTTGATTTCATTGACGGCATTTTCAGTTGTGCCGGTGTCATTTGTAATTTTTTTGGAGGAACCTGTCATATCGTTGATTCCCTGAGAAATTTCATTCATAAGGAGAATAAGCTGTTCAATGTTTGAACCTATGTTGTGGGCAAGTTCAATACCGGATTCAACTTCTTTTGTGCCTTCTTCGGTTGCAAGCACCGTTGAATTTGCCGTTTGCTGGATATTTGTAATAAGTGATGTAATTTTTGTTGTAGCCTGTTTTGACTCATCGGCAAGTTTTCTGATTTCACCTGCAACGATTGCAAAGCCCTTTCCGTGTTCTCCGGCACGTGCGGCTTCAACTGCGGCATTAAGTGCAAGCAGGTTGGTTTGTTCGGCTATATCTTCAACAAGTCCGATAGTTGATGATATTGACTGGATAAAATCCGATAACTCAAGGATAAGCTCCGCAATTGTCTGGATTTTATGCCTTATTGTAAACATTTTTTCGATATTGGCTTTAACCGCGTCATATTCCGTGTTTGTGTAATTAAGCGAATCTATCGCCTTTTGTTTTGTAGTGCCTATTATTTCGCTTAAATCTGCCCCCTGGGATTTGAGGTTTTCTATAAGAAGTTTTATGTTTGAAAGTTTTGCAAAAGTGAGATTTATGTTTTCTTTTTGTACGGATGTGGCGCCTTCTATTTTCTTTGTATTGTCAAGCGCTGATTCTATAAGTTCATTTATCGCAACACCCGCCTTTTTTTTGAGTTGTTTTTTGGTTGCTTCAAAAATTACAACCGTAAGACAGAATAAAAGCACAAGCGCGCCGCCTGTTGCCATACGCGACATATCGGTAAATTCCAAAATAAAAAATACAAAAATAAATATGAATAAAATTACGATTAAATCAAAAGTTTGTTTTTTTGCAAGAAAGTCGTTTAAACCGTTCTTTTGTTTGATTTGTTTAGACATAAATCCCCTTTTTTTAAAAAATAATGTATAATTTTTTATACGTTCAATTATATAAAATTTTTAAATCAATGGCAAAAAAAGTACTCATAATAGATGATAACCCCGATGATGTCAAAAATGCCGCGGGTGCCTTTAAAAGCAGGGGCATTATAAGTGTTTGCGCAAAATGTGATTTTGACATTTTGAGTGTTATTTATTCCGAGGTTCCCGATTTAATTATCCTGGATATATTAATGCCCGAGCCCGGCGGGTATGAACTCTGCCGTATTATAAAATCGGATGAACTTACCGGATGCATACCTGTCATTATGTATTCCGCACTGGATAAAAATATAGACAAATTCTGGGCTTACCGCTCGGGTGCGAACGGTTTTATAAATAAAAAACATTCTCTTGAAGAACTTGTGAGCGAGAGTGAAAAAATAATAAATCAAATGCCCGTCAGTCTTGAGCAAAAAGCACGGCTTCTGGGCTCAAAAGCAATAAGCTTAAAAACGAATACACAGAGTTGTAACTCAAAGGAGGAGCTTGTAAAAGATTTCAATTCTATTAAAGAATTGGACGGAGATTTAAATATACTTGCAATTAAGATTTTCAGAGTTATATACAGATATTTTAAATACAGTCTTGCAATGATATGTTTTAAACAGAACTCCGAAAACACAAGACTGCTTTTTGACTGCAGCGATTGTGAAACAGGGCGGGATGTCTTTGAAGAAATAAAAAATAAAATCAATTTAAAAGAGGCGCACTGCGAGATTTTACTAAAGAAAGAAGCACAATATAAGGCGGCAAAAATTGATGATTTCAGTGTCAGATATGAATACGAAATAAATTCCGACACTGATACCATAGGCTGGCTGTATCTTTATTCCAGAGATAATTTAAGCTCTCAGGAGCTAAAACTCTCAGGCACCATAAAAGATTTGCTTGAACATATTATGCGGCTTCGTTATTTTAAAATGTACAGCAAGGCAAAACCGGGTGCTAATCCGAGAAAACTCTACACACAGCTGGATTTTGACAGAATTTTAAGCTACGAATACGGCTGGCACAAAAGAAACTCGGCGCCTCTGTGTCTTGCTTTTATGGAGATTGAATCTCTTGAAAATATGGAGAAGCAATACGGCGCGCAGTATTGCGATATCCTTGTGGCAAAGATTTCAAATCTCTTGAGCGGTGCGTTGAGCGACGGAGATTTTATATACAGAAATGAGGATGATATCTTTGCGATCCTTATGACAAACTCAAATAAGGACAGGGTGCTCAAAACTCTTGATTACATTCTTTCAAAAATAGAAGATCCCGCTTTAAATAATCTGGATAAAGATGACGAGATAAAGGTAAAAATAGGCGCCCTAATGCTTGACGACAGCCATAAAAACCATTATGAATATATTGACGCCATTTATGATGTGCTTGATGAAGCCCGGCATGGCGGCAGTGCAATAGTGGTAAGGTAAAATGAACGGAGATAAAAAGTGGAAAATATCGAAAACACTACAGCCGAAATTGAACAAAGTTTAACTTTGGCACCTGCTGCGCCGGATAAGATATACACAATAGTTGATATAGCGGGCGATATGTATGCTTTTGATTCAAGATGTGTGCTTGAAATACTGAAATTTGTAGAACTCTCCCGCCCGGAGCGCCTGCCGTCGCATATAGCCGGACTTTTTGAATATGACGGCAAAATGATAAGCATTGTGGATATTAAATCCGTTCTCAATCTTGAAAGAAAACCTTATGATGAAAATTCCATGATTGTAATTTTAAAGGTCGACACCAACATATTCGGGGTTGCGGTTAACAGGGTGACAGACATTCAAAGGGCAGACATTGTGAATTTGCAGCCCGTTCCGTACAACAGCTCCCATAATTTTATAGAGTGCATATATAACGGCGAAAATATGCGCTGCGGGGTTTTGAATTTAAACTCAATAAGCTCTTGGGTTTTGGGACACCCTGACGACAGCGATTGTGCAAACGGATTTGACCTTGTGACAAAAGACCCTGTGTCTGTTGAGATACTGCATAAAAGAAAATTGGAATATCTTGAAAAGACAAATAAAAATCCCTATACAATGTTCAGCGACAAAGACGAATTTGTTTCATTTTTTGTGGGTGAGAACAGATACTGCCTTAAAATGAATGATATAAGAGGTTTTTATAAACTGCAGGAAACAAAAATGATAAAAGTCCCGTGCACGCCTGATTTTATTCTGGGGCTTGTAAATATAAAAGGGGATTTTATCTGTGTTATAGACATAAAAAACTATTTTCATTCGCAAAATGTCCCCTATAGCGGCTCGGGAACGATTATTGTGCTTAATTCCGATGAGTTTAAAATAGGTATACTTGCAGACGCCGTGAGTGACAACATTCAGATAAAGCCTGATGAAATCCGTCTGCTTAAAAAGCAGGAAGGCAAAAGTGAACTTACGCAATATGTTAAAGACGGCGAGATTTACCTTATAATAAGTGTTCCGGATATGCTTTCAAATGATAAATTATTTATCAGATAAATAATTTACAGCTTCATTCAGCCTCATTTCAAAGCCTTTCAGGATATTTAAGTTCAAAAGCATGGTCTTTTGCCTTTGGACAGTATCTGCCAGTGTTTTTATTTTTTTAATGCCGTCAAAAAATCTGTTTGTATAAGAGGCGCATAAAAAATAAATTTCATTATGTCCGTAGTAATTTTTTATAAGACCCGACAGAATGTTTTTAATTTTTTCCTCAAGTTTTTCTGTTGTTTTATTGAAAGTTTTTCTTCTTGTAAATTCTTTCAAATACTCTTCCTGATACTCCCGTGCACTTGATACAATACTTTGGATTCTTAAAAATTTACAGAGTGCGGCTTCTTTTGCTTCCTTAAGTTTTTCAATATTGTATTGAGGTATAATATAGGGGATTTTGATTTCCGATACGGCTTCGCATTTTAAAAGCGCGTCATTAAGGGGCATGTTCTGAAAACCGTTAATCTGTGCGCCGCCGGATGAGGAGTTTATATAACAAATGTCCGGATTATCAAGAGCAAAGCGCTCAAAGTGTTTAATAAAAAGTGCATAACAGGCTTGCGTGTGGAGCATTTTTCCGTCTTGTCCCAAGACACTGTAGAGCGTTTTGTTCATCTGTTTAATATAGTTTTTTACGTAATAATCGGCATTTTTGATATTAAGTTTTTTTGAGCCCAGAAGTCTTTTTTTGTACTTTTCAAAATCTTTTGCTTTTATTTCATATTTATTTGTATCAGGATTTAAAATGCACTCCAAATCTTCGTATGCACTGCCTTTTGCATAGCATTTGCCGTCTTTAAATGCAAGGTTTTGTCCGCACAGGTTAATTTTTTCAAAACCCATAACGGCGGCGCTTGAAAGGGCGCAGTATGAAACCGTGCCTATGGTTTTAAGATTTGAAATATCAATATTTAAAATGCGGCTGAGCCAATCGTTGAGAAAATTATCTTTTGAAAAGAACAGAAACCTGTTTTTAACCTTTAAATCCCATAAATACGGGTTTGAGAAAGGTTCAAATATAAGATTTACACTGCTTGTGTCAATACCTTCCAGCTGCCCGCTTGTGTCAATCGGCTCCACAACGCATAAAAAATCAGGCTTTATTCCGTGTTTATCAAGCAGTTTTAAAGACGGGCCCACGGCAAAAAGTATAAACTTGCCGCGGTTGTTTTTAATTGTTTCAATGTTTTCTTCAAGAGAAGGCCCTGATGAAGCGATAAGCGCACATTTGCCCTTATAGATATCTTTCAGTGATTTAACAAGCGGTGTTTTTATAATTTTATCCAGATTTGCAAATGTATTAAGCGCCGCCTTGGGGGCAATTTTATTTATAGTATTGATGTTAGCCTGTTTTTCTCCTCTTGTGCGCTCGACAATTTGAGCCGTTTTGTATATGTCTTCTTTAAACAGCTGAAAATATGACGAGAGGAAAGATACGGTTATTTTTGTTTCTTTATCGGATAAGAAATCTGTATATTCAAGGAGCTTATGCAGTTTGTTTGTAATAAATACATTATTTTTTGCAAGATTTTCGCTGAATTCCAGTATTTCAAAAACACCTCTTAAAATTTCAAGGTTTGCTTCATAGATGATTACCGTCCCTTTTGACCTCTGGATAAATTCATCAGCCAGATACCCAAGTCCCAGTCCCCAGACTATTCTAATTGAGTTTTTATCCTCTAAATCCTCTATTTTATCGACGATTTTTTGCGCTTCTTCTTTGGCGTTTTCTTTGGAGTGCAGCGCCGAGCCGTTGAATATCAGATTATACTCGCCGTTTTTGTTCTGTATTAACTCAAGTGTTGATTTTGTATTATTTATTCTTAAAATTTCATCACACAGTGCTTTATCATATTTTGAAACCGCATTAAGATTTGCGCTCAATACTTTATTTTCCATAACTGTTATGTTAACATTAAGGGGGTATATATGGCAAACTTCGCAAAAAACGCAAAAATATATATTAGTATCGCTTTTATTTGTGCAGGCTTGTTTTTTGCCTCTTTTAATTTTTGTTTTGCGAACGAAAATCAAATACAAAAAGAAAATCAAAAATACGAAGAAATTTACAGGAATCTTCCCGAGCCTGATTTTTCTTATATTTTTAATCTTGACCCTTACCAGAGCGAAGAGTATACAAAATATATGTATGCGCCCTATCCGCTCTTTAGAACGGCTATACGTTTTGTGTTTAAAAACACGGTAATTGAGCCCGGGTATTATCTTTTAACCCCGAGGGAAAAAAACGGACAGTGGTACGTGCTTTTTAAAACAAACGGTAAGGTGCAGTATATTATCCCCGTGTATGAAAAAGACCTTGTCGAGCCGGCTTTCTATAAAAGATATGTACCCGAGCGCAAACTTACACTCTGGCAGAATATATGCCAGAAAACAAGAAACACCATGGGCAGACTCTTTAAAAAACAAACCCAGAGAACACCTCCGCCCAAGTCATACATAGACGTTAATGAACTTGGAACCGATTTCTGGCAGGTGGTGCTCTATTACGGTGCTTCAAAGTATTATATGATTTTTATGAGATAATAAGAATAATCTTTACAGGATAAGGAAGAGAAGATGAAAAACATAATAGCGGTTTTAATGATTGTAACGTTTTTAAGTTCAAGCGCGCAGGCTTTTTCCGTGTTTGCCGTGAAAAAAGAAGGCGCAAAAAAAGGCCCCGTTAAATCTTTTATTGAACAAAAACGTCTTGAGCGCGAGCAGGAAAATGCGGTAAAAAATGACATAAATGAAATAAAAAATGTTTTAAAATGCCTTACCGAGTACTCAAATGAGCACAATGTCGAAAAAGTTCTTACCCTGTATGATAAAAGCTACAGAAGTTTTGACGGCTTTAACTATGAAACCTTTACAAAAATGCTTAAAGAAACCTTTGAGGCTTATGATAACTTAACCTATGAAAGCGATATACAGGGAATAAACCTGTATAAAGATAAAGCTGTTGTCACCCTTGTGGATACCACACGCGCAACTCTTAGCAGCCCGAAAGCCAAAAAAAATGCCGATGAAAATTCCGATATGAGCACGGGATATCTTGAGGGCGAGTGTAATTATGCCATATACCTGCAAAAAATTAACGGCTGCTGGAAAATAATCGGCGACAATGTGATATCTGAAATAACATCAATTAAATACGGAAGCGCAAGAGAATACCCCATGGAGTTTACGGCACCGATGAATGCTCCTTATGACAGCGATTACTGTCTTACTTTGAAAATGACACCTAAAAAACATACTAAAGTGGTTGCGTCCCTTGGCAAGGAAGAAATTTTATACCCGAGCGCGGAGCCCAGAGATGTCTTTAGGAAGCTTCCTAAAGACGGTATTTTGGAGCGTGTCGTGCATTCAAATGAAAACGGATTCAATGAATACGCCATAGCGTCCGTGGGTATTACAAAAATGGATGTGGCGCAGGACTTAAGCGTAATTGAGTTTCAGATGACGGGTCTTGCGTTTTTAATGCAGAGGGTAAATTTATATAAAGATATAAATCCGCTGCGGGAAGTTAAAAAAGATAAAGAAAACACCCTGAAAGATACAGACAAAGCAAAAGATAAGAGTGAACCTGAAAAAGAAGATAAAAAAGACAATGTTAAAAACAAAGGATAAAAGAGCTTTTATATTTTATATTATTGCTTCGGTTATGCTCTGGCAGCTGGGTGTTACCGTAAGGAACCTGTGTATAGATTCATTTGCGCAGATAAGCACTGCAAACAGTGCCGTTATGTCTTTTATTTATGCCAAAAACACGGGCGGGGCATTTTCGCTTTTTGAGGGGCATCCCTATCTCCTTGCTCTTTTTGCGCTTGCAGTCCTGGGCGCGCTGATAATTTATGTTTATAAAAAAGTTACTTTTGAAGATAAATACAAAATCCTTGCTCTTGTGTTCTTTAGTTCGGGAATTCTTGGAAATCTCTACGAACGTTTTACTCTGGGATATGTGATAGATTATATTAAGCTGAATTTTGTAAACTTTGCCGTTTTTAACATGTTTGATGTTATGATATGCACTTCGGTTTTTATATTTATTTTTATAATTTTATATGAAGATTTGCTCCGTGCAAGGGTTAAAAATGGAAAAAATAAACATTAGCCCTGAAAACTCCTCCATAAGAGCTGATATTTTTCTTGCACAGTATTTTGATACTTCAAGAAAACAGGTATCTCAGGCTCTTGAAAAAGGTCTTATACTTATAGACGGAAGTCAAAAGAAGTCTTCTTACAAACTTAAAGGTACGGAAATAATAGAGTACAACCCTCTTTTTTTGCAAAAAGAGGATATTAAAATTCTGCCTCAGAATATTAAACTTGATATAAAATACGAGGATGATGAACTTCTTGTAATAAACAAACCCAAAGGAATGCTTACGCACCCGAGCGCATACGAAAGGGAAGACACACTTGTAAATGCGCTTATGTATCATTGCGGGGAAAACCTGTGCGGCAGCGACCCGATGAGGCGCGGGATTATTCACAGGCTGGATAAGGATACATCAGGTCTTATGCTCGCCGCTAAAACAGACTTTGCTGCAGAGTCGCTCGGCAGCCAAATTAAAAATAAAACCGCGAAAAGAAAATATCTGGCAATTGCACTGGGCGAGTTTGAACAAAGTGAGGGGATTATCGATAAACCCCTTGTGCACTATATGGATAAAACCGTAAAAATGCAAATAGCCCCTGAGGGTGAGGGTAAAAACGCCCTTACGTATTATCGGGTATTGGAGCAATTTAGGGGGGCGGCGCTTGTGGAGCTTGAACTGAAAACAGGCAGGACTCATCAAATAAGAGTTCATCTAAAATCGCTCAACCATCCGATTTTTGGCGACAATCTTTACGGCGCGCGCGGTGCGCTCATTGAGAAATACAGGGGTATTAAAGTTGAAGGGCAGCTTTTGCAGTCATATTTTTTAAGCTTTACACATCCTAAAAATAATGAGATAATGACTTTTGAACTTGAGCCCGCCGATTGGGATAGTGACTTTACAAGAGTTTTAAAAATAATGAGAGGATAATAAAATGAAAAATTTTGTAATATTTCTTGCTTTTATAATAAGTGCCGCATTTGTGTATATATTTGGCTACAATAACCCCGTTATCGGTATTAACATAGGTGATTTGCACTATAATGTCGACCTTTTTATATATGCGCTTTTTGCATTTTTCTTTGGTGTTGCCGCAGGCGCGCTTGCACTGTCATCAAGCCTTTTTGGCGCTATGGACAATTACAGGAAACTCAAAAGACAATACGAAAAAACAGCCATCGGCGCGGATGATTCCGATTTAAGGGTAAAAACTCTGCAGAATAAGATTGCAACACTTGAAGAGGCCCTTAAAAAGGCTCTTGAAAAGTAGTTTATTTTGATGTCCACATATCTTTATGCAAAAGGGCTAAAAACGGTATAAGTTCCAGCCTGCCTATAAGCATATTAAAAATAAAAATCCATTTAGTTACGCTGCATAACGGGTCAAAACTTGCCATGGGGCCTATTTTGGCACTCAAGCCGGGGCCTATATTGCCAAGTGTGGTAATTGAACCGGAAATTGCAATTGCCGGATTTTTTTCAAGCAGCGCCACAACAAAAGAGCTGAGCGCAAATATAAAAAAGTAAAATATACAAAATGCTATCATCTGGGAGCCGGTATCATCCGGAACCGGCCTGTTTTCAAGTCTTATCGGATAAACCGCGCTCGGGTGGATTATTTTTGCAACTTCGCGTTTTAAGTATTTAAAAAGAAAAATCCATCTTATAATTTTTATGCCGCCTGCGGTCGAAGCTGCACATCCGCTTGCAAATATTGCGGCAAAGAGCATGATTTTTGCATCCGCGCCCCATTTGATAAAATCGCATGAAGCAAATCCCGTTGTTGTAATAAGGCTTATTGTTTGAAAAGCTCCGTCAATGAGGTTATTTAAAAAACTTCCCTCCTGCTTTGCCTGTAAAAATAATGCAATACTTAAACTGATAAATACGGTAATGCCAAGATAGGTAAGAAATTCCTCGCTTTTAATAAATGCACTCCATTTGCGCTGAATAAAAACTCTGTACTGCAAAATAAAGTTCGCGCCGGATAAAAACATAAAAATGCCTATGACAATAACGGCTTTTTGGTTATGATACCCCATAATGCTTTCGGGATTAGGCGACAGACCGCCTGTTGAAACTGTCGCAAGTGTATTGCAAAGTGCATTGTAAAAGTCCATTCCGCACAGTTTGAGTGCAATTACCTGTACTATGGTAAGCCCCAGATATATCCCCCACAGCCAGCTTGCTGTATGTCTTATGCGCGGGGTGACTTTTTCTTCCACCGGCCCCGGGGATTCAGCAGAGAACATCTGCCTTCCGGCTACCGCAAATTTTGGCAGTACCGCAATAAAAAGCACGACAATTCCCATGCCGCCGAGCCATTGCGTCATTGCACGATAAAAGAAAAGAGTTTTCGGATACAGTGAAAAGTCTTGTAAAATGGTTGCACCTGTAGTTGTGATTCCTGAAACTGATTCAAAAAGCGAGTTTGTAATACTTATGCCATAAAAAAGATAAGGCACGGCGCAGATTATTGCAAAAAATACCCAGGAAAAGAACACGCCGCACAGTGCCTCGGGTTTTTTTATGCTGTCTATATCTTTTTCACTTGCTTTAGGAAGCGTAAAAAGGAACCCGAGAATTACCGAGATAACAGAAGCGCATATAAAAGCAAAAGAGTGAACGGGTTCTCTGTAAAGTATGGAAAATATCACAGGCGCAAGCATTATAATGCTTATGTATCTTAAATTTGAACCTATAATATTTGAAACTATATTATATCTCATTATCTAAAGAAATCCTTGATTTTTGCAACATCCTGAGATTTTATAAAAATTAAAAGATTATCCCCTGACCTTATGAGTGTCTGGCCTTTGGGAATAATTATTTTTCCGCCTCTCTCTATTATTGCGACAACTGCTCTTAGAGGAAGATTTAAATTCATAAGGGCGGTGTCGGGAAAATCCTCTCTTACCTTAAGTTCCAGAATCTCCGCAAGTCCTCTTTCAACAGTTGCAAGAATTCCTGCGTGGGACTCTATTATGCGGTTTTTTATTTCGTTAACGGCGGCTTCTTTGGGTGAAATTGCAACGTCAACACCTACTTTTTCAAAAAGAGTGGCTGTTGCAATCTGCCCCACTCTTGTTATTGCCCTTTTAACTCCCAGCTGTTTGGTTAAAAGCGAACAAAGCAGGTTTTTTTCGTCATTGTCGGTAACACACACCGCAACATCGCAGTCGCCAATTCCCTCCTGCTCCAGAAGCTCGAGATTTGTACCGTTGCCGTTCAAAACCAGTGCTTTCTTAAGGTTCTGCGATAAAAACTCACATCTTTTGTAGTCGTATTCTATAACTTTTATTTTTAATTTTGTATTTTCAAGACTTTTTGCAAGCTCAAAACCTACCGAGCCGCCGCCTATTATTGCAATGTTTTTTAAGTTGTTATCTTCTATAAAAAACTGTCCCGCTGTATTGTCAAGCGCATCGGGCGTTCCCATAAAAATAGCTTTGTCGCCCACCATAAATTCGCTGTTTCCGTTGGGAATAAAAAGCTCTTCATCTCTTACGATACCGACTACAAGTGTTTCATCGTTAAAGGGGCAGTCTTTGAGTTTTTTGTTTTTGAGTGTAGAGTTTTCTTTTATTCTGTATTCAAGCAGTTTTGCCCGTCCGTTTGAAAAATACTCTACATCTACGGCATCCGGCACGGTAATGATTCTTAAAATCTCATGAGTTAAGAGTCTTTCGGGCCAGATTACATTATCTATGTATAGAGGGTGGTTTTTGTTGTGTTCTTCTCTTATTGCGCGCAGCGAATCGCGGCATTCTTTTTTGGAAACAAAACATACCGTTGCAGCGTCCGAGAGCTGTTTTGCCATAAGGCAGGCCACGATGTTGCCTTCATCTATGTTTGTGCAGGCAATAAAAACATCACAGTTTTTTATATCCGCTTCTTTGAGTGTATTTATATTTGAAGCATCCGCACACATGACTGTTAAATCAAGGTTATTAAATTTTTCAAGATTTTTTGAATCGGGGTCTATAACTATTATGTCATGGTCTTCAAAGAATTCTGCAGCGATTATTGAACCCGTTTCATTTGCGCCGTATATAATTATTTTCATACCCATCATTATTAACTAAACATTTTTAATTTCAAGTATTTAAAAATTTGCGTCAGGGCTTTTTTGTAGTAAAATATCATTATAGAGGTATATTTTAGGGGAGTGCAGATGACAAATCAGACAGCCGATCAACATTATGACGCGAGTAATATCAGAGTTTTAGAAGGTCTTGAAGCGGTCAGGGTGCGCCCCGGCATGTATATCGGTTCGACTTCGCAAAGAGGTTTGCACCACTGCATATATGAAATTGTTGATAACTCAATCGACGAGAGCCTTGCAGGCTACTGTGACACTATTAAAGTTACAGTTCATCAGGACAATTCCGTAACGGTCGAAGACAACGGCCGCGGTATTCCCGTGGATATTAAACCTGACAGCGGCAAGTCCGCACTTGAAATTGTTCACACGGTGCTCCATGCGGGCGGTAAATTCGGCGACGGCGGATATAAAGTATCAGGCGGTCTGCACGGCGTAGGGGCTTCGGTCGTAAACGCTTTAAGTGAAAAATATGTTGTGGAAGTTTCCCGCCAGGGCTGGGTCTGGAGGCAGGAGTATTTAAGAGGCGAGCCTTCCACTCATGTTGAAAAAATAAGAGAAACGGACGCTACGGGTACTAAAACAAGATTCTGGCCAGACCCTGAGATTTTTACCGAAACAACGGAAATTGACTGTGATGTCATAGCAAATCGTTTTCGTGAAATGGCGTTTTTAAACAAGGGCCTGAAAATAATTTTTACGGACAAAAAAGCCGATAAGGAATATACTTACCACTATGAGGGCGGTATCGCAAGCTATGTGGAGCATTTAAACAAAAATAAAACAGCACTTTTTGAAAAACCGATCTACATGGAAAAAACAGTAGACGGTATTTATGTTGAAATTGCAATGCAGTATACAGATTCCTATACGGAAAATGTTCTCAGTTTTGCAAATAATATTAATACGCACAACGGCGGAACACACTTAACGGGTTTTAGAAACGGTATTACGCGTGTTATAAACGATTACGCAAGAAAAAATAATATCCTGAAAGACAATGAACAAAACCTTGCGGGCGAAGATGTTCGCGAAGGCTTGACTGCAATTGTTTCGGTTAAAATTTCAAATCCCGAATTTGAAGGTCAAACGAAAGAAAAGTTGGGAAACGCCGAAGTTACCCCCGCGGTAAATGATGTCATAAGGGATAAATTTCAAGAATGGCTTGAGTTTAACCCCAAACTTGCAAAATTTATAATCGAAAAAACCCTGCAGGCCCAAAGGGCGCGTGAAGCCGCAAGAAAGGCGCGCGAACTTACAAGGCGTAAAACAGCGCTTGAGAGTTCTTCTCTGCCGGGTAAACTTGCCGACTGCTCTTCGCGCGAGCCTGAAAAATGCGAACTCTATATTGTAGAGGGCGATTCTGCGGGCGGCAGTGCAAAACAGGGCAGAAACAGAATGTTTCAGGCTATTTTGCCCTTGAGGGGAAAAATCTTGAACGTCGAGCGTGCAAGGCTTGATAAGATTTACAATTCAAACGAAATCAAAATCATGATTCAGGCTCTTGGTATAAACATTTCCAAAAATCCCGATGAGGTGGATGTGGAAAAGCTGAGATACCACAAAATCGTTATGATGACCGATGCCGATGTTGACGGCGCGCACATAAGAACCCTTCTTATGACTTTCTTTTTCCGCTATGCCCGTCCTTTGATTGAAAACGGCTATCTATACATTGCGCAGCCTCCGCTGTACAAGGTTACAATAGGCAAAACTTCGGAGTACCTGTATGATGACCGTGCATTGGACAGAATGGTTCGCGAACGCGGTACAAAAGGACTCTGCCTGTATGATAAATCAAAAGTGAAAAGCGTTTGTGACGATGAGCTTGAAAACCTTATATACTCAATGTCTACGTACTATCGCTCATTCCATAACCCGATTATCAATCAAATGCCTTCGGTCATTGTGCGCGGTTTAATCCGCTCAAACGTTGAGCCCCAGGACTTTGAAAACGAAGAAAAGATAAAGGAAGTTTACCGCTATCTTGCTCACTACATTGAAGACCACGCGCTGAACTACGGAATTACCGAAGCTAAGGACTATAAAGTTACGCTCGGTGCAAACCCCGAAAATAACAGATTCTACTTCAAGGTAGACCTGGGAGCCGACCTTGAACCCGTTACAATTACAGCAAATATGATTAAAAGCAACGAGTTTGCGCGTATTAAAAACGCATATCCTAAAATCAGGCAGTTCCTGATTGAAGAAGAAAAGCTGCTTCGCCTTGAAACACCCGAGGGAGAAGTTGAAATCACTTCTTTTGCCCAGCTTCAAAAACTTGTGGAAGACAGAGGACAAAAAGGCCTGCAGATACAGCGCTTTAAAGGTCTGGGCGAAATGATGCCCCAGCAGCTCTGGGAAACTACCATGGATCCTGCAAACAGAACGCTTTTAAAAGTTAATATAGAAGATGCCATGCTCTGTGATGAACTCTTTGATGTTCTTATGGGCGATAACGTAGGCCCAAGACGCGACTTCATTGAGCAAAACGCCGTCTATGCAACAAATATTGACACATAGGGTTTTATGTCCTTAGCCTAAATTTGTTTCATAGTCAAGGTCATAGGCACGGGCAATGTTTTGTACAAATTCGTGTCTTGTGCGCGTGCCTTCTTCACTGTCAAGAAAATCATGTATTGATTGCATATTTTCGATGATTGTCTTGTGTTCTTTGTCGTATTTTTGAGGATTTGTTAAAAGCTGTAAAAACATCAGTTCTTTGAGTTTGGCTGCAATCTCTTCATTGCTTTTTGATGTGTCTACACCAAGATTTTCAAGCCGTTTTAATACTTCGGAACTATCTTCATTTTCACAGTTTTGTCCTGTCTGATATTCAATATAATCTCTGCCCATTTGCGCTATATCGTCTTTGTTTAATTTGTAATCTATGCCCATTTTATCAAGCGCCATAAGGCATAACATTTTTTCAAGTTCAAAATATAAATCTCTGTAGCTTTTTTCATTGTTAAGCGGGTATTTCTTTGTGAGTTTTGAGAATTTTCCGTCTCTTGTTATTGCTTCCTGGCTGTCTGCCGGTGTGGCAAGCAGAATGGCGATATCTCCGCTTGAAAGAGGCAGCGGAGAGGGATGTCCGTGCATAAGTATGGCATGCGGAACAATTTTTCTTGAATCAAGCGTGCATGAATGCTCATCCCCGCCGTATTCTTCAAGTATTTCTCCTTCAGGGCTTATTGTATAGCCGTATTCGGTATTTTCTTCAATAATTTTATTTATGATTTTTTCCTTTGCCTCTCTCAGCGTTTTTGCTTTTTCCCCTTCCGTACTTTTTACGAAGCAATCATGCTCCATAGGTTTAAGTGCGGGGTTTGAAGCTCTTTTTTCTCCGTAGTTTGTCTGAATATTTCCTAAAAAATTAATTGCTCCTATCATATTCCATCCTTTCTTGATTTTTTTAAGTTTCTCAAGTTGAAAAATTGACTTTTATATAGATTTTGTAACAATAAATTAACATTTATCCGGCTGTGCTATAATTTTAAAATGGTAGCAAAAATCACAACGGCAACACTCATAGGTCTTGAAGCCTATAAAATAGATGTGGAAGTGGATGTTTTAAACTCGCTCCCGCAGGTTTCAATCATCGGGCTGGGCGATACTGCAATAAGCGAGGCAAAAGAGCGGTTAAGACTTGCCATTAAAAACTCTTCTTTTGACTTTCCGCAGACAAAAGTGGTTATAAACCTTGCTCCCGCGGATTTAAAAAAAGAAGGTACAAGCTATGACCTTGCAATGGCTGTGGGGATTCTTGCAAAGCAGGATATTGTCAAAGACATACCCTCTGACACGGCATTTCTGGGCGAGCTTTCACTTGACGGTTCTATCCGCCCGATTAGCGGCATTTTGCCTATTGTCTGTGCGCTCGGGGAACTCGGGATAAAAAAAGTTATCCTGCCCTATAAAAACCTTAAAGAAGCGAGCTTTGTAGAGGGTGTAGAGTCACTGGGCGCAAAGAATTTGTGCGAACTTGTGCATTATTTAAACAATGAAGGAGAACTGCACAAACTTGTGCAGAAAGTGGATGACTTTCTTTTACTTGAAGATAATTTTGAAGTCGACTTTAAGCATGTAAAAGGGCAAAAAAACGCTAAATACGCGCTTGAAGTGGCTGCCGCGGGCGCGCATAATGTTCTTATGTGCGGAGTACCCGGGTCAGGCAAGACAATGCTTTCAAAGGCTTTTGTATCTATTTTGCCGCCGCTTGAGAAAAGCGAAGCCATAGAACTTACAAAAATCTACTCTGCCTGCGGACTTTTAGACTATGATAAACCCCTTATTTCAAAAAGACCTTTCCGCTCGCCCCATCACAGCGCTTCTGCGGCAGGGATTATAGGGGGCGGTGCAAAAGTGCGCCCAGGAGAGATTACCCTTGCGCACAGAGGAGTTTTGTTTTTAGATGAGATGGTAGAGTTTCCCCGTCAGGTGCTTGAAGTATTGCGCCAGCCTCTTGAGGACGGTGTTGTGACGATTTCGCGCGCGGCGGGCAGTTTAAAATTTCCCGCAAACTTTATACTTCTTGCTGCGATGAACCCCTGCCCCTGCGGCTTTCTTGGCGACCCTAAAAAACACTGCACCTGCAGCGACTATCAGATAAAACGCTACCGCTCGCGCCTGTCGGGCCCTCTTTTAGACAGGATTGATTTACAAATAGAAGTTGCAAGACTCAGCGAGGATGAGCTTTTAAACATTAAAGAAGACACGGAAGATTCAAAAACGGTAAGACAAAGAGTTGTCAGGGCAAGAAGCATCCAGCTTGAACGCTATAAAAAAGAAGGAATCTTTACAAATTCCGAACTCAATGCAAAACTTGTTAAAAAATACTGCAAAACGGATGAAACGTCAGAGAATATGCTGCGGTTTGCAATTTCAAAATTTGACCTCTCGGCTCGTGCTTATGAGCGGATTTTAAAAATTTCACGCACCATAGCCGACCTTGATGAAAGCGAAAATATAACCTCATCGCATATTGCACGCGCCTTGCAGTTTCGCGGGATTACCCCCGTGTAATTAGCCTGCATGGCTAAATTGAATTTTTCAATGTATGAGTTTATAATTTAGGGGTAATTTTAGAGAGGTTAATTATGAAAAATTGGATTATAGTTTTACTTGTATTTGCGATTCCTCTGGGTCTTTATGCCTATTTAGAGTCAAATTCGCTTGACGCGCGCGCAAAAGAGCAGCAGGCGGCATTAAATAATACGGGAAAAGCAAGAGTAATCAAGTTTTACTCTCCCATGTGCTCAGATTGCAAAAAAATTTCGGGCGAGATGGCAGGCGTTATTGAAGATTACAAAGACGCGGTAACTTTTGAAGAAGTTAATGTTTCCGAGCAGACCGATAAAAATAAGGCTTTAATCAAAAAATACAAAATGACTCTTGTCCCGACACTTATTTTTGAAACAAAAGACGGTAAAAACTTCAAAAAAGTCGAAGGCTTTATTGAGGACGACGAGATTGAAAGCAATATCGTAAATATTAAATAGGTGATTTAAATGGAGTCTTTGGTTTCTAATTTGACGGCGTATTTAAAGACGCAGGAGTTTTCATACCTTTTTCTTGTAATTTCATTTCTGGGAGGCGTTCTTGCTTCCCTTTCACCCTGTTCGCTCTCGGTTTTGCCCATAGTTGTGGGCTATGTAGGCGGATATAGCGAGGAGTCCGGTTTTAAAACCTTTCTTCAGCTTTTGTCCTTTGTATTGGGGCTTTCCGCGGTTCTGACCGTAATCGGGATAATATGCGCGCTTGGCGGCAGAGCTTTTGTATCGATAGGCGGCGCGTACTGGGTGCTGTTTGTCGCGTCGGTTATTTTGCTTTTCGGTTTAAATTTACTCGGGGTTATTCAGTTTAATCTGCCCGTTATTGTTAAACAAATGCCAAAAGGCGACGCGCACAGTCTGTTTATTTATCCTTTTATATTAGGCGCGCTTTTTGCGCTTGCCGCAACACCCTGCTCGACACCCATTCTTGTCGGCATTATGAGTTTTGCATCTCTCAGTGCAAACCTCGTGTATGCGGCGCTTATGCTTTTTATGTTTTCTCTGGGGCAGGGTTTGATTATAATCCTTGCGGGTGTTTTCACTTCTTTTGTGAAAAAAGTCCGTGTATTCTCGGGAGTATCCGAAGTATTCTTAAAGATAATGGGTGTATTGCTTGTAATATCGGCGTTTTATATATACTTCAGCGTATTTTCAAGATTCTTTTAGATAAGAAGTTCCATCTCTTCAAATGCCCGAAGCGCCTTATCCGCCCTGTCGCAGAGAATGGCGCATATTGTACATTTACTCTCAATACTTACGGCAGAGGCGTTTTCAAATGTATCATTTTTAATAAACTCACTCAGTCCCTTAATATCCGCAAGCAGGGAATTTAATTCCGAAAGTTTTTCAATAAGTTTTATGTTCATTATATCCTCCTCTTGTTTGTATATATATTTTACTTGTTTTTACAAGATAGGGCAGGATATTTAACTATACTTTAATAAATAAAAGTATAGTTAAATATTTTTAATAAAACTTTATAATTGTAAGATAAAAAGCCCTATGCACGCGACCAGACGCAAAACCCCAGAGCCGCGTTTTTCTTTCTTTTGGTTCGTTTTCTTTCTTTTTGCGTTGGCGCGTGAAACAAAAAGAAAGAAAATGAACAAGCCCTGACAAGCAAAGAACGCATCGTATAATTTTGCAAGTTTTAGTTTGTTTAGCGTTTGTTGCGTGCATGGGGCTTTTTGGTTTAGTGTTTAGTTGCGTGGCTGAGGCTTTTGGGTTTGGCGTTTAGTTATATTAATTAAGGCTTTTTATTTTTGTTTTGTTTTTATTTTATTTGAATAATTAATTTTTTGTTAACAATTCCTCCATGCGCAAAATTTGATTATATGATTTACTCATAAAGTAAAAAAAGGAGGATAATACCATGACAACAATTAAACCGTTGGCAGACAAAATTGTAATTAAGGTTATCGACGATGTTGAAAAAACATCAGGCGGTATTTTTATACCCGACAGCGCAAAAGAAAAACCCCAGAAGGGTGAAGTAATCGCCGTCGGACCCGGTAAATTTACCGATAACGGTACAAGAGAAGAAATGGACGTAAAAGCGGGAGATAAAGTGCTTTTCGCTAAATACTCGGGCACCGATGTAAAAATCGATGAAGTTGAGTACAAAATCCTCTCTGTTAAAGATGTATTAGCAATTATTGAATAGGAGATATAAAAATGGCTAAAAAAATAGTATTTGACGCTCAAGCCTGCGAAGCCCTGTTAAGAGGTGTTGACGCGGTAGCGGACGCGGTAAAAGTTACCCTTGGCCCTAAAGGCAGAAACGTAATTCTTGAAAAGAAATTCGGCGGTCCTCAAATCGTTAACGACGGTGTTACAATCGCAAAAGAAATCGAACTTAAAGACGGTCTGGAAAACGCAGGCGCACAGCTTTTAAAAGATGTTTCTTCAAAAACAAATGATGTTGCAGGCGACGGTACCACAACGGCTTCCGTTCTTGCTCAGGCAATTTATCGTGCAGGATTAAGAAACCTTGCTGCAGGCGCTAACCCCATGGGCATTAAACGCGGTATTACAAAAGCCGTAGAAGAAGCTGTTAAAGAAATTAAAGCTATGTCAAAATCCGTTGACTCAAAAGAAATGAGAGCACAGGTTGCTTCAATTTCCGCAGGCAACGATAAATTCATCGGTAATCTGATTGCAGACTGCATGGAAGCAGTAGGTACAGACGGTGTTATAACGGTAGAAGAATCAAAAACATTCGGCACGGATAAAAAAGTTGTCGAAGGTATGCAATTTGACAAAGGTTATATTTCACCTTACTTCATTACTGACGCGGAACGTATGGAAGCAGTCCTTGAAGATGCTTATGTTCTTTGCGTAAACAAAAAAATTAACCTTATAGCAGACCTTGTACCTATTCTGGAACAGGTTGCACGCGACGGCAAATCGCTTTTAATAATCGCCGAAGATGTTGAAGGCGAAGCCCTTGCAACACTTGTTGTAAACACAATGAGAAAAGTTTTAAGAGCAGTTGCTGTTAAAGCTCCCGGTTTTGGCGACAGAAGAAAAGCAATGCTTGAAGATATCGCTATTTTAACCGGCGGTCAAATGTTTACCGAAGAACTCGGTATCAAACTTGAAAACGTTACCGTTCAACAACTCGGACGCGCACGCAGAGTTACCGTTACAAAAGATGAAACAACAATTGTTGTCGGTTCCGAAACAAAAGCTGCCGTTGATGAAAGAGTTGCACTTCTCAAAAAACAAATCGAACAGTCAGACAGCGAATACGATAAAGAAAAACTTCAAGAACGTGTTGCAAAACTCTCCGGCGGTGTTGCAGTTATCGAAGTCGGTGCGGCAAGCGAAGTTGAACTTAAAGAATCAAAACTCAGAATCGAAGACGCGCTTAATGCGACACGTGCCGCTCAGGAAGAAGGTATCGTACCCGGCGGCGGCGTAGCACTCGTACGTGTTCAACAGGTTCTTGAAAATGTTTTGGATAACAAAACATTTGCATCGGATGATGAAAAAATCGGCTTCAAGATTTTAACATCAGCCCTTGATATACCTCTGACAACAATTGCAAATAACGCAGGCGCTAAGGGTGATGTTGTAGTTGACGCGGTTAAGAAAGAATCCGGCGCATACGGCTATGACGCACTTACAAACACTTACGGCGATATGTTTAAAGCAGGTATCGTCGACCCTGCAAAAGTTACAAGAAGCGCTCTTGAAAACGCTGCAAGCGTTGCTTCAATGCTGCTCACAACCGAAGCTGCAGTTGTTGAAATTCCCGAAGAAAAAGCTCCTCAAATGCCCGATATGTCCGGCATGGGAGGCATGGGCGGAATGATGTAATTTTTCTACGCAGCTTGTGCTGCGTTAAAAATTACGAATGCCCCTATAGTGTGTGAAGTTTTGACCCGTGAAACGAGAGTTTTGCGGGTCAAAACGTAACCGTACTTCGCCTCCGTGCAACGAAGTTGCTCAGGAGGCATGGGCGGAATGATGTAATTTTTCTACGCAGCTTGTGCTGCGTTAAAAATTACGAATGCCCCTATAGTGTGTGAAGTTTTGACCCGTGAAACGAGAGTTTTGCGGGTCAAAACGTAACCGTACTTCGCCTCCGTGCAACGAAGTTGCTCAGGAGGCATGGGCGGAATGATGTAATTTTTCTACGCAGCTTGTGCTGCGTTAAAAA
>ERZ1643249.212-NODE-212-length-73803-cov-6.751410_pt1 | contig 73803 bp, 67 predicted proteins | sample MGYA00579263_ERZ1643249 | MGnify/ENA primary metagenome ERZ1643249 (study PRJEB29033, sample SAMEA4952264) | chicken gut metagenome | biome: Broiler Chicken; feature: Gastrointestinal Tract; material: Caecum | place: Ireland | collected 2018 | study: Broiler...
CGTTTATTGACGCTTGGCTTGTTTGTTGGTTGTTCAGTTTTCAAAGAACTTCTCTTTACTGCTTTCTTGCAGCGACTTTTCAATCATATCATATCAATTTTTTTACGTCAATATATTTTTTAAAAAATTATTGATCGTATACAAATCATCTGTTTGCAACGAAATTAATTATATTTTTTTACTGCTGACATGTCAAGCCTATTTTACATATTATTTTTCCTCATGTTCATTCTTCTAAAATAAAAGTCCCATTCTTACTAGAATACATTCTTATTTTAATATGTATTTTTTAAAAGAAATAAATGGCATCCGAAAAGATTACGAACCCAGTTCATTTTACCTGATCAATTCGATCAAGCTCTTTTCGAATGCTTTTTACTTCATTTTAGTTTAAACAAAATCTTAATATCATTTTTGTCCACAAAAACTTATCGGTGTCTCATTGTTGGGAAAAGAAGCACATCCCGAATTGAAGCTGCATTTGTTAACAGCATAATTAAGCGATCCACTCCGATTCCAAGTCCGCCTGTTGGTGGTAAGCCATATTCCAATGCCTCAATAAAATCCTCATCCATTAAATGTGCTTCATCATTGCCTGCTTCTCGCTCTTTTACTTGTGCCAAAAAACGTTCCTTTTGATCAATCGGATCATTTAATTCTGAAAATGCATTGGCATGTTCTCGCGCAACAATAAATAATTCAAAACGGTCTGTAAAACGTTCATCTGTCTTATTTTTCTTCGCCAACGGGCTGACCTCTACTGGGTGCCCATATACAAATGTTGGTTGAATTAATGTTTCTTCTACCTTTTGTTCAAAAAATTCATTCACAATATGTCCAAAAGTCATATTATCTTTGATTTCTACATCATGTTGAACAGCAAGTACTCTTGCTTCTTCATCCGTCATCTGCTGCCAAAAATCTACACCAGTTATCTCACAAATGATGTCTACCATATGCACACGTTTCCATTTTGGAGATAGATTGACTGTATGTTGACCATAAATAATCTCTTGTGTGCCCAAAACCTCTTTGGCAATATAGGCAATCATATTTTCTGTAATGTCCATCATATCTTCCCAATCTCCGTATGCCTGATATAACTCAAGCATTGTAAACTCTGGATTATGCCGAGTTGAAATTCCTTCGTTTCGAAACACACGACCAATTTCATATACTCGTTCCAGCCCTCCGACAATCAAACGTTTCAGGTGTAACTCCAAAGCAATACGCATATACAGTTCCAGATCAAGTGCATTATGATGAGTAATGAATGGACGTGCCGCTGCTCCACCTGGTATGGTATGCATGACTGGTGTTTCTACTTCTAAAAAACCTTGTTCATCTAAATAACGGCGCATAGCTTGTATAATTTTACTGCGCATCACAAATATATTTCGACTCTCCGGTGTCACAATTAAATCCACATATCTTTTGCGATAACGTTCTTCCACATCTTTTAAACCATGAAATTTTTCAGGCAATGGACGAATGGCTTTTGTGAGTAAAACAAAATTTGTAACTTTAACGGAAAGTTCACCAACCTGCGTTTTAAACACAATACCCTCCACACCAACGATATCACCAATATCCAATTGTTGGAAAACTTCATATGCTGATTCTCCCACTATATCCTTGCGCACATAGATTTGAATTTGTCCCTGCAAATCTTGAATATGAGCAAATCCTGCTTTTCCTTTTCCACGTTTTGTCATTACACGACCAGCATACGAAACTTGAATTTTTTTCTCTTCCAATTCTTCTTTGGAAAACGAATCAAACTGTTCTTTTAATTGTATAGAGTGATGTGTTAGATGAAATTTCTGACCAAAAGGATCAATTCCAGCCTCCTTTAATTTATTTATTTTTTCCAAACGTACCCATTCTTGCTCATTGCGTTCTTCTTGCATTTGTCTCACTCCAAATTTTTTATTTATTTCATTATGTTTGATTATACCCCTGCAATGAATCCAAATATTGGGATAAAATATTTGTCATTTCTTCTTTCGTTGTACATCCATTTATAAGATTACGGATTTTCGCCCCACCGCGCAATCCTTTTAAATACCAAGCCATATGTTTTCGCATTTCAAGAATCGCAAGCTTTTCTCCTTTGGTGGCAATCATTCGATTCATATGTAAACAGGCGATTTTCATTTTTTCCTGTGGTGTTGGTGGTGGTAAAAGCTCACCAGTTTCCAAATAACGAACGGTTTCATAAATCATCCATGGATTACCAAGTGCTCCTCTGCCAATCATCACACCATCTGCCCCAGTTTCTGCCAACATTCTTTTAGCATCCTGCGGTGTTTTTACATCACCATTTCCAATGACAGGAATTTTTACCTGTTCTTTAACTTGTCGAATATAATCCCAATTTGCCTGTCCCTCATAAAGCTGTGCACGTGTCCGTCCATGTATAGCAATTGCAGAAGCTCCGGCTGCCTCAATCGCTTTTGCATTTTCAATAATATTGATGGACTGTTCATCCCAACCAAGACGAACCTTTACCGTAACTGGGCGGTTGACAGCTAAAACAACTGCAGAAACTGCATCATAAATCTTTTCTGTATCTTTTAACCAAATAGCGCCCGCTGCTGCCTTTGTAATTTTATTCACTGGGCAACCCATGTTGATATCAATCATATCACAATCTGTATACTTTTCGACATAGCGCGCCGCTTCCACCAAGGTTTCTTTTTCACCACCGAAAATTTGTAGACTTAATGGCTTTTCACGTTCATCAATATAAAGCATGTCCAATGTTTTTTTATTCTGATACAAAATCGCCTTGTCACTGACCATTTCTGCACAAACTAGGCCCGCTCCAAACTCTTTAATCAACAAGCGAAATGGAGCATTACAAACACCCGCCATAGGTGCAAGCACAACAGGATTTTTAATTTGAACTTTACCAATTTGAAACATGCCAAAAACTCCCTCTTCACAATTCACTTGCAAAACAATAAAATATCAATTTTTATATTTAATCATGAATAAATTTCTTTACAGACAAGATCCATAATACTTGATAACATGCATGGAATGGAACATAAATACAACTTTCCATCCTACATCTGGATATCCAGCAAAAAAATAACAAAACGCAAAATAAAATTTGAAGGCTGTAAACTGCTGCAATCTATGAATCATTTTATCCTGCATGAATTTTTCACATACCGATATTTGATCTTTTATTCCAAAATTAAAGCAGGGTATTTCCGAATTCCTGTCGGATCCAAATTTAATTTTCCAATCTGTATTCTTTGCTGTACTTGGGTTGGCAAACATTGGTATGCTTCCAGAAGTGGTATTCCAACAAATGAACGTTCATACATGCGTGGATGTGGTATCATCAATTCTGCATCCTCCAGCGTAATCCCTTCATAGAGTAAAAGATCCAAATCCATGGTACGTGGACCCCAACGAATCAGACGTACACGACCAAGCAGCTGTTCAATTTGTTGAAGCGTCCAGAGTAATTCATACGGCAGCAATCTTGTCTCAACAAAAATCACTGCATTTAAAAAAGCAGCCTGATCGGTATACCCTACCGGATCTGTTTCATAGACTGAGGAAACAGATAAGAAAGCAGCAAGTCCTTCCATTGCTTTCAACCGTTCAATGGCATCCTTTAAATACTTCGCACGTGGTTCAATATTGGTACCCAGTGCAATCGCTGCCAATCGCGACGTATTACACATTGAAATCACTTCTTTTCCGATCAATCTCTACACCAACACATGTATAATTTCCAGCAATCGGTGGATTGGGCTTATAAACTGACACAACCATTCTGACACAATTATCATACGCTGCAAAAACTTCCTCACAAATTTTATGTGCAAGGCGCTCCAAAAGTGCATAACGTTCTGTCTCTGCATGTCGTCTACAAATTTCATAAACTTCTGCATAATTAATGGTATACATTAGTTGATCTGTCTGTCCCGCCGAAAGTGTATCAACAAATAATGAAACATCGAGTACAAATTTTTGACCTAAAACTTGTTCTTCAGGTAATACACCATGATAGCCATAAAATACAAGCTCTTTTAGAAAAATTTTATCCATCTGACAATCCCCTTTTCCCTAAGAGCACATCCATTATCTGAAGTGCACGCTTCGTTTCTTTTACATCATGCACACGAACCATTTGTACACCCTTTGTCACACCAAAACAGATGGCTGCAACAGAACCTTCTGTTCTCTCTTCAACTGGTAAATCTAAAATTGTACCAATCATGCGTTTTTTAGAAACTGCCAATAATACTGGATAACCAAAAGTACAAAGCTGATCCAGATTTTTCATCACTTCAACATTTTGTTCAAAATTCTTTGCAAAGCCAATTCCTGGGTCCAATATAATCTGATGATCACAAACCCCTTTTGCTTTTACAATATCAATACTTTCTTTCAAATCCTTCATCAAATCTGGTAAAAAATTTTGATAGGTATCCATCATACGATTATGCATCAAAACAATCGGTACCTGTAACTCCGCTGCAACAGCGCCCATATTTTCATCCTTTTTGGCACCCCATATATCATTGATTATAGACGCACCTGCTTTGATGGCTGCTTTTGCCACATCGGCTTTATATGTATCAATAGAAATGGGAATGTTTACTTCTTTGGATAAACGTTCAATAACTGGAATCACACGTGACAATTCTTCATCAGCACCAATTGGCTGATGCCCTGGGCGTGTAGACTCACCACCAACATCAATGATATGCGCACCTTCCTTTTCCATTTGCAATCCACGTGCCAAAGCAGCATCTAAAGCATGAAATTTTCCTCCATCAGAAAAAGAATCCGGTGTGATATTTAAAATGCCCATAATTAAAGTTTCTTTTTTCGCACGTGTCAAATACGTATAAATCGCTTCTTTTTGAAACAACTGAACCGCTCCTTTTTATCTATCGGTTTTGCTTGTTATCTGTTGGATTAATGCTTTTAAATCTTCCTGATTAAAATCATATTTTTCCTCACAAAAATGACAAGTCAACTCAGCATGTCCCTCTTCTTGTAAAATTTGTTCCAACTCATCTCTTCCTAAAGATAAAAGGGCAATACGCAACCGTTCCTTACTACAACTACAATGAAATTGAACGGGTAATTGTGATAAAAACTGTACATCACCACCTGATAAAATAGCCTGTAAAATTTCCTCTGGTGACAAACCTTCACGAACCATTTCAGAAATTGGTTTCAAAGTTTTTAAATTTTCCTCTAAACGGGAAATTGTAGCCTCTTTTGCGTCTGGAAGCATTTGAATCACAAAGCCGCCAGCCGCTAAAATGGAATGATCTGGATTGACCAACACACCCAAACCAACCGCAGAGGGAATTTGCTCTGAGGTGGTAAAATAATAAGTGAAATCCTCACCGATTTCACCCGATACAAGTGCAACCTGTCCAGTAAAAAAATCACGCATACCCATGTCTTTAACAACTGTTAGCGTACCATTTACACCGACTGCACCCCGCACATCAATTTTTCCCTGTGCATTGGGCTTTAACTGAACTTTCGGGTTTTGAACATATCCACGAATATTCCCATTTCCATCCGCATCAGCAACCAAAAAACCAATCGGTCCATTCCCTTCGATTTTAACTGTAACTTTAACAGCACCTTTTTCCATAGCTCCCAGCATAACCGTACCAATCATGGTTCGCCCAAGTGCCGCAGATGCATTGACCCACAAATCATGTCGCCTTTGTGCTTCCTTTACCGATTCGGTTGCACATACGGCATATGCACGCACTTGTCCATGATAAGCCAATGCCTTCACCAAATAATCTTTCATTTATTCTTCCCTCTTTTTCATCTGCTGTTCATTTTTTTCAAAAATCAATTTTAGCCCTTTCAATGTTAAATGTGGATCAGTAATATCAAAAACATTGGTTGCTCGCTTTAACATATTGGCAAAACCACCCGTTGCAACTACTTTAATGTTTGGATTTTCCACTTCCTTTTTCATTCTTGCTAAAATTCCTTCCACCAAACCGATATAACCATAAATTACTCCAGACTGCATACTGTGAACCGTATTGGTGCCAATCACTTTTTTGGGGAACTGCAACTCAATTTTTGGTAATTTAGAAGCACGTGAAAATAAAGCCTCACTAGAAATAGATAAACCTGGAGAAATGACTCCACCTAAATATTCATTGTTTTCATTGATATAACAAAACGTTGTCGCTGTACCAAAATCTACAATAATTAATGGGGCGCCATATTCATGAATCCCAGCAACCGCATTTACAATTCGATCAGCCCCAACTTCTTTTGGTTGATCCATCTTGACATTGAGACCGGTTTTTACACCTGGACCGACAATTAAAGGCTTCAAACGGAAATATTTACGGCACATATTAGAAAATGAAGAGACAATTGGTGGTACAACAGAGCTGACTGCAACCCCTCGAATATCTTCTAATGAAATGTTTTCATGTGCCAGCAAATTTTTAATCAGTATCCCATACTCATCAGATGTTTTATGAAGATCCGTTTCAATTCTCCATTGATGAATCAATTTTTCATTTGAAAAAGCACCTAAAACGGTATTTGTATTCCCCGTATCCATTACCAATAACATATGTATAGACCCTCCGGTTTATTTGATTGCACATTTGTTTTGCTTTCATACACTAAATTAAAACAATAAAAAAATAAACCTCCAAATAAATTTTCAAAAAGAAAAAATTTCATGTTTCAAACAATGTGCCCATTTAACTCTTTTCTCTAACTTCCAAAATCCAAATAAAATCAAACTTTTTGCAGCATCTGATTTTCATTTTACTTTTCTATTTCATACTTACTCCAAAACCATTTTTTAATTTTATTATATTTCATAACAATTTCGTTATTTTTTTCATATTGTCTTACATTTTTTATTTTATCCAAATCTATCTGATTCACACCATTTGACTAAATTTCTATGTTTTTCGTTTACCAAATTTTCATGACATAGAAAAGAACATTTTAGAAATCTATTCTAACTTCTAAAATGTTCTGTTCCTTTAACTTATTTATGTTTCTCTTCGTTATTTTCTCCTTGTGTATCAATAGGAATCTTCATATCCTCTTTTGGTGTTAAATGAACAGTTGGTGCGCTGCCTTCAGGTTTCTGAACGTCAGACTTTTTCTTCTCAGAACTTTCTGCTGATGTTTTTGAAACATCTTGACGATTTTGCTCCATTTCCCGTTCCTCATCCGTAGGCAATCTGCCTTTATCTGCCAAGAAACGAATTTGATAAGCATCCAATGTCTCAATTTCAAGCAATGTTTTTGCAATTAAATTCAGCAAATCACGGTTTTCTGTTAAAATTTGTTTTGCACGTTCATAGCATGCCCATACAATTTTTTGAATTTCTTTATCAATCTCTTCTGCTACCTTATCAGAATAGTTTTTATCTGAGTGCATATCGCGTCCCAAGAAAACTTGTCCCTGAGGTTGACCAAATTGCATTGGACCCATCTTATCACTCATTCCATATTCAGTAACCATTTTTCGTGCAATGCTTGTAACACGCTGGAAGTCATTATGTGCACCAGTGGAAACCTCACCAAATACAATTTCTTCGGAAACACGTCCTCCTAACAAACCTGTAATTTTATCCAAAAGTTCCGGTTTGGTTAAGAAATAACGGTCTTCCTTTGGCAACATCACAGCATACCCACCAGCCTGTCCACGCGGAACAATTGTGACTTTATGGACGCTATCTGCCTCATCCAACTTCAAACCGATTACCGCATGACCCGATTCATGGAAAGCTACAATATTTCTTTCCTTTTCGGAAATCACACGAGATTTTTTCGCTGGACCAGCAATCACACGATCGGTTGCTTCATCTACATCATCCATTGAAATCTGTTTACGATCCGCACGTGCTGCAACCAAGGCCGCTTCATTGAGCAAATTTTCCAAATCAGCGCCGGAAAAACCAGGTGTTCGCATAGCAATGGTCTTCAGATCAACAGACGGATCAAAAGGCTTGTTTCTAGCATGTACTTTTAACACAGCTTCTCTTCCTTTGACATCTGGACGGTCAACAGTAATTTGACGGTCAAAGCGACCTGGACGCAACAAAGCAGGATCTAAAATATCTGGACGGTTGGTGGCAGCAACAATAATGATACCTTCATTTGCCCCAAATCCATCCATTTCAACAAGTAGTTGATTCAACGTCTGCTCACGCTCGTCGTGCCCTCCGCCAACACCAGCTCCCCGTTGACGGCCAACTGCATCAATTTCATCAATAAAAATAATACATGGTGCATTTTTCTTTGCATTTTCAAATAAATCACGAACTCGGCTTGCACCAACCCCGACAAACATTTCAACAAAATCAGAACCAGAAATGGAAAAAAACGGTACGCCAGCCTCACCAGCCACTGCACGCGCCAATAAAGTTTTCCCTGTTCCTGGCGGTCCAACCAAAAGAACCCCTTTTGGAATTCTTGCACCTAACTCCGAAAACTTACGCGGATCTTTTAAGAAATCGACAATTTCAACCAATTCATTTTTTTCTTCATCAGCACCCGCTACATCATCAAAACGAACTTTATTTTTATCATCGGCGTACATTTTTGCTTTGCTTTTCCCAAAATTCATAACTTTTCCACCGCCACCTTGGGCTTGATTCATCAAGAAGAAGAAAAGAATCACAATCAACACAATCGGTAGAAGACCGGTAAACAAGCTCATCAAAATACTGGCTTCTTTTGCAGGAATAATTTTTATATTCACTTTTTCTCCGACTGCCTTAAACGCCTCTGCTGTTTGTTCACTCATTGTTGCATTCGTAATAAAATGCGAATCTCCGTCTTTATATTTTCCAGTAATTTCATACACACCGTTTTTGGGTTGAGCTGTCGCACTTTCTATTTTCCCTTCATTCGCTTGTGTATAAAATTGTTGGATTGTAATTTCTTCCCGCTTATTGCTGGAATCACTGAATACAGAAATCAGCCCGACTACAATCAGTACAATTAATAAATAAAAGATTGTATTTCTAAACAGTCTACTCACTAAGAAACCTCCCGCTTATCTTTAAAATGCTCAATTATCACTGCTTAATTCATATCATAAAATGCAGATGTTCCGCTACTAATTTGACCTTATTTTTCGTAAATCTGTGGTTTTAAAATGCCTATATGCGGAAAATTGCGGTACTTCTCCGCATAATCTAGGCCATAGCCCACAACAAATCCTGGTGGAATTTCATAACCAATATATTTGGGAATCAGGTCAACTTTGCGACCAGATGGCTTATCCAAAAATGTTACAATTTCAACCGATTTAACTTGCCGTTGATGCATAAGCTGCATTAAATAATTTAAAGTCAACCCTGTATCAATAATATCTTCGACAATAAGCACATGTCTTCCTTCTATCGATCTGTCCAAATCTTTTAAGATTTTGACCTGTCCAGATGAAACAGCCATAGAACCATAACTAGATACAGCCATAAAATCAAATTCAACAGGAATGTTGATTTCCCGCATTAAATCGGCAACAAATGGAACCGAACCTTTCAATATTCCAATCAATAAAGGTACTGTACTGCCATAATCTTCAGTAATTTGCTTACCGAGCTCTTGAACTTTTCTCTGAATTTGTTCTCTTGTAAATAAAATTTGCTCCATATCTTGAATCATTCTTGTTCCTCCAGGCATATGCCGTTTCTATATTGAAAGCGATAAAAAAACAATTCCTTTTGCACCCACCTTTTATTTGGTGCAACGTTTCGCAAACCGGGTACCCATAAAATGTGATTTTCCTGATTACAAAACAAAGGCCATCCATCCCGTTTAGGCTGCGGAACCTTTTGATCGATAAAAAGTCGTGAAATTTTTTTATGATTGCCAGTTTCGAGTTGAATCAAATCTCCAGGCTCTCTTGTACGTACAAAATAAGGAAACGCAACCATAGCATCTTGAATACAAAAACAATCCACAGATCCATTAGAAAATGTAGAAAAATCGGTCTCCTTTGTTACAACCATTTGTGCACCATTGGGTAAATCATACACACCTTCACCCGAAATACACAGCATATATTGTGTGGCACTTTTTTCTTTTCCATATCCAATTCTTCCCTTTTTATAACTGATCGATGCAAAAAGTCCTCTGGAAAGATGGATTTGTCTATATCCCTCTTTTTTTGTAAACAAATGTAAAACTTGCCGAATATGATGAGAAGCAAAAAAAGCATCCACAGAAAAATACAGATATTCTAATACTACTCGAATCAATCTTCTTTGTAAAGAAAATGGCAAACGAGAAAATTTTTCCGTATCTAAAATCACTTCCTGAGTGTTTTGCCAAATAACAATTTGTGGGTAAATATTCTTCGTTTGTTCCATTAGATAACACTCATCTGCTCGAATTTCTTCCTGTATCTGGAGAAATTTTGTGAAAAAACCTGGATTTTCCTGATAGACAAACGGCATCAAGAACTTCCGAAACCGATTTCTTGTATAGAAATCTGCATCATTGGAAGCATCGATACGATAGCCATACGCTTTGTTATGTAAATACGCTATAAGCTCCTCTTTTTTCAAAAATAAAAGAGGACGAATAAGCTGTTTTTGAAAAAAATCTTGCTTCGCTTCAAATGCAGCCCATTTTTCATAGGGTAGGTTTTTCACAATTCGCATAAAAAAAGTCTCTGCCAAATCTTCAATATGATGCGCTGTTGCAATTTTTTTTGCACGATATTTTTTGGCTATCTGCAAAAAAAAGCGATAACGATATTCTCGAGCAATTTGATGAAAATTCTCTTTTCTTTCTTTGGAAAGGACTTTCATATCAAAACGTGCATACTCAAATGGAACAGATAATTTTTGACAAACTTCTGACACAAAAGCTTCATCGGTATCTGCTTCTTCTCTTGCTTGATGATTGAGATGTGCACACACAATATGAAAGAAAAGCTGACTTTTAAGTGCATGTAACACATATAATAAACATAAGGAGTCCGGACCACCCGAGACTCCTATAACAACTGTATCACCTGCTTGGATTAGCTTTTTGGATTGGATATATGCTAAAATTCTTTTTTCCACTTGATTTACACACCTTTATTTCCACAAATCTTAAGTTTGATAAAATAAGTATAATATATAACCGCCGAGAATGGAAATGAGAACTACGCCAATCTGTAAGAAAAAACGCCAAATCTTCGTTCGGATTCGATCTCTTTTTTGTTGTTTCAAAGTGGCTTGCATGCGCTTCTTTTTGGCAGTGGCTCTAATAAAATAAGATTGCACATCTCGATGCATTTCGGCTGCACTTTGATATCTTCCATTCCAAACCTTTTCAAATATTGGAAGAAACCAAAACAACTCTGGAATGCTTTTAATTTTCTCATACAAAACTATCTTCCCATCTTTTTTATGTTTCTGAAATCGTTTCGGATAATAAGCTTCTAAAAATATCATACAAGCGGCAAATAAATCATACTGAACGGATGCTTTTCGTGAACCAGCTCCCCAATAACCTCGGTCATAAAATTCTGTATACTCCTTAACAGATTTTCCAAATTCTGTAAATCCTCCAACATCAAACCAACGAATTTGAGGTGTTTTTTTGCTTGAAACCAACAAATTATCCACCTTTAAATCCCCAAATGCCCAACGTGCCCGATGTAAAACAAACAAGTTCTTTAGAATTTGCAGTAAAAATACAACAGCCCATTTGTTTCCATTTTGAGCAATAAATCGAGTATAAGACATCCCTTCTATATATTCCATTGTATAGAAATATACTTTTTTATATGAATGAAAATATATAATTTCACCATCATCAATATGATAAAATTTCGGACCTTGATATGTACCTGTTGTCTTACTCAATTTTTTTAAAATATTAACCTCTGAAGATATGGCATAAGCGGCATCACTCATTTTTAATGCAAGAAAAGGACCACTCGGCAATTGTTTCGCCAAATAAACAACACCGGTCGCCCCTTGTCCCAAATATTGAACTAGGCGATATGTCTGCTGACTCCAACGCCCAGTCAAATTCATACCAACGATTCGTTTATTCCATTTCCCCATAGTATGAACCTTCATCTGTTAAAAGTCCCCGATATGCATATTTTTTCTCTTTCAATGCCTGTATTGCCACTTCGATTGCTGGACCTGTCGGCGTCATGCCTCCTGACGTAAGCTTAGGAAATACAGATTCAATAGATGTTAAATCTGGCGTCCAATCAACCAAACATTCAATTTCCCTTCTTTTCCCGGGAAATACATAAACAGTATACGAATTTTCACCCATCCGCGCTTCTAAACTAATAGACAAATCTACCAATGCCTCTTTTACTGCTGGCAGCTTATCATACATACTCCCGCTGCAATCCACAAGTATAACCAATTCTAAGGACGCTGTTTCACTGAAATTCTCCACCGTTTCCACAACTTCTATTCTTTTCTCTGGTGAAAGCTCTTCCACTGCTTGATCTGAACCTAAAATTTTTTTCAATTGGCGGTTTACAAGTCCATATAAAGTTTGTGTCATAGCTTGTTTTGTTACCATTTGAACCGTTTGTGAAAGCTGCTTGGTAAAAACAGTTTGACTCATACCATTTCCTGCCGATGCAATCGCCTCTATTTCAGAAATCGCCTCTTTACTCAAATGTCCATCTTTTTTGCTGATTCCAATAACATTTACCGTATAGCCAAACTCACTTGCCTCAGCGGCAGCAGCAACCGGACTTTTTCCTTGATTGGATTCACCATCTGTAATGACTAAAATTTGTCTCAATGTTCCCGTATGCATGTTCAACTCACCTTCCATATGATCAATGTACTATCATCATGGTCGGCTTTTTTTATCTTTATACACATTCCATTTAGAAAATATTTATTGTGCCTTTTGATAAATCGGAATACTGCTCCATTTTGGCATATTTTTTTCGATTTTCAATACAACAACTGTCATATCATCATGAATATAACCTCTGGAACGCACAACTTCCTCTAATATCTGATCTGCAAACATTTGCGGATCAGACACGTGAATTTCTTGAATTTTTCTTTGCATCCATAAATCATAATTTTCCACATTTCTAGGACCTTCAAAAATCCCATCACTCATCATAATTAAATAATCTCCAGATTTCAATTCTTCTTCTATCGTATCAAAATCAATTTCCGGAAATACACCCATTGGAAGATTATTCGCCTGTACACAAATCACTTGATCACCTCTTTTAATATAACTAGGCATACTTCCAATCTTTAAAAATTTGGCCTGCGCACAGTTTAAATCAATGACTGCTAAATCTAAAGTAGAATACATTTCATCTGTTGTACGCAATGCCAAAACTGAATTAATCGATTTGATCGCAATCGCTTCATCAATTCCTAAGTTTAAAATGGTATTTAACAGCACCAAAGTTTCTTGACTTTCTTCATGCGCTCGTTCGCCATTTCCCATTCCATCACTGATTGCTATCACAAACTTCTGACTATCCAATTGGGCAGCTGTATAAGAATCTCCGCTAACAAATCCACCATCTTTTGCAACATATGTCGCACCATATTCAACTTTATAACATTCCAACGATCCTAAAGTTAATTTATATGAATCACTTGGATGAGAAGTACAGACTTGTTTTTTCACAATGATATTTTCTTGTAAAATAGAGGACACCACTGGAGCAATAATTTTTTCTCCTTCACCATACATACAAGTGGATGGAATATAAAGCTCCATATCAACATTTCCTTTATCTAAAGAAAAAATTTCAATTTCCTGAGTATCAATTCCATATTGCCGCAGACGCTCAACAATTTCCTCTTCCAAAAACTCATAGGATTGATCATTTTTTTGAATTTCTTTTGAAAAGTCATCCATCACCTTAGAAACACCAGCAAGCTGTTCCACAACAATTTTTCGATTCTCTCTAATCTGTTCTTTTAAACGCCGATTCGCCTCATAATAGACACAATACTGCTCCATAATTTTATAAACCTGTGAGACATAATCACAATGTTTGCGCCATTGCCAATGATGCATTTCAATATTTTCCGTTTGGTCTTGCAAGCTAACTTGCATCACATCTTTCATAAAGGCTTTTGTCTCTTCTCTATGCTCACCCCAGCAACTTTTTCGTTTTAAACAGTTGGTACAAGTCTTTTTTGCAACCATTCCAATCAGAATATCAAACTCTCTTTCTTCTCCCTTTTCTTTAATCAAATGCTTTTCAAAACTTTGTGCCAGTGTTTTAAAAGTATGTGAATATTTTAAAATTTTATCAGCAGTTAATTCTTTTAAACGTTGGGTATAATTTTCTTGATTGACAACATACTCACTCGTCCCAGGAATTTTTTGCGCCAACGCCAAAGTGATATTTTTAGGCAGCAGAAGAAACAAAACACAAGCCAATAACGATTCATAAAAGCTATGAAACAGACTGCTCTCATTTCCACCATATAAGCCAAGTAATGCTGTACTGATTAACAAACCTAGACATACGCCAATCCTCCGTGCTTCTTTTAAAAGCCCGCCAAGCAATCCAGCAAAAGAAAGAATACTCATTTGAACCAAAGAGTCAATATGCACAAGACTCAAAACAATACCAATCACTACACCAAAGGTTGCACCAACTGCTGCACCCGCTACATAAGCAAAGAGCAATACGATTACACGAGATAAAATATGTGTCACACTCAAATCTGAAATCAACCATCCAACTGTTCCAGTCAATAAACATGCCAATAAGATTCCAAGGCTGACGATCTCCTCAGATTGCATGGATTCTCTAAATTTTCGCGCAGTTAGTAGCGGAACACTTTGGTAAAAAATATTTAATAGAATAAAACCAAGCGCACCTTCTACCAAAGCAAGCATATTCTCGTAAAATCCAATTGCATCCAAAAATATATAATTCGTAAAAATGCGCGCACCAATGATACTTAAAGCAACTTGATACGTTAACAATTTTGTCGTAAAAATTGGAATCCGACTTGTCACAGCATTTAATATAAAAAATATGGTGACCGTTCCCAGTACATAAACTCCTTGTGCAAAAGAACAGAACAACGCACCAGCCATTAATGCAATAAATATGCGACCCATCCATTCACGCTTCATAACAAATATTGCCACAAAAAATGAAAGAGCAAATGGGCTCATTCCGTCTAAAATTAACGCATGCCCCAATAAAAATGCAGCTAAAACAACAAAAATTCCTTGACGTATACAAACAGATTTGAATTTTTCTAGATTGACAAAACGACTTCCTTTTAATTCTCTTTTTTGCAAATATTTAAGGGGAGGTAAAATTGCAGTTCCTGATAAATTTATTTTCATTTCTAATCGTCACCTTTCCAAAATAAAATTTGTAGCTGTAGTATAGCCTGTCCATTTTATAAAATTTGTCAAACAAACTAGCCAATTTCAAAAAATCGGTCGACGAATCATGCACTTTTCCTTTCTTATTCTTCATCTTTCCTGAAAAAGAAAGAAAAATCCTTCAATGATTATCACTATTTTCCACTAAATTTATCAAAAAAGCAGGAGCAAAATTAGGTATAAATCTGAAATCATTCATCACACCAACAAAGAGTCTGGAACAAAAATATATTCTGCTTAAAAAAAGTTGGTTTAAATTCATTTTTTAAACTTCCATAAGGAAAAGCCAAACAAAATCAACATTTAGCGATAGCAGTAAACTTATCACACCAACCTAAGGTAAATGAGCCAAATACCAAAAATCTATTTTGAATTTTTTACCGAGTCACTCTATGTTTTTCTTAGATATTTGTCTAAAATAAAGAAAAATGGTTCTTAAATAGACCATTGTACTAAATAATTTCTAAATTTTTCCATTCTCTAGTGATTGGATTCTTCGATTTTATAAGTATAAAAGAAAATATCGCTTGCATAACCATTTGTTAAATTTCTCTCATAATTGTCCCGTATATTCCCTAATTTTGTTTTTAAGACAAAGGAAAAACACGCCTAAAACATGAAAAATTGTTCTAAGCGTGCTGCTTTATTTATAGCAATAATAGAATGGTTCACTACAAATCACAGAAAACATGTAAATAAAATTAGACAAAAGAAACTTCCCGAATCATTTTGGTCACAAATTGTGCACCTTTTTTGCTCTGCAGTTTACCGCTTGTTGAAAGCATAACATTCTCACGTAAAATCGTGTCCATTGCTTCTGTCACCTGAAGATCGGTTAAATGATCGGCTGGTGTATCTATAGTAAACTGGGCGGTCTTTCCTTCCTCTGTCAAAAATTTCAACTGTAAAATTGTACTCATTTACTTCACCCCCTTTATTTTGAATTTTGCATAGCATTATTCAGAAATTACAAGAACATCACGACGTTCAATTTGCACAACTGGCTGTTGAAACAAACTGCCAAATGCTTTTGCTGTACGCAATAAAGCATCTGGGTTTGCCGATTCCTGTACAGAACCAAGCTGCTTGGTTTTTGTTTTTAATTCACCATTTGTGCCAGTTCCTTCTGAATAAACAATTGCAAGCTTACTGGAACTCACATGTATATTTGCCATTTTCTCACCCCCTCATTATTTAAGTACAATTTTTTTTTAAAAAAGGACAAAGGTATCATAAATTTCTTTAAGAGTCATTCAAAAAATGAAACAAGCAAATATATGAAAAAATTTTGTGTTCTTAGATATCAATGAATTTATTTTTAATTAATATTAAAATATGATTTTTTTCGAAAAGATGAATAGAATGTGAGTTTCTATACCATTAAACCCCATTCAACGCAGCTATAACAAGCCAACTTATCTTCTCCAAATTCAAAAAGCCTTTCGCAGTTTCTCACGAAAGGCTTTCTTTTACCTATAAGTTTATAAATCCATGGAAGGCAGCAAGCTAACCACGGCGTGCACCACGTCCGCCACGCTTTGATTCTGTATGTCTTTTTAACGAAGTGAGTCGATCCTCACTATCTTTTAAAAACTTACTCATCTTCTGTTCAAAGGTTTCTTTTACTTGTACTGTTTCTTCTCTTTTTTGAGGACGTGGTTTTCTTACAAATGTTTTTGCTGGCTGATCCTTTGCCTTTTTAATGGATAAACCAATTTTACCATCTGGCTCAATTTGTAAAACCTTTACCTCTACCTCATCTCCAACCTTTAAATGCTCATGAACATCTTTGACATAGCTATCTGAAACCTCACTGATATGAACCAAACCGGTTTGACCACCCGGCAGCTCCACAAACGCACCAAAATTTGTAATTCCCGTTACCTTTCCTTGTAACTTGCTGCCTACCTCAATTGCCATCTAAAAAAAATCCTCCTTAAACTAATCAATACACTCTCTACCATTATATAAAATTTTTTAAAAATTTGTCAAGTTTTAGTCTTCCTCTATTGTGGAATAAATAATCTCTCCATCTTTTGACATAAAAAAATCACGTCGAGCCAAATCCGCAATATAATCATCGTTATTTAAATTTGCAATTTGCTCCTCTTTTAATGCGGTTTCTTTCTCTAATTTTTTCAAATTCTGTGCTGTTTCTTCATATGTTTTTTCTGCCAGTTTCAGCTCTTGTTTCTGTTTTAAATACGGAAACAATAGGGAAAAAAATAAAAACATACCAAACAAAGATGTCATCACAAAACGAACTTTTCTTATGCGTTTTTTCCTCTTTTGATATTGAATATCCACCTCAAGCTGTGCCTGATAGTACATATGATTTTCTCTAAATTTTGATGTCTTATGCTTTTTCATGCCTTACTACCTCTAATTCTTTTTATCATTTTTCCCATTTTTTCGTTGAGCAAAGAACCATTTGATCCTTGAAATCCACAAATATATTTTATTATAAACTCTCTGTACCCATTTTTGAATCGGCTTTGGCATCATTTTTCCAATGAAAAGAAAAATGGGACGAAAAAGAGTAAACAACAATTGATAAAAGAAACGAATACAAAAGCAACCAACTTTTTGAATGCTAGATAATACAGTCACAGCAATTGATAATATTATCATTATAATCCATCGTATAGGATAAACAATCAAGTTTTTAAGAATTTTTCTTAAAAATCGAATGAAGCTTGAAAGAATACGATAAACGAAATACATTACATGGATATATGAGGATTCCAATAAAGCTCGATACATGGCATAGCCACAAAGTACAGCCAAAAATACATGAATGCGCAGCGTACCTTCATTCAGTTGGTAAAGTAACAAAAATAAAGCAAATGCATATACAATCCAAAAAAGAATATCAAATCCATATTTCAACCAAACTGTACGAAAACGCATACGAATCAAGAAACGGTATGTATCTACACAGGCACCTAAAACAAGACCCATGCCGATCATCACAATCAATGTATAAAATTGAACCGATAAAGTCATTTGAACAGTTTACCAAGCAAATTCTTTGTCTTCTCTCCTGGCTTTTCATTTCGATACTCCCACGCATGAAAATTGCCATGGATGCAAACTGTACCTTTTTGCTTATCAAAACCTTTCATTTCCATTTCATGTCCTTGAATCATTAAATACCCCATAGTTGTATCCAAAATAAACTGCATGGCATCAAAATGCCCAATGCCCTTAACACCGGTTATATCCATTATTTTGCGATTTTGTACAACCAGTTTATGTTCATCCGAATGACTACGTGATTCTTTTTCATTCATTTTTCACAGCCTCCTTGTCCTTTTTTCCTTACTTTCATATGTATGGAGACTGTAAATAAATTAGAACTGAATTCAATCGAAATTAAAAATCAAAGGTTTCTATATTTAAATCTGTCTCTTGCTTTATTTTTTCTTCTGCAAGAACTGTATACAACTCCGATGCTTCCTCTTTTCGCGGATGCTCTTTCAATAATTTCACTTGCACCGTCAACAGCTTTTGTCCAAAACGAATTTTCAACACATCACCCGGCTTTACTTCTGTACTTGCCTTTGCCTTTACATCATTGATCAGAATTCTCCCCTGATCTGCCACTTCTTTTGCAACAGTACGTCTTTTAATCAATCTAGATACCTTTAAAAATTTATCTAAACGCATAATCTATACTCCTCTTATATTATTTTATTCATTCTTTTTCTTTTATTTCCTTCCAAATTTCTATAACTTCTTCAACTGTATCTGCTTTTTGATCACCAAACACATGAGGATGGCGACGAATCATTTTCTCATTTAATGTCTGAATGACATCAAAAATGGAAAATTCACCTTTTTCCGCTGCAATTTGTGCATGTAAAATTACTTGTAGCAAAACATCGCCAAGCTCTTCTTCCATCCTAAGCGAATCTTGTGCATCAATGGCTTCCAACAGCTCTTTTGTTTCTTCCTGTAAATATTTTTTTAAACTTTCATGGGTTTGCTTTTGATCCCAAGGACACCCATTCGGTCCACGCAAAACAGAAATAATTTGAATAAGCGTTGAGAAGTCATAAAGCGGCAGCAAAGCTTCCAAAGCGACTGGTGGAATATACACACTTCGTAGGTTATCAACCGATAAACAATGATCCAGCTCACAAAGCTGACGCTGCTGTATCTTTTCATTTGACGTACCCACACCGGATAGTACAGTCACTGGGTAATCAAATGGTAGCCCTTCTAAAAGAGCTAGTTTCACCTCAGATGCCACATATGCATCATATACTTGTGTAAAAATCATATGTTTATGAAGTTGTAAATCTGCCACAGAAAAATTTGTTGCATCCAATAACAGAAATCCATCTACTGGATCAACTTCTAAAGCAGTAAACATCTCATCTAAAAAACTGGGTGCACTATACATTTGGATTTGAATCTGTCCATTATGTTGTGCCTCCAATAATTTTTGTGTTGTGACTTCCGCAATCATCGGATGTCCTGGCACACCATATATAATATCCTCTGATGCTGCCTCTTTTAACAGCTTGGCAACAATTTCTTCATACACATCTGAAAACTTTGTATGTTTTTCATAAACTTGGTCAAAAGACTGATACACAACTCCTTTTGCTTCCAGTTCCTGAACAACTGGATGCATTGCTGTGCGAAAAAACTTCTTTCGATCAGATTGCAAGCATCTCCAGGCCCCAATGGACATCTGTTCAAAATTCCCTGCACCCAATCCGACAATATGAATGGTATGAGCCATGGTTTTCCTCCGATTCTTTTGAATGTATAAATTGCCTCCATTTTACCATTGGGAAAACAGAACAACAAAAATATTTTATATAAGAAAATATGTAAAAATAAAATTTATTTTAAATTAAAAAATTATATTCTTTATTAAGGCGTAAAATAATTCTGGATACTTTTCAATAACCTCTTTATAGAAACGATATTCTCTTTTGAGCAGATGAATCCCTTCTTTAGATAAGAAAAAACGATCTCTCTCTTTTTATCGGAAAAATATCGGCAAACATGATAAATTGAGAAAAAATAAGATTGGAACAAGAAAATTTTATTTTAAAGAAAAATAAACTAATGATGAAAAATCTCATATCAAACTTTACTTCTGTTTGTCTTTTTTAATTGTATAAACTTTATCATTGGAAATAAAAAAACAAAGATATTATGAAAAAGTAGGTTCATAAATATCTTAACTATATCGTTACGTAATTTATATTTTTATCATTTTAAAAAATAAATGTGTAAAAAAATAGACTTCATATGTTGGAGAATACATTATATTTTTCTAGTAGATGGTTTCGTGTAGACAATATTTTTGGCAGTCAGACAATAAATGTACCACCAGATCATTTAGAATCAAAAATACAATCTATTAACCATTTTACACCAGCCAAACAGAATAGATGTATCATTTATCAAAAATGCAAGATGTAATCACACTATGTTAATGAACAATATAAATGATTTTTATGGTCCAAAGTTCTTTTGTTTTCCTTAGTCCATACAGTAAAGATCTTGAATTTTCCTATGAATAAACCAAAGTATTTATATCGCTATACATGTAAAATTTTAATTCACCTAGGACAGAAGAATCAAAAATACATCATCCTTAAATATTTTTATAATGACAAAAGCAAATCCTTTAAAGAAATATATCAAGTATTTTCTTCATCTAAGCATTTATCTTCTCTACAGCAGACAACTATAATTCTCTGCTGTAGAGAAAACATTGTCCTAGAAAATCGTTTATTTTTTGTGATGTCTACTCACAAAAATTAAAGGAAAAAAACAGATTTAGAAATGTATCATTTCATACTAAAAATTATAAATGATTATATATTTTTGGTGATTTTTTCCAATCCACCCATATATTTTCTAAGTGATTCTGGTATGAGAACAGAGCCATCTGCTTGCTGATAATTCTCCAAAATCGCTGCAAATGTTCGACCAACTGCCAGACCAGAACCGTTTAAAGTATGCACAAATTCCGGCTTTGCATTTGGATCCCGACGAAAACGAATTCCTGCTCGACGTGCCTGAAATGCTTCAAAATTGCTACATGAAGAAATTTCACGATATTTATCCTGTGTTGGAAACCAAACCTCTAAATCATATTTCTTTGCGGCAGTAAAACCTAAATCTGCCGTACACATACTCAATACTTGATAAGGCAAACCCAAAATTTGTAGGACTTTCTCTGCATCTTGTGTCAGTTTTTCCAGTTCATCGTAGGAATCTTCTGGCTTTGTGAACTTTACAAGCTCGACTTTATTAAATTGATGCTGACGAATCAAACCTCTTGTATCACGACCAGCAGACCCCGCCTCAGAACGAAAACAAGCACTGTATCCAACATATTTTTTTGGCAGTTCATCTGCAGATAAAATTTCGTTACTATGATAATTTGTCACCGGAACTTCGGCTGTGGGAATCAAAAAATAGTCTGTATCCTTCACTTGAAAAGCATCTTCTTCAAATTTTGGCAACTGACCCGTTCCCGTCATGCTTGTACGATTGACCATATATGGTGGAATAAATTCCTCATACCCATGCATATCAGAATGCAAATCCATCATAAAAGATATCAATGCACGCTCCAATCTTGCACCAAGCCCTGTATAAAATACAAAGCGGCTTCCCGTTACTTTTGAAGCTCGTTCAAAATCTAAAATGCCTAAATTTGCAGCAATCTCCCAATGTGGCTTTGGTTTAAAAGCAAAAGATGGTCTTTCTCCAATCTGACGAATAACAACATTATCCTCTTCACTATCGCCTATAGGTGTACTTTCATGTGGAAGATTCGGTGTAGATAACATAACCAAATTCAAATCTTCCTCGATCTGACGAAGATTTTCGTCCATCTCTTTAATTTGCTCACCAACCTGACGCATCTCCAAAATAATATCATCTGCATTTTCTCCAGCTTTTTTTAATTTTGCAACTTCTGCAGAAACAGCATTACGCTTTGTTTTTAAAATTTCAACTTCTTGAATTAAAGTTCGACGTTGAATATCCAATGATTCAAATTTTCCAAGATCGGTCAAATCTTCTCCACGATGCTGTAATCTTTGCTTTACCTCTTCCAAATTCTCACGCAAATACTTAATATCAAGCATTCAAATAATCTCCTTTCTGTTTCCTTGTTCCTATTATGATAAAATAAAAAAAATCTCATCCCAAAAGGGACGAGATAAATTTACCCGCGATACCACCCCGGTTGAGAATAAAACCAAACATAAGACTTGTGATTGCTTTCTTATTCACTAAAGACCATGTTTTAACCAGAATTTTATGAAACCGGTAATTTGAACCGATAATCATTTTCTGTTTTCATCTCCACTTAACATCTTCGATAACGGTCTGTGAAACCGGAAATATTTATACAAATCGGTTGCTTTCATATTTCACTCTGGGACGGATTCATTTTTATCTTTTGCTTATTTTCACCATCCATAAGCTCTCTGAATTTTAAAGAGAAAAACTACTGGTTCCCTTCAACGATTTTACACTTATAGCTTTTTCATTGTATCTTATTTTTATTATTTTTACCAGTGCTTTATGAAAATAGTCCCATAATTTTATCCCATAAATTTCCAAAGAAACTACCAATTGCCTGCATGGTTAAAGAAAACCATCCAGCTTTTTCCACCGCATTGGTCGTAATTAAATCAACAGTTAAAATTTTTCCGTCAATATACCCATAGTCTGCCTCATCTTTTGGAATAAAAGTTACCGTTCCAACAACTTGACCTTTTTTAATTGGCGCCAGCAGCTTTCCTTCTTCTGTTAGCAGCGCTTGATCCAGTTTAACCTCTTGATCAAATTCAACAGTTTGTCCAGTTTGAACAACGGTTGATAGCGCTTCTTTTGTTTCCAATGAAACTTGATCTTCTTTTCCTTTTGAAATTCCCAAGCTTTTTTGTGCTTCAATTTCGGCACCTGCTGCAACAATTTCTTGTGTTGCAAACTGATTCAATCCAAAATCAAATAATTTTCTTGTTTCATCAAATCTTGCCTTGTAGGTTTTTGCATTCATAATGACTGAAATTACACGTTTGCCATTTCGAGTAGCTGTTCCGGTAAAACAAGCACCAGCAGCATCAGTTGTTCCCGTTTTTAAACCATCTACCCCTTCATATCCGTAAACCAATCCTGGAAGCATCCAATTCCAATTTTCCATATTCACTGGATATTCTTTCCCCTCTTGAAATACCTTTTTTTCAATGCTAGATATTTCAAGGACTTCTGGATATTTCTTTAACATGGTATAAGCAAGTAAAGCTGTATCCTTAGCTGACATAGTATTTTCATCATCAGCATTGGTGCCTTTTGGATGTTTTCCATATAAATCTGAATTATTCAATCCCGTTGAATTCACAAACTTATAGTTTTGAAGTCCCAACTGTTCGGCCTTTTCACTCATCATTTGAATAAAATTTGTTTCAGAACCTGCAATCAATTCTGATAATGCAATCGTTGCACCATTTGCAGAATAAATCGCCATCGCTTCATATAACTCCCGAACAGTATATTTTCCACCATTTTCTAAAGGAACATTTGATAAACTAGTATTTTGTGAAACCTGATAAGCATAATCAGATACTTGAACTTCTTGATCCCATGTGATTTTCTCAGTTTCAATCGCTTCCATAACCAAATATTCTGTCATAATTTTGGTCATACTGGCAATTGGCAAAGAAACCTCTGCATTTTTTTCATATAAAATTTTTCCTGTACTTGCATCAATTAAAATTGCTGCGCTTGCCTGAATATCTAAATTATCAGTTGAATTTGCCCATACTTTTTGCTGGTTTGGAATACAAGAAACAATAAGCATAATTGTAAAAAAAATCAATAAAATTTTTTTCAAACCAGTGTCCCTCTCTTTCATATTTTCTTATTATTGTATCATAGGATTTTTTTTGTTTCATTTTTTTATATCCTGTATTTGTAAATTGCCAACCGTCTAAAACCAATGAAATTACGGTTACATTATTTCAAAAAATATAATCTTTAAGATAAAAAGTTTATTTGAATGCATGAATAATAGTTTATAAACCTTTAGCTTATCCTTTAAATTTTATGAAAAAAACAGACCGACAAAATTTGCCTTGTCTGCTTTATTATTTCTTGTAATCAAATGGAGTAATTTGGCGCTTCCTTTGTAATTTGTACATCATGTGGATGACTTTCTTTTAAACCTGCACCCGTCATAATAACAAATTGTCCATTTTCAGCAAGTGCCTCTAAATTCTTTGCACCACAGTACCCCATACCAGCACGCAATCCACCAGTTAATTGATGGATAACATCTGCCAGTTTTCCCTTATAAGGGACACGACCTTCAATTCCCTCGGGAACCAACTTTTTATTTCCTTCCTGGAAATAACGATCTTTGCTTCCTTTCTCCATTGAAGCAACTGACCCCATTCCACGGTATACTTTATATTTTCTTCCCTGATAATACTCAGAATCCCCTGGGCTTTCTTCTACACCAGCAAGCATACTGCCAAGCATAACAACACTTGCACCTGCTGCAATTGCCTTTACAATGTCACCAGAGTATTTAATACCCCCATCAGCAATAATTGGGACATTATATTTTCTTGCAACTGTTGCACAATCATATACAGCTGTAATTTGTGGTACGCCAACTCCAGCCACAACACGGGTTGTACAAATCGAACCTGGACCGATACCAACCTTTACAATATTTGCACCCGCATGAATCAATGCTTCTGTCGCCTCTGCGGTTGCAACATTTCCAGCAATAATTGTTAAATCTGGATACTTTGAACGAATATTAGAAATTGTATCTAAAACACCTTGGGAATGTCCATGCGCTGTATCAATGGTAACCAAATCGGTTTCTGCAGCCACTAACGCAGCAATTCGATCCATCGTATCAACAGAAACTCCAACCGCTGCACCAACCAATAATCTTCCTTTTTTATCTTTGGCACGATTGGGAAATTCAATGATTTTTTCAATATCCTTAATGGTAATTAAACCCTTTAAGCACCCATTTTCATCAACAAGCGGAAGCTTCTCAATTCGATGTTTTTGTAATTTTAGCTCTGCTTCTTTTAATGTTGTTCCAACTGGTGCAGTAACAAGATTTTCTTTTGTCATTACATTTTGAATTGGAATGGAATAATCCTGAATGAATCGCATATCGCGGTTTGTCAAAATTCCAACAAGCTTTAACTCTTTAGAATTATTGACAATTGGAACTCCAGAAATTTTATATTTTCCCATCAATCTTTCAGCTTCCAAAGCCGATGCATCTGGTGTTAAATAAAATGGATCTGTAATGACACCGCTTTCCGTTCTTTTTACTTTTAATACTTGCTCAGCTTGTTCTTCAATGCTCATGTTTTTATGAATAATGCCAATGCCCCCTTGCCGGGCAATTGCAATCGCCATATCAGATTCAGTTACTGTATCCATTCCTGCACTGATCACTGGAATATTTAAATGGATATTCTCCGTTAAAGTTACATTTAATTGGACGTCCCTTGGCAATACTTCAGACTTTGCTGGTATCAACAATACATCATCAAATGTATACCCTTTTTTTTGAAACTTGTTTTCCCACATTTCAGATTTTCCACTCCTTAGCCGATTTTTAATATTTATTTATTGTACATTAACAACAGTAGAATGAACTGTCAAGAACTCTCAATCACATTCCTAAAAGTAACCATTTCCTTTTCATGCTTTTATGTATTAAATGTATTTTATAACTGAATCTTTTTCAATATACAAATAAAAAATTATCTATTTCTTTGTGAAAAAATTGTTCCGCCAAGTTGTTATTTTTTTATTCCAAAACAAAGTACATCACCACTCGACAACATGTCAAATCACTTCTACTTAAAATTACTTTGTGATTGAAATTTAGAAAATTACAATTTGTTTTGTGAAATTATGAATTAGGTAAAAAATCTTGACTAGGAACCGCTTACAAAATAACTTGAGATCTTTTTATATGATTCATACAACTCAACTTCCTACATTTTTTAAAATTTTAAAAATCATTTTAGCTGGCTTTTTTTTATTTTAACTTCCATTAGAATTTGGATTCTTAACTTATTAAACCTTGATAAAATGCAGTTTGAAATTAAAACACAAATTGAATAAGATTTTTTGAATCTAATAGATTGACTCTCTTCTCATCTTCCTTTTCTAAAATGACAGTCAATTCCATTTTTGTTTTTTTGTCAAAGGATGAAATCAATCCAACTGTTCCATCCTGAAATACAACACTTGAGCCGACAAATGCTGGAAACATCTCATCAATGAAAAGCTTTACAATATGCTGATCAAATTTTTCCGGTTGGTGTTTCACAAAGCGCAAAGCAATTTCAAAAGGTGTAGCAGATTTAAAATAATCATTCGGACATAAAAACATATAATATTTTTCAGCAATTGATATATATCTTGCACCTGCACATATTTTATCCTTCTTTATTTTTAGCGGGAACCCCGTCCCGTCAAGAAATTCTTCATGTTGAATCACAATATTTTTGGTAAATAAATCAATACCAGGAAGACCGGAAAGAATCTCATAACTGAAAAGAACATGTTTTTCCCATTGGGCAACCTCACTCTTTGTAAAAAGCTTTTTTTTTCGCAGAATCTTCGGGTTCAGCTTTGCCAAACCAATATTGCAAAGCATACTTGCTTTACAAATATTTAAAGCATCTTCAATAAATCCAACATTTCGATAAAATAAATAACCAGCTAAAACAGCAGTTGCCACATTATAACTGTAAATGTAATCATCTATTTTACATAATCGATGTAATAAAAATGGAAGATGCTTTTTATTTACAATGTTTAAAAATAATTTTTTTAACGGTTCATATATATCGCTTACATTCAATATGCCTTTAGACTGTAGCGTGAGAAATACCTCCTTATAGCTTAGTACAGTCATTGTAAACAAATTTTCAATCTCCAAATATTGATAACGTTTCAGTTGTTCTTCAGAAAGCTCTTGAGGGAAAAAAGGTTTGCTATTTGCCAACCACGGCTCGATTTCAAGATATTCAACTCCAAATTTTTTTAATGTATCAATATGTTTATCTTCTAAAACGGTATCTTTTTCAATCAGTGGTATCTCTGTATTTAATATAATATCCTCATCCAATACACATTGGCTTTTTAATTGCTCAACGTGGATCTTCATTTTTGACCACCTACCCCATCTGCTTATAATTTTTACATTTCAGGCTCTTTTGTTTCCTCATTTTCGGTCTCTTCAGTTTCTACGATTGCAATTGTAGAAACCTTTGTATGTTCATCCAGTCGGATTAATTTTACACCTTGTGTATTTCTACTCAAAATTGAAATATGCTCAATTGGAATTCGAATAATCACACCACTGTCTGTAACAATCATTAAATCTTTTTCTTCAACCATCTGGAGTCCAACAACAAAACCGGTTTTCTCTGTTACCTTATAGTTGATAATTCCTTTACCACCTCGAGACTGTGGTCTATATTCACTAATTGGTGTTCGCTTCCCATATCCGTTTTCTGTCACTGTTAAAAGTGTACTGCTTTCTTTTACAATTTCTGCATTGACAACATGGTCTCCTTCTCTTAAACGAATTCCACGTACACCGGCTGCTGTTCTTCCCATCGCTCGAATGTCATTTTCATCAAAATGAATTAAAAATCCTTGTGAAGTCCCAATAATGATTTCATTTTTCCCATTGGTTAAACAGACGGATATCAACTCGTCTTGTTCACGTAAACCGACTGCAATTAATCCGTTGGTTCGGATATTCCGGAAATAGGATAAAGAAACACGTTTTACAATTCCTTGACGTGTTGTAAAAAATAGATAATTTTCCTGTTCAAATTTTTCAATTGGAATAATTGCTGTGATTTTTTCTTCTTTATCAATCTCAAGCAAATTCACAACTGGCAATCCTTTTGCCGTTCGGGAAAATTCAGGTACTTCATAACCTTTAATTTTGTATACTTTCCCTAAATTTGTAAAAAACAATAGAGTATGATGTGTTGTTGTCGCAATCATTTGTTCAACAAAATCATCCTCATGTGTACCCATTCCTTGAACACCACGTCCACCACGTTTTTGGGTGCGATACACAGAGGTCAATTGACGTTTAATATAACCTTTATTGGTTAAGGTAATTGCAACATTTTGAACTGGAATCAGATCTTCATCCTCTAAAACATCAAAACCACCTAAGAGCAGCTCAGTTCGACGTTCATCACCATATTTCTCCTTAATTTGAATCAGCTCATTACAAATAATTTCAAGGACTTTTTCAGGATCAGCTAAAATATCACTCAGCTCTCCAATAAAAACCAATAAAGAACGATATTCATCCTCAATTTTTTCACGCTCTAGACCGGTTAATCTTTGTAAGCGCATTTCAAGAATCGCTTGTGCCTGCCTTTCGGTTAATGCAAATTGCTGTATTAAACCTTCTTTTGCAATTTCGGTTGTTTCGGATGAACGAATCAAATTGATAATGGCATCAATATGATCCAAAGCTTTTTTTAATCCTTCCAAAATATGTGCTCTGGATTTGGCTCGATCCAAATCATATTGTGTGCGTCTTCTAGTTACTTCAACTTGATGGTTTAAATAATGCTGTAAAACATCTTTTAATGTCAAAATCATTGGGCGACCATCAACAAGTGCAAGCATGTTAATACCAAAAGAAGTTTGCAGCGCAGTCTGTTTATACAGATTATTTATAATGACACCTGCGTTTGCATCTTTACGCACTTCAATCACAATGCGCATTCCTTTTCGATCAGATTCATCTCTTAAATCCGTAATGCCTTCAATTCTTTTTTCACGGACCAGATCAGCAATTTTTTCAATCAATCTTGCTTTGTTTACCTGATAAGGTAACTCTGTAATAATAATGGTTTCGCGACCATTAGACTTGGTTTCAATATCAGCTTTTCCACGAATCATAATGCTGCCTCGACCCGTTTCATAAGCTTTTCGAATTCCAGATCTTCCTAAAATGATCCCACCTGTCGGAAAATCTGGACCCTTTATGTAGGTCATCAACTCTTCTGACAAAATTTCTGGATTTTTACGCAATGCCAAAATCCCATCAATCACCTCTGTTAAATTATGGGGCGGAATATTGGTTGCCATTCCAACTGCAATTCCCATTCCTCCGTTTACCAATAGATTCGGAAAACGAGCTGGCAAAACAGATGGTTCTTGTTCAGATTCATCATAATTATTTTTAAAATCAACTGTATTTTTGTTGATATCTTTTAACAATTCCATGGAAATTTTTGACATACGAGCTTCTGTATAACGCATAGCCGCTGCAGAATCTCCATCAATGGAACCGAAATTTCCATGACCATCAACCAACATGTAACGGTAGTTGAAATCTTGAGCCATCCGAACCATTGATTCATACACAGCGTAATCTCCATGTGGATGATACTTACCAATCACTTCCCCGACAATCCGGGCTGATTTTTTGTATGCTTTATCAGCATTTATTCCAAGATCATTCATAGCATATAAAATTCTACGATGAACAGGCTTTAATCCATCTCGAACATCTGGCAATGCACGTGAAACGATAACACTCATTGAATAATCCAAAAATGAGGTTCGCATCTCTTTACTGATGTTTACAACTTTAATCCGAGAATTTGGTTGCTCTGGCATGTTTGAGCCTCCTTTTTTCTTTTTTCTTTCTATTTTTTATATATCCAAGTTTTGAACATACTGGGCATTTTCTTGAATAAAGTTTTTCCGCGGCTCAACTTTATCACCCATTAACATTTCAAACGTTTCATCCGCCTCTATTGCATCTTGAAGATTAACCTGAAGCAGAATTCTTGCTTCTGGATCCATTGTTGTTTCCCATAGCTGCTCTGGATTCATTTCCCCCAAACCTTTATAACGTTGCAAATCAATTTTTTGTGTTTGTGGTAATTCTGCTAAAATTCTTTTTAAATCTTTTTCACCATATGCGTAAAATATCTTTTTTCCTTGCGTTATTTTAAACAAAGGCGGCTGTGCAATATAAACATATCCACACTCAATAATATTGCGCATATATCGATAAAAAAAGGTCAATAATAACGTACGAATATGCGCACCATCAACATCAGCATCGGTCATAATTACAATTTTATGATATCGTGCTTTTTCAATATTAAATTCTTCACCAATTCCTGTACCCAATGCTGTAATTATGGTTCGAATCTCATCATTGGATAAAATTTTATCCAATCTGGATTTTTCCACGTTTAAGATCTTTCCTTTTAATGGCAAAATTGCTTGGAATTGTCGGTCACGTCCTTGTTTTGCAGAACCACCCGCAGAATCTCCTTCAACAATAAAAATTTCAGACTCTGAAGGATCTTTGGACGAACAGTCTGACAGCTTCCCAGGTAAACTTGAAACCTCTAAAACATTTTTTCTTCTTGTCAACTCACGCGCCTTTTTCGCTGCCATACGTGCACGTGCTGCCATTAATCCTTTTTCAATAATCTTCTTAGCGGTTTGCGGATTTTCTAATAAAAATTTCTCAAATACCTCTGAAAAAATGGATTCAGTAATCGTTCTGGCTTCACTGTTTCCAAGTTTTGTTTTAGTTTGTCCTTCAAATTGTGGTTCTGGATGCTTAATGGAAATAATCGCTGTTATCCCTTCACGAACATCTTCACCAATTAAATTATTTTCATTATCTTTCAATAAACCGGATTTTTTTGCATAATCATTGATAATTCTAGTTAAAGCTGTTTTAAACCCAACCTCATGTGCTCCACCTTCATAGGTATGAATATTGTTAGCAAAAGACATAATTGTGCTGGTATAACCTTCATTATATTGAAAAGCAACTTCAACAAAAATAAAATCTTTTTCGCCTTCTACATAAATAATTTCCTCATGAATGGTATCTTTGTTTTTGTTTAAATGCTCTATGTAAGAAATAATCCCACCTTCATAGTGATATTTCTTAGTAATAGATTCTTCTTCTCTTTTATCTGTGATGATTATATTTAAACCTCGATTTAAAAAACTAAGCTCACGCAAGCGTTGCGATAAAATATCAAAATCATAAACTGTTGTTTCTACAAATACTTGAGGATCTGGTTTAAAATGAATAACAGTCCCTGTTTTACTTGTCTCACCAACCACTTTTAAATTGCTTACAATATTGCCACGCTCAAATTTTTGATAATAAATTTTTCCATCTCGGTGAACATAAACCTCTAAAAATTCCGATAAAGCGTTTACAACCGATGCACCGACACCATGCAATCCACCAGAAACTTTATAACCACCACCGCCAAATTTTCCTCCGGCATGCAAAACAGTCAAAATTACTTCAACTGCCGGTCTACCCATTTTTTCATTGATATCAACTGGAATCCCTCGACCATTATCTGTAACAATAATGCTGTTGTCCTTTTCTATTTCCACAATAACTTCTGAAGCATAACCAGCAAGTGCCTCATCAATGCTGTTATCTACAATTTCCCAAACCAGATGATGAAGTCCTTTACTTCCAGTTGAACCAATATACATACCAGGACGTTTTCGTACAGCTTCTAAACCTTCCAATACTTGAATGTCATTTGCATCATAAGAAGTTTCTTTGTCTTCATAATTTATGGTCAAGATTTCCACCTTCTTTTTTTTTAAATTCATTTTTAGTTCTTTATTTCAACTTTTGCTTTTTCAATGTGAAACACAACTGCATCTTGAATGATTTCTTTTCGAATTCCTTTTAGTGAAGTTGTTGTTACAAATGTTTGGACTTTGTTTTTAACCATTTGTAATAAATCATGCTGTCTATTTTCATCCAATTCGGATAAGACATCATCCAACAATAAAACAGGATATTCTCCGGTTTCTTGTAAAATAAATTCAAGCTCTGCTAATTTGATGGAAAGAGAAGCTGTCCTTTGTTGGCCTTGTGAGCCAAATGCTTGAACATTTTTTTTGTCAATTAAAATCAAAAAATCATCCCTATGGATACCAAATAAAGTGAGACCACGTTTTAATTCTTTTTCTTTTATTGTTTGAAAAAATTCAGTATAATCTTCTTTTATTTTTGACTTATTTTCTATTTCTGATACACGAATAGACGGTGTATATTTCAATTGGATTCCTTCTTTACCGGCTGTCATTTTGGCATGAATCTTTTCAGCAATTACATTTAGGCGTGTAATAAATTGCTCCCTAAGATACGTAATTTCTACACATTTATCAATAAATTGCTCTGTAATAATTTGAAAAAATAATAGATCTTGCTCTGGATTCATTCTATTTTCTTTTAAAAAGGCATTCCGCTGTTGAAGAAGTCTTTGAAAATCGCTTAAATGGAACAAATAGCTTTTAGAAATTTGTCCCAATTCCATATCGAGAAATCGTCTGCGAGTTTGTGGGTTTCCTTTTACAATATTCAAATCTTCTGGTGCAAAAATAACAACATTAAAGTTTCCGATATATTGACTTAATTTTTCCTGTTCAATATCATCAATTTTTGCCTTCTTTCCTTTTGAAAACAAAATGATTTCGTGTGTATAATCGCGATTTTTTCGGATAATCTCACCTTTGATTTTGGCAAATTCTTCATCCCAATAAATTAATTCTTTATCTTTTGATGTACGATGAGATTTGCCAAAAGCCAATACATAAATGGCTTCAATTAAATTGGTTTTTCCTTGCGCATTTTTTCCTACACATAGATTTAGCCGATCAGAAAATTGAAGATGGCATCTTTCATAATTTCTATAAGTATTTAGTTCCAACTCATGAATATACAAAAGACATCAACCTTCTTCTTTTACAATTTGAAATGTATCTTTTCCAATTCGAATTTGATCACCTGGATAAAGCTTTCGTCCTCTCCTTGTTTCCAATACATCATTTACCCATACTTTTTCAGTCATTAAAAAATGTTTGATTTCACCACCAGAATGGATTACATTGTTTAATTTCAATGCTGCCTGAAGCGTTATGTATTCTGTATAAATGGCAATTTTTTCCATGGAGGTCATCCTTTTTAAAATATTTTAATCTTATTATTATAACCTTTTTTTTTCAATGAGAAAAGAACGTGTTCCAAATATACTTGATAAATGTAACCGTTCTTTCATAACTTCTAATATGTTCGTACTGGTAAAACAAGTTCTAAGATCTCATCATTTGATATATTTTTTATCAAAAATGGTCTCATCGCACCAGTAAAACTGATTTCAACTTTTTCATCATCCATAACCTTTAGCGCATCCATCATATACTTTGCACTGAAAGAAATTTTTAATTCTTCTCCCTCAAAATGCTCTGAAGAAAGTTCTTCTTCGACTTTTCCAATTTCAGGTGCATTGGATGAAATAAAAATGGTACAAGAATCATTTACTTCCAATTTTACAATATTGCTTTTTTCGTCTTTTGATAATAGAGAAGCACGGTCAATTGCTCGATGAAAGGCTTTTACATCTACGACCAGCTTCGTTTTCATTTCTTTAGGTATGAGTTTCTTTGTATCAGGATAATTTCCTTCCAATAGGCGTGAAAAAAATAACAAATTTTTCAATTGAAATAAAATTTGCTGCGGTGTAATAACGACTTTTACTTGTTCATTTTCTCCATCTAATAGTTTATTCAATTCATTTAAACTTTTTCCAGGAATAACAATATTAAATGGATTCACTTCAATTTGGATATTTGGATCAGATTGCAAAACAATTTTTTGTGCAAGCCGGTGACTATTGGTTCCAACACATACAAGTGTTTCTTTATCAAATATCCAGTTTACACCTGTTAAGATTGGACGATTCTCAGATGTAGAAACTGCATAAACTGTTTGCCGAATTATATTTTTTAATAATTCAACTGATAAATAAAAAGAGCAACTTTCATTAATTTCAGGTAGTCTTGGATATTCTTCTGCATCCCAAATTTTTAAATTAAATTCTGTTTTTCCAGATTGAATGGTAGCATTTTGTTGTTTGGAGATTGTAATTTGAACTTGTGTATCAGGTAGTTTTTTTACAATTTCATAAAAATATCTTGCTTGAAAAACACAACTACCTGTTTGTTCAATCATTATATTTTCATCTCCATCGGCTTCTTTTGGAACAAATGATTCAATGGATATATCTGCATCACTGCCAGTAAGTGTCAATCCTTGTTCAGTTACATGAAATTTTATTCCAGTTAAAATTGGGATGGTTGTTTTAAAAGAAATGGCTTTTATAACTTCTTGAACAGAGCGAACAAGTATTTCTCTTTGAATGGTGATCTTCATAGTAAACTCCTTTTTATTTATAAAAAAATATAGTCATAATAATAGTACTTGTGAATTTGTGTATAAGTATAGAAAAACCTTGAAATATGAACATTTTATACTGTGGATAATATGTGTATAAAAAAATTGTATTTTCCTTGTTTATCCACATTTTAATTTTTGAGTAACTGCTTAATTTCATCAATGCGCGCTTGTAAATTTGTATCAGACTGTAAAAGTGTAGAAATTTTATCGCATGCATGGATTACAGTTGTATGATCTCTCCCGCCAAATTCTTTCCCAATTTTAGGAAGGGAACAATCTGTTAGTTCTCTTGAAAGATACATTGCAATTTGTCTTGGAAAAGCAATAGATTTCGTTCGTTTTTTTGCTTTTAAATCATCAATTCTTAACTGATATACACTGGCAACTGTTTTTTGAATTTCTCCGATTGTAATGATTTTTGGACTTGCGTGGTTTTTAAAAGATTTTAGCGCTTCTGAAGCAAGGTGGATATCAATGTCTTTATTTTTTAAAGCCGATTCGGCCATTACACGTGTTAAAGCACCTTCGAGTTCGCGAATATTTGTATTAATTAAACCAGCAATATGGCTCATTACTTCATTTGGAATATCTAATCCTTCTGCTTTTGCTTTCTTTCTTAAAATCGCGATGCGTGTTTCCAAGTCTGGAGCTGTAATATCCGTGATTAAACCCCATTCAAAGCGTGATCTTAAGCGATCTTCCAAAGTAGGAATTTCTTTTGGTGGACGATCACTGGCAATTACAATTTGTCGAGAAGCTTCATAAAGTGTATTAAACGTATGGAAAAATTCCTCTTGTGTTTGTTCTTTTCCTGCTAGAAACTGAATGTCATCAATGAGCAGTACGTCTACATTCCGATATTTATTTCGAAATTCTTCTGTTTTGTTATATTGGATTGAATTGATAAACTCATTGGTAAACTTTTCTGATGATAAATATTGAACAATTGCTTCAGGATTATGTTCCAGTACATAATGACCAATTGCGTGCATTAAATGGGTTTTGCCAAGACCAACACCTCCCCAAATAAATAATGGATTGTATGCTTTTGAAGGTGCTTCGGCTACAGCAAGTGCAGCGGCGTGAGGCAATTTATTGGCTGGACCAACGACAAAAGTCTCAAATATATAGTTTTTATTCAATATACTGTGATTTAAGTGAGAGTTTGTCCCTTGAGAAAACTCCTTTTTCGATAAAAAAGACGTTTCTTGTGGATTTGACAAGGTGAATATAACCTGCAGAGGTTCACCATATACTTCATATACCGTGTCTGTAATAATTTTTTTATGTGTCGTTTGCAGTTGTTCTTTGGCTAAATCATGAGGGGCGATTAAAATGATTTCTTGTTTATTGCTATCTAATGAATGAAATCGAATTTCTTTCATCCACGTATCATAAGAAGGTTTGCTTGTTTTAAATTTTAATTCTTCAAGTACTCTTGTCCAGAGTAAATTGTGATCATTCATTTTTATGCTCCCTTTAAAGTTTTTATCAAAATATCCACATTATTGACAGTTTGTATATAAAAAATGAACAATGTGCATGAAATTGTCCACATAAGACAAAAAAAAAGTGCATTTTCATTACATTATCCACAACAAAATGCTCTTTCTGTAGAGTAATTTTATCAAAAAAGCTTAAAACTTGCAATGAAATATATATTTATCCACAAAATATGTAGATTTTGGGATAATTTTTATCCATATTTGTGGATTTTGTCGATTATTTTGTGGATAAGTGTAAATGGATTGACAGTTTGTTATAAACATGTGGATAAAATGGTGACAGAATGAAAGGAAATAAAGAGGGTGAAGGAAAGATTTCTGGTTGACAATTAAAAGTCTTTTTTTATATACTAAATAAGGACTGTCTTAAGCTATCCCTCAAAAGGAGGTGTACAAACATTGAAAAGAACATATCAACCAAATAAACGGAAACATAGTAAAGTACACGGTTTTAGAAAACGTATGAGCACAAAAAACGGTCGTAAGGTGCTTGCTGCCCGTCGTAGAAAAGGTAGAAAGGTTTTATCTGCTTAGACCACTGGACGACCAGTGGTCTTTTTTTCTATGTTTATTAAAAATTGAATGAAGGAAATTCTTTTGTTTTGTATAATATGATAGGTGTTTCTATGGATAAAAAAATGAATATAAAGGTAAGGATTGTCCTATGAAGAAGTTTTTGCGTATAAAGAAAAATGAAGAATTTCAGGTGATTTTAAAAAACAGTAAATATTTTGCGAATCGACAATTTGTTGTTTATTATATAGTTGAAAAAGAAAAAATAGATATAAATCATTTTTTGTGTGGAATTTCAGTTGGAAAAAAATTGGGTCATGCTGTTCTTCGAAATCATATTAAACGTAAAATTCGAGCATGTTTAAACAATTATAAAAAACAGATTCCTGCAAATATTCGAATGATTATTATGGCAAGAAAGGGTTGTATAAATATTTCTCATGAGCAGTTTGAGAAGGGCATTTACCATTTATTGGTCAATGCGGAAATTATTAGGAGGATAGGGTCGTGAAAAATCGAAAGTTCTTATGGATTGTGTTGTTGGTTGTGTCTCTTTTTTTATTGTCCGGATGTACAGAGATCAATGAGCCGATTACAGCAGAAAGTGAAGGAATATGGAACAGTTATTTTGTTTATCCATTATCTTGGTTAATTGTTAAGTTTGCAGAGCTAATTCAGTCTCCTGCATGGAATTACGGGGTTTCTATTATTTTGGTTACCATTTTAATTCGAATTATTTTACTTCCACTTATGATTAAACAGATGAAGAGTACAAAAGCGATGCAAGAAATTCAACCGCAAATACAAGCTTTAAAAGAAAAATACAGTTCAAAGGATCAAAAAACACAGCAGAAGTTAAATCAGGAAACTATGCTGTTGTTCCAAAAAAATAATATCAATCCAATGGCGGGTTGTTTACCGATTCTTATTCAAATGCCAATTTTAATTGCATTTTATCATGCCATTATGCGTACAAGTGAAATTAGTCAGCATACTTTTTTATGGTTTGATCTAGGTGCAAGAGATCCATATTTTATTTTACCAGTGTTGGCAGCATTGGGTACGTTTGTTCAGCAGAAAATTGTGATGCGTGGACAGCCTGATAATCCACAAATGAAAATTATGCTGTATGTGATGCCAATTATGATTTTAGTATTTGCTGTGTCATTACCATCTGCACTGTCCTTATACTGGGTTGTGGGAAACATTTTCTCTATTGTACAATCAATTTTTATCCATCCATCTGTTAAACCTGAAGTTGTTCCAACATCATCAGGAGGGGGGAAAAAGTGAGAGAGGTTACCGTTACTGAAAAAACAGTAGAGGCTGCTGTTGAAAAAGGGCTTCTACAATTGAAGACGAAAAAAGAGAATGTAAACATCCATATTATTGATTATGGAAAAAAAAGTTTTCTAGGAATGTTTGGGGGAAAGCCTGCAATTGTACGAATTTCTTTAAAAGAGCATGTTGAAGCTCCTTTAAGCTTCCTTTCAGAAATAAAGGAATTCAAGCTGGAAAATATGAATCCGGTCAATAATGAGATAGATGAAATAGCTGCAGATAGTAAAAATGAGGATACACCTGCATTTAAAAGAAATCAAACAGTAGTAGAAGAAATTGAGAAATATCTTATATCTGTTTTATCTGAAATGGATATTCAGGCTGATATTGAGATTCAAAAAAGTGGAAAAGAAGTTATATTTAAAATTTTAAGTAAAGATGCATCGATCATTATTGGAAGAAGAGGACAAGTGCTAAACGCATTACAGTATTTATGCCAGCTCGTCTCCAACCAAAAACAAAAGCATTATCTATCCATTATTTTAGATGTAGAAAATTATCGTGAAAAGAGAAAGAAAACTTTAATGAAATTGGCTGAGCAACTTTCAAATCAGGTTATCTCAACGAAAAAATCAGTTGAGCTTGAGCCGATGCCAGCCTTTGAACGCAAAATTATTCATTCTTATTTAGCAGAGAAGAAGGCAGTGAAAACAGAATCAGTTGGTGAGGGATCCAATCGTTATTTGGTTATTCATCCGAGAAAAAATAAATAATTTGCATGAAATTGAACCTGACATGTTGATAAAGAAAATCAGCATACGGGTTCATTTTTTATCCATCAAGTTTGAAATGTAATTTGTCTTAGGGGCTTTGTTCGATTATACTGAACCAAGAAGAAAAAACTTTGTTATAATGTTAGTAAAATAGCGAGGAAAACAATATGGAAAATTAGGAAGGATTTTATATGTTTACTTTTGATACAATTGTTGCGATTGCGACACCGATTGGAGAAGGAGCCATCGGAATGATTCGTTTAAGCGGTGAAAAAGCGATCCATATTTCCAACCGTCTTTTTTTAGAGAAAGACTTGACTCAAGTAAAATCGCATACGTTACATTACGGACATTTAGTCCGTCCAGATAATGGAAAAATTATTGATGAAATAATGATCGCAGTTATGCATGCACCCAAAACATTTACCCGTGAGGATGTTGTTGAGATTCATTGTCATGGTGGAATTCGAGTCATACAAAGTGTATTAAATCTAATTTTGGAGCAAGATGGTGTAAGACTTGCAGAACCTGGAGAATTTACAAAGCGTGCCTTTTTGAATGGAAGAATCGATCTATCTCAAGCCGAGGCTGTAATTGATTTAATCCGTTCAAAAACCGATGCGGCATCTGAAGTGGCTTTGAATCAACTTGAAGGGAAATTATCAGAGAAGGTGCGTGCACTTAGACAAAAAATACTGGATATACTAGCTCACATTGAAGTCAATATTGATTATCCTGAATATGATGATGTACATGAGATGACAACGCAAGAAATATTACCGCGGGTTCAAGAAATTGAAAAAAATATCCATGAAATTCTTTCGCACGCAAAAACAGGAAAAATTATGCGTGAAGGTTTGAAGGTTGCAATTGTTGGAAGACCGAATGTTGGAAAATCTTCTTTGCTCAATGCCTTTGTCCGAGAAAGTAAAGCAATTGTTACTGAAATTGCAGGTACAACAAGAGACATTATTGAAGAATATATCAATATCCAAGGGATTCCGGTTCATTTAATTGATACAGCAGGAATTCGGCAAACAGAAGATATCGTTGAAAAAATTGGTGTTGAACGTTCTCAACAAGCCATTGAACAAGCGGATTTGATTTTATTTTTGCTCAATATTTCCGAACCTCTGACTGTTTTGGATGAGCAGATTCTTCCTTTTATACAAGATAAAACGACTCTTGTTGTTTTAAATAAAAATGATTTGCCACAAAAAATTTCACAAAAAGAGATCCAAGAAAAAATTGGTTCATTTCCTTATGTTTATATTTCCGCACAAAAGCAGATTGGAATGGAAGATTTAGAAAAACAAATGGTGAAGCTTATCTTACAAGATGACATAGGAAAAAGAAATGATGTTTACTTATCCAATGCAAGACATATTCAGTTACTCAATCTTGCTTTAAATCATATTCAAGAAATTTACTCTGGTATTCAAGCTGATATGCCCATTGACCTGATTCAAATTGATTTAACCGAGGCATGGTCTCATTTGGGAGAAATTATTGGAGAAAATGCATCTGATGATTTAATTAATCAGCTTTTCTCACAATTTTGTTTAGGAAAATAAAAATATGCTTAGTTTATAACTTAGAAGGAGAAGATGATTTTGCAATATCATGCGGGAAATTTTGATGTTATTGTGATTGGGGCAGGGCATGCAGGATGTGAAGCAGCACTTGCTTCAGCAAGAATGGGTGTAAGTACGTTGCTTCTTACCATTAACTTAGATATGATTGCTTTTATGCCCTGTAATCCATCTATCGGAGGTCCAGCAAAAGGAATTGTTGTTCGTGAAATTGATGCATTGGGTGGTGAAATGGGGAAAAATATTGATAAAACTTATATTCAAATGCGTATGTTAAATGTGGGAAAAGGTCCGGCTGTTCGTGCACTAAGAGCACAAGCAGATAAAAGTTTATATCAACAGGAAATGAAAAAAACATTGGAGCTGCAAGAAAATTTAACGATTGAACAAGGCATTGTAGAAAAAATTCTTGTTGAGTCTGGTGAAGTAAAAGGGGTACAAACTGAAACTGGAGCCATCTTTCACACAAAAAAAGTGATTATTGCAACTGGAACTTATTTAAAAAGCAAAATCATTATCGGCTCTGTATCTTATGAGAGTGGTCCAAATCATCAGAAGACTTCCGTAAAGTTATCTGATGCTTTGGAACAATTAGGAATTCGATTGGTTAGATTTAAAACTGGTACACCTCCGCGTGTAGATGGGAGAACCATTGATTATAGTCAAGCTGAAATTCAACCAGGGGATAAAAATCCGCAATTTTTTTCTTTTACTTATAGTGCAGAACAGGTTGAACAAATTCCTTGTTGGTTGACATATACAAACGAGAAAACACATTGTCTAATTCATGAAAATTTAGATCGTTCACCCATGTACTCTGGGGTGATCAAAGGAACAGGACCACGCTATTGTCCTTCAATCGAAGATAAAATTGTCAGATTTTCTGATAAATCAAGGCATCAAATATTTTTAGAACCTGAAGGACGAAATACAAATGAAGTATACATTCAAGGACTTTCTACAAGTATGCCCGAAGATGTACAAAGGAAAATGGTACATTCTATTCCAGGATTGGAAAATGTAAAATTTATGCGTGCAGGTTATGCAATTGAATACAATTGTATTGATCCAACACAGCTTTGGCCATCTTTGGAATTTAAAAACATTCTTGGTTTATATTGTTGTGGGCAAATGAATGGAACATCTGGATATGAAGAAGCAGCGGGACAAGGGTTAATTGCTGGAATCAATGCAGCACGTGCAGTATTAAACAAAGAACCATTGATTTTGGATCGCTCTGAAGCTTACATTGGAGTTTTGATTGATGATTTGGTTACAAAAGGAACCAATGAACCTTATCGTTTGTTAACTTCTCGTGCTGAGTATCGATTATTGTTAAGACATGATAATGCAGATTTACGTTTAACAGAAAAAGGCTATGCAGTTGGATTAATTGATCAAAGCCGATATCAACAGTTTTTACAAAAAAAAGAAGCCATTAATCAGGAAAAAGAAAAATTAAAATCCATTACAGTTCGTCCAACAAAAGAAATCAATGCTTGGTTGTCTTCTATTGGTGCCGCACAAATAAAAGATGGAATTAAGGCGTACCAATTTTTAAAGCGTACAGAAATAACATTTGATATTTTGGCAGAAAAAGGTTATGCAGATAAGCAATTGCCAATAGATATAAAAGATCAGATTGAACTTCAAATTAAATATGAGGGGTATATTGAAAAAGCATTGCAACAAGTTGAACGTATGAAAAAAATGGATGAAAAAAAGATTCCCAAATGGTTGGATTATGATCAAATTCATGGAATTGCTAATGAAGCGAAACAAAAATTAAAACAGATTCAGCCGTTAAATGTAGGACAAGCATCACGAATTTCTGGTGTTAACCCAGCAGATATTTCTATTCTTTTGGTTTATATTGAGCAAGGAAAAAATAATGGGCTAAGGAATAAAGGGTATGAATGAGCAACAATTTGTTGAAAAATTAAAAGAAAATGGTATTTTAGTTACCAATGAACAACTGAAAGCGTTTATCACATATTATCATTTTTTAATTGAATGGAACCAAAAAATAAACTTGACTGCAATTACAAAACAAGAAGAGGTTTTTGAAAAACATTTTTATGATTCAATTACACCTGCTTTTTATTTAAACTTTTCTCATAAACAAATTTGTGATGTTGGAGCAGGTGCAGGCTTTCCAAGCATTCCGCTAAAAATATTGTTTCCCGATTTACAATTAACCATTGTAGATTCTTTAAATAAACGAATCCATTTTTTAAATTTATTGGCTGAAAAGCTTTCTTTATCCAATTATCATTTTATACATGATCGCGCTGAAAATTTTGGTCAAAATTTAAAATATCGTGAAAAATTTGATATTGTAATTGCTCGTGCGGTTGCAAAATTATCTGTTTTAAGTGAATATTGTTTGCCATTAACAAAAATTGGTGGTACTTTTATTGCCTTAAAAGGAAATATGTTGGAAAATGAAATCAAAGATGCACAAAATGCTTTAGAAAAATTGGGAGGAAGTATAAAAAATATAAATTCTTTAGAACTTCCAATAGAAAAAAGTACAAGAAAAATTGTTGTAATGAAAAAAAATAAGTCTACACCTAAAAAATTTCCTAGAAAGGCTGGAACTGTAACAAAAAATCCGTTATAAAATTATGTTTCACGTGAAACATATTTTTTTCAATAAAGGAGAGAATGAGAAATCATGAATCGCTCTTTTGGTCGTTTTTTTCATTTAGGGGATAAAGCAAAAAAATCTTCAATATCAGAGATAACAGCAGCCATAGATGATTTAATTGAAGATAAAGAGGAATTTGAGAAAATTGAGTCGATTGCTATTGATGAAATTATCCCTAATCCGTATCAGCCACGAGAAGTATTTGAAGAACAAAAAATTAAGGAGTTGGCGCAATCTATTCAAACCCATGGATTGATTCAACCTATTGTTTTGAGAAAAAGTGAGCGAGTTTCCGGGGGGTATGAAATTGTTTCCGGAGAAAGAAGATATCGGGCTTTATGTATGCTTGGGAAGACCCATGCAGATTGTATAATTAGGACATATGATAATAAAAAATCTGCATCTGTTGCTTTAATTGAAAACATTCAAAGAGAAAATTTGAATCCGTTAGAAGAGGCAAGAGCATTTCAAAGTTTAATTGAACTATTTGGCTTAACACAAGAAGCACTTGCACAACGCTTGGGAAAAGGGCAGTCAACGATTGCAAATAAAATGAGATTATTACAACTTCCGAATGAAGTACAGGAGGCACTGTTAAGCAAGCAAATTACTGAACGGCATGGTCGAGCATTGCTTGGATTAAAAGATGAACCTGAAAAATGTAAGGAAATTCTACAGGAAATTATGGAATACCATTTAAATGTAAAGCAAACTGAAGAATTGATTGCCAAATTATATGTGAATGAACAAGAAGAATCAGATATTCAAAATCCTAAAAATAGGAAAAAAAGAAAAGTGAAACATTATGGAAAAAATATTCGTTTAGCTGTAAATGAATTAAACCGTGCTTTAAAAACGATGGATACATTCGGTTATAGTTATAAAAAAGAAGAAAGTGAAACAGATGATTTTTATCAAATTACAATTCAAATACCAAAACAAGATGTAAATAAATGATTTATTTTAATATCATCCCTCCAAAGTAGACAGCTTAAATATAAAGTCACTACTTTAGAGGGATTATTTTATGGAATGTAAGTTTAAATGTATGGCTTATTGAGTAGAAAATGAAAGGCTGTTGAGAACCATATGAATCAAATCAGAATTTTTATGAGAGGGTATAGAATAATTATCTATACATAAATTATGAAGAATTAGATTGCGCCATATGTTTATCATGGATCAAAAGCTTTGATTTCTTTATTGAGATAAGTTTTATTTGGAAATCTTAAATAAATAATTGTCAAGAAGAAATATTTGCACACATGGCGAATATTTTATTTAAACTTGTTGGTTTGGTATGAAATTTATTTATATAAGTTTGGCTTGGCAGCATTGGATTGTGATTAAATAGCACTATGAAATTTAAGAATTATGATTTTAAAAAAAGAGATTTCATGATGATGAAGTAAGAAGAAAAATAATAATTGAGAAGTAAAATTATTGTGTAGCATTTGAATATGGAAAAGGTCATAAAAATATGATGAAAGGCATAATGTTTTTCATGGTTTAGATGGAAAGGATTGTGTTTTTAATGAGATTGATTTAAATGAAATTGGTATGATTATTATAAATGGATCAGAGAAATAGAGGAAGCTTGAGGAAAAATAAATGTATGAGATATCAATTTGAAGAAAGAAATCTGATAGTAGAGTTGTTAATAAGTAAAGAAATTCGAAAGGAGACAATTTTATTCAAAAGAAAACAAATGCTTAAATATTTTACCATCGAATATTTCAAGTAAGAAAAAAATTGAAATGCAAACGGATGAATGAACAATTATAGATTTGTCCATATAGAATATTGTAAAGTAACAGCATTTGAATAAAGGATAGTGAATGAACAGAGAAATAAGAAGATGGTTTTTATGAATTGGGGTATACGAGAAAAAATTTAATCACTCTTTAAAGATATTACAAAAATGTGCAAGCTAGATTAATCGTATTAAAATAAACGATGATAAACAAAGCATTCAACAGATTACGGATTACGTATTGAATGTTTATGAATTATTTGTAAATCTGATTGTTATTTTACGCTAAAATAATTGTAAACAATATTTTATATGGAGAATTTGTAGATACTAGAGTCAATAAAAAAGGGGGATTGATGTAACAAAATTTGAAAATATCTACGAGTAAGTGGAAAAAATATTTAAGTATAACCTTAGATTTTTATAGATGATAGTGGTTAGTATATAAGGCAATTGTAAGTAATAGAGGATTGTTTTTGGAACTTATAATTTGGTTTTAAAAAGAAATGCAGATGCTGTAATTTTTGTTTCTTAAATGGATAAAGAATCTCACAACAAACAAGAAAAATATTTCAAAAAGTAGGGTAGAAAAATTTGATGTTAGAGACAGGTTGTTACATGGATTATGGAGTGCTAAAGAGCTTCTCGGAATTATTAAAATAAAAATATATGATATATCTAGTTTTGGGAATGAAGAAGAGGTTGAGCAAGCGACAATCAAGTTTACTGCGTATTATAATAACGGAAAGTATTAGAAATGATTTGATGGCTTAACAAAAAGATAGCTATCTTGCAGATAGAACAAGCAATGTAATATCTGATTTTTTTGGATATAATAATGCAAGTTGATAAGACATATAATGAGAAATATGAAAAACTAAGCCTATTGGAAATGAAACTGGTAATATAATTATATGATCTTATATATTTTTCATATTTCATTTGTCTATTTAAATATGGGCGGCTTATTTCATTGAATTATTTTTTGCATTTACATGTTACTTTCTTAAAAAAAAATGTTAAACTATTAATTGAAACAAGAAAAAGAAAAAAGTAGGTGGATGGATTTTGGGAAGAGTAATTTCCATTACAAATCAAAAAGGTGGTGTCGGGAAGACGACAACAGCAGTTAATTTAGGTGCAAGCTTAGCCACTTTAAACAAAAAAGTTTTAATTATTGACATTGATCCGCAAGGGAATGCAACAAGTGGTGTAGGTATTGATAAATCAGAAATTAATTATTGTATTTATGATGTGATTGTTGATGATTATGAAATTGAAAAAACCATTGTACCAACTGAAATTCAAAATTTAAATATTATACCTGCAACCATTCAATTATCTGGTGCAGAAATTGAATTGGTTTCTACTATATCTAGAGAATTGCGTTTAAAAAAGGCTGTAGATTCAATTAAAAAAAACTATGATTATATTATTATCGATTGTCCTCCTTCTGTAGGACTTTTAACATTAAATTCATTGACTGCTTCAGATTCTATTATTATTCCTGTCCAGTGTGAATATTATGCAATGGAGGGATTAAGTCAATTGTTAAATACTGTGCGTTTGGTTCAAAAACATTTGAATACGGATTTGACGATTGATGGTGTTTTATTAACTATGTATGATGCAAGAACCAATCTTGCGAATCAAGTAATTCAAGAAGTGAAAAAATATTTTCAGGATAGGGTATATAAAACCATTGTTCCAAGGAATGTCCGATTAAGTGAAGCACCGAGTCACGGAAAGCCAGTTATATTATATGATCCTAGATCTAAAGGAAGTGAAGTTTATTTGGATTTTGCAAAGGAAGTGATCGTGAATGGCTAAAGCATTGGGAAAAGGTTTTGCTGCATTATTTCCTGAAACAGATTTGATAAAAGATGAAGAAGTTGTACAAGAAATTGCTGTTGATGAAATTCGTCCTAATCCGTATCAGCCTAGAAAAAATTTTAATGATGATGCAATAGAAGAATTGAAAACTTCTATTATGTTGCATGGGATTTTACAGCCAATCATTGTTAGAAAAAGCATTAAAGGATATGAATTGGTTGCAGGTGAAAGACGTTTACGTGCAAGTCAACTGGCCAATTTGGAAAAAATCCCGGCGATTGTTCGTAAATTAACAGATGATCAGATGATGCTTCATGCACTTTTAGAAAATTTACAGAGAGAGGATTTAAATGTAGTTGAAGAAGCAAAAGCGTATGAAACATTAATTAGAAATTTAAAAATTACACATGAGGAGCTGGCTAAAAGGGTAGGAAAAAGTCGCTCACATATTTCAAATTTACTTCGTCTTTTGGAATTGCCAAATTATATGATTACTTCTATTGTAATGGATGAAATTTCAATGGGACATGGACGTGCGCTTTTAGCAGTAAAGGATGAAAAGATTTGCAAAATACTATATCATCAAGTGATCGATGAGGGATTAACCGTTAGAGAATTAGAAAAAAAAATACAAGAATTACAACAGCAACAAAATGTTTCACGTGAAACATCCAAAAAGAAAAAAATAGAAAAGTCTATGTTTGTTATTGACCAAGAAGAAAGATTATCTAACTTGTTTGGAACGAAGGTTAGAATTAACGAAATGAAAAAAAAGGGGAAAATCGAGATCGATTATTATTCCCCTGAAGATTTGGAACGTGTATTAGCCATTATTGACAAAAAATAAAAGAATAAACCATCTAAATTTACATAAAAAAGAGATGTAGATTCTAGATGGTTATTTATTTGAGAAAGAAATAGAAGGAGTAGATGCTGATTTTCTTAAATGTATATCCAAATATATAAAAGTTTGGGCAATGATTTGTGAAATGGAAACGATGAAAGATAATCGTGTATTTTGTAACCGTTCCATGCGGTTTTTTGTTAGTTGATTGACAACTGCAGTAATATGGTAATGACCTACTGTAGGCAGTTTTTTAAATAAAGCTGAGCCGGGGGAAAGAGCACCTTCAACAATATTGATATAACCAATACGTGTTTCTTGACCTAAGGAAGCATCCACAGCAATAATAAAAGGGTTATGATAATTTTTATCAATAAAATCTATCGTTTCCTTTAAATTCAACGCATGAATGGGATACTCCAGGTTTCCAAAAGTATGGATATGTTTTGGTTTGTGGCGAATCAAAAAAGAACCAGTAAAAGGTCCAACAGCATCTCCAATACAGCGATCTGTTCCAATACAAAGTAAAATAATGGGACGTGTTTCTTGACCGTTTAAACATTCAATAAGTTGTTTGAAAAGTAGATATGCACAATTTGACGCATTGTAGTGAAGTGATAAAATATGTTTTGTAGCAGACATCTGGTTCACCTTGCTTTTACGAAAAGATTTTAAAAACAGTATGGCTAAATGTGGCAGTATTTAAACCTGAATCAGTCAGAAAAAATAAAGAAAGTAGTACTTTATTATTGAAAGGAGAAAATATGAACACGTTTATATTAGGGGTTGATTTTTTTTCAAAAATAAAAGAAATTAAAGATTTGAACTTTGAAGGCATAATAGAAGGATCAGTCAACACAGTTATTTTAATTGGTCTTGCCTTGATTGTTTTACGTATTGGGAAGCTCCTGATCAATAAAATATTTATTATCAAAAGAAAAGGGCATTTACTTGATGAACGCAGAGATGAAACGATAAAAAAGCTTCTGCAAAATATCTTGAACTATATTGTTTGGTTTATTATTGGATTGACAATATTAAATGATTTTGGTGTTAATGTTAAAGGATTGTTGGCAGGTGCGGGAATTTTGGGTGTTGCCATCGGTTTTGGTGCACAAAGTTTGGTGAAAGATGTAATCACTGGTTTTTTTAATATATTTGAGGATCAATTGGCAGTTGGAGATTATGTTCGAATCAATAATTTTGAAGGCACTGTTTTGCAAGTCGGGTTGCGTGTAACAACAATTCGGGGAATTACTGGTGAAATTCATATGATTCCAAATGGAAATATTTTAGAAATCACGAATTTCTCAATTGAAAACAGCATTGCATTAATTGATATCAGTGTGGCATATGAGGAAAATTTAACAGAAGTAGAAAAAACATTGGAGAAATTGCTGCAAGATTTACCGAAACGGTATGAAGAAATTATAGGTGAACCAAAATTATTGGGTGTACAAAGTTTAGGACCATCTGAGGTTATATATCGAATCAGTTGTGAGACTGAGCCAATGAAGCATTTCCAATTACAAAGAAAAATACGAAAAGATATAAAGGATTTATTTGAAAAATATAATATTGAAATTCCATATCCTCGAATGGTCTACTATGAAAAAAAGAATGAGAAAAGATTAGAAACAGAACAGGAGGGATAATAAATGGAAAATAAGCAATTTGATTTGGGAGATATTGTCCAAATGAAAAAGCAGCATCCGTGTGGTGAAAACAAATGGAAAGTGATTCGAATGGGTATGGATATACGAATTAAATGTATAGGTTGTAATCATTCTATTCTGATGCCAAGAAAAGATTTTGTAAGAAAAATGAAGAAGGTGCTTGAAAAGGGGAGCTTGGAAGAGTAAATTTAATAAAGGAAAATAAAAAGTAGGTTTGAACTTATGGAAGGAGAAAAACAATGGCATTAACAGCTGGAATTGTTGGTTTACCAAATGTTGGGAAATCGACACTATTTAACGCAATTACACAGGCAGGTGCGGAATCTGCCAATTATCCATTTTGTACCATTGATCCGAATGTTGGAGTTGTTGAAGTACCTGATGGTCGTTTGGAAGCATTGACGCAATTGGTAAAACCGAAAAAAACGGTTCCAACAACTTTTGAGTTTACTGATATTGCAGGAATTGTAAAAGGTGCAAGCAAGGGGGAAGGATTGGGAAATAAATTTTTATCACATATCCGACAAGTCGATGCCATTTGTCATGTAGTTCGGGCATTTGAAGATGAAAATATTACACATGTTTCTGGAACAGTTGACCCCATTTCAGATATTGAAATTATTAATTTGGAATTGATTTTGGCAGATTTAGAGTCTGTAGATCGAAGACTGGAGCGTGTGGCGAAGCTCGCGAAACAAAAAGATAAAGAGGCAGTTATTGAGTTGGAAATTTTAATGAAAATTAAGGAGGCGCTAGAATCTGAAAAGCCAGCTCGTTCTGTAGCGTTTCCAGAGGAACTGTATAAAAAGGTAAAAGAATTGCAACTTTTAACGGCAAAACCAATGTTATATGTTGCCAATGTAAATGAGGAAGAACTATTAAATCTAAAAGAAAATACGCTTTTGAAAAAAATTCAAGCATATGCAAAAGAAGATGGTGCTGAGGTTGTCGTTGTATGTGCAAAGATTGAAGAGGAGATTTCAGAGTTGGATGAAAATGAAAAGAAAGAGTTTTTGCAGGAATTGGGCATTCAAGAATCCGGATTGGATCAACTGATTCGTAAGGCGTATGATTTATTGGGGCTGTCTACTTATTTTACAGCAGGAGAACAAGAAGTACGTGCTTGGACATTTAAAAAAGGAATGAAAGCACCGCAATGTGCTGGCATTATTCACAGTGATTTTGAACGTGGTTTTATTCGTGCAGAAACCGTATCTTTTGACGACTTGCATCATTATGGATCAATGAATGCTGCAAAAGAAGCTGGTCGGGTACGTTTAGAAGGAAAAGAATATATTGTACAAGATGGAGATGTTATGCATTTTCGATTCAATGTATGATTTTATTGACTTATAAATGTGAATCAGATATAATAGTGAAACGTGAGTGATTTTATATTACTCCTTGCTCAAATGAATGAGCCGCTAAGACCAAAAGGAGGTGAAACAGACATGAGAAAATACGAAATCATGTATATTATTCGTCCGAATATTGAAGAAGAAGCACAAAAATCATTGGTTGAGCGTTTTAATACCGTTTTAACTTCTAATGGTGCTGAAATCGAGTCTGTTAAAGAATGGGGTAAACGTCGTTTAGCTTATGAAATTAACGATTTTCGTGATGGAATTTATATGCTAATCAATGTAAATTCTGAGCCGCAAGCTGTTCAAGAATTTGATCGTTTGGCTAAAATTAATGAAGATATCATTCGTCATATCGTAGTAAAAGAAGAACAGTAATTTCTTTTTAGAGGGGGAGTCATACCGATGATTAATCGTGTTGTGTTAGTTGGCCGTTTAACAAAGGATCCTGAATTGCGGTATACGCCGAACGGAGTCGCAGTTGCAACGTTTACTTTAGCTGTGAATCGAACCTTTGCCAACCAAAGTGGGGAAAGAGAAGCTGATTTTATTAATTGTGTAGTTTGGAGAAAACAAGCTGAAAATATGGCAAACTATTTAAGAAAAGGTAGTTTAACGGGTATTGAAGGTCGAATCCAAACGAGAAATTATGAAAATCAGGAAGGTAAGCGTGTGTATATAACAGAAGTCATTGCAGATAGTGTTCAATTTTTAGAACCAAAAGGCAGTGGTCAACAACAAAGACAAGGTTTTTACCCGGATGCTTCCCAAGAGTTTGGAACAGCTTCGAATTTTTCCGGACAACCTGCTTATGCGTCACCACAAGGAAATTACGGTACTCGGACAAAACAAGATGATTCTTCGTTTATGGGACAAAACGAACCAATTGATATTTCTGATGACGATCTACCATTTTAAACAAACTCAAAATGCAATATAAGGAGGAAAAGATATGGCAGGCATACGTAAAGGTGGTCGTGCCAAACGTCGTAAGGTTTGCTATTTTACGGCAAATGGCATTACTCATATTGATTATAAAGATACTGATCTTTTAAAACGTTTTATTTCTGAAAGAGGAAAAATTTTACCACGTCGTGTAACAGGTACCTCTGCAAAATATCAAAGAAAATTGACCATTGCAATTAAGCGTGCACGACAAATGGCTTTGTTACCATATGTAGCAGATTAAATGCACATAAAATCATGGTAATTTTAAAATCATTGTTGCTATGTTTAGAAAATGAAGACAAAATACCTCGAAAGTTTTTCTTATCGAGGTATTTTGTATTTTTGAAATAAGTTATGTTTGGATTTTGCTTGAATTTTATGTGTGAATGGTCTTCTTTTCAGGATGATTTTATTTTGTGTCAAGAAATTATCATGTTTAAGACAAGCTTTTTTTAATTTGTTGTGGTCAAAGTAAGCATCACTTGTAGAAACAAATTTTTAAGACTTCATAAGATTACTCAATGGTACTATACCTTTTTATTACCTTAACAAAGATATTGTTTAATGGTTTTCTTCTATATTAGAATATATCCCTTTTCTTTCAAAATTAACATGTATAGTTTTCCTTTTTTGTGTGCTGTTTTAGATGTATTATCAAATTCCTATTTATTATTTTTATTTTATTTATGTATTGAATATTTTATATAAATAATTTTATAAATTTCTATATAAAATAGAACGATAAAAAACGGTTAAATTCTGTTATTTTAAAAATCAAAAGCATACAGATTGGATAAAATCATGTATAATAACAATGAATGACTTTAGAGCGTTTAAAGAAAAAAATAAGGTTTATAACAAAATGTAGAGGATACTTTGACAAAAATATTTTACTTGACAAACTTGATCAAGATAATGACTATGCTTTTATTTTTAAGGCAAGTTTTTTTGTGTGGTTATTTATGAAAAATAAAATGATTTGATCTAATTTTTGTTAAGGAGTGCTGTAATGTTTAAACAAAAATTTAAAAAGGAAATATATTTTCCAGTTGTTTTGCTGAATATATTTATGCTTTGTATTTTTATTTTTATTGGTTATCAAATCTCATGGGTTTATACATTGATATATGTTGTTATTCAAGTTTTACTTGTTTTTATTACTTATCAAGCTTTCGAACATTTTAAATATTTTTATGAACAATATATTTCTACGCTGTCTAAACGATTACAGCGTTCCAGGGATCAAGCGTTTAATGAAATTCCAATCGGTGTTTTAATTTATAGTGCAGATCTGGAAGTTGAATGGTTAAATCCATTTATGGCAAAAATTTTAGAAAAAGAAGCATTAATCGGCAAAAATTTAAAAGAAATTAATGAGATTCTTTTTGGTGCGGCAAAAGATGAAATGAAAGATGAATATATTGAAATCCATGAGCGAATTTATAAAATCGATATTAGATTAGAGGAACGCGTGATTTATTTATTTGATCAAACTGAATATCAGTCATTAAAGATGAAGCATGATCAAGAGCAAAGTGTAATTGGATATATCTTTTTGGATAATTATGATGAAGTTACGCAAGGTATTTTAGATCAAGAAAATGCACAGCTTAGCGCACTTGTTTCTTCTATTATTACGGAGTGGGCTCAATCATATGGCATTTTATTAAAGAGGATCTCTTCAGAAAAGTTTATTATGATTATGAACAATGAAATTTTAAAAAAAGTGAAGAAATCGAAATTCCATGTTTTAGATGCAGTAAGAGAAAAAACATCGGAACAAGGTTTTTTAATTACTTTAAGCATTGGAATTGGAATTGGTCCATGTACGCTTTTGGAGTTGGCTACACTTGCTCAATCCAGTTTGGACTTAACTTTGGGTCGTGGTGGTGATCAAGTTTCAATCAAATCTATTGATGGTGAGGTTCAATTTTTTGGTGGCAAAACAAATCCGGTGGAAAAACGAACAAGAGTCCGAGCACGTATCATTTCTGGTGCCTTGCAAGAACTGATTAATGAGAGTGATAAGGTTATGATTATGGGACATAAGTTTCCGGATATGGATAGTTTAGGTGCAGCCATTGGTATTCATAAAATTGCTCAGTTAAACCAGACAAATGGATTTATTGTATTGGATCAGGAAAATATTGATCAAGGTGCTTTAAGATTAGTCTATGAAATTAAAGATAATTGGCCAGACTTGTGGGAACATTTTATTTCTCCAGAGGTTGCATTGGAGATTTGCACGCCGAAAACTTTGCTTGTCATTGTAGATACACATAAACCTTCTATGACCATCGAAAAGAGGTTGGTTGATCGTATCTCACACACCATTGTGATTGATCACCATCGACGCGGAGAGGAATTTGTACAGGATGCTACGCTTGTGTATATGGAGCCCTATGCGAGCTCAACAGCTGAGCTTGTAACAGAACTGTTGGAGTATCAGAAAAAATCTGTAAGTTTAAGCACCATTGAAGCAACAGCAATGCTTGCTGGGATTATTGTAGATACGAAAAGTTTTACAATGCGGACAGGTTCACGAACATTTAATGCTGCTTCTTATTTACGTCAGCAAGGAGCAGACACAATTCTTGCGCAACAGCTATTACAGGAAGGTTATGCTGATTATCTAAAAAAAATAGCTATTATACAAGGATGCTATATGTATAAACAAGGAATATGCATTGCTGTGGCAAATGGTGATATAACCTATGAACAAGTGCTGATTGCAAAAGCTGCTGATACAATGCTTTCTATAGAAGGTGTTGCTGCCTCATTTGTTATCGCAAAGCGTGAAGATCAAAAAATTAGCATCAGTGCGCGCTCCAATGGAAAAATTAATGTTCAAATTATTATGGAGCAATTAAAAGGTGGCGGACATTTAACGAATGCAGCTACACAAATTGAAAATAAAAGTGTACAGGAAGTAGAGCAGCTTTTGAAAGAAAAAATTGATCTGTATTTAGAAGGAGGAGAAGAATGATGAAAGTCATTTTTTTACAAGATGTAAAAGGTAGTGGAAAAAAAGGTGAAGTAAAAGAGGTTGCGAGTGGATATGCACAAAATTTTTTGATTAAAAAAGGATTGGCCAAAGAAGCCAATGAGCAAAATTTGGCAGAATTAAAAGGACAAAAAAGAAAAAAAGAAAAAGAAGCACAAGAGGAACTTGTCCAAGCCAATATTTTAAAAAAGACTTTGGAAGATTTGACTGTTGAATTAAAAACAAAATCAGGTGAAGGTGGACGACTCTTCGGTTCAGTTACAAGCAAGCAAATTGTGGATGAACTGAATAAACAACATCAAATTAAATTAGATAAAAGAAAATTGGATTTACCAGAAGGAATTCGAGTACTGGGGTATACAAATGTAAAGATTAAGTTACATCCCGAGGTGCAGGCTGTTTTAAAAGTACATGTCCAAGAACAATAAACTAAGGATGAGTATGCATGAAAAAAGGACAGATTGATCGTGTACCTCCACATAATTTAGAAGCTGAGCAAGCTGTTTTAGGTGCACTTTTTATTGATGAAAAGGCAATCATCAAAATCTCGGAGATTCTTGTTCCAGAGGATTTTTATCGTTCTGCACATCAAAAGATTTATCAGGCTATGCTTACCCTGTACAATCAAAATATGCCAATTGATATTGTATCGGTTGTAGAGACATTGACACAGAAAAATCAGGTAGAGGACATTGGTGGAACCACATATATTCGTGAATTGGCGATGTCGGTTCCTACTGCAGCCAATGTGTTATTTTATGCAGAAATTGTTGAAGAAAAATCTGTGCTTAGAAACTTAATTCGTACAGCGACTGAAATTGTAACAGAAGGCTATATGCGTGAAGGCAATGTAGAAGAGCTGCTAAATGAAGCAGAGAAAAATATTTTATCTGTTTCACAAAATATAAAAACCGGAAATTTCAAGGGTATTCAGGATGTGCTGGTGGATGTCCATAGTCATATTGTCGCCATGTATCAGAAAAAAGATGATATTACAGGCATACCTAGCGGTTTTCCAGATTTGGATCGAATGACTGCTGGGTTTCAAAAGAATGATCTAATTATTGTTGCTGCCCGCCCTTCAGTTGGAAAAACTGCATTTGCCTTAAATATTGCACAAAGTGTGGCAACGAAAACGGATGAAACAGTTGCCATTTTTAGTTTGGAAATGGGGGCAGAGCAGCTTGTTATGCGTATGCTTTGTGCGGAGGGGAATTTAGATGCACAAAGGATGCGAACTGGAAAATTAACACCAGAGGATTGGGGGAAGCTTTCTTTGGCATTGGGTTCATTGTCCAATTCTAAAGTGTTTATTGATGACACGCCTGGAATTAGGGTAAATGATATTCGAACAAAGTGTAGAAGGTTAGCCCAAGAGCATGGTCTGGGGATGGTTGTTATCGATTATCTCCAACTGATTCAAGGTGGAAAATCAAAAGAAAATCGTCAGCAGGAAGTATCGGAAATTTCCCGGACACTAAAAGAAATTGCCCGGGAATTACAGGTGCCAGTTATCGCACTTTCACAGCTTTCACGCAGTGTTGAAGCCCGTCAGGACAAGCGTCCAATGATGTCTGATATTCGGGAATCTGGGAGTATTGAGCAGGATGCGGATATTGTTGCATTTTTATATCGTGATGATTACTATGAAAAGGAAACAGAGAAAAAAGACATCATTGAGATTATTATCGCAAAGCAAAGAAATGGTCCAGTGGGAACAGTCGAATTGGCTTTTCGAAAAGAATATAATAAATTTTTAAGTATAGACAGAAATCATCAGGATATGGTTTAGAAACCCTATTTCATGGTATGATTGAAAAATGATAATGGTATATGGAGGAAAGAAGATGTCATCAGTTGTTGTAGTGGGTTCACAGTGGGGAGACGAAGGAAAGGGAAAAATCACGGATTTTTTGTCTAAAGAGGCAGAGGTTATTGCACGGTATCAAGGTGGAAACAATGCAGGACATACGATTCGATTTAATCATGAAACGTATAAATTACATTTAATACCATCAGGTATCTTTTATCCAGAAAAAAAGTCGATTATTGGAAATGGAATGGTTGTTGATCCGAAAGCATTGGTAGAAGAACTAGAAAAATTGCAAATGCGAAAAATAAATACAGATAATTTAAAAATTAGTAATCGTTGTCATATTATTTTACCTTACCATATTTTACAAGATCGCCTTGAAGAAGAGAAAAAAGGTGAAAATAAAATTGGTACAACCATTAAAGGAATTGGACCAGCGTATATGGATAAAGCGGCACGCATCGGTATTCGTATGGCAGATTTATTGGATAAAGAAGAGTTTTATGAAAAATTAAAGATGAATTTAGAGAATAAAAATGATATGTTTGAAAAAATATATGGTGCAGAGAGATTAAATCTTGAAGAGATTTTTGAAGCATATTATGCATATGGACAAAAGCTAAAGCAGTATGTTTGTGATACATCCATTGTATTAAATGATGCATTGGATGCTGGAAAACGTGTTTTATTTGAAGGGGCACAAGGTTGCATGTTGGATATTGATCAAGGTACATATCCGTTTGTCACTTCTTCTAACCCAATTGCAGGTGGAGTTACAATTGGTGCTGGTGTTGGGCCTTCTAAAATTCATCGAGTTGTTGGTGTTGCAAAAGCTTACACATCTCGTGTTGGTGAAGGTGCATTTCCAACTGAGCTGTTTGATCAAGTTGGAGATCGTATTCGCGAAGTGGGAAAGGAATATGGTACAACAACAGGAAGACCAAGAAGAGTCGGTTGGTTTGATTCTGTAGTTGTAAGACATGCTGGTCGTGTATCTGGGATTACAGATCTATCCTTAAATTGTATTGATGTTTTAACAGGACTTTCAACCATAAAAATTTGTACGGCTTATCAATATAATGGGAAAATCATTGAAGAATTCCCAGCCAGTTTGAAAATATTGTCTCAATGTGAACCAATATATGAAGAATTGCCAGGTTGGACAGAAGATATTACACAGGCAAAGACATTGGAGGATCTACCAGAAAATGCCCGTCATTATATTGAGCGTGTCAGTCAATTAACTGGTATTCAAATTTCCATTTTCTCTGTTGGTCCAGATAGAAATCAAACCAATATATTAAGAAATGTTTATGGTGTTTAAAAAAATCAAATTCTGAATAAAAAAATAATCTTAAAAAATTATATTTTCTCATAGATAAGAGTGTGGAAAATGAATATAGCGATATGAGACATGCAAATGAATTTTTGACTATATAGAAAAATGAAATCGTGTAGCTTGAAAAGTATACATTTTGACAATATAGTCTGTAATAATCAGCATGCCTTTTGAAGTCGAATTCACCTCTATTTTGTGCTTGATACAACTGTTCGTTGCATAGCAAGTTTATTGTTTTGTATTTAGAGGTTTTGAAACAGTTGATCAAAACACATCAAATATGGTTTATGCTCTTTTACAGAAGGTATGATCGCATCTCGATTTTTTGTCTGTAATCTTTGAAATGAAAATGAGAAATATAAATTTTTTAAGATTTTTTTTATGCGCAGTATCATTGTACCAACACAAAAATAATTTAAATTTTTACCATGAAAAATGAAACTTTTTGTTAAATAAAAAGGACTAAATAGTAAAAGCACAAAGTCATTTCATGTTTTTGTACAAAAAATATAAGGTAAAAATTATAAATTGGGACAAACTAATAGAGTTATGGGAAGTTGGGTTTCCAGGAGATGGAGAAAATGAAAAGAAAAAGATGGTTTTTGTTTATATTTCGTTTGCTTTTGTTTACATCTGTAATCAGTGTATTTATTCTTTGTTTTACAATATTTATTATGCAAACCAATGCCAAAAAGAATATAGATGTTTCACAAATGGAAATCAAATTAGTCGATGTGGCATTGCAAGAAAAAATTCCAATTGAAAAATTTAAAGGGCAAGTATCCAAAGTTGTTTATTTAACATTTGATGATGGACCAAATGAAAGTACAAACCAAATTCTTGATATATTAAAAAAAGAAAGAGTTTCTTCGACTTTTTTTATTGTAGGTTCCATGGTTAATGAAAAAAATGAAAACATTTTAAAGCGTATTGTAGAAGAAGGACATTATCTAGGTTCACATTCTATGACACATAATTATCAACTTCTTTATAAAAATAAAACCTATGTACATGAAATGTTGAAAGTACAAAAGATAATTCAGGATGTTACCGGAGTAGAAAGCAAATTGGTTCGTTCCCCTTATGGAAGTTATCCGGGTTTAATAAAGGAAATGCGAGATGATGCTGTAAAAAATCAGTTAAAAATTTGGGATTGGACAATTGATTCATTAGATTGGAGTTTGATGGGAGAACCAGAAAAGATTCTTGCAAACATAAAGGAGCAGACCAAAAAGGATATAGAAGTAATCTTATTGCATGATCGAAAAACCACAGCTGAAGTATTACCAAAAATTATTCAATTTTTAAGAAGCCAAGGGTATGTTTTTAAATCATACAATGAGCAAGATCATTTTCCGCTAAATTTTTGGAATGATGAAAGACTTTAGATCATATTTAGAAGGGTATATTCACATTGAAATTAAAAAAAATAACAGTTATACTAATCTTACTTCTCATATTGGGACTATTGTTATTGTTTTATATAATTTATTCCAATCAGGATACACGTTTTTTTCAGAGTGTAAGCGATGTGTTGAAAATTGAACAATCTGTTTCTTTACATATGGAGGAAATTTACATACTGTTTCGTGAAGAAAATGAATTATTTTATACCATAAAAACAAGTGGTGAAAAAAGTGAAGATGTATCTGATATGCTTCAACAGGTTTTATATAATATAACAAAAACCAAGGAAATGTATCAACAATTAGATCAATATAATCAGGAAATTCAAGCATTGTATCCCAAGTTAAAAAGGTTCTCAAATCAAATAAAAGAACCAGAAAAAAAAGAGTGGGCCGTTCAGCTCGTTAATTTAGAAAAAGAAAGATGGACATGTTTTGATCGCATATATAAACAATATCAAGAAATTTTAAAATTGCAAGAAGGGTTGTATCATATGCTGGAAGAAACGGAAATTTCTTTGGTAGATATAAATAACATCATTGATCAAATTGAAAAAAAGAGAGAGGTTTTTAATCGTTCCATCTGCACATTTAATAATTTTGGTGAGCAAATCAATGCATTGTTGGTCAATTTATCAAAATAAAGTTTGTTTGATAAAAAACGTTCTAACCTGATTTGAAGATTAGCAAGTTCATGTGTTTTTCATTGGACTGCTGATCTTTTTTTGTTAAAGGTAAATGGTTATTTTTTCGTAGCCTTTCACTATCTTTTTATTTCTTAATAGTAAGACAAGAAGACTCTTGCTTCTATGCATATAGATAGGCGGTATGTATATGTCATATACCAGCATAAGTATGTTACAAACATTTTTTTAGATCTTTTTTTAAGTTATGCCAAGTGAGAAAATAGAAAAGTATATCTTCTAGTCTTATAAGAATCTTTTGATACACAGCTTACCTTTTATAGTGGCAGAGGGTTTCAGTATGCCGATTGTTCTATAAAAAGATATTTGATATAGAGATGGTTCAAATTGTCAAGAGTTGGATAAATGTAAGGGTCATGGCTGGTAAAAAGGATTCTGGAGGATTTTAAGTAATGAAATACCGATACAGAGTGTTAAATTATAGATTTCTTAATGAACCAGGTGATTGAATAAAAATGGTGTGAAAGTTGGAGGAATGCAATCATCTTAGAATGGAGTTTCATCTGAAAAACACAAAGAGATTGAAAAATTCAAGCAAAGCCGATGTGTTTTAGGATAAAAATATTTATAATTTTAATATTTACTGAATGAAATTAGATAATAATTACGTATAACGATTTTATGCAATATGAATTGCATAATTATAATTTGTATATGTACTTTTGCATACAAATTTTACGAAACAAATGTTTTTCGTGACGCAATTATACCAGTTGTATACAGACGATTATTTTAGTAGATGTTTGGTCTTTTGGGTTACCTACTCATTCATTATATTTTCCTTTTAATATAATATATATTTTTAAATATTTAATTAAACATTATGGATTTTGGTGTATATATTCTATATGAAAATAAATCTTATCTAGATATATTTTATTTTGTAATGGTATGATAAAGATACCCTCAGCTATTGGAATGATAGATAGAATAAAGATACAATTCAATTTAATTTTGAAGGAATCTATATGAAATTTTCTTCATTTCATCTAACTTAAGTTTTTAGGTGATAACATAATTATTTATTATTCTCCAAATACAGAATTTTTATTTTAAATAGTTTTTTGAAATAGAAATATATGGGAAAATAAGATTTAATTGTATTTTTAATCATTATGTTAATATCTAGTAATTTTGAAAAAAAGATTAGGAATAAAGAGAGGTTCTTAAATATTTGTCATGGCTAATAGAATATAAGGAATTTCTCATTGCCTGATTGGGTACTGATATAAAAATAAAAGAATGAGTTGCTTATGGTGGATTAACAATTCATTGAATGTTGACAGGCCAAATATTCAAACTTTATTGAACGCTCCATATTTAAAGTGATTGAAGCAATGGTTAAGAACTTTATAAAATATGTGAATTCACCTGGAATGATAGAGTTAAAAGAGAAATTGGTTGAAAAATTTAAATGTCCTGGTAGATTTGTTGTTAGAAGTGTTAGACTATAGACAAAGGCATTTTTTAGCGAAGCTTGTTATTACTAACCATATCTTTGTTTCCGGAAAGTGGATGATTGTGGGATATCTTTATAATTCATCTGATTTTAGTCATATTCTGGGTTGTAATCATTTGTCTACAGTGCGGCTCTTTATTGCAAGTTTATTTTGTGTAAAAAAGAAACTGCAATAAAACCTGAGGGTGATTTCTTTGTATTTGGTTTATTTTCTTTGGAAGTTTTATTGCGAAATGTTCCACCCGTTTTATTTTGATTCAATTTTTTGCAAAAAGAGCTTTTTTGTTCTGGATTTTCCTACTTATGGAAATCGTATCATATAGCTTGTCAGCTAGGCAAAAGAATCAACGGTTTTTTGCATAGCTATTTTGCTTGATGTTTTGATTCATTTTCATTTTGTATTCATTTAGAAATGTATATCCCAATCGAAAGTATAGAGCAGGGAATTTTCCGTCTATACTTTTTTTATCTATCTATATCAGAAAAACATCTGATGTTCATCAAATATGGGACAATATGATACAATAATAGCAATAAACAATGGAAAAGAAAGGGTTTCATCATGAAAAAGTTAGTAGAGAAAGCACCTGCCAAAATTAATTTGGCTTTGGATGTACGTTATAAACGTCCGGATGGTTATCATGAAGTGGAAATGATTATGACGATGGTAGATTTGGTTGATCGGATTTACATTGAGGAAACGTCAGATTCATCTATACGGGTTACTTCTCAAGATCGCTTTGTTCCAAATGGTTCAAAAAATCTTGCCTACCAGGCTGCCCTTTTATTAAAAAATACATATGGAATTACAAAAGGGGTGCAAATTCAAATTGAAAAGACGATACCTGTAGCAGCAGGCTTGGCTGGTGGTAGCAGTGATGCAGCGGCCACTTTACGGGGACTAAATCGTTTATGGAATTTAAATTTGCAAGATAAAGAGCTGGCAGCAATCGGTGAAAAAATTGGGTCAGATGTACCATTTTGTATTCGGGGTGGAACTGCTTTGGCAACGGGTCGTGGCGAGATTTTGACAAAGTTACCCCCCATCCCATCTTGTTGGGTTGTTTTAGCCAAACCAGAAATTGGCATATCTACAGCAGATGTTTATCGAAATTTGAAATTAAATGAGATTTGTCATCCGGATGTAAAGGGAATGATTGCAGCCATTCAAAAAGGAAACTATGAAGGTGTATGCAGCCGCTTAGGAAATGTACTGGAAAGTGTAACAGAAAAAAAATGTCCAGAAATTATACATTTAAAAGAACGTATGCTTCAATTTGGTGCGGATGCAGTTTTAATGAGTGGTTCTGGTCCAACTGTGTTTGCATTGGTTCAGCATGATTCAAGATTAAATCGTCTATACAATGGTTTAAAAGGATTTTGTCATACGGTTTATGCAGTCCGAAGTATTGGACAATGTATAAATCAATAAAAAATTTTATGGATTTAATTTGGAAAAATTTTTATGGTTACGATTTGGGAACATATATGATTTTGATGAAGTGTTGGATTCTATATATGTGGACATGCTTATAAAAAATGTCTGGGTCATGTATGATGTTAAGATTCCGTTGATTTTTTGAAAGACTGGATTACCATTAAGACGAATTGAAGCAGGAAGGGGAAAAGATATGAAGCGTTCGTCTAGACTTATTGATTTAACCATTTATTTTAATAATCATCCCAATGTACGTACCTCTCTTACTTATTTTTCAGAAAGATTTAAGGCAGCAAAATCATCAATCAGTGAAGATTTAGCCATTTTAAAGAAATATTATGAGCAGGAAAATATTGGACAATTAATTACAATATCAGGTGTAACCGGTGGTGTTGTATTTATACCACGAGATTCCAAGCAAATGATTGAAAAAAATTTAGATCAATTAATTGCAGAGATTCATGCAAAAGATCGTCTGTTACCAGGTGGATATCTATATATTTCTGATATTATAGGTTCACCACATCATGTTCGAACCATTGGCAGTGCTTTGGCAAGTGCATTTCAGGATGAACAAATTGATGTCATTATGACCATTGCAACAAAGGGAATTCCCATTGCATATTCCATTGCTTCATTTATCAATGTTCCTGTGATTTGTGTCCGGCAGTCATTGGAAATCACAGAAGGTTCCATGGTGACAATCCATTATGAGTCTGGTTCAAAAAATACCTTGTACTCGATGGGGCTTTCTAGGCAGGCACTAAAAAAAGGGCAGCGTGTACTTGTTATTGACGATTTATTAAAGGTAGGCGGAACAATTCGTGGAATGGTTCAAATGGTTCAAGAGTTTGAAGCGACGCTTGCTGGAATCGGTGTATTTATTGAGTCCTCTGGTCATCCGAGAATTCAAGAGGACTATGTTTCTCTACTTAAATATAATGAAAAAGTAAGAGAGGGCAAGAAACCCATTTTATCATATGGGAATATAGGAAAATACGTAAAAAATTAAAATCTAGAAAGCCTGTCAGTAAAAATAGAAACTTTTCTCATCAAAACAAAATTTTTTGCAAAATAAGGAAGGAATTGGAAAAAATTTATCGTATATTAAATGATGTAGGTTATAATTTTAAGGTGGTGAACAAAATGGAAGTGACAGATGTAAGACTACGACGTGTAAGTACAGAAGGGCGTATGCGCGCAATTGCGTCTATTACTTTTGATCATGAATTTGTTATTCATGATATTCGTGTAATTGATGGGAATACAGGGCTGTTTGTGGCTATGCCTAGTAAAAGAACACCGGATGGGGAGTTCCGTGATATTGCTCACCCGATTAACTCATTGACACGAGCAAAAATTCAAAAAGCTGTTTTGGACGAGTACAACGGTATGGAAGAAGGAGAAGAGAAACTGGAAGAAGTAGGTGTTTCTTAATTCAAAATGGATGAAAGTCCATAATATGAAAAGGTTGATTGTGAAAGCGCAGAGTATTATAGAGTATTTCTCTGTGCTTTTTTCTGTTGTATGGACAATAAGAAGCGTCTATCTTTATGCTATAATCAATTGTTGATTTTTCTCTCCATCACAAAAAACAATATATCAAAATATACTTTGTTATAAAAATATTTTCATATAAAATAAATTAACATATTAGAATGTTTACAAGTAATATTTTGATTATATTTTTTTTTCTTGTTAAAAGCAAAAAGAAATATAAAAGGAAACTTGAATATTCGAGGCTTTTCATATATATTTTTAATGAGTGAATAAAAAATTTTTTATTTTTATGATCAGGAGGCAAAGCATGCAAACCTATGCAATCATATTGGCTGCAGGACAGGGTACACGAATGAAATCGAAACTGTATAAAGTATTACATCCAGTATGCGGAAAGCCGATGGTAAAACATGTTTTGGAACAAACAGAAGCATTGCAGGCACACCCGATTGTAACCATTGTTGGCTGTGGAGCAGAACAAGTTAAAGATGCCTTAGGTACACGTTCCTTATTTGTGTTACAAGAGAATCAACTCGGTACGGCGCATGCTGTGCTACAGGCAGAAGAAGTACTCGGATGTTTGGAAGGAATTACATTTGTGGTATGCGGAGATACACCGTTGATTACAAGTGAAACTATGAGCAAGCTTAGAGATCTCCATATTAGAAATCAAGCAAAGGCAACAGTTTTAACCGCCATAGCAAAAGATCCGACAGGCTACGGTAGAGTGATTCGAACTCAAGAAGGTTTGGTTAAAAAAATTGTAGAACATAAAGATGCCAATTCAGAAGAAAGAGCAATTCGGGAAATCAATACAGGTATATATTGTTTTGATAATCAATTATTATTCAAATATTTGAAAAGTGTAAAAAATGAAAATACACAAGGAGAATATTATTTACCAGATGTTATTGAATTGATGAAAGCTGATCAATTGCCGATTGCTGCATATATCGCTGAGGATTTTTATGAGACATTAGGTGTAAATGACCGTATAGCTTTGTCAAAAGCCGAACAAATTATGCAAGCGCGTATTTTACATAGACATATGCATAACGGTGTAACCATTATAAATCCGCAACAAACTGTAATTGGTGCGGATGTTTCAATTGGAGAAGATACAGTGATTCAACCAGGTTGTGTACTAACTGGACAAACTGAAATTGGTAAGGATTGTGTTATTGGTCCGAATACTGAAATTGTTGATTGTAAAATTGGGAGCTACAGTGTTATTAAACATTCGGCATGTTATGACAGCAAAGTAGGAGAACAGGTGCAAATTGGTCCGTTTGCACATCTTCGTCCAAAAAGTATATTGGCTGATACAATTAAAATTGGGAATTTCGTTGAGATTAAGGCATCTTCTTTAGAATATGGAAGCAAGGTATCCCATTTAAGCTATATTGGTGATAGCGAAATTGGCAAAAATGTGAATATCGGTTGCGGTTCTATTACAGTAAACTATGATGGCAAAAATAAATTTAAAACCGTGGTTCAAGATAATGTTTTTATCGGTTGCAATTCAAATTTGATTGCACCGGTGACCATTGGAGAGGGAGCATTTGTTGCAGCAGGTACAACAGTTACAAGTGATGTGCCAGAAAAATCATTGACAATTGCACGTATACCACAAGTAGACAAGCCAGGTTATATGAAATAAAAATATAAAATATAAAGACAGAAAGTGGAGGCAATTATGGGTCACAATTATGCGGGGTCAAATTTAAAAATTTTCTCACTGAATTCGAACAAAAAATTGGCAGAGGCTGTTGCACAAAGTGTAGGTGTTGAATTGGGGAGATGTACAGTTGCACAGTTTAGTGATGGGGAAATTCAAATCAATATCGAAGAAAGTATTCGTGGATGTGAAGTATTTTTGATTCAATCAACAAGTGCACCAGTTAATGAGCATCTAATGGAATTGTTGATTATGATTGATGCATTAAAACGGGCATCAGCAAGAAATATTAATATTGTTATTCCATATTATGGTTATGCACGTCAGGATCGAAAGGCACGTTCGCGTGAGCCGATTACATCCAAACTTGTTGCGAATTTATTGGTTACGGCTGGAGCGACACGGATTATAGCACTGGATTTGCATGCACCACAAATTCAAGGATTTTTTGATATTCCGATTGACCATTTGGTAGCAGTGCCCATTTTGACACAGTTTTTTCAATCTAAAGATTTTAAGGATATTGTTGTGGTTTCACCAGATCACGGTGGAGTTACAAGAGCACGTAAAATGGCAGATCGCTTAAAAGCACCAATTGCGATTATTGATAAGCGTCGACCACGTCCAAATGTTGCTGAAGTGATGAATATTGTCGGCAATGTAGAGGGAAAAACTTGTATTTTGATTGATGACATTATCGATACGGCAGGTACGATTACATTGGCTGCCAAAGCGTTGAAAGATTATGGGGCAAAGCGTGTGTTTGCTTGCTGTACACATCCTGTTTTATCTGGTCCAGCAATTGAAAGAATTCAAAAATCTGAAATTGAGCAGCTTGTTGTAACAAATACAATCGCATTGCCAGAAGAGAAAAAAATTGATAAAATTGTAGAACTTTCTGTTGCACCTTTAATTGGTGAGGCGATTGTATGTGTATATGAAGACCGCTCGGTAAGCAGCCTGTTTAATTGATTGAGACATGTATTGTAAAAGCGCAGTTTACAAAGCTGCGCTTTTACAATGAGATAGAATTTTATGGGGGTGTGGTTTTGAGTTGATTAAGTTAATTATTGGGCTAGGTAACCCTGGAGACAAATATGTAGAAACAAGACATAATGTTGGGTTTATGGCAGTTGATGCATTGGCAAAAGCAAAAGGCATTTCCTCCTTTCAAAAAAAATTTAATGGAGAATATGCTACATATGTATGCGATCAAGAAAAAGTTTATTTGTTAAAGCCACAAACCTATATGAATTTATCAGGGGAATGTATTCGTCCGTTTATGGATTATTTTAAAATCCAAAAAGATGAAATCCTAGTTCTTTATGATGATTTGGATACCCCATTGGGGCGATTGAGATTGCGGGAGACTGGAAGCTCTGGCGGGCACAATGGAATCAAATCTGTTATTTTGCATATTGGCAATCAAGATTTTTGCCGAATTCGCATTGGGATTGGCAGACCTACTGTTGGAACGATTGTGGATTATGTACTTTCCCCATTTGATTTAAAAGAAAAGGCTGATGTAGGTCAGGTGATTGATCGTTGTGTCCAAGCCATTGAAGATCTGGAGAAAAAAACTTTTTCAGATGTGATGAATATTTATAATCAGAAACGGGCATAAAAATATGAGGAAGGGAAACGATCATTTTGTATCGAATATATACCATAAAAAATAAATAATCATGAATGATTTTGCTTTGACCGTTTGAGTCAAGGCTTTTTTCGCTGTATCATGCTTTTTTAAAAAGGGGGCATATTTTTGAAACAACTATTCACATTCTATGAGAAAAATAAAGAGGTGCAGGATGTAATACAAGGCTTGCAAAGTGGTTTAAAGGAACAACTGATCAGTGGATTGGTTGGCAGCAGTCGAACAGTTTTGTTCTCAAGTATTCAAGAGAAACTGAATCGTACACAATGTATTGTAACTGCTAATTTGTTGTCTGCACAAAAATTGTATCAGGATTATATCCATTGGATAGATGAAAAAAGCGTGTGGTTATATCCAGCAGAAGAAATCGGCATGATAGATGTAGAGGCTGCATCGCCAGAATTAAAGGCAGCAAGGATAGAAATACTCGGGCAATTGATAGAAGAAAATGTGAAAGTATTGATTGTTCCTGTCAGTGGATTGTTTCAAATACTTCCTCCAAAAGAAGTGTGGAAAGACTTTCATATTCCCATTCAAGTTGGTATGGATTTGGATTGGCAACAATTTTTGCAAAGATTACAAGATATGGGTTATGAAAAGGAAGAGGTTGTTAGCAGTCCTGGTACCTATTGCATGCGTGGAGGAATTATTGATATTTATCCTTTGACAGAAGAAAATCCTGTTCGCATTGAGCTTTTTGATACAGAAATTGATTCCATTCGCAGTTTTGATACAGAGACTCAGCGCTCCATCCAATCTTTGGATAAAGTTATGATTATGCCAGCAACAGAATGGCTTCGTGGAAAAGAGATTGATCGATATGCAGCAAAGCGCTTAAAGTCATTTATTGATATCAATAAACAAAAAATAAAAAATCAGGAGTCGCAAGAAAAGGTTATTTTATTTTTGAATGAAATGATCCATCGTTTTGAAAATCATATGGAGATCCCGCATTTTTTTAAATTTGCTGCTTTATTGTATGAAAAGCCAGCAAGTTTGCTAGATTATATGCCAGCAGATGTCATTGTATTTGCCGATGAGTTGCCGCGTGTGATGGAACAAGGGTTACGGCTTGAGCGAGAAGCAGAAGAGTATACAGTTGCCAAAATTGAACAAGGTACATATTTTTATGGAGGTATGCTAGGGCATGCTTTTTCAGATCTTGTTCGTGCTCGTCGCTTTCAAATGATTTATTTATCTACATTTGTTTCCCGTGTTGCACTTACATCTCCACAAAATCTGGTTTCTATAGCAAGTCGAACAGTTCAGGATTATCATGGACAGTTACATCGGTTAAAGTCTGAAATGAGTCGATATAATAAGGGGAAATACTTTGTCTATTTATTTGTAAAATCTAAGGATCGATTGCAAAAGGTTGCTTCGGTTTTAGAAGATTTTTCCATCGATTATTATTTTCTATCTGATGATGAAACAGGTGTATTGGGTAAAATCAATATGGCAATCGGAGAGCTGCAAAACGGATTTGAAGTTCCGTCTATGCGGCTTGTTGTGATGTCTGAAGCCGATTTATTTAAGAAATTTAATTCAAAACCAAGAATGAAACGACAAAAGATTTCCAATGCAGAACGGATTCAAAGTTATCAGGATTTAAAAGTTGGTGATTATGTTGTCCATATCAATCATGGTGTTGGAAAATTTTTAGGTATCCGTACACTTGAAATGGATGGGATTCATAAAGATTACCTGCACATTGCCTATCAGGGGGATGATGTGTTGTATGTGCCCATTGATCAGTTTGACCAGGTTCAAAAATATACAGGAACAGAAGGAAAAGAACCAAAAATTTACAAGCTTGGCGGCAATTCATGGGAAAAAGTCAAGAAGAAAGCTTATTCACAAGCAGCCGATATTGCAGCGGATTTGATTCAGTTGTATGCAGCCCGTCAAGTTGCTAAGGGTCATGCCTTTTCACCAGATGGAGAGCAACAGCGTGCTTTTGAAGCTTTGTTTCCATATGAGGAGACGGATGATCAGCTTCGTTCTGTTGAAGAAATTAAAACAGATATGGAAAAGGAGCAACCCATGGATCGTCTGCTTTGTGGGGATGTCGGATATGGGAAAACAGAAGTAGCACTGCGGGCAGCCTTTAAAGCGATTATGGATGGAAAGCAGGTTGCCATGCTTGTTCCAACAACAATTTTGGCACAACAGCATTATCAAAATATTATTGAACGTTTTCAGGAATTTCCGATAAATATTGCATTGTTGAATCGTTTTGTTACAGCAAAAAAAGTTAAAGAGATTAAAAAAGGTTTAAAAGAAGGAACAGTGGATATGTTGGTAGGCACACATAAAATTTTGACTAAAGATGTTGTTTTTAAAGATCTAGGCTTGTTAATTATTGATGAAGAACAGCGTTTTGGTGTGCGCCATAAAGAGAAAATTAAGCAGATGAAAAATATAATTGACGTGCTGACTCTTTCTGCGACTCCGATTCCGCGCACCCTTCATATGTCGATGCTTGGTATACGTGATTTGTCTATACTGGAAACACCACCAGCCAATCGATATCCAATTCAAACTTATGTGATTGAGTATGAGGGTGAAATAATTCGTGAAGCCATTGAAAGAGAGATCGCCAGAGACGGGCAAGTATATTTTTTATATAATCGCGTGGAAGATATTGAATTGAAAGCAGAAGAAATTTCAATGCTTGTATCGGATGCCAGAGTTGGTATTGCACATGGAAGAATGAGTGAAACTGAGCTGGAGGCAGTGATACTGGATTTTTTAGATCGACAGTATGATGTGTTGGTTTGTACGACCATTATTGAGACAGGCATCGATATTCCAAATGTAAACACATTGATTGTATTTGATTCTGACCGCATGGGTCTAAGTCAGCTTTATCAGTTGCGCGGTAGAGTTGGTCGTTCCAATCGAGTAGCTTATGCTTATTTTACGTATAAAAAGGACAAAGTGTTAACAGAAGTCTCTGAGCGTCGATTGCAATCCATTAAGGAATTTACTGAGCTTGGCTCTGGATTTAAAATTGCCATGCGGGATTTAGCGATCCGTGGAACTGGCACATTGCTTGGTGCACAGCAGCACGGTTTTATCGAATCGGTTGGATTTGAATTGTTTTCACAAATGATTAAAGAATCCATTGATGCAAAGCTTGTCACAAACCAATCGAAGCCAAAACAAGAGATTCAAATTGATTTAGAATTGGATGCTTATATTCCTGATGTTTATATCCCAGATTATGAACAAAAAATTGAAATGTACAAAAAAATTCAGTCCATTCAAATAAAAGATGAATTATTTGATGTTCAAGATGAATTGATGGATCGTTTTGGAACGTACCCTAAGCCAGTAGGAGATTTGCTACAAATTGCTGAAATTAAAGTTTATGGCTACCAATTGGGATTGTTGTCCATTAAAAAAAGAAAAAATATTTTGGTTTTTCGTTTTTCAGATAATATTACAAAAGAAATGGATATGGGTACTTTATATAAAGAAATGTATAAAGTTTATGGAAAAAAATATAAATTTATGCCGGTTCAAGATGCTTTGGAAGTGGAGCTAAGTATGGAAAAAATTCCGAGAGAACAGTGGCTGGAAAAGATCAAGAATTTTATGTTGTTATTTCAAATGCAGTAAAAGTTTGTACCTATACAAAATCTATGGATAAAGTTTTAAGTATATATTATCTCTGAAGAAAGATACTAAATATGAGGTTAAGGGGCAGGGACAAAAAACAAAAATGGTTTCTTCGTATTTGGCTTGTTTTCCTAGGATGAGACGCAAATTAACCACAAAAGCTGGTCTTGTTTGACATATTTCTTCCGCGGAAGGCTCTTAAATCAAGAATTTTTAGAAAAAATGGGTTTTAACCGGATTTTACTTTGACAAAAAACATTTTTGTCCTAGGTCCACCCCAGATAAGCTGTATTATGGAAAGAGAGGCAACTTAGATGAAGGCAACAGGAATTGTGAGACGTATTGATGATTTGGGACGTGTAGTTGTTCCAAAAGAAATTCGCAGAACTTTACGTATTCGTGAAGGTGACCCACTGGAAATTTTTGTTGATCGAGAAGGAGAAGTTATTTTAAAAAAATATTCTCCTATTCGGGAATTAAGTGATTTTGCTAAGGAATATGCAGAGGCTTTATATGACAGTTTTAGACATTTGGTTTTGATTTGTGATCGAGATTCTTATATTGCTGCAATCGGTCATTCAAAAAAAGATTATTATCAAAAAAATATTAGCCCGTACATAGAAAATGTTATGGAAGGTAGAACATCTGTGCTACAAACTGGAGAGGATACAACGGCTTTTGTTGAAGGAATAGAGGAAAGTAACACCTCATTTGCAATTGGTCCAATTGTTGCAGGTGGAGATCCGATTGGTGCAGTTATATTGCTGTCTAAAGATAATAAATTGACTGAAACGGAAAAGAAAGCGGTTGAGATTGCAGCGAGTTTTTTTGCCAGACAAATGGAGCAATAAAAATGAAAAAACCTTCTTTCATTTGTTATATGAAGAAGGTTTTTTCTTTTCTTTGTTTTGGATAAGGAATAATTTAACAGTCAAAATCTATTATAGATTTGGATATACAAATCATGAAAAGAAGTTAAGGATATCCTCATTATAAGGCAAAGTTTGAAGTAAGAAGGATATCAATCATTCTGATCCATAGAAACTATATGAATAAGACATTTGTAGGATCAATGAACTTTTAAACAAAGTAAAGTCCAATATTGTTCGAAATTTATGGTGTGAATGTGGCAGAGATAGGAAAGAAAGATTACCTCTTTTAACGAGATAGGCTGTGTTTTAAATGCCAAACAATGGATATTCACTGGATTTGTGTAAAAGGTATACGAGTGAAGGGTAAAAAGTGATCAGAACATGATAGTATTCATGGTGAAAAGTTAGAGACTATAGAAAGTCGTTAAATTAGGAGTGTTTGAAATAGATATAGCAAAAAGTTATATGAATTTCTTTTAAAAAATTGAAACCAAAGGTCAATCAAGAAAGAAGAAAAATAGAAAGTCCACTGAAATTAAAATGTTTTTATTTCTCAATGTACAAGATAGAAAAAAACAGGAACATGCTTATAAGAGAGTGTAATAAACGGTTTGAAAACAAAATCTGAAAACTTAAAAGTAAAAATTAAGCCATATTTATTGGATAATTTTTAAAAGAATAGAGATCTACATGACAAGATGACTTGGATTGATGTGAAAAGCCAAATAAAGGTTTTAATGAGAGAATCAAATAGAGTATACAATGAATCTATGAAAACAATGGAAATGGATTTACTATAAGCATAATAATCTTGTATGACTTGCAACCAACTGATACAAAGCATAGAAATAGGTGAATATACGATTTGATATTGGAAAATCATAGGGTTTGGATACTTACAATGTCATTTACAAACCCATATTTTGTGTCTGCTGGATATAACAGCATATTCAAAATATAACAAGGTACTATACCCTACCTCGTTTGAATTTGCATAATCTGAAATCGGAAAATTTGAAGAATCAAGATATTGTATTCAATCATTGAATTGCCCTACATTGAATAATATGCATGATGGCATAAGAAGCTAGTGATTTACGAGGTAACTGCTTACTTGATTACATACAAGAGCCATTTACAAAATGGAAAAAACAACATTTATGATAAATAAAGAAAGTGATTGTTTTTGTTAAAATTAAAGAGAGCATATGGAAAAATTTTTCCAATTGAAAAATAGAAGAACAAAGAGAAAAACTTGGTATTTCAGGTCTTTCCATGTTATTTTTTTATTTTTGCCCAAACAGCGCTTATCATTGGAAAAAATAATGGAAAATATTGTAACTTCAGTGCTTTTTTGATATGATGAAAAAAGTAAAATGTATAACCACAAAGGGTTGAACCGCAACATAAGATGTATTGAAATGTCCGAAAATATATATTTAATTTTTTTGTTTAAAAGTTGAACCGCAACATAAGATGTATTGAAATGGTGTTTCTTTACTATTTGAACCTGGAGCTAAATTGTTGAACCGCAACATAAGATGTATTGAAATTCAACAAACGACAACAGGGACAGCCTTGTCTTTTCGGTTGAACCGCAACATAAGATGTATTGAAATTCCGATAATCTAGTACCAACCCGAACAACCAAAAAAGTTGAACCGCAACATAAGATGTATTGAAATTTTAAACTTTATTCAATACATTAATTGTACATTTTCGTTGAACCGCAACATAAGATGTATTGAAATGAGAAGAAAAATGAATTGCTCGCTCTCAATGAGTTGAACCGCAACATAAGATGTATTGAAATCGTTCTTGAATTTTTTCGTTTATCGTACTTTCATATCGTTGAACCGCAACATAAGATGTATTGAAATCCCG
>ERZ1643249.213-NODE-213-length-73782-cov-46.439405_pt1 | contig 73782 bp, 66 predicted proteins | sample MGYA00579263_ERZ1643249 | MGnify/ENA primary metagenome ERZ1643249 (study PRJEB29033, sample SAMEA4952264) | chicken gut metagenome | biome: Broiler Chicken; feature: Gastrointestinal Tract; material: Caecum | place: Ireland | collected 2018 | study: Broiler...
GCCCGGATTGTCCGGGAAATGCGGCCCTGCTGTCCGCAGAAAGTGGCTATTTGCAACTCTCGCTTTTTGATTTTTCGTTCCGCCCTCTACCATAACAAATCGCCTTTCATCTTTTGCTGATTTATTCCGATTCTTTGCCATAGACGCACTTTTTTCAATTGTTAAAAGTCCGTTTTCCCAGTCCACATCTCCCCAGCGCAATGCTATCATTTCGCCGCAGCGCATTCCCGTGCATAAAAGCAGCATCAAATACCCCCCTGCGGAGTATTTCATTTTCCCGTTGCGGTCTCTGCTTAAAGCCTCTGCAGTAAACTTTTGGATATCTTTTTCGGAAAGCACAACAACATCCGCCTCGTCTGCCGACTTTGATGAAATTCGTTTGATTTTTTTCATCAGTTCCGGCTTAATCGCTTTTACCGGATTCGTTTCCATGTCACCACGCAATACTGCCCATTCGTATGCTGCGTTCAAAATATCCAGCGCTTTTAATATAGAAGAGTCAGACAGCCTGTTTTCCTTTATCAGATGACGTATATGCCGATCTATATCAACAGATGTGACTCCCTGCAGTTGCATACTCCCGATGGGATATCCTTCAATCTGATTAAGAATAGTGGACTCCCTTCGGTCAATAGATTTAGGCCGCAAGTCATCATTCTCCACCTGATACTGCAGATGTCTATGGCATAGATCTGCGACTGTATTACGCATGAGTACACACGATGCATTTTTCTGCTTCTTCCATTCACTTTCCCGCTTACGCATTTCCTTTATACATGCTGCTTTTGTAGGGGCGGTCACCGTAAGCACTTTCCTTCTTCCGTCCGGTTTAAATCCCATACTTTTACGGTGTGTCACGCTGCCGTCCGGATTCTGGCGAAAAGATCCTTCGCCTTTCGCATTTCTCCTACTCTTCATATATGTATCTCCTTTGGTTAAAGAGAGGGGAACCTTGCGATTTCCCCCCTTCTCCTGATTCCTACAAAGCAAACTCCTTGCCCTCATTCTGTTGCAACCATCTATGCAATGCTTCGACACTGACCAGATAACGCCCGCCAATGCGCATGGATGGGAACGCAGTGCTGTGCATCAACGCGTAAGCTGTTTCGCGTCCAATTCCGAGACGACTCATCAGATCTTTGACATCCAGAGTTAACTTTTGATTATCCATCATTCATACCTCCATCATCCATGCAATAAAGTTTGTGTTAATTCTTCTAATTCTTTTCTATCAATCCGATAACAACGTTCTCCAAACTTTTTCACCTGCAAATCCTTTCCTTTTCCCGCTGAGATAAGCTGGTTTTCTAAGAGAATTTTAGAGAGTTTACAAACTGTCAGTTTCTCCATCCCTTCTTGTTGTACCAATCGATTCCATAAAGGGTTGACACATAGATAAATGTAATGCTTATCAATAAACCCATCATGATATATCGGACTTACACATCTCCCATGTAGTTCCAATTTTTTCTCTTTAATCCATTGACAGATTGTTCGCAACACCTTATAATCCAGGGATCGTCCTCTCTTTTGTTCCTGTTCTTCTTCTAAAATATCCAAATTTTCCTGATATGCCCTGCGCCAATACTTTTCCAGCTTTTTAAAAAATTTCTTCTCGTTTTCATCTTCCACGTAGTCTGTATACAATCTAATGAAGATTTCCTGAACAATTCGCAAAATTACGTAAGAATCTGCAACCCTTGGATGTTTAATCTCCGTTCTATCCAGATCAAGCCGGAGTTCTTCCCATCTCTTCTGCATATATTTCCGCAAAACATCTCGTTGTTCTACCACCCAGCTTATAAACAGAGGGACAAACTCCTTTATCAGTCGCGGATGTGCTTTTTGAAAATTCAAAAAGCTCTCCGGGATTGGTGTCCGCACTGTAGAAAGTAAACAAGTCCGATTAAGGACCGAATCAATAGAAATAAACTGTTCGGCTGTTAATACCAGCGTCGGCATCTTTACATTTGATGCGTTCTGCTGTGCCTTAGTATCTGGTCGATCATTCAAATCATTAAACGAGTCCCTGATTAGCCCTGCAATCTGATCGTTGCGAATACGATTTGCCGATGTCTGTTCCATAGGAGCCAAGTCATCCAACAGAACCAGACAGTCCGAAAAGCGTTGAATTCCCTTTTTCAGATCCTCGTGTCTGCCCTCCAACGAAAAAACCGGCAACGGCGATGTATCTGTCCAGACCGCAAAATACCGGGCGAGGGACGTCTTAAAAGTCTGCGATGGCCCTACCAAATATAGAGTGAGAGGGTGGGTGATCCCGGCTTCTTCAAAAATGCTCCTCAGCACAGCGTAGAGCATGATCAAGAAACTTATGTAGACACAAGGGCCCCCCGTTTTCAACATCTTTTTTACCTTTTGAAGAATCTCAATGACTATCGTATGAGAGTCACCGGTTTCATCATTATTCGGTTCCAAATTTTTGCGGGTCTCCATTCCGTCGAACACATATGACCATGTTTCTCCCTCACGGTTCCACCCCGACTTCCGTATAATTGTAGGGGGGATCTCCGCCATCTGGGCCTGCACAAACTGCCGCACAATTCTGCTCCGATGAGACTGTACATAGCAGATCGCCCCCAGCGCCTGAACCCAGTCTCCTTGTTGGATCAATTCAAATGGAACATGCGCCTTGTTGACCGATCTCTTTAGATCCGCTATCCTTATCTCCATATCCAGCGCACACAATCCAGTATAGCAATCCTGAACCCAGCGCTTCACAACCGGGAGAAAATTTGCCACGGGCACAATTGACTCCCCATCTCCCTTATACAGCGTTCCATCCTTCCACATTAAGGAAAGATCTGTCAAAATTTTCCCAATTTGCATAAAATCGCCTCCATCGCAAGATTCGAAGGGCCCCTTCTTGTCCTTTACGATAACCGTTGCGAAACGTTTCGTACAGAATTTTCCCCCACGACTTGCTACATCTCATCACTGACCTCTTGCGAAGCATTGCGCAAAATTTGGAATTTAAATTCGCAGTGGCACGCGATACTTCGCTATACGACTGTAATTTCGCAAAACTAAAATGGAAGATAACATTCGAGACGACTGTCTCATATGATTTACAAGAGCATGGCTAAACAAACACTATAAAATTCTGATCTTTTTTGAAATATCTCCGAAAAAATACTGACTTTCTTTAAAAAATGTCTGCATTTTTATTTTATACTGCTCGCAATCATTCGCGATAAGACATTGATAACATAAAGAAAACCCAAGCTTATCGCTTGGGTCATGTGTTGAAATATTCTTTATTTCTTTCTTACCGGATAGCGGCCATTGATTAGTTGCTTCCATCTTATTCCAGATGCATTCTGTGAAATATATATTTTATCTCCGTTCGTCTCAAAAACATCCTTTTCGTAAAATTGGGGAATTTTTTTCCTCCACAAGAAATAAGACAAATCTCCTATATCATCTTTGCTCTTAATAATGAACCATATCATATTTACTTTATCTATTATCTCCAAAAAGATTTCATCTATTTCGGAAATAGAGTCTCTCATGTCAAAAGCAGCCATGACATTCCATTCTTTACCTTCTGCATTTCCGTCAATTTTTTTTCTATACTGTATCTTAAAGTATTTTTTTTCAGACCAGTCTAAAAGTTCAAATTCATAATATACTCCTAAACAATCATTCAAAAAATCCATAAATTGGCAGACCGGCATAGGGGCTTCTCTTTGTTCTTTCACCTTTTCAACCGGTTCGATCATTTCTCCTACCGAAATTTCTTCCATGTTATTATTGGGGGGATCTATCATCTGTATTTCCTGAGCATCAGATCCTTTCTCTTCTTGTTCTTCCGATTCTCTTTCATCAACAATTGCAATCGGAGCTGGCTCTTCTGTTTTATTCTCGTCCATCGATAAATCATGCCCTAACTTTTCCGTTTCTTCTTTTGTATGTGGTGATATCATCTTATCTCTTAAACAATCATTCAAAAAATCCATAAATTGACAGAGCAGCAAATCACCCATTTTTTGTTTTTCCCCGTTTTCAATCGGTTCACTAATTTCTCCTGCCGGAGTTTCTTCCATGTTATTATCGGGGGAATCTATCATCTGTATTTCCTGAGCATCAGATCCTTTCTCTTCTTGTTCTTCCGATTCTCTTTCATCAACAATTGCAATCGGAGCTGGCTCTTCTAATTTATCCTCGTCCATCGGCAGAATCTGCGCTAATTCTTCCGCTTCATTTTTTTTATGTAATGGTATCATCTCATATAATTTATTTCGACATTCTTCAATATTTATATCTTTTATATAAACCTCAATATTCCCTTCAAAAAAATTCTTATAATTTTCTTTTTTATTCTCCGGCTGAAGCATATATAATTTATAACAGCTTATGAGTGTATCCTTGCTTATTTCATATCTCATTTTACTTTTCAGCAGAGAACGCAAAGTTGATTCATTTATTTCAAGTATCTTTTCACACAATCTGATCCGTCTAATACCTAATCCGTCGATATAATTATCTGCATTTACTATCGCATCCTTAAATCCCTCAAAATCTTTCAAGCCAACTGTTTCTTCCACTTTATATTACCTCATTCCTTTTTTGCAGATCTGCATTATAGGTTTAGCAAGCAAAACCCTTTTATAAAAAGAGTTTTGCTTGCTCTAACCCTTCCATTACAAATCTGCTTTATTCAATTTAATTGTACCATCAGATGTATGGAATTCATATACACTATTTGAAAGAATTTCTTCTTCCTTCACTAAAGTTTTGTTCACCTCCACTACAACCTCCTGCAAGTCTTCCACATCCATCCACGACTCCACCGGACAAACAATCAGTTCATGCACACTGCTTGGCAAAAGATAACAGTCACCCATCTTATCGCCGATTACTTCCTTTAAAAGTTCCGGATTTGCCAGAATCGCCGCACCTAAGATGCCTTCTCTATTTGTAAGAATCTGCAGCGAATCCATTCCAGTTCCGGCATCAGGTTCTGTCGGCATAAAGCTTCCCAACATTTCCTTCATTGAATATAACTGGTATCCCTGCGCTTTCATATTATCCGCCGCCTGTCGTTTTAGAGTCTCCTGGTCAATTCCCCATTCTTCAAGCATTTCACAGGTCACCTCTACATATCCCTGCTGGCTATCCCCTACTGTCATTTTCGTACAGTATATTTCAGCCAGATCCAGGTACTTTCGATGCACCAGATTTTTCAGCCGTTCCTGATTCCGCTCTGCATTAATCAGCTTTGGCAGGACTCTGTCTTTGCTTTTCTCCCAACAGTAAATTTCCTGCGTATCCGCGTTGAGATCCAGATACGGCGTTACAACATCAATGATACAGTCCACCATTGTGTCGTCATCACATTCTTCACCACAGTGCGCCAGGATGTCATCCCAGTACACAATCGGGCCATTGTACTGTCCTGATCTCCTGAATCCAATTCCCTCCCTGTAGGTACTGTTGTTCTTCTCGATCAAATGTCTGCTCACTATAAAACCTTCCAGTTTCAGACTGGTTAAAGCTGCAATCCTTTCTTTTCTTTCTTCTGTCATCGTTCTACTCCTCCACTTCCTGATATTCACTTTCGGAAACCGCCTGTTGGCGTTCCACTTCGCTCATGTCCACTCCGATCTCTTCCTGGATCGCACCGTCTACCGCCATTGCCCGCGCAAAGTCTGTCTTCATAGGGGCATACTTCAGCACCTGCCGGATTGCCGTCTTCTTGGCCATCTCTTCATAGTTGGTCTTCCAGGGGCTGTATGCCGCATCAATTGCTTTGGAATACTTCTGCGCATGCCGGTCAATGTCTGCCTTGCTCATGACTTCAAATCCAAACCCGCCATTTTTCAAACGAAAAACAGCATACACCGCGTACATCTCCCCGCGGTCTAACAGCTCCGGCACATGGCGCAGATCCGGGTTCAGCCCCAGTTCATAGGAAAATTGATCGTTCTTGTAGACACAATGAGCCTGGACCGTCTGAACATTCTCATTCCGATAGGCCAGATCCAGAAGCCCTTTATAACCGATCTGAAACTGACATTCCAGGGTGCCATGATTGTTATAGGGGATCAGATACGCCTGTCCCAGCGGGGTATTCGGCTCCAGCCCCAGCTGCGCCGCATTCATGAGCGCCGCAAGGAACCTCATCTGAGTGCATTCCTGCAGTTTCGGCGTGGTGTTCAGCGCCGACAGTGCCATCCGGGTGAACCGTTCCGGCGTCAGCACACTTGAAAGCGCCTTTTTGATCTCCGGTTCCATGGCACGGATCAGATCCGCAATGCTCATATTTTTGGTCAGCGTGATATCTTTTTTCTCGGAACGCCCTGCTTTTCGGGCAAGTTCTTGTTTTACATCCATAAAATTTTTCCTTTCAACGCAAAAAGGGCATCGCTTTTCACGATGCCCTCAGTCATATCTTTGTTTACTTGTTTACAAACTCTTTTACTGCCTCAATTAATGCTTCTGCAGTTTTAATTTGTTCCTCCGTTTCCTCCCGGCTGGCAATATAGAATTCATCATAATCGCTGGCATGACGAATCTTTTCTGCCTTTGAGATTCTCCGCCCAAGTCCACGATCGAACTTCTCCGTATGCACATAATTTTTGTTGAAATACGCAAGTGTGTCTTTGTGGCGGCGGAATGCAATCGGTTCCAGACAAAGAACCGCTGTTATCGCATAATAGATAGAATAATATGCCCGATTATTCGCCGCTTTCCACTTATCATTTTCAAACAGCAGCCTCGCCGTGTCCAGTTCTTCTAATGCTCGCTCTACTTTATAAATTGCCAGATCCTTTCCATAGGGAACTTCGCTCATACTGCCACCCCTTCCCGCTCTATATTCATAAAGAACGGATAGACCCGTCTCCAGTATTCGTATACAGAATTAGACTGGATCACAGGGTTAATCTCTATTCCGAGTTCTTCCCCATAATCATATGCCAAGTCATAGATCGCATTGGAATAAGGCGACAGCTTTTCCGGCTCCACATCCGCAAGCACTAAGATGTCCAGGTCCGAATCGCTGCGATAATCACCTCTGGCATATGACCCATACACAACCATACGCACATAGGATGCGCCAAGTACCTTTTTCACCGCTTCTTTAAACGGCTCCAACTTTAATAACAGATTATCCGGCATTCTGTCCCTCCTTCCTACTGTTATATTATACACAAATTACAGGCACACCTCAATCTTTTCAGAACAAAAGTTCCCTTAACACATCCTGTCCTTACTGATCACGCTACATAGATATTCAGTCTGGAGCTTTTCTGCACCTTTGCATATTCCCTGTATATCTCCGGCCGCTCCTTCTTCAGCCGTTCCGTGTCGATCCGGCTGCTCTCGATCTCGTTCCAGGTCACTCGGTAATGATCCGAGATACCGATCTGCGCCTGTTCTTTCCCCAGATACATCTTCAGCTCCTGGTCGATGGCCTTCTGTTCCGTCTGCAGCTTTTTGATCAGGTCAGAGAGTTCATTCCTCCGGCTGATCCGGTCGTCAAAACCGATCAACTGTGTCGTCACCCCGGCTTTTGTATGGAAATATTTCCGGATCAGTTCATCCGCTCCTTTCGAACCATCCGGCGCGGGCATGATTCCTGCCTGCACATGGTTCTCCCAGAAATCTTCCTCAATGGAAACCAGATCACGAAGCAGTTCTTCGTCCCGTTCCATATAGGTATACTGGAATCCTTTCCCAAAGATCAGCACCGCCAGATACCAGCCGTCCTTCCCCAGCGTCTCCATATAATGCTGGCATTGAAGGTAATACCATTCCGGTACCTTTCCGTCTTTCCACCGGTCCGCCGTATAGGGGCTGGCAGTCATGCACTCCAGCCCTGTGTTTTCCCCGACGACCAGCCGGTCTACGTTGGCCATCATGAAGGGATGCCTGTCGCTCACATACATGGCATTGCTCCTGTGCACTTTCTTTCCAGTCGCTTCCATAAACCGCTCCGCCACATAGTCTTCCATATCCCGTCCCAGACGCATGGCTTCATTATCTTTCATTTCAATGTCCGGAGTGGTTTTATCCAGATAGACCTGGATCGCGCTCTTATACGGATTCATCCCACAGACTGCCCCGGCATCCGTCCCGGTCAGGTACTGTTTCCGGATACGGAGCCATTCTTCCTGATCGTCTTTACTGGTGAGCCTGTTCAGGATCATAGTTTTTACGCTCCTTTCTTCCGGATGATTGGTTTCTGCCCTTCCCGGTCATCCTGCCTTTTTTCCGCCTGGATAAATCTTTTCCCTTCGATGCTGTATCCGGTTCCCGATTCTCCCACGATCACATGATCCACCAGATCGATCCCAAGAAGGCTTCCGGCGTCTTTTACCCGGAGCGTTGTCTTTTCATCCTCTTTGGAAGGAAGCACATTTCCGGACGGATGGTTATGCAGCAGCAATACCCCCGGGCAGTTGGACAGAAGCGCAAACTTCATGATCTCCGCCACCGCGACCTGGCAGGAATTGACGGCTCCGATCCCCACGACCTGCAGCGCAACCGGCTCCCCGCTCTGGGTCAGGGCTACAGCCAGCAGATACTCCACCCCGGCATTCTCAAACAGGCTTCCAAAAGCAGCCACGGCATCTTCCGGGCTTTGGAGCTTCCGTATATCCGAATACAGGATTCCGGTCCGTTCCTGTTTGGCGCGTACCACTGCGATCCGTTTCCGTTTGATGCGAGATACACTGCCGTTTGATGTTTCTTCCGTGCTGACGGTCTGTTTTTTCTTCTTATCTTCCATGATTCACACTCCTTATCAAGTTTTCTTCTTAGAGATCCATTTGTCGGGATTTCTTCTATAATATATAGATAAATATCCGACACGCCTACGCCGCCTTCACCATCTGGTAGGCCCGGTCAATCAGGGCATTCCCATCCATTGTCCGCATAAACAAGTTTTCCTGATATCCGGCGGTCTTCCGCAGCGGTTCATTGTGGGTGGCAAAATCGCTGACCGCATTCAGGAACCGGTATCCGTTCTTCCCGGTACCGATCAGATCCGGCGCGTCAAAATATCTCCGTTTCAGGTTCTCCCTCAGATTCGTTACATTCTTTTTTTGCTGGATAGTCATATCCTCCCGCATGGGGATCAGGGTTTTCACATAATCCATCACTGCCTTGTCGGACAGGCGGATCTTCTGAAGGTCACAGATCTCTTTGCCAAGTTCTGCCATATAATGTTTCGCAAAGAGCAGTGTCTCCCTTGCTTCCTCCAGTTTCCCGGATATGCTCACCGTGTGCCGTGCCGACCAGGAACGCTTTGCCGTGGACAGTGCCAGATTTAAGGTATTGGAACATACCACCCTCACCGGGGTCATAGCCACCCTTATGGCTCCGCTCCCGTCATGGGAATTGCAGAACACCAGATAGGGGCTGATCTGTTCCCCGGAAATGATGTACTCCTTTGGAAGCTTTGCAAGCATCCATACCCGCCTCCCGGACTGCAGGGCCCCGGCGGTCTCATAACGCACCCCTTCTCCCAGAAGCGCATCGGTGAATGCGAACGCCTCTTCATTCTGAACGACCCGATAGCGGTCTCCGACGACCCCAAGGATCTTTCCATCCCGGTCCCGGATATTCACACGGCATCCGGGGATCTGCTGGCCTCCTTCCGTATACACTTTTCTCTGGATCACCTTCCAGTCAAGCCCTGCCAGTTCCAGCGCCTCTTTGGATGTGGGCGCTTCTGCTACAATCGTTCCAAGCCCGTGCCAGGGTTTCTCCCGTGTTGAAAACATGCTCTCTACATTCGCTGCCATTTTTCTTTTCTCCTCTCTCTTCGGCTGCCGCCGGTTTCATTTTTTACATGAAAAGCGGGCAGTGGTGATATTCCCCTGCCCGCCATACACGTTCCAGTCTTTAGTTTTTCCTTTTCTCGCTGTACTGCCTCCATACTTCCTTTAAGACCTCTGCAGATACCGTGATCAACGTCACGGCAATCGTCCCTGCGCCTTTTACTACCTTCCATACGGTTTCCTTTGTCATACTGTGATCTCTCCTTTTTTCCATTTCTCTAATAAGCTGCAGATAACCCGATCTCTTTCCTTTGCACTGTATCCGGACGGGAAATACTTTTTATATGCATCCTTTCCTGCAGCGTCTGCACGGTCTGACGCCTTGCCCTTCTCCCGGATTCCGGCAGACTTCTTTCCCGGCTGAAATAAGGAAGCCCGGATCGCCTCTCTGGTCAGCGTCCCCTGTTTTTCCTGTTGTTCCTGTTCCTTCAGATGCCTTGCCTGTTTCAGGGAAACCTTTCCGGCACTCTTCGTAAGGAACTCCGACAATGCCTTCTGGGAATCTTCCGCCAGATAGGAAAGCTCCACCCCTGCCAGAAACGCCAGCGATTTCTGGTCCACCCGGTCTAAGAGATCCGGGATCAGATAATTCAGGCGGAGATACCGCTGCACCTGCCTTCCGCTGTCGCCGTTTTCGGTCCCGACCTGCTCTGCAGATTCCTTTTTCCACCTCCCGACAACTTGTCGGGAAGCGTCGTCTTCATCGTCTTCGGGCAATAAATCTGTCCGGTATCCCTGTTTTGACAGTGCATCCATCTTCATCCGGTATGCTTTCGCCTTCTCGCTGGGCAGGATATCCGTGCGCTGGATGTTGGAATCCACCATCCAGATCACTGCTTCTTCCTCCGACAGGTCTTTGACCACTGCCGGTACCGTCTCCTTCTGAAGTTTTCTGCTGGCAAAGCATCTCCGGTGTCCGGCTACGATCTGGTACCTCCCGGCTCCATGCTTTCGCAGGATTACCGGAACCAGAACCCCGTGCTCCCGGATGCTCTCCACCAGTTCTTCCATCTCCGCATCCTCCTGTACCCGGAAGGGATGCCCCGGAAATGGATCGATCAGGGACAGCGCAATGTCCGTACTGTCATTCTGCTCCAGCATCTTTTCAAACGAAGTCAGGTTCATACATCCGGCGCCTCCTTCCCGCAGGATTCCAGCACGATATCCACCAGCCGCTCATAGGCTCCGGTTACTTTTCCACCTTTGTCCACCTGGTAAATCGTCTTCCCTCTGGAACTGATCTCTTTTGCCCGGACAGAAAAGGGAATCGCCGGAAGGATCCGGATACTGTTCCCATAGGTCTTCTCCAGAAGTTTGAGCACATCTCTGGCGTCTCTTGTCCGGTCATTTACCATAGACGGCAGGATGCCCAGTATTCTTAACGACGGATTCTCCGTCTTCATGATCCCGGAAATCGACCGGAGCATCTGTTCCAGCCCCTTCACAGCCAGGTATTCTGCCTGTACCGGTACTAATACCCGGTCCGCCGCACACAGCATGTTCATGGTCAACAGTCCGAACATGGGCGGCCCATCCAGCAGGATGTAATCATACCGGTCCTGATACCGGGACAGAACCTGGGCTAATTTGTGGGACGGCGTTTCCACTTTCAGCAATGCGAATTCCAAAGTGGTCAGGCCCCGGTGGGATAAGATGCAGTCCACGTTCTCACCATAGGGGAGAACCGCTTCTTCTGCTTTCGTCTCATTCAGTTCCCCGGCAACGGATGCCGAGAACAGCTCCACCATGGTGACCGGATACTTTTCCGGATAGTCATAACCCAGACAGATCCCAAGGCTCCCCTGGGCATCCAGATCAACCAGCAGGACTTTCTTTCCCCGGGCTGCCAGCCCCATCCCCAGGCATGCTACCGTTGTGGTCTTTCCCACACCGCCTTTTTGGTTTACGACAGCAATTACTTCAGCCATCTTTTCATCACTCCTTTCCGGAGAAATAATATACCGGTTAAAAATCCCCGGATGCGGGAAGTGTTTCATACGGTTTATTCTGGCCTGCAGGGCAGCGACAAAAGGCATCCTACCTGAATCCGGTTTTTCCAAACTTTTCCCCAGACAGACAACACTTTCATAAATAGAAAAAAGCCCGCCCCAACCAAATGGGACAGGCAAAAGTTCATACAATGGGAGGTTTTTATGGCGCAAAACACTTTAAACCATTTGACCCTGTATACTTTAAGAGAGTGCCGGTCTATTTTAAAAATCGGACGGAACAAGATGCTGGAATTAATCTGGAATGGGGAGATCGAAGCCTTCAAGATCGGTGGGCACTGGAGAGTGTCGGAGGAAGCGCTGAGGGAGTATGTGCGGCATCAGAATTAGGAGTTTACCCGAAAAGAGGAACCGGAGATTCCGGTTCCTCTCGCATTTTTACCAAAGAGTGGCAAAATACCATAAATTGCACATTTTATATCACAAGATATGTAGCTTTTATTTTTCTATATACTTCTTTATTGGGCAAACAATTGGCATCTATTTACAGATACGCTGTTATTTCGAAATTCTCCTGCTAATAATTTATGGTACTTATCAAAGTTTCATAGAGATCATTATTTTATTATTTCGCCATTTTTGTTCCTTTTCATCTTTAGTTGCTCAGTGAAAATTTTTTCAATTTCCTTTTTACCTTTATCCGAAGACAATTCGGCAACACTTAATTCACCTTTACATATCTTCGTCATAATCTTTATATACGCCTCTCCAAGTGCAGCTGTCAATGCAGCTGCTGTTGTCGCTGAAATAACACCACCGGCAACACTGCCTACCACAGGAATAAATTTGAGCAAATTTGACACAATAGTCTTACCAAGAACAGTAGTGCCAGCAGTGCCGATTGTTGCAGATACGATTGCTGTGATGCTTCCTTTCTCAATTGGGATTCCAAAAGTAGCTGTGATCCCTGCTAACATAGCAGCTTGTCCAGGGGCGAGAATAGCAGCGTCTGAAAACGGAATCGGTGTGGCACCTGTTACTGCAGCTGCTGTTGCTGCTGCAGCAACTATCGTTTGCGCCTTCTCCTTTTTCAGTTTCAAATTTGTCTTTTGCACTGCTATAAATGTTTTTTGTACCGCTTCCGGAATGACACTATTCATAATTTCAGATAAAGTATCCAAACCATATGCATCAACCGTGTATTCCCCATTAATACTGTAGTTCTCAGCCAACACACTGACAATTTTAGCTACAGGCAAATTTTCCCTTTCTATTTCTCTCGTCAATGATTTTGCATCGTTCTTAGAATAGGACTGTGTTAACACAATAATCACAGGTACATCAAATTCGCTTGTCATTCCAAGGAACTTCTTAAGGAAATCGATCTCAGCTTGTTCAAAACGATGTGATGGTGTACTGATACAATACCAAATACAGTGTATTGCCTTATCAATATCCCCACTTTTAATACCCTTATCAATTTCACTTGTCACTTCTTCTAACAAAGCGCCAAGTGCATTTTCACCTCCGAGTTCAAGGCCAGGCGTATCATAAATGGCAATAGGAAAATTCGGCTTTGTAATTTTTCTTATCTTTTGTGTAATAGGTTTACCCACACCTGTTTCAGCTATCTTTTCATTAAACATATTATTAATAAGTGTACTTTTTCCAACACCTGTTTTGCCAAGCACCATAACATTAAGTGTTTTCAGTTCCTTATATTTTTTTTGTATTACATCCATCATATCTTCAACAAATTCATTTATATCAGTTTTTTCCATTTTTTATATTCTCCAATGTATATTTCTTTATGATTACTGCGTTTCCATCATTGTCATCCGCCTTTTTTAGAATGCGATCTTTTTTTATACAGATAATCCGACCCTTTCTCGATGAATATTGGCATAATCACATACATACTTGCTGTAAAAACTATGCCTCCGATGACACGCCAAACATTTTTCCATTTTTTACATTTCTGACTTTGTTTCATGCTCATCACTTTCTCCTTTTCTATGATATGTAAAACTTCTTCACCAAAGCTTTCATAATTCATTCTCCGAAAATATTTGTCAGCTCCGTCGAAATATATATTTCTCTCCTTTTCTTACAAGAACAACAAGACTAAGATTGCTGCCACTCTCCATTTTATACAGAATCAAATGGCATATTATTTGTTACTCTCATAAAACAAGGTTTTCATAATCATGTTTATAATTTCCTCTGTACTAGATCCCTTAGCCTTTTCAAGAATATTCTTTACACGTTCAATAAATTGATTCGTTAATCTCGATTCCAGCATTTTCTTTAACCAGTCAACATCTTCTAAAGTCTTTTTTCCTAAACATACTTGTTCAAACGCATAGATCGTTCCTTCCCCCAATGCAGCCACAATACTTCCCGCAACAATTGCATTCAATAAAGAGACCCCGATATTAATTCCTGGTATAGCTTTTAACGCACTTATTGCCGCCTTTGCCGTCACTCCCACCGTTCCAACTTCAATAATGGAGTTAATGAAAACATTGGATTCTTCATTTTTATCAATTCCGTAAATTTTTGCCAAAACATTTATCTCAGTTGCCTCAACCGGCCCCAAAATTGCTGCATCAGAAAATGGTATTGGAACAAGTCCAACAGTAACAGCACTCGTAACTGCAATTGCTACAGTTCCTTGCGCTAAAGACTTTCTTCGCTTCATTTTAAAATTGGTAATATCTCTATCCGCCGCTCTAATTCCTTCAGGAAGCAAGTCGTTCGTTGCATCTATTAGCTGCCCTATTCCCTCTGGAGCTGCCTGCATCCCCTCACGAAGGACATATGAAGCTGCAACTACAGGGATCACTTTCTTTAAATTATTGACATATTTTTTCTGTGTCGCAAATGCATTATATACCATTTCTATATTTTTTTTGCGATCTGGCACACTATAAGATTTAGTAATTACTACAATTACAGGAACCGACGCGTACATTTTGGTTGCTTTCATAAGATTTTTTATTGTTTCAGGAAATAATTTACTTGATGTTCCATCTACACAAAACCAAATTACATTAATTCTTGTATCTTCTTTACCTTCTTCCGCGCTTTCTCTCGACCATTTTTTCACAGCATTTATAGCTTTAAACTCTTTAATCCATGATGGTTCAAATCCTACCGTATCAATAATTCTAAATGGCACACTTTCACTTTCATATATGGTCAACTCTTTTGTTGTTCCAGTAGTTCCGCCAAAATTTGTCACTGCACATTCTTTTCCAAGAACCGCATTAATTAATGTGGATTTTCCAACTCCAGAATTTCCAATTACTAATACATTTCCTCTTTCCATTTTTTGTTCTCCATTTTGTTCTGACAGTTTTAAACAGTTTTAATTTTTACTGAGAATAAATTTTGCATTCATATTTTTGGCAACTCGCGATTGCCTTCATCTGACATCCTTTTATTAAGCACTGTTTTTGCATTTTGGGATTTATTTCCCAATAGTTCATTGAAGCCACCTTTGGCTTAACCGCTTCATTCAAAGGATCATACCAGTACTTGCAAAATGCGCAATATTTAAATTTTTTTATATTAATACTCGTCATTTTTCTCACTTCTCAAAAACAATCCTATTATAAAGACCTAGTTATCACTTAAATTTACCAGACACCATTTCCACCACATCCCCCTGACTCCGTAACCACATCTCGATCCCCGATCCAAAAGTCTCCGCGCTGATCAGATATTTCCCGTCCTCTTCTTTCAGGATCTGTGCCGTAGGCAGCCGGTCCAGTACCGCCTCCACTGCATCCCCCTTGTACCAGAATACCGTTTTCTGCAGTTTCCCGCCGTACATGAATTGAATCCGCTTCCGAAACTCACCTTCTTCAAATCGATCCTTATATGGAATCTTAAAATGCTCTTTCGTCACCTCCAATAATTCAATCCGGTCAATCCGGTAGATCGTCGGGAATGGATCATTCTCCACATGGAACTGGCTCCTGTCCACATCTTCCATAAATGCAGTCAGGTAAAAATAGTATTCTGAAAACATGATCGCCAATGGTTCCAGCCTCCGGCGGACGCATTCCCCTTTTCGTTTGTTGTAAACAATCTCTATCACCCGGCATTCTTTGATTGCAGTTCCGATGTCCCAGAGTTTATCTAACACTTTCCGGTGATGCCGGGGTTCCACATAGTGATATGCTTCGTTGGAGATCAATTCTTTCACCTGCAGAAGGTTCTTGCGCGGCACGCAACAGGACAGAAGCTTATCCAGCATCCGGTTCATATCCTCCTTGATAAATGCCCTGCTTTCCAGGAGGATCTTGCAAATTGCCAGGATCTCACTGTTCGTAAGTTTCATCTGCCCTTGTTCCTCTAAGGAATATCCTTTGGCCTTCCGGTTATATACCACCGCCTTCCCCTGGCCGTCTTCGATCAGCTTCTGTGAAAAATAATCCCGAATGTCATCAATGTCACGCTGTATGCTTTTCTCATTGACACCATACCGGGATGCAGCTTCAAATTTATTGATCGTCTCACCATTAAGCAGTCTGGTGTAAATGTCCAAAACCCTGTCATTCTTCCCTGTCTCTGCCATAATTGTTCCTCCATGTCATCCATTTTTAATTAAAGTATAGGAAGAGACATGGACTCTTTTTGTCCTTTGCACTTTTTTGTATACAAAATATATATGTACAGATTCATCATATCACAAACAAACATAATTGCAAAATATTAGTTTGCTTTTTTGATGTTTTAATTTGTTTATGCAATTTATAAATATGGGTAAAATATGAATATGGACACTTTCTGTCCATGTAATAAGAATATTGAAAGGAGTTCGATGATGAATTCTAAATATGAGCTATACTACCAGCAGCTGGGTCTGAACATCGCTTATTACCGCAAACTACGTCATATGACTCAGCTGGATCTTGCAGAGTTTACCGATATGAGCCGGACACATATCTCCAATATTGAAGCACCCAATATGAAGACAAGCCTCTCTCTGGACTCTTTGTTTACAATTGCAGAAGTTCTCCAGGTGGCCCCCAAAGATCTGTTGGATTTCCGCATTGATCCGAAAGACTCAAAAAAATAAAAATATTACAGTATTCCCCGATTCTTTCTGCCAGTAAATTTCTTGCTGGCTTTGTTTCTTTGCAGTTTTCTAAATTTCCAGGTAAACTTTGCCACTCCCCCGCATCAGCTACATTTTACCTTTTTTTCGAGATGTCCTATTACAGGACATCATTTGTTCAAAATTAATATACCATATTTTTTGTCCTATAACAAGACATTTTGAGGTGTACTTCATGCACAGGATTATAGATGGTGAACGCAACAATATGGTTGGCGAACAGGTTCGGTATTACCGAAAAAAAAAGAAAATACAGCCAGAAACAATTATCAGAAAAGCTGGAAGTTATGGCGATCTATATCTGCCGGGGATCTATCTCCCGAATCGAGGATGGGTCAAGAACAGTTACAGATATTGAATTATATGGATTAGCCACAGTTCTCGGCGTTTCTATCGAATCTCTGTTTCCTTTTTCAAATAAGTCTTAAAACCCGGCAATGAAACGCAGTCACTGCCGGGTCTGAATTAAACTATCCCTTTTCTTTATTAATAACCCATATATCCTTCATACGCCTCAATTCCCCATATGCTCGCTTTTTCCGTCTCACTCAGCATATTCTCTGTGAAATCTTCTGAGGCAATACTCGGCGTATACCAGCTGCAGCTGTCAAAATAATTCTGCAGCAGCGGATCATCAAACATGCGTCCATGCCGCGCATAGATCTCATTTTTTGCGATCCGGCATTCTTCCGCCGTCAACCCATCACAGTCCACTTCCATCACTTCGTATTCGCTGCTGAACGGGAATACATATTCGCAGTCCGGGTAAACAGCTTCTTCTATAGGCGTATACTCTCCGGCGATGCTTAGGCTCCCATAGGGTTCCGGCATGTTCTCCGTCAGGTACAGCGTTCCATCCATATATGTAAAAGTGATCTCGTAATCTTCCTCCTGATATACAGCCGTTGATTCATTTATCCAGGACGCGACACAGTCCCGCATATCCACATATGCGTCAGCGCCCGAATATCCGATATTTGCCGCAAACAGAAGCCCGTTCTCGTCCGCTTCCCAGACGGAAATACTGCATGCCGGTCCTCTTGTTCTCTGATAATCGCCGATCCATACTGTATAATCTTCCGTGTCATAATAAACGTTTTCTGCAGCCTCTTCAGCCGTGCCCGCAGCGATATTCTCCCCCTCGTTTTCCTGATAATCAGGCTCTTCCATGTCATATTCATTCATATCCGCTGACGCGCTGTTATTATCCGGAGACTCATATGTCCCATTATAAATCGCATATAAGAACAGATAGATTGTGTCCGGGTCTGTAAAACTTAAGTAACCTGATCCCAGTTCCACTATTTCTACCATATCTCCGTCCAGTTCAAATATGACATACATTTCTTCTCCGTCTATCTCGCCGGTAAACTGGACATATTGAGTATTATTCGTCCTGTAGGCTTCCCATGTCGTTTCTTCAAAATAACCGTCTAAGGCCTCACCAATTGTAACCGTATCGCTCAGGATGGAAAAAGCAGTATTTTTTACTCTGTTGACCGGGGAAGACGTGTCTGACAGCGCCATCATAATAATCACTATGACAAATAAGGCGAATATGATTTTATAACTCCATTTATCATATTTCCGCTGACTTAAAAGCTCTTTGCTTCCTTTTTCCACAGGAAGACCCAGGCACTCTGTGATCGCCGCGATCAGGCATTCCATGTCTATCAGGCTTGCCGTAGACGTGTCATCCTTTTCTCTCTGCAATATCAGTTCCCCATTATCCAGACTCAGATACTGTTTGCTGTGCTTACAATATATACAGATCCGCGACTCTTCCATGTCTATCGTCTTCAGATTAGGGTAATCCAGACGCCGCTTTAAGATCCGGTATATTTCGACCAGAGTATATTCCAGCCCTTGTAAGGACAACCGTTGTTCTTTCACCTTTTTTCCCTTATTGGGGGGAAAATGATATATGTAAATCAACCGTTTTACTATCGCATATATGACGCACGCAATCGCGGCGCCGCATATCCCGGCTTCCGCCACTTCCACAATGTATTCCATAATTTTCCTCTCTTATCGTCAATAAAATGTATTAAGAGTTTGCCAGAAATTCCTGATTTAATTTTGATTTCTTCGTGATCAAGTTGGGTCTGTATTCTGCAGACGTCTTGTAACTGTATATAGACTCATCCAAATCAAGTCCCTGTTCCAGATATTGCTTTACAAACCGGATAGATTCAACGGTAAAGATATTCTCTGTCAATAAGATCTCCGATGCAGCATTCTTTAATCCGGTATATCGGTTTTCTCTTTTCCTTTCCAATTCATCCAGCTTGTTTTGAACGTCCGGAAGCTTCTTCAGGTACTTATTTTCCTTGATTTTATTGTCTATAAGCCCGATCAACCCCAGCCAGATGATCCAGCTGAAACCATCGATCAGCAGCCCCCAGAATCCACCATTTATCAATCCGCCTATTGCCGCTCCTATCACCGCGATACCAAGAAGAGTAAAAATCGGTTTCTCTCTCCCTTTTTCTGCTTTCAGATTTTCCTTTTTAAACAGACAATCATTATATTCTTCCTGATCGCTTTCCAGTTCCTGTACTTTTCTTTCAAAGTCTTCCCATTGGTCCCTGTCTTTTACATCCATTGTACTTCCTCCCCTGGATCCTAGATTTACAGTTGCCAGTTACTTAATTCTTTTCCCTCCCAAGTAACTTCATTTGATTTATCCTTTGTAATTTTCATTATAGGCAGCGGAATGGACAGCTTCTGTCATGCAGAAAATTTTTCCAATCAAAAAAACGCAAAAAAATCAGGAGTATACCACATTGATATCTCCTGACTACTGGTCTATTACCTTGTCCAATACCATTGACAAACTTCGGCATAATAAGTCCTTGACTACCACAACCCTTAATGATTTATGCCGGATTCTAGGCTGCCGGTTGGAAGACATCGCATGTTATATTCCTTCCGAGGATGACCAGACTTTATAAACAGGACTACAGAAACACCATCTTCCATGTACACGTCTCTTTTGTAAACACCAGTTTTACAAATGCCTCCTGACGTTCATTCACCCCGATCCTGCAGAAATGTTCGACGGTCTCAATGCCGGAATAACGCTTCGTTTCCGAGGCCAGCACTTCCAGCACCTGGATCGTATGCATACCTCCCCGCTCATCCATGGCACGTATCAGTTTGGGAATGGTCTTTCCATTTTGCGTGAACCAGCATCCGCAGGCTATGTCCTGCAAAATGCCCTGCAATTCTCCGGCATCTGTATATTCATTAACCGGCGTTATGATAAGCCCCATGTTTTCGCTCCCTTTCTGCCTACCGGATCTCCTGAAGACTGTAATCTACAGTACGCTTCTCCCTGGAAATCCCTCCGCTTAAATGATCAATCTTGTCATTCTCCAGAAATACTGCCCTCTTTACAGAATCAGCGCCATAGCGCATGCGTATTGCGTCGATTGCCCTGTCCATGCGGCTCAGCTTCTCATAATCTGCTCTCTGGTCGTCAAAGAGGGAAAGCTGGCGGCAGCCATTCTGCTCTGAGACCTCGCCGGTGTGTATCCCCATATGGCGAATCGATTTCCCGTGCCACATGTCCAAAAAGATCTGACATGCCTCTTCATAGATCTCATTGGTGACGTCTGTAGGCTCTTCCAATTTCTTCTGATGAGACTCTTGTGTAAAATCGTAATACCGCAGGCTGACAGATATTACCTGGATCTGTACCCGATCCTTCCTGATCCTGCGTCCGATCGTCTCAGCCAGGGAAAGCAAAACTTTTTTAGCAGTCTCGGAATCACACACGTCGAATGATGTCGTCGTACTGTTTCCGTACCCTTTATTTTTCGGGGGATCAGGGATGACGCCGGAAGCATCGATCCCGTTTGCAAAACGCCAGATCACTTCTCCCTGTTTCTTCAGACACGATCTCAGGATCTCCGGGTCTGTCCGCGCCAGTTCGCCCACGGTATGAATTCCCAGATTCCTCAGCTTCTTTTCCGTCGCGGCTCCCACAAAAAACAGGTCCCGGACTGGCAGCCCCCACATCTTCTTCTCGATCTCTTCCGGGAAGAGTGTATGAACCAGATCCGGCTTCTTAAAATCCGAAGCCATCTTTGCCAGCAGCTTGTTGGAAGAGACTCCCACATTCACTGTAAATCCCAGTTCTTCCCGTATCCGGTCTTTGATCTTTGCCGCCGCCTGTACCGGCGGTCCAAACAGAGATTCCATGCCTGTCATATCAATGAACGCCTCATCAATGCTGAATATTTCTACAGACGGCGAATAATCACGCAGGATCTCCATCATGGCGCGTGAATTCTTTTCATACAGGGAATAATTCGGCGGGACAAGGCAGAGGTCCGGACATTTTTTCAGTGCATCCATCACGGGTTCTCCCGTCTGAATATGGTATTTCTTCGCCGGAATAGATTTTGCCAGAATAATCCCGTGCCTCTTGCTGATATCCCCTCCCACTGCAGACGGGATCGTCCTAAGATCCAGTTTCCCACCCAGATGTTTCAGACGGTATACCGCTTCCCAGGAAAGGAAAGCGCTGTTTACATCAATGTGGAATATGACTCTTTTTTCCATCTTCATACCTTCTTTGCAAAATCGAACATATGTTTGCTTTTATCATATTCCATATTGCAGAAGATGTAAAGAGGGAAATTGTATCCTGATCTATTCCGTCAGCAGATATTCTCCGGCTATATTCAGATGCTCTTGCGGTATCAGCACAATCTCCGCGAGTTGCAAAGTCTCATCGTCTGTAAGAAAAAAGGTAATGGCATAATCACCGCCCCGATATACGGCTGTGGATTCATCCACCCACGTTGCCGTATAATCTTTCATATCTGTCAAAGTGGCGGCTCCGGGATATTCCACTGAGAACAGAAACCCGCTTTCATCTGCCTCCTTCACAGAGATGCTGCAGGCCGGTTCTCCAACCTTTCGGTAATCACCGATCCAATCTCCATAATTTCCCGGACCATGCGCTTCTTCCAGATCCTCTTCTGCGGGAATCAGCAGAAGCTCTCCGCCGGTTTCCAAGTCAAGGGTGATCACGTCTCTGTCCTCTGTATCATATTTGTCCGACATTCCTTTCGCTGATGAGATGCTTCCCGGTATTCCAAATACTGTGGGAAAAATCACCGCCATAGCGACTGCCACGCCAATAAACACCTTCCTGATATTTGCCTCACACTTCCGCATGTTTCTCTCCTTCCGGGCAATCCCGCCCATCTGTCTTTTATAGATATTATACAAGGCTGAAAGGACAGATTTTGTCCGACAAATATTGATTTTCAATCTATCACTAAATTCCGCGTTTCCAACCCCTTTTTCTCGGCTGTCCGACATTTTCCGGTACCTGTTATATATAGCCCCATCTAATAATTTGGTTTTTGATATAGAGAATAAGATCTTTAAATAGTAATATATTTTTTCATATTCTGCACAAACATTTCTTTAATCCGGTTTATTTAAATTTTAACTGGATTATAAAAGTTTATTCTAGCTCAACAATACATTAAATGGAAAAGGGGAACAGCAATGGAGAAAGAATGTAAGATTACAATTCGTTTTCAACCAACAGATTATAAACGAATAAAGGAAAAAGCTAAAGCGGAAAATATTACCGTCAGCGAGTACATACGGAGAAAAGCAGACATGGATATTTCCGACGACCTGATCAGAAAAGATGCATTGGTTTATCCGCTTATGAGAATCGTGGAAATACTGGACAAAGACCAGTGTAAAGACAATCAGACCGTTCGCAGAATACGAAAAGAGGTAAAGAAGTTATGGGATTTGTTGTAAAGTATAATCCGGATTATAAACCCGGCCATAAATATTATAAAAAGAAATATTACCATAACCCGGATGCGGTAGAAAAAGTAATCCACTACGTTTTAAGAAAAGAGGCCCGCGCGAACGGCATTGACAATATCCGGGGATCTATTGGGACTTACGGAAAAGACCCCCAGGGCATCATTAAAGATTTCTACAAATTAAAAAAATTATATCATCAGGAAAAGGGAGTACAAATCAAGCATATTATCATCAGTTTCGGTAAAAGGCCTGATCTGACCACGAAAAAAATGAAAAAATTGCTGACAAAAATACTTGGATACTTTTCACACAAATATCAGTTGGTGTATGCGGTGCACGAAGACACGGACAACTACCACCTGCATATCGCACTTAATTCTGTAGACTATTGGGGAAACAAAATAAATATCCGGGCGGAGGACAAACGTCAGTTTCAAATACAGCTGGATAAAATCTGGCGGCAATATATGGACAGGAAATAATAAAATATTTTCGGCCAAAGTAAATCGACATTGCAGCTTTTCAATTCTGCGGAGCCGTCTTGGGAAAATAGCTTATATTTTCAACATATTCTGCCATTTCAGATTGACCTATGAATTGACCTATCCATCTGAAATTTCATGAAATATCCGGGAAAATCCGGGAAATCATAAAAAAAAGAGTTTTTCATCACCAAGATGCGTTTCTCAGGGGAAAGTGCCAAAAAGCCCGGAAAATCAACACTTCCAGGCATAAAAAATCCCCGGCGGATCATCCCGCCGGGGTCATAGAGCAGGGCTACAAGGATTCGAACCTTGAAATGACGGAGTCAGAGTCCGTTGCCTTACCGTTTGGCGATAGCCCTATGTGTTCAACGAATGTTATTATACGGGATACCGCGTAAAAATGCAAGTACTTTTTTTATTTTTTTCAACTTTTTCTCGTCTCTTTTTACCGACCATTCTCCGCTCGATCCAGGTTCCATGCTGCCGCGAGATGCGGTAGTCCGGATCGATAAGCCTCTGGGCCGCAACCCTGCCAAGGCATACGATAGCCTGCGGTTTCAGCAGATATGTTTCATACTTCAGATATGGAATACAGGACTCTTTTTCCTGATCCAGCGGATCCCGGTTTCCCGGTGGGTGGCATTTCAGAATATTGGTAATATAGATATCTCCCCTTCGGATCCCGGCCGCGGCCAGCAGCTCATCCAGCACTTTTCCGGACGGTCCCACAAAGGGAATGCCTGCCAGATCTTCCTGACTTCCCGGTGCTTCCGCCACCAGCATCAGCTTCCCCTTGTGATCACCGCGTCCCATCACCGGATGTTTCCTGGTTCGGCAGAGCGGACAGGCTCTGCAGTTATTTACAAACTGTTCCAGTTCTTCCCAGGTATACATAATGTACCCCTCTTCTTTCGCAACTTTACTGCTCCATCTGCCGTCCCAGAAATCCTGCCGCAGATACCGCAACCTTCATCTCAACTTCTCCCATTTTGGCTTTGCTGTCCCGCGCGAGGATCAGTACTGCGCCGATCACATCCCCTTCGCTGATCACCGGACAGATCGTCTCTCCTGTGATTCCTTCCATTTCATCCTGAATCACCGGGATAAATTTCCTGTCTCCGGCGGACGCCTGCAGACTCTCCCGCTCCTCGATCAGATGTTCCAGATCATGACTGATCGCCTTTCCAAAATAGTCTTTTTTCGCTCCGCCCGCTGCCGCGATCACCATATCGCGGTCTGTCACGCAAACCATATGTCCGGTAGTCTGGGCCAGACTTTCTGCGTACTGCTTCGCAAAAGTCCCAAGTTCTCCGATCGGAGAATATTTTTTCAGGATAATCTCCCCTTCCCGGTCCGTAAAGATCTCCAGGGGATCACCTTCTCTGATTCTTAAAGTGCGCCGGATTTCCTTCGGAACCACAACTCTGCCGAGATCGTCTGATTGTGTCAAGTAAGTGCAAAAAAATTTTTCGGCATCCCCGAAAACCCTGATAAAATAGGCATTTGCGGGCTTTCGAGGAAGTCGAAAAAACTCATTTTTTGCGGTATCCATTGTGTGATTATAAGGCTAAAAGCCGTAATTTTCCGCAAAATCCATGAAATCAGCTCCTATGCTGTACGAAAAAGGTCATCAAATTTCCAGACGATTTCAATGTTCTGACCGTCCACAAAATTCACTCGCTCGACTGCATCAAACATGATTTCCCGAAGCGATTCTTCATCCAGGGAATCCGTTTTCCTGGTGATCGCTCTTTCTTTTTTTACCTGTTCCTCAGCGTCCAGATATTCCTGGTACTCCGCTTCGGTTCGGGCAATTTCCTCTTGCAGCTCCTTGGCACGCTGTTCACGCTGTGCCCGGAGTGCAATAAAATCTTCTCTGGTAATGCGACCTTCCCGGTAATCCAAATAGCTTTGAACCTTCTGGCTGTCGCCGGACTCCAACTCGCCTGTCAGTATTTTCAGCTTCTGTCTGAGCATTGTCCCTTTTGACTGAGCCGCTTTGGATTTCCCACGGGACTGAACGGTCATCATGGCGATCTGTGCTTTCAGTGCTTCCAGAACCACTTCTTCAATCCTTGTTTTATCCCAGCGTACTTCTTTACAGGAATGTTCTTCTTCATTCCAATAAGGTGTTGCACAATAGAAATGCACGTCATTCCCGAAGGTTTTCTGAAGCTTTCTGCCGCAGTGAGCACAGTAAAACGGGTAAATATCCCGTTCTGTTTTCTTTTTATAGGGACGAACTTTCCGCAAAGCATCTTTCGCCGCTTCAAATTCTTCCATCGAAACAATGGCTTCATGAGCGTTCTCATGGATGATCCATTCTTCTTTTGGAACCCTGTACTGAGCTTTGTCCCTGATTTTCCTGCTCTCACGGGTGTGGTTGACCATACAGCCGGTGTACTTGATGTTCCTCAGCATTTCAAGAATCCGCTGATGTGTCCAGAGAGGTTTTTTGTCAGACTGATTTTTTCTCCGAACCCCCTTATACTCAAGCGGTGTCGGAACGCCTTCCGCATTCAGTTCTCTTGCCACCTGACTTGTGGATTTACCTGCAATAATTTCCTCAAACACTCTCCGAACAATAGGTGCGGTTTCAGGGTCAATGACCATTTTGTGTTTTTCCTGCGGCAGTACCCTGTACCCATACAGACAGCAGGAGACGTAACCGCCATCCCTCTGCTTCACCCGCATTGCCGTTTTTACCTTTTTGGAAAGGTCTTTGCTGTAGTAGTCGTAAATCAAATTTCTGAAGGCGACGTCCATCCCAGCGGTATTACCGAGATTCTGTTCACTGTCGTAGTGGTCATTGATGGAAATCATCCGGACTCCCAGGAACGGGAAGATGTGTTCCAGATAATCGCCAACTTCCAGGTAGTCACGTCCGAAACGGGAAAGGTCTTTGACAATCACAATCTGAATCTTTCCGTCCCGGATCAGGTCAATCATCCTCTGGAAGTCCGGTCGCTGGAAGTTCGTACCCGAAAAACCATCGTCGCAGAATTCCATCTGTGGCAATCCGGAAAGGTAGGGATTCAGGGCAATGTGCCGCTGGATCAGCTGACGCTGGGCGGCAATACTGTTGCTTTCATCCTTTGCCTGATTTGTCCGTTTATCCACATCTTCCAGTGAAAGACGAAGATAAACCGCAATACACTTTTTCATCCTACGCAACCTCCTTCCTGAGTATTTTGACAGTATCCAGAACTGCCTGGAAGCTGTCCATGTACCTGAACTGGATGCTCAGGGAATTATCCCCGTTCATCTGCATGGATTCAATCATGGCATCTGCCAGTTCTTCACTGATTTCCTCGGCATGAGCGTACTTTTCAATCAGCGCTTCCCAGATTTTTGCTTCCTGAAGCGGCTCCTCATATTCTGCCTTTGAAAATTTCAGTTCTTCAATCTGTTTTTCCAGGCGGCTGATGTCCTCCATCAGGATTTCACGGGTCTGTGCATAGTCCTGATCGTCGATAAGTCCTTCCCGCAAGTCACGGTACAGCCCGGAAAAAACAGACTTCTTTTTCTCCAGTTGTTTTTTCAGTTCCTTCGCCTGGTCTGACTTTCCAGCCTTTTTCACCTGTTTCTTTTTGGCTTTCAGCAGGCTGTCCAGTGCTTCCCGGCAGTCCAGAAACAGCTCGAACTGTGCCTTGATGCTGCTGAGCACCGCTTTGTCCACATCGGCTTTCCGCATCCGTTTGGCAGTGCAGGCTCTTGCTCCATGCTCTTCATGAGCCGGACACTTAAAGGTAAAATATACCTTATCTTTATTGGTGCTGAAGGAACGTACCAGCTTCATCACGGAGCCGCAGTCCGCACAGGTAAATTTCTTCCCGTAAATGTTTTTTGCTTTGGGAAGGTGGTCATATTTCCCTCTGTTTGCCTTCTGTGCCGCCGCAGCTTTCTCGTTGATCGCCTGTACCTTTTCAAACAGCTCCGGCTCAATAATCGCTTCGTGCGTATTTTCAACCAGTATCCAGTCCTGTTCTTCTGTACGGCTGAACGGAATCCCAGCATATAAACACTGCGTTGTTTTCCGCTGTGCCAGATGCCCCAGATAAGTAATATCCTTCAGGATGTCCGTTACCATGTGCTTGTTCCAGAGAATCTTCCGGGGCTTCTGATTATTGTTGGTGACAATCCCCCGATCTGCCTTGTACTGACCAGGAGAAGGGATTCCCATATCATTGAGCTTTTTATTGATTCCCATATAGCTCATGCCTTCGGAACGCCACTGATAAATCATCCTGACTACCGGTGCAGTTTCCGGATTCACGATCAGCTGATTTTTGTTCTCCGGTGATTTCACATACCCGTATTTTTCCCATGAGCCGATATATTCTCCCTTTTCCATCTTGCTCCGCAAAGCCGATGTTACTTTTCGGGAAATATCTTTGGCATAATAATCGTTGATAATGTTCGACAGCGACACTGAGAGCTGCCCGTTGGCTTCCGCTGTATCCGTATCAAAATTGTCATTGACCGCAATGAAGCGGATATCGAAGAACGGACAGATTTTTTCCAGAAACTCGCCGGTTTCGATGTAGTTTCTGCCCAGACGGGACAGGTCTTTTACGATAATGCAGTTGATTTTCCTCTGTTGAACCGCTTCCATCAGACGCTGCCATTCCGGTCGTTCAAAATCTGTACCGGTAAACCCGTTATCTGCAAAAATATCAGCCAGCTGAAGATAAGGTCGGGCGTCAATGTATCGCTCCAGCAACGCAATCTGGTTTTCAATGGAATCAGAATTGCTTAAGTTATCTTCACGGGATAATCGAGCATAAATCGCTGTCTGATAAACTTTGATGCCGGATTCAGCCTTTTGGAGCTGAACACCCTGCCGTTCCCGGCGTTTTGCAACTCTTGCCAATTATCCCACCTCCTTTTCCACAGGCTGTACATTTTTCTGCTGTCCCTGATATTCTTCCAAAAATTCCAGTATCGCCTGGAACTGGTCTGCGTGGTTCAGCGTAAGCGAAATCTGTTTGTCCGCTGTAATCTCAATCCGTTCCACAAAATGAATCACCACTCTGCGGGTCAGTTCCTGAATGTTCTGATATTTCCGGAACTGAGAAAGCCAGCTCTGCTGTCCGGTCAGACCGGAATTTACCTTATTCCGATTGCCAATCAAATGGGCAATCGAATCATTTGCATCCTGGATTTTCTGGTCACAGTCCGCTTTTAAGATTTTATACTCATCCAGCGTGATGACTTCCATCTTGAAGTCTTCGTAAACCATCGCCTTCATCTTCTTGTTGTACTCAATGACTTCTTCCTGTCGGGCAATTCCCCGTTCAATCCGTTCCAGTTCACGACGTTCCCAGGAAATGCCGTCCAGTTCTTTTAAGGCGGATTCCAAATCCAGCGCCAGTGACACCTGCGACTGGATCACTGCCAGCACCGTATCATAGACTGCCTGTTCCGTGATTCTGTGAGGAGAGCATATCTCTTTATTCTGCTTGTTGGCTCCACAGATAAAATACACATACTCTTTTCCATGCGATTTTGTTTTTCTCCGGATCATGGAGCTGTGGCAGTCGGCACAGAAAACTTTTCCGGAAAACAAATGGACGGCTTCCCCTCCAACAGGGCTTCTGCTGTCCTCCAGCATCAGTTTCTGAACCATATCGAAAGTTGCCGGTTGAATAATCGCTTCATGAGCGTTTTCTACCCGCACCCACTCCGATTCATCCTTTGTACTGCGAACTTTGACCTTATGATTCGGAGTTGTGGTCTTACCCTGTACCAAAGTCCCTGTGTACATCTCGTTTTTCAAAATCCGGTAGATTGCTACCGGACTCCAGACTGTCCGAGCCTGCTTGCGGAATCCGGACTGATACCTGGAACCGCAGTGCCTTTTATATTCATATGGAGAAAGAACTCCATCCTGATTCAGCCGGTCAGCTATCTGTGCCGGACTGAATCCGTCAATCTTCATCCGGAAAATGCTCTCCACAACGGGAGCTGCGGTTTTGTCGATGACCAGCTGATTCTTGTTTTCCTCTGACCGCTGATACCCATATATCGCATGATTGCCGACAAATTCACCGTTCCGTCTTTTGATGTCCAGGTTGGAACGGACTTTGATGGAAATATCACGGCTGTAGGAATCATTGATCAGGTTCTTAAACGGAAGGATAATTTCATTTCCTGCCTGCTGGTTTGCTGCGGAATCGTAGTTGTCATTGATTGCGATAAAACGGATTCCGAGAGCCGGAAAAATCTTCTCAATGTATTTTCCTGACTCAATGTAATCTCGACCGAATCGGGAAAGGTCTTTGACGATAATACAGTCAATTTCCTTCTTTTTGACCAGCTCAATCATTCGCTGGAAATCCGGGCGGTCAAAATTTGCACCGGTAAATCCATCATCACAAAACTCCTGTGTCAGAATGATTTCCGGGTGATGTTTCAAATAGTCTTTAATCAGCTTACGCTGATTTGCAATACTGTTACTTTCTTTCTTTTCTCCTAATTGAGAAAAGTCGCCATCTTCCTTCGATAATCTCAGGTAGATGGCGGCATGATAAGTCATGTCTATAAATTTTTGCATAGTTCGCCACTCCTGTCTGATTTTCGTTTAGAAGCCGAAAACAAACCGGAGTTCCGCTGATTTTTGTCCACTGCAATCGTACCATATTTCAATGCGGAAATCCAGTTTGTCACCTCAAAAGTAACCCGCCAATTTCTTCCATAAAATGCTCTACATTGTGGCAATCATATTGATAAAATTATCTGTAATGGTGTTCTGCGTATTCGCAAAGGATACTTTCACTACCGTATCGCCCACTTTAAACTGATACGGATTTTTGATCTGCTCAATGAAAGATTTAATCCGTTCTTCACTGGGCAGAGAACGGTCAATTTTTACATCTCTGATGTCTACCAGCTGACTGATGTTTTCATTTTCTTTTTCCATTTACCTTTCACCACCTTACTTCATCATTATTGCCAGAAATTTCCTGAACTATTCAGAAAACATCATCTGCAAAAGAATAGGCAGAGCCTTTAAAAGTTCTGCCCATTGTTTTCACAGATGAGATACTTTTTCAAACCCAGGCTGGCAAGCAGTGCAGAATCTATTTTCTGCATTTCTGTTTGATCTATCTTTCCCAAATATCGCTCGATTCTATGCTTATCAATCGTTCGGAGCTGTTCCAGCAGCACTACCGAAGAACGGGAGAGCGCCGGATTGTCCCGGAGCAGATAATGGGTCGGCTGACCTGCCTTTTTCTCTTTTTGGGCTGTGATAGCAGCCACGATCAAAGTCGGAGAATAGTGGTTTCCGGTGTTGTTCTGAATCACGATCACCGGACGGACACCGCCTTGCTCTGAGCCACATACAGGGGACAGGTCTGCCATGTAAAGATCACCTCTGCGGTACTTCCAATTTTGTTTCATCACCTGCAGCTCCTCCTTTACCGGAAATAAATTTATAGTCGATAAAATCCGCCAAAAATAATTTTGTGGTCTATAAACGATAAAAATTACTATGTACAGGGAACCGGCAGTCAAATGCACGGTTCCCTTTATTTGCGTTCGCTCCCATATTTGTCCTCGACACCCCTGAGCGGCAAGAGCTGTATCTTGCCGGGAAGTCATCAAACGGCTGGCTGCTGACCAGCTCCATAGGAATCCAACCTCCCCGTGGTTCTCACCGGGCTGCCCCCATTGCGTGATCTTGTTTTCACAAGGCTGTGGCTGGGCAGAAGTATCATTATACCTGTTGCTTTCATTGCCGTACCGGAAGCAATCCGATATTTACAAGCCAATAGTTCTCGCTCTGACCCTCAGAATGAACAGACAAAATAAGTGACTCTGTGTTTCTGATCGAAATCGTCCTGGCGTATTGCTGATGTGGCTGATGCTTTCGCACCGGCAACAGGAACGTGTTTGATGAGTGAGTATTCTGTTTTCAAGGTACATCCAGCCGTTTTCCTTGGCTGTATCTACATTGTACCTGTTCTGAACTCAACTTTTTATGACCTTGTACGGCGGTTCACCCACCGTGGTACGGTGGATTTTCAGACTTTATGCTTCAGAGCAATCATCTTGGCAATAACAGCATCTATATCTGCAACTATTTCCTGACGCTGAATCTCTTCTCCAAGTAATATGTAGTCTGTCGAAACATCAAAGAAGCATCTGATCTCAACCAGCAAGTCGATAGACAGACCCTGCAATCCTCTTTCGAGCTTTCCAAGATTGCTGGTGCTGATATTCAGCTTTTCCGCTAGCTGTTCCTGTGTCAGTCCTCTTTCTTTTCTCAATTTTGCAATTCTTCTTCCGCATTCTTTCGGGTCAAAATACATACCGTTTCCTCCTTGACGGCGCAAAAAAAGAACCGGAGGAAATCTCTGGTTCTCTTTCATGCAAATGTCTGGAAGACGGCATCAAAAAAGCCCCGTACCGCATTGGCACGAGGCAAACGTATTTATTCAGTTTCGTATGCTGCGATCTCCCAGCATACCAATCTTAGCATCTATCAAGTCGGACTTTCAGTAGGGAAACCATCGGGATTTTGTCGGACTTTCATCGGACTTTTTTATAATCCCATATCGTTTTCCTCATTTTCTGTATCCAGCAAAAGCTGTTTCAACATGGGAATCGAATTTCCCCAAAGAGATAAACCAAACAGTAAAACTGCTTCTTTTTTACGGTCGTAATAGGTACTCCGTTCCATATTCATAATTTCCAGCATTTCTGCTTCTTTATATTTGAATCGGCTCATATAACATTTGGACAGGATTACACAATACAAATCTCCCCGGCAAGGGTAATCCCTGACTCGTCCCATCGCATTATCCACCAGTTCAATAAGCCATCTCGTTTCAAACAGGCTGCGGATTCGTTCTTCAAATCGTTCTCTTGCTTCGTCAGGAGCAAAAGTTTCCAGATAGACAAGAGCACCATCCAAGCCGGAACTGCAATTATAAATCAAATCTTCATGAACTTCTTCAGCTCGTCCGATTGCTGACCAGCAAACATCCCGATAAATCGACAGAATCAGTCGGGACCGTTCATACAGAATCTTTTCATCCACTTGCTGTATCCGGCACAGCATTCGTATATTATGTAACGCCTGTGTACTATTTCTACTCATAGCAATCTCCTTTCAAATCTATACCATATGTACTATATCCTTTCTAAGCCCATTTTCAGCCAAAGGGAAAGAAAATGCCGGATCATGGGCAAAATAACCATTTATCACTCGCTCTGCTTATACTACGGAGCGTATAATCAGAAGTTTTCATCGGAAGTTCTTGACTTCCTGTAACTTCTGATATACAATTATATCGAAGTTAAACTTCTTTAATCAATTCCTATTATACTGATTTTCGGAAGTTTGTCAATGGTTAATCGGAAGTTACGAAAAATTTTTAGAAAGGATGGATCGGAAATGACATTTGGCGAAAAAATAAAGGCAGCTCGATTGGCAATGAATCTTTCTCAGACGGAGCTTGCTCAGATGACAGGTATCTCTGAACGCTCTCTCTATACCTACGAACAGCTCGGAACAATCCCTCGTAAAAGCAACATCAGAAAACTGGCTGAAGCACTGAATATTTCTGTTTCGTACCTTTTGGACGACCAGGAATCTAATACTCAGATCCATAGAGAAGAGGACTTATTCATTGCTGAAGCACGGGAGAAATTCGGCTCAAAAGGTGCAAAGGAAGCTCAGGAAGTATTGGGACGTGTAAGTTCACTGTTTGCCGGCGGCGATCTGGACGAAGAAGCCAAAGATGTATTTTTCCAGGCTCTTATGTCGGTGTATATGGACTCCAAAAAGAATGCCAGAGAAAAATTCACTCCGAAAAAGTACAGAAAGCATAGAAAAACAGAATGATGCCTGACAGCATCTTTTCTCGTTTATCATAATGGGTTCTGTGCTCGATTTGGAGGTGAAGCAAGTGAGAACCGCAGCACATATTATTGAAGCAGTCGAAAAGCTGGTAAAGAAATATGATACCAAAGATCCCTATGAGCTTTGTCGGGCTTTAGGGATAAAAATTCATTTCTATAACATGGAAAAGAAATTAAAGGGATTTTTCTTCTATCAGTCAAGACAAAAGAATATTGTGATTGACAGCAACGTCAATGAAGTGCTGGAGCGCATCTTGATCGCTCATGAATTGGGACACGCAGTGCTTCATACCAAAATCGCCATGATGAAAGGTTTTCAGGAAATGGAAGTATTGGACGGCAGTTCCCTGGAAGAAGATGAAGCCAATTTCTTTGCTGCTGAACTTCTTCTTGACGATAACGAAGTCCTGGAAAATCTATCCGAATACTCTTTCTTTGAAACAGCCCAACGGCTTTTTGTACCGGCTGCATTGCTGGACTACAAATTCAGTTTGCTCCACGAAAAAGGAAAACGGGTAGATTCCATGTATATCCGGAAATCTGATTTTTTGAAAGAAGATTTGGGAGCCTATGATGATAGTTCCCGTTTTGAATATGAATAACGGATGGATTAGTGCCATTTTAGAAGATGTTAAAATTAAGAACCTGAAAGAGCTGGAATTTGCTGTGTTCTGTATTGAGAATATTGCAATCCGGCTCAAAAAAATGCTGAAGAAACATATAAGATGCTGACCGAAGAAAACAATATACTGTCCGGTTACATCATACCAGAGTATGAAATGCTACATACGCAGAGCAAAGACTATATTGTTGATGATATTATCGCTGTTATAAAGGAAAACAGCATTGTGTTGACCGTATTGCCCCGAAGACCGACCGATATGACCGCTAATCCTGTTTTACTGCAAAAGAAATACGCTCGAATCGTTGAACGTTTTTCCGAAAGGCAAAAACTTTCTTTAAATGACGCTCTGGACTGCTTCTATCATTCGGTTACCTATCGCCTAATCAGTGAAAGGGTATCCAATCTGCATTGCATGAGCGATGAATATCTGATGGAAGAACTCATTTCGGAATATGACGGTAAAATTTAAAATGCTTCAGGACTTAAAAAGCAGACCACACCAGCACACTGGATAGGTCTGCTTTTTAACACCATCAATGCTACATGTGGCGTTATTGGAACTATTGTCACCAATCTGCTTTCAGTGAAATGCACCTGCAAGCCCGTCCTCTTTTCCGGTATCTCCCAATACATCCTTACATTTTCCGGCAGTTTATCGGCGGTTTAACGGCGGTTTAACGGCATTATTGGGGGGGCAGCAGTGCCGTCAATCTATTCGCCGCACCCTGTTAAAAGCCTATACTACATAGATTAGCGTTTCAGAATTTTCATTAAAGACTGCACAATATAGAATATTTCTTCTTCAGTGTTCTCATATCCCAAGGAAATTCGTATTGTTCCTTTGGCATAGTTCTCTGATACATGAACAGCTTCCAAAACATGAGAAATCTGCGTATTCTTACTATCGCAAGCAGAACCTGTAGAGACGCTTATTCCCACTAAATCAAGTCTATGTAAGAGCATTTCTCCTTCAGCATTTTTGAAAGAAAGGCTTATATTTCCTGGAATTTTTTTGGGACTTCCATTTTTAATAAAATCTAAATCGGCTTTCTTCAACAAAGATGTCATCAACTTTTCCAATCCTATCAGATGGTCACTAACTGATTTCATCCTATTGCAATTCTTTTCTAATGCTACAGCCATTGCAACAATGGATGCGATATTTTCTGTACCTGCTCTCATTCCAAATTCTTGTGCACCGCCATCTGCATAAGGAGCGATCTGAGTTCCTTTCTTTATATACAGAAAGCCAATACCCTTGGGACCATTAAACTTGTGAGCCGAGGCGGAAAGCATATCTATATCAAGTTCTTTCACATCAATCGGGATGTGTCCAACCGCTTGCACTGCATCTGTGTGAAATAATGCTCCTTTGGAATGAGTGATCTCACACAATTTCTTAATCGGCTGTATGGTTCCTATTTCATTGTTGGCATACATGATAGATACCATTTTTGTGCTATCATCAATGTACTCTGACAAGATATCTGGTTGGACAACACCACTTGAATCTACCGGTAAATAAAACACTGGAATCCCCATACGCTCCACAGCATGGCATGAGCGGAGAATTGCATGGTGTTCAATCTGAGATGTAATTATTGCTCGGTGATTTCCGAAAGCGAAGGCGGTAGATTTGATAGCCCAGTTATCGCTTTCTGTTCCACCTGATGTAAAATAGATCTCCTCAGGTTCTGCATTAATACATTTTGCTATTGTTACACGAGCAGCTTTCAATGCAGCTTTTGCTGTCCGTGCAAAGGAATATTGTTGTGAAGCATTTCCAAAATCATTAAGAAGGAATGGCTTCATCGCATTAAATGCATCTATATCTAATGGTGTTGTTGCTGCATGATCCACGTACACTTTCATAATTATCACTCAAACAGTTTGCAACCTTGATCCTTGAACTCTTCAATCTTATCCAAAATATCCTCAACCGATACTCCAAGATAATCAGCAAGACAATCCATACAGTAAAAGGTTTCTACCTGTTCCCCTAATAGTTTCTTGTTAATTCCAATTTCGTCCTTTTCAAGTGCTTCCTTCCCGCAAGAAACACAAGATATTTTTTTTACCTTACGCATCAATTACAGAAAAGCTCGGAACCGTCTTGCCTGCTTCTTTTTCATCAACAATACCCATTTGAATACGAATAATTGCTCGCATATCCATTGCAGGCTGTAAACAGTAACGATTAAAATCACGAGAAGTAATGTCCTGAGGTCTGCGAACATGCGGGAATAGCAGCTTCAGGTATGCGGTACAGATTCTCTTAATTGCTTCCGTATCACGAGTATCTGCTTTAGGCGGCATATCGATAAGAGCATCAACAATCGCTCGGTATGAGGGATCATCTCTTAATTCATGCATAATACTCGAAAAATACTCAGAATTCAATGCCCAACCAAATGCTTTCAAATCATCATTCATTCTTGGTAAATCCCATCCCTTGATGAAACCATGTATACGGTCTAAAAAAGGAACTCTGTGGAATGGCTCAGGCAGTTCTAAAAACATATTACTATATTCATCCATTGCACTACCAGAGATATTACCCAAGAACACGATGCCAGCATCAACATTTACTTCATGTCCATCGGGGGCATTATACTTCCTGTTCTCCATAATCTGTTGAAGAGCAGAATGAAGCTCAGTATCTTTCATATAATCTGCTTCTCGAATTTCATCTAATGCAACGAAATCTTTATAGGCTACAATACCATCTGCCTTTTTGCCAATATCGTAAATTAATTTAGCACGTGTAACTTTTCCCGAAACGAGCCACCCGTAACGACTAATTTGACCGAATAAATATGATTTTCCAGTACCTGGAGGAGCAAGCTCAATCAAATTCAGGTTTTTTTCTACGAACGGTAACAACCGCTGAATAACTGATAACTTTTGAGCCCTATTCTCGTATCCAGCAGGATTATAATCAACAGCAGAAAGAACAATATCAAGCCACTCATCCAAAGAAAAGCTTTCACGTGCAGTTTTATATTCTTCGAGGTCAGTTTCATACGGACAAAAATCTATAAAATCTATTAATTTAATCTTTCCTGGTGTTTTAGAATCATATGGATACTGATAACCAAGTTCTATAATCCCCCAGTTTTCTTCTGCTTTCAATAGATTGACACTACAAGCGTCCCAAACATCTCGAGGAATAGTTGTGTCTTTATATCCAAGACCAAAATCCGGAAGAGAAAACGAAATATCTCCTGTACGAATATCTATTTCGACGCATACTTTTGCCAAAATTTTAATCGTTTCATTATTGTTAATAATTCTATTTTTTAAATTTTTCCAGTCTTCCTTTTTAGGAATATAAGTTCTGATAAAATCTGTTGCTCCGTCTACATCAACCTCACCGTCATCATCCTGAAAATTTTTTATTACATAGTCTCGCATAAAAGACGGAAGCTTAAAAGAAGAAATAAAATTATTTTGTTGAAGGTCTTTAAACACCACCATTGTATCAAAAGCATCTTTCAGACGATTGATAAAATCTTCGTTTCCCTCTTTATAACCCCCTTGTTTTTTCTCAGAATTAAGACAATTATCGGTTGTTGTACCTATCTTTACGGCAAATTCATCCACTAAGAATCCCCTCCAATCTTATTTATAGTCCAAATAGATTCTTTTGTTTAGTGGCTCGTTCAATTCTGAAACTGAGTGTTACACCAACATTCTTGTCACCATCATAAACGAAAGCTTCATAGGAATTTGTACGCTTTAGTTCAGGCATAACGAATTCTGCGTGTTTCTTATCTCCTACAAATGTACCATTATAGAAAATGCCATTCACCTGAATACGAGGTTGTTTCATCGACATATTGGAAAACAGCGTGATTTTTGCATCTTGTCCCATCTTATACTTAATCACAGGCTCAACAAAACAATAGGTAATATTGTCAGGCTTTCTAACCAATGTAATAACTGGAACAAGAACTTCTTCCAATGTGGCACCACCATGTACTTCCAAGTTTGCAGCACGGCTTCCTTTGAATCTTTCGTAGTTGGCAAGAACTGCATAGCCATCTTCATAAGATGCCTGGGGAAGATTTGGGTCATCGTCTATTTTACAACATCTTCCACTATGGACACCTTTTTCGCTAAGTTCGATATTAGATGTAGATTCTTTTCCGTACAGTACAGCCAAACGACTTGCACCATGGTCGGAGAGAATCACCGCTTTTTCAATAGTTCCCTGTGCGAGCTGAGTCTGAATTCGTCTCAGTTCAGTATCAATAATTTCGAGTTCTCGGAACAAATGGATCGGATAAGGGCATGTTTCATAATCGTATATCATGCTGTGATGCTTCAACTCATCTAAATCAGAAATCTTCTTTACATTCGGGCAAGTGTTCTCAAACTCCTTGTTTTCCGAAGTAATAGAAGGTAGTTCACAGCGCCCAACAGAGACCTCAAAAACCAAACCATATCTTTCGCATTTACTTTGAATAAAAGCGAGATATTCGACACCTAAAGCATCAAAAAAGAAGAACCCTGTTTTATTCTTATCCAGCTTAGAAACGATACTGCTTCTTGGCTGCAATTTCATAAAAGGTCTATCAACCGCATGATTATCCACCTTGGTGATAAAATCGTCATAAATACGATTGGTTAACTTCTGCTGTTTATACTGTATGAAGTAATCTGTCAGCTCTTTCCGCAAAGGACTATCTGCATCAGGCAATTTGGTGTTAAGCACGTCAAAAGTAAAAGGTTGCATATAACAGTAAATATCAGGGAAACCATTTTTGAGAATCTCTGAAACTTCTTCTTCGCTATAATCATAAATAGACAGACATCTTACAAGTTCATATCGTTCCCTTTCGCTTGTTGAAGTCAAATAGCGGACTGCATACTTCTCATACTTACCAATCTGATCACAATAATCGTCGATATAAGGCAGATTCTCAGGAATATTATCAAGAATTCTCTTTCTCTCTGCATAATATATATCAAACAATGGATCGTCATATTTAATATCAAGAAGTTCATTATATAAAGAACGCTCAAACACATCTACAGAGTCAGCATGAGAAATAATACGAGCAACATACTTATTTGTACCAACACCAAACACTTGCATAGCAAGCCATAAAAGCCAAAGCATATTTTTGTCGTCACTTTCAAGTACGCTATCCAGATGGGCAATTAAGTTAGTCGTTGCTCCAAAGTGAGAACATACAAATGCAGAGAAAGTATCGACATCTTTCATTACTTCTAGCAGCCAACTCCATTGTTCCTGTGTTCCATAATTGTTTTTAGTAAGAGTTAAGTCCGGATACTTTTGACAGATAGCATCATAGATCCCTGTACTTTCAGAGACAGAGTATAAGGACTGTCTGAAAAGTGTGGTCTTGAAATTAGTCAGCACCGTCAGGGTTGGATGAGCCTGAAGCCTATTATCATCCATTTTCTCCATGTATTTTAATAATCCCTGGATTCCATTCAGAGGCTTGAAACCCACACACACCGCTTCGTTGTCAGTCAGTTTTATCTGAGGAAGAGGAGATGGACTCCCCGCCACGAGAATAACTCGACGGTCATAACGAAGATCTCTCTGCAAATATCGATCAATGAACTTTTTACAATGGCTCAACAAAACAATCGCATGACCGGAGATACTTAACCCGAGTAATTCATCAACAAGTGCATCTACAGCTGTTTCATTTCTGAGCATAACTGCTTGAGATGTCCCCACCAATACAAAGGTATCCTTTCCGACTATCTTTGCAATAGCATCATCAATTATCGGTAAGCCATTTTTCTGTGTAAACTGAGAAACAAATACGCACTGTTTATTGGCATCAGCTTCCAAGCGTTGAAGAACGGTCTGAAAATCATTAAAGTTTTCCGTATTAACTAATAAAGGTTGTCCCCAAGATTCGCCAGCACAATATGCATTTATTTCTTGAAAGCATTCATTTACAGTCTTGCAGTACATCAACGCCCTCCTTACTTATTTTTAAGTATTTCGATACCTACCTTAACATTGTCAGTAATCAAGTCTTTCAAATAGCGACGAAGTTCTGTTGCATCCATTTTTTCGACAACAGACCAAACCTTTTCGCTACCACCAGTCTTATATTTCTTTTCTGCAAGCATTCTAATCTGGTTTTGCACGGTAGAGTTGTCCATCCAGTCATACTGGTGTACAGTTACATGGGCAACAAGATATTCACGGACTGTTTGAGCATCATCCAGCATCAGAGCATAATCACCAACAACCCGACTCATAAAGCATTTATCTCTGAGTTCGCTATTAGAAAGTTTGTCAAAATAGGTTACACGATTCAAATATGCAATAGCACGGTTAATGGATACCTCAGAAGGAGAGTTCTCCATCATAATTGCAAAGATTTCCTTGCCTTCAGGACGCTCCTCATCATCAAGCATACAGAGAATAGGAGTGTCATATCTTGCAGACCAATCACGAGGATTTTTTGTTCCAGTTTTTTCCAACCATAAATCTTTCAAGCGCTTTTTAGCCTGATTCTGAAGAAATTCCTTAACAGCGCTCTCAATATAAGTCATGTACTCGGTAGAGGACTTTGTAAACTGTCCCGCAGGAATGTCCTGATACAGTTTGAGAATGTCATCGGTGTCCATTCCATCAACAAAAATCTCAGCGACAGTTCTGAAATAAGGAATTTGATCACTGTAAAACTCATCAAATGCATCTCTCTGTGAAACCAAGAGAGAGTAAAAATGCTCTTTGTTCTGATCAGACAAAGAATTTGTCTTCTTCATACGATACAGCTCTTCGAGGAAAAGAGTCAAATCGCCAGTATATTTTTTAAGTGCTTCAAAGGCGATTTTAATGTTATTTGTACGATTATTCCAACCACTAACAACATCTCTAATACTAGAACAAGCAGGAATACTTTTTGCGCTTTCAGCGATAATACGATAGTCTAAAATTACATCATTAATCTTATCGTTTGCCGTCTCGGTATTCCAAACCCAGTTTGCAGCATCTGCATTGAACTTTTGTTTTACCTGATCGAGATATTCCCCACCATCACCAATCTGAGCTGCAAGAATTTTCAAAACACCGTTCTGGTATGCATCAATGTATGCCAACATACCCTTTCTACACATATCGTTTGTAAGCAAACGAGTAAGATCTTCGGTAATAAAAGTGTTTTGGATAACCAAGCGACCGATTGAATCAGCAAGATCACTTTCAGAAGCCTTGGAGCTGTTTGCGGTATTAGCAATACCACAATAATCATCAATTACTGTAGCGATTATTGTCGTAGGCGTACGAGTCTCTACAGTTTCTAGAATGGACTTTACAGACCAAATCGGAAACGAGAGCTTTTTCATACTAATTCGCACCTGATCTCTCGCACTCTCGATTGAACCGCACTGAGTCATAGGAATACGAAATACTTCAGAAGTACATTTCAAGAAGGAACGCTGTTCTGCACTCATTTCAACAATGTATTCCGGCTTATAGTTCCTGCTAGGGGACACTGTCTGTTTCATGGCGTTAGCAATCGCCATCTTCATCTTGTCAACAGACATACTTTCGCTGGTGGAACCATTGCTCCAGAAATAGTCCGCAGTTGCATATTCTTTTAGAACAAATCCCATCACAAAGGCTGTAAGGTTAGTAGCCCTAAATCCAAAAGGTGCTTGCTCCAGTTCACCGTAGATATCTGAAATGCAGACACGACCAGAAGGCGAATCGAAGCCCTTCCTAATTAACTCCTCGACCTTTATCTTAATCTGAACAATAGTCAAGCTACGCTTAGTTGGATCTTCCCAATAGTTTTCCACACCCCATGCACCAGCAAGAGCAGTTTCCAATTTTGGCTCTTTGAAAGTTTGTTTTAAGGTTTGCGTCGCACCACACTCTGCCCCCTGGGCAAGTGCGCTACCAACAAACAGATCACGCTTTACATCATAATTCTCAAGACCATAATAATATTTCTGATGATTAATCAGGCTAAACTCATCCTGCAAAGCGGTGATATTTGCTAATCGCTTTCCACTTGGATAATCTGTGCTGTACAACATAAATGCGCCGCTGGCAATCTTATTTTTCCAATCAGCTAGGCAATTTACTGCCTGCTTTTGGAACTCACCAGCACGATGCTTATCATTCTGTGCATAATAACGGCTATACGCCATACTTTCCACATACTGCTCAAACAGGTCTTTGCCCATAGGAGAAAGACTTGCATCGACATAGATAATGTCATGCTTTCCCGCCTTGATTCCACTAATAATTTGGCTCTTTACTTGTGCTGCTTCATCGTCATTCAGAGCAAAAGTCACAAGAACAGAGAAACGATTTGAATGAGATGTTGCGGTAAGTTTAGCTACAGCCGGTGTGAAATTACCATAAGCAGCACCATTAAGAATGTATCTACCGCTGATTGCAGGAGGCAGTGTAATTGCATCAATTAAATCCGCATTGGTAATCAGATCCTGGGTTTTGGTTTCTCTAATTACGGTATCTTTCAGCTTTTTAATTGTTGCTGCATCACCTGTGCTATTGGCAATGGTGTATTCAGACTTACCACCACCGACAGTACGCTTAAAGAGTATTCCATCACGAACGAGCTTTTCAGCAATAGAACGTGCCTTACCTTTTGACCAACCTGTACCGGAGAAAGCAAGGTCAACATTCTGTTCGTTAGGTTTCAGAAGTTCTACATCGCTAATGCGGAGAGAAATTGCCTGCAAAAGCAGTACGGTTTTCAGTACCTGTTGTTCATCAGGTGTCATCTTATCAGAACGCAGCAAACTATAAGAGTCCAAAATGACACGGACATCGTCATTCAATCCATTCTGTCCCTTTCCATAGAAGAAGTCCCATAGCATATCAATCGTCAACAGATTTGGTCTATCTAGAGGACCGTAATTGTTGATAAACCATTTGAATGCTTTTGCGTCTGTCATATCATTGCTGATAATGAAGTCAAACATACTTCTTTGGTTAGAGCTAAAAGCAACAGATAGGTGCTTCAACAACAAAGCAGCATAAGGATGAATCGGCACGATGGCTTTCAATTCCTGTTCGGACAGCACTGTCTTTTGCCCAAGAGTAGACGTGCTTTTTATGCTGGAGGTAATGTAGCTACATACGCTAGCCAAATCATCAGTTAATTCGCCTTTATATTCTTCCCATTCACTCTTAAGCATTACATCCTGAGTAGTTTTCATCGCCTGTGCCATCAAACGGAATGCCATGTTTTCAGGCAATTCGATTTTTACAGGAGGTACGAAACGGTCAAGAATCTTCTTTGCTGTTTCAGCATTCAAGAATAGGCTTCTACTTTCGTGAGACACAATCATAAAATAAAAAGGATGGGAAAGGCTGATTTCAGCCAAAGTCTGGAAACCAGTAAGGGAGTTTGGATTGTTCTGGAAGAACTCGGTAAATTCATCCCAAACAAACAGGATAGCCTTAATCTGGTTCTCAGAAATAATATTCTTAATCCAGTTTGCCATACCTTGAATATCTAGACGTAAAGCAGTAATACCATTGTCTTCTGCAACGGTAATAATGTCTCTCATTGTCTTGGCAATTTGTGCCGGTGTGCCATTTTGCAGGCGATCAATAACAGCGTCTACATCATTACCGCCAAAAGTCCATGCATACTGTTCCTCTGCAATCAAAGTATTGAAATAGTCACGATTTGCTTTTTTCTCTAACCATTTGAGTGCCGCAACACGCAGAGATGCTTCGCCACGGTTAGTGATACCATTCTTCTCCAAGGCAGACATAATACTGTCCTGAACTGCAAGAATCAAATCCTGATCGGAGCGAATAGAACCCGAACCTATTCTATGGATGGTAATAAGCAGACCATCATTCTTATCTGCGATAATCTTTTGACAGAGATCTTGGCTTAAACCGTAGTCATTAAAATAGTCTTTTACTTCTTCATCTGTAGCGTCCAGCAAAGATTTTACAGTAAGTGCAGCATGTGACTTACCAGTGCCATATGCCCCTTCAACCCAAAGAGAGCGAGGGTCTTTACCGGACAATACCGTATGAGTTTTTTCAAGCAGCTTCACAAAAGTATCGTGAGGATAAAAACTTTTCCAGCTTACCATGCCACTTTCAATCAAATCTGCGGTTACTGCCGCATAATACTTGGGGTCTATATTAAAATAGTCCCTATAAAGTTTTTTGCCCGCCATGCGTCATACCCCCTTATTTAGAACAGTCGCAATACATCTTCAGAAGTTAACTCAGAACCAGTAGGACGTAGAGTAATAGTGTCCAGGTCAAGAGTGAAGGATGCAGAAATAAACTCAGGATAGTTTACTGTAAGTCCATTCAGAATGCGAATCATACATTCTCTATCCAACCCGAAAATACGAGTAGGACTTACTCCATCACGCTCAATAGAATCATCAAGCAATGTTTCGAGTGTAAACTGGTAGTAGTCACCACAGGCTTCAGCAAATTTGTACAAGCTATACAGAATTACTCTGGCATCCGGAGAATCCCATCCACATCTCACCAAAGAGTTTAAGGTGATGGTTTCCTTACCAGATGCACTAATCTTTTCCTCCACATCACATTCAGCAAAAATGCGAGAGGTACCGAGAGGTGTTTTGTCCATGACAATTTTGAAAGCATCCACAACATTTCTTTTACCAAGCCCCTTCAAGTCATTCTCCATGACATCGGAGAGCATCATCTTAATGGAGTCCGGAGTATAAGAAACGCCCAGCTTCAGATTATTAACAAACCAGTTATATGCTGGAGTATAAACAAGATTACACAAAATCAAAGCCCATGCAGCATCTTCTGTTGCACCAATTTTGCATACAGCTTCTGCTACTGCGGTAGGAACACACTTACAATATTTGTCTCCTTCTGCTTTTTTATCATACACAACAAGACCGGCATCCTGAACGAAATTTTTAAATGCGTCCTTCTTTTTATTCGCTACCAGTCCATCACCATCAGACATCCAAAATTCCGCACCGCAATCATAGTTGCAGAAAATATTCATCCATTCAGCACGAGCACCAAAGCTAAAGTACCTATCTAATCCAGTCATCTTTCTCCCCTCCGAAATCTTATTTCTAATTGAATTGTATCTTAAACAATGTTCATGTATATCATGGCACTTGTGACAGTGAGTACAATTATCACCGATTTTTATGCCATTTGACATATCAATACAATGGCTCTTACACTCTGCTTCACATACACCACAGCCAATGCAATATAGCGTCTTTACAATAACGCTTCTGAATAGTGAGAAGAACCTGACATCATCCTTGCTCTTTGTACAATTCAACAGCAAGAAAGAAATGCTTATGTCAGTTCTTTCAAGTTTGATTTGGTACAGTTTATCCAAATATTTGATAATATACAAATCAGGTTCCGCTTGATAAAACTCGCCAACTGTTTTTGCCCACATTTCCCAACGAAACTGAGTTTTGTAAACTGTGATCGTCGGAGGAGTTGCGTCAGACTTTACTTCAAAGCAGTCATGCCCGAAATTGAGTTCTCTACCAGATTTTCTGGTTCTCCAGTAACCAGAATCGATGAACATTTTCATTTCCTCAGAGCTATAGTTTGTTTTACCGCTTGTAGAAACAATCATTTCTAAATAACTGTCGGTTTCTGTCGGATAACACGTTCTCTTGATGTATTCATGTCGTCCAGACGAGTTCGGACACACAAGGCACCCTGCACGAGAATTACCTTTCTTATATGCTTCGTTTATGATAAGTCCTCTTGCGAAAATATAAAGAAACAGTTCCGCAGAACTCCACTCCAGAATACCATGACAGCTTAGCTGACCACTATGCTTCTTTCCATCATTCACAGAATCGTATTCACTTCGAGTCAAACTTTCTTCTGCACGAATACCTGTAAATGCCATCCCTGTAAAGTCATGCTTTCCAGTTATCTTTCTCAGCAAATTGATCTGCGGAGAGGTTTTATGAACACTGCAACACCATCTGCTCGTAGTAGACGGTGGTCCAAATATCTTCCATGTTTGAGAAGGAACCAATTTGGATTGTGCCCTGTAAAACTTTATTCCTTGCTTCTGACAATACTGCTCAATCTGTTTAATGACTTTATATGTATCAGGGAACTCCATTCGTGTATCCCCAAATAAAACAAGGAAATCGTCATGTGGTAGTGACCTTTGAACCAAATCAAGTGCTACAACACTATCCTTTCCACCGCTAAACGCAACGTAAAATATGTCAACTTTATTTTTATATTCACGGTAAACATTATATATTTTTTGAATCGTTTCCTGGGTCAATGTTTCTAAAAGATTTTGATTCTTTTGAACCATTGCCTCGATATCAACAAACTCCAACACTCCATTATCAGGTTCAGGGGAATCCAGAATAACAAGCTCTGGTGCTGTATAAACGGAACCGCCCTTTGTTCTTGCTACAGTGCGTCCTTTGTATATGTAATTATTGGCTTCTGCCCACATTAGTGGTGCGCTATCATCCTTTGGATAATTCCAATACCGGTCAAAACCAAGGATATCTAGTTCTTTATAATAGACGGGACGGGGTTCCTTACTAAATCTAGAGATTTCAGTTGTAAGTAGTAGTCCACCGGTCTCCGCATCCCATATATATTGGTACATGATGGTGTCCTCTTTTCTATATTTTTGTTACTCTTTTCGAGCTGCTATTATCAAGTTTCCTTCAAGAGAAACTACCTCGTCAAACAAATCAAATATATTCCCATAAAAACGTACTAAATTCACGAATCTTCCCTGTTTATTATCATCTTTTCTTTCTTATGGTAGAAACAATGGGACTGATGAGATGTAAATGCCATGGACTGATTTTTGATAACATCATGATTTTCTTGCCCATAACCAGTTCCTCCGATTCTCTTATTTTTTTTGCACGCTCATGCGAATTTTTGCTTCCTGCATTACTTTTTCAATATCGCTATAACTTCTTCGTTGCTGATAACCCAAATCAACTAATAGCTGAAGGGCATCTTTTTTAGTTTTCCAACCAGTATTCTTTGAAAGGACATCAACAATTAGTGTTCTATAATCAGAAATACCTGATTCTTGTCGAACCATGGCGCCGCAGCAATCAGTAGCAGCATAGCTTGCATGGAGCAATCTGAATTTTTTGCTATAGTTTGCAACATAGCTTTCCAAAACAAAATTGTTCCAAGGAACATCTATTGTCGGAAAATGTAGAAACAGATTGATGTTTTTAATAGGCGTATATTCACTCCGAACAAGACTATCTAAAACAGCATCCGTCTGTTCAACATTAAAATGGATTTGATCCCGACGAATAAACTCATTTTGGTTTATTCGAACCATTTCGCCATACACAGAATCCCAATAAATTACAGTATTCAACTCATTTGCAAATTTTTTAAGTTCTTCGACTGTAATATGTTCAGATTGCTGGCAGAAGTCTGAGAAGACTTCTGCCATACTGATTTCCTCATCCTTATCGCTGATGATTGCACCTCTGAATGAAAACCTTTCTCGAAGAAGATATGCAAGTGCATTGCGAAGTCCCCACATTGGATAATCCGGTGTGTTCATAAGAACGGACGGACAATGCTCCTCAATTAGCTGCATAAGTTCCACATCAGAAATGTAGCTTCTTTGTAACAAAGCATGGCTTATTAACTCTGCAATCTTTTGTAATTCATTTCCACTAACAGGCAGGTTTGGGGCATATAAATATGCTTCAGGTGCAACATTCACTATTCCTGGCGTCGTAACTAATGTGTGTTTAATTTTATCCAATGGTATGTACCAAAGACTACTTTCTATTTCAGAATAAATTACTGGTAAATGAGATTTTTTCATATACTCAATAACATCTTTGGCAGGGGCAGGTTCTTTGTTATATCCAAACAGATAGTTGTATCGTTTGAAATAGTTTCTCTTTTGGGAACTAAACAGAATACTTTCCAAAGAGTTAACATTATAAACATGAAGTATTTCTGCTAGTTCTTCTTGGAACTTCTCAAACAAGCAATCCAAGTAAATACACGAAGCCCCCTCCTTAAAGGTTTCCATGATTGTCTCATTGATTTCTTCGATGAGATCTTTTTGTTCCATGTCATCTTTTACATAAATACGCTCATCACGAAGGCTACCAATCCTTATCAACGTATGAACCAGCTGCTCGTCTTCTTCGGTCAGTTCCTGTCCGAACATATCAAAATAATACATTCTAAAGCGATTGCGATCGATTGCTTTTCCAGGTCTAAAACCATCCACAAAATTTTCTGCCAATATTGCGGTATATCGTTCTTTAACCTGTGGATTAACAGCAACTTCTATTTCAGATGCAATCGGTCGCTGTTCCGTTTTTTCTACTGGCTCTATTTGCAATGTTGAAACAGGAGAAACTATTGCATTATTTCCAGTTGCTCTGCGGAAGGCAATAAGTTTATTCATTGCGGAAATAGGTCGCTTCTGTCGCTCGTTGATAAACTCAACAAATCTGCTGTCCTTTCGCATTTCCCAAAATATACGCTCAAGAACATTTGCATCTTCTATAAGAAGAAAATGTTCTTCTTTTATGTAATCATGTTCCTTTGCAAATTCACTGCATTTATTAATATCGGACAGGTATGCCAAAATAGCTGCTTTCTGCATTTGTTGTTCCTGTGCCCAAGCAATAAAAGCAATGCGAGTTTTCGTAACTTCATCTTTTTGCTCTGGTGCAGATTTGACTGGAGCTTTTATAGTTATTCCTCCAGCAAGAGCATTACAGTAATCCCAGTATTTTGACAAAGCAGCACGATAGCGATTATGCTGACTTTCATTCAACTGTGCAAACTCAGGATTAGCCAAAAGTTTCATGTTAATCTGATATACTTGTTCTGCATCCAAAATGAAATACAGTTCTTTTTCAGAAAATCCTAATCTTACAGAATACTGTCCTGCAACATTTACAGCAGAGCTATAGCTCTGAGCCGAACGTTCTGCAAGACCTGCACCTGATATAAGCCAATTCTCAAAAGCTGACTTTCCCTCATACACGGAGGTAATAATCACTCTATTTTCTGTTTCAATATGTCTGTTTTGGGTGCGTTCCTCGATAATAGGTAATTCTAATGAATCATCTGTCCCAACCGATAAATGCTTACCCTGTTTTTTTTCATAAATGATTTCGATGTTATCGTAATCCATATTGCATTTGCTCATGAGTAAGTGCAATATAGTAACAATTTCATCAGGTGTACAATCTGTTTCGAGATACAGACCATCATTTATTTTTTCAGCTTTACTAAGTCTATCAATACCAGCTCTACCAGTAAAAATAACTTTACCGACTCCAGCAAAATAATATCCAACCATTCCTCGAATAATGGCAGGATAGTCCTCCTGTAAAAACTCAATGATACATACGAACACATTTTGCCATCCATGACATTTTCTTTTTTCATCAAAATAAGAAACTTCAATAGGAATAGTAAAAGTAAAGTCTATTCTCTCATTTGCAAAATTCCAAATGAGAGTATTGGTTTTATTCTCAGCTACATTGGTAGAAATAATATTGTTCGATTCAGAAATCGCATTTTCATTTCCTATAGTTATAACTTCTTCTATAGTTGAAACTATATGATTTGTATCAGCATCCTCCGTAGGCTTAGTGCTGATAGCTTCAGCATCTTCTTTAGTGGCATTAATCGGCACTGCTTTTTGAACAGGATTCTCACGGAGAAATGCCAAGTAATACTCCATGACTTTTTTCATTTTTCCAATCTGACGGAAGTACTTAAATTGAAACATCTTATTTGTTTGGATCGTATTTTTAACGTACTGTAATGTTTCAAAATCTGTTGTTTCAAATAATGGCACAGCCAAAATGTGCTTGTTTAGGCAAAAGGCTTCTAAGTCCTTGCAAACAATATAAAATTCAGAAAGTTGCGCCGAGGAGACTCTTGAAGAAAGCCACGCAAAGAAATTCTCCTGGATATTGACTTGCACGGTACATTCTCCTTTCGCTTGAATTAGTATCTCATCAAATTCCGATCGCCTGTTTTTATATAAGGCGACCATTTCTGCAAACATCTTTGTTGCATTATGTAAACCGGAAGGTTTTTCATCAACCAAACCACCGACAATTTTCATCTGCATAGAAATTCCGTTTTCATTACGGAATACTTCATCTATCTCAATGCCAGAAAGAATCGCTCGACACCTAAGAAGTGTTGATACTTCTTTTATTGCTTCCTGTTGAGACAACTCTTTACCTTTCACTCTTAGATACGCATCAATAAGCAATGCTGTTTCCTGTTTGTCCCACGGAATTCGTAGTGCCACCCAATTTACTTCCAGCTATAGTCTCTCAAAATAATCTAATAATATAACTACTTTCTATTTAGTAGCATCTTTATTGTCACATTCACACACAAAAGTATATTTGGGTCTCTGTGTACCTTCAGGAATTAACCAGTTCGTTCCGACTTTCATTACACCGGTTATGCGACCACTTTTACAATGGTTCTGTACTTGCCTTACTGTGATATTCCACTTTTCAGCAGCTTCTTTCGTTGTCATATAACCGTTCATAGAATCATTCCTCCTACTACTATACAATTATCATATAATGACACCACTTTACATTATACTGTGCTATAAGCGAAGTGTCAATTCGTTTAAACGAAATCAAGAGACTTGCTAAAATAAAGTGAGATGACAAATTGGCAAGCAGTGTAAACCTGTACAGGTTCACTCATTTTTTCAATTTCGCCTCTGGCTCAATTTTCAAAAATTGCTTGTTGGGGCAACGTCCCCAATCCCCTTTGAACGCCATCTCCGATGTCGGCTGCACGGTCATTCTGACCGTTTCATAACCTGTATTCAGGTCACAGGTTTCATTTGGACTTGAAGAAAAAGAAAAAACCTGAACAGCCGAAGCCATTCAGGTTAATTACATACCGAACTATTTTGCGATCCAATTTATAAAAGTGGCGACCTTCTTCAAATCATCGTCACTTAAACTTTTCAGCTGCTCGCAGAGTTTGTGATAAAGAGATTCGTCCTCTTGTAATGGAGCGAAAAAATCCGCTGGTGTCATATCAAAGTACGCAATGATATTAAACAATTCTTTGAGTGACGGCAGGGCGGCTCCGCTTGTTATTCCACGAATATATGAACCGCTTTTTCCCAAATCCAGGCTCATGCGATGCTCTGAAACAGCTTTGGACATTCGTAACTCTGTAATTCGAGAACGAATAAACTCATCATACTGTTGTGTATCAGCCATTTCACGTCCTCCCTTCACTGACTATTTTATTATGAATCGGGAGCTGACGTTGGTACTGTAAAAATGAAATTTCGCTTTATTCATCTCCGTATTAGTAGTATAATCACTAATATCAAAATATATTTATGATTCTACCGCTAACCCACCTTTAAGATTGATAATTCAGCAATGTAACGTCAGCGGTGTTATCACAACCAAGGAGGCAGAATGAAAAAAGAGGTTGATTTCATCGCAGAATTTGAAAAGGAAGAAGCCGAGTTAAATAGCGAAAAAGCAAATCCGTGTCCGCCAACAGAAGAGCAGTATCAGAAAATGAAGCTCGGCATTGAGCTTGTGGAATTAAAACAGTCACAGTACCAGAAACGTAAAAACGAAAAACTCTGGGACTTATGGACAAACACTTTTTACTCCATTATGTGCGATACCGCTCGCATACAGGGGGGACGTGTTACCCTTGAGATTAACGAAGAAAATCTAACTGGTTCCCTGATTTACTACGGTCATGGTCTTATCATAGACTCTCTTGCCGGAAACCGTACCTGCCTTGCTGTCATGATGGATAAAGCCCATGAGGTTTCGATTGATACCGTCGATGGGCTTCTAAAAATCACATTCCTGTTCCATCTGTATGACAAAATAAAAGTTGCTGATTACTCTGATGAGATCAAAGAACTGGCAGCGCAGATTTATTCTCCGCAGTATTTGGAACATTTGAACCTGGATGACGATGAGGAGTTTATCTGATTTCTTTTTGGAACCGCATACAATTTTCCACGAAAAAAGCAGCCACAGACCGCATACGAAACTGAAATGCGATCTGTGGCATTCTTTATTTTAGCGTTCTTTCCGCTGTTGTTCCTCTTTCTTTTTCCGATCCATTCCAAGGATATGCTCCACCGTTTGTTTCGCAGTCAGATATTCCTGCATATCCTTTCGTACCTGCCGGTATTCAGCGTAGGCTTTTTTCTTTTCTGTCAAAAGACGATTGTACTCCTCATGCAGTGATTGTCTGGACGGAACCTTTTTCCCAGGCAGCTGATCGAACGCCTGCTTTGCGACTTTATGAATCTGAATCTCTTCCCGGTGTTCTTCAAAAAACTTTTTGCTGTATCCGGATTTACGGTAGGCTTCATATATTGGTCGAGTCTTTGAATAGTTATTGATGTGCGTCTGCAACGCTCCGATCTCAACCATTCTCTTTTCATCAGCTTTAATGATTTCGGACAATTCTCCAAATCGCTGACTCAGACGTTCCGCCAATGCAGACAGTTCTTCATAGTTGCCAATTCCTTTTTCCTTCAGAAGGCAAACGGTACGGGCAGCTTCTTTGCGGTTATATTTTTTCGCCCAGCGTTCATAGCCCGCCGATTTTCCTTCAGCCAGCTTTGCCTGAATATCAATCAGAAGGTTAAATTCTCTTTGCGTGTGAACCTGTTTGCTGGCTCTCGGAGTTTTCTGAACGGACTTTCCTGACAGTATTGCGGTTATATCCTCCAGGCTGTATCCGTCTCTAAGAGAGCGTAAACGAAGAAAGCTCTTTTCTCCGCTGTGCCGGAAAGCCGGGTTCTTCCCATCCTTAAATTCATATCCCAACTCCGAAAGCTGAAGAACAAATTCAGAAAAATCTTTTGGCTTCTTTTTCAGCACCTGGTCAATCGTCGCACAAAGCTCATCTCGTTTGGAACGCTTTTTGGGGAAGACTGTCCTTTTTACCCGTTCCCGATATGGCTTCGGCTCAATAACCGACAATCCATGCTCAATACAAACCATGTCACTTAATCGCTGAACCGCAAGTCCGGAAAGGAAAAAGTTCTTAAACTTGCGAGTACAATCCAGGGAAGTTGAATTATAAATGATATGGTTATGGATATGCGACCGATCAATATGCGTCGCCACGATAAAGGCATGTTTTCCTTTTGTCCATCGCATTGCTGTTTCATAACCAACACGGTTCGCTTCTTCCGGTGTAATCTCCCCAGGTTTAAAAGACTGTCGTATCTGGTACGCAATGATGTCATTTTTCTGTTGCCTGCCTGTGATATGCTGGTACTGCCGCTTCGTCAGAAGAAACTCCTCATCAGCTGTTTTCGGGTCACATTCATAGGAACTGATATACTTTCCGTCATCCGTCTTTGCTGCGTTCTGGGAATAATCTGTACGGTCTGCCAGACACTGTGCCACCGTTTTTCCTTTGTTTACATGAAGGGCAATCAGTCTTGTTGCCGCCATCTTCTCACCATCCTCTCAAAAAATAAGACTGCCCGCAGGCAGCCTTACCGATAGCTTTATGAAAAAATAAAATCGTGCAGGTTCTCTTTGATTCGTTCCCCGATTTCCTGAAACAAAACAAACAGAAACAATGCCGCATATACTGCAAGCCCAATTCCCACAAGCAGAGCAAGCTGCAACCACAGGGACTGAAAAACGCAGTAGATGCAACATCCGATGATGTACAGGATCAGTGCTCCTATGGCAAAAGATGAAACATCCAGAGCAAGCTTTGCCAGAAAACAAATCAGACTCAGAACAAACAATACCGGCAGTACAATCAGCTTTAAAATGATTTTCAATAAAAATTTCAGGAATCTCATAGAAGCACACCCCTTTCTTTCTTACTCTTATTATACTGTTTTGAAAAACGAAACACAACGATGTCAATATGTACAGCTGCTGCATTTTCATGCCGCAGCCCATGTTTGATTACTGAATACTGGACAGACGAACCAGCACCTCCTTCATGTCGTCCCAGATTTCCTCCAGCCGTTCCTGCAAATCTCTGATATCAGATTCATAAATGCTGCCTGTTTCATTGGCTCTCCTGGCATATTGATTCAGGTTGTTACTGCATCTTCTCAGAAGGGAAACCAGTGCTTTCACGTCCTGCAAATCCAGATTGATGCAGTATCCGTCCAATGCCATTTTCCGAAGGTAGGCTCCCATGCTCCGAATACCCAGCTCATCCATTTTTTCATGGATTCTCTGTACTTCTTCTTTGGATGCCAGAAAATGAACGTCCTGATCCCGTCTGCCCATTACAGCACCTCCTCACGCCCCGCAGATACACGATACGGAAGAACGTGCTCTGATCTGGATTTCAAGTCTGCCAGAACAGACGGCTTTTCCGAATACTCCACTTCCTCATGTTCAGGCAACGTATCTTCCATGTTCAGAGCCGCATCCAGTTCCGCCAGACGAGCACTCTTTTGAGCAAGTTCCGCTTCCTGTGGGAATGGTTTACCCAATTCTGCTTTTGTTGCTTCCTGCTGATTATAGAGATTTATCAGCCTGTCTCTGGCATTTTCCATCTTCTCCGGAATACCGGAAAGAGCATTATCCAGTCGAATGATATTTCCCCTAGCATCAGTTCCAAGCGGTACTCGATGGCTTACAGCGCCTTTCAGGACAATATCAAACTCATACTGAAAACTGTCAAATGAAAGCTCCATCTGAAAGCCACGATAATTTCCAAGAGAGATTGGCTCAGTCCCTTTCATCTCTTTGCAGGCGGCAAGAATCATCTCACCGGCATCCGCTTTTTCTGAATAGTGTTTTCCCAAAATCTCCATGCCACAGAATCCATCAGTAATCTGCGGATGAGATTCCGCTGTTTTGTTGTCTGCTTCAAACCCATGAACATAACCTGTCTGCTTTTCAATCTCTGCCGGGAAATATTTCAGGAGCTTATCCTCCATCCGGTACTGCTGGCTCTGATAATCAGCTTTCAAAACCTTCAGCCTTGCCACATCAATATCCAAGTCCATCTTTTCCTTAATCAGCGGATTTCCGGCACACAGAGCCTTGATCTCCGCATAGGACAATGCCTGTTCATCCACATCATCACAGGAACGGACGGGTGATTTCGATGTCATAATCTGCGAGATAAACTTCTGTTTGTTTTCCAGAGTTTGGTAAAGATACGCATCGAAGGTTCCTTCCGTGACGTACTGGTAAATTTGTACTTCCTTATTTTGATTTCCCTGACGGATAATACGTCCATTTCGTTGTGTCATATCAGAAGGACGCCAGCCCGCATCCAAATGGTGGAGTGCAATCAGGCAATCCTGGCAGTTTGTCCCGGCTCCCATTTTCTGCGTACTGCCAAGCAGTACACGCACCTGACCGGTACGAACTTTCGCAAACAGTTCCTTCTTCTTCGCTTCCGAATCGGCATCATGAATAAATGCTATCTCATTTTCCGGAACACCTCCCGCAATCAGTTTTGCTTTGATGTCATCATAAACGTTGAAATTCCCATCGTTTTTCGGAGTGGATAGGTCACAGAACAGCAGCTGTGTCAGCCTGCCCTCTTTCCCTTCTTCCCAGATACGGAGCACATTCCGGACGCAGGCGTTGAGTTTGCTGTTTGGGTCATCGGGAAGAAGCGGATTCATCAGACGCTGATCCAGCCCCAGCTTTCTTCCATCTGACGTTATCTTGAGCATATTATCTTCCGATGGGTCTACCATGCCGGAGTGTACCGCCGCCGCACGCTCGGAAAGTTCCGCTACCATGTCTTTTTGATAGTCGGACGGCTGAACAACAACGGTTTCAAATTTTGCTTCCGGAACAGGAAGATTGAGCTGGTCGGAAGTTTTAATATCTGCCACTTCCCGGAACATATTCATCAGTTCAGGCAGATTAAAGAACTTCGCAAACCTGGTTCTGGCACGGTATCCTGTACCTTCAGGAGCCAGCTCGATGGCGGTGGTGGTTTCACCGAAAGTAGATGCCCAGCAGTCAAAATGCGTCAGGTTCTTCTTCTGGAGCGTATCATATTGCAGGTATCGCATCACCGTGTAAAGCTCGGTCATGGAATTGGACACCGGAGTGCCTGTCGCAAAGACCACGCCACGCCCGCCGGTCAGCTCATCCATATAACGGCATTTCATGAACATATCCGAAGATTTTTGGGCTTCCGAAGTGGACAGACCTGCCACATTCCTCATTTTTGTGTACAAAAAGAGGTTTTTGAACGCATGGCTCTCATCCACATACAGGCGGTCAACACCCAGCTGCTCAAAGGTTACCACATCATCTTTTCGGTCAGTAGCAAGGAGTTTCTCCAGCCTTGTTTCCAGGGATTTCCGTGTTTTTTCCATCTGCTTGATCGTGAAATTTTCGCCACGCTGATATTTCAGCTCTGCAATCGCATTTTCGATCTCGTCAATCTGTTCCCGGAGCTGTCGTTCCTGCCGTTCCGGGGAAAGTGGGATTTTTTCAAACTGGCTGTGCCCGATAATCACCGCATCGTAATCGCCGGTCGAAATTCTCGCACAAAATTTTTTGCGGTTTGCCGTTTCAAAGTCCTTTTTTGTTGCTACCAGCAGTTTTGCACTGGGATACAGCCGCAGAAACTCATTTGCCCACTGTAAAGTCAGATGATTCGGCACGACAAACAACGCTTTCTGACTCAGTCCCAGACGCTTGCTCTCCATAGCGGAAGCCGCCATTTCAAAGGTTTTCCCTGCACCCACTTCATGCGCCAAAAGGGTATTGCCACCATAAAGTACATGGGCAATCGCATTTCGCTGATGTTCCCGAAGGGTAATATCCGGATTCATACCCCCGAAGCGGATATGACTTCCATCATATTCACGGGGACGGGTCGAATTAAACAGCTCATTATAGGTTCGAGTCAAATCTTCCCGGCGTTGCGGGTCTTTCCATACCCAGTCACGAAACGCATCTTTGATCGCCTGCTGTTTCTGCTGTGCCAGAGTCGTTTCCTTTTTGTTGAGGACACGTTTCTGTTTTCCGTCTGCACTCTCAACCGTATCATAGACACGAATATCCTTCAGATTCAGCGTTTCTTCCAGGATACGGTACGCATTGGCTCGTTCGGTTCCGTAGGTCATATATGCCGCCACATCATTGTAGCCCGGAGAACTTTTTCCGGTGATTCTCCATTCCGCAGTAAATTCGGAATACTTTACTTCAATATTTCTCCGAAGATAGAATGGCGTTTCAAAAGTTTCCTGCATGAACTGCTGGATATAATCAGGAGAAACCCAGGTTGCCCCCAGCCGCACGTCAATCTCGGAAGCATCCAGGTCTTTCGGCTGTGCTTTCTGCAATGCCTGTACATTGATTTCAAAAGAAGCATCGTTTTGTGCCGCCATCTGAGCGATACGCAGCTTGCTTCGCACATCGCCGGAAAGGTATTCATCGGCGGTCTGCCAGCCGGAAACCGCATCGTCCGGAGCCATCGGGTCTTTGAAGATAACTCCTTGCAGCTCTGCTTTGATGGAATCATATTCGCCTGGAGTCCCCAGAAGTTCCGCCATATAGGGCAGATCCACCTTACCACGCTCACCAATGGAAACCGCCAGTGCTTCCGACGGAGTATCAACACCGCTTATCCGGCGTTCCGGTTTGATCGTCCGCCTGGTAAACATATCTGCCTTGCTTTTCAGATTGCCGTCTTCATCAATGTTTTCCAGTGAACACAGGAGATAGTAAGAAGAATCATCCGCAAAGACCTGACCATTGGCACGGTTATTGATCAGCCCGTTTTTGTCGGTAAAAGCATCATAGGCAGCGTTTAACTCAGCCTGTTTTTCCCGGATCATCTCATCCGGATAATCTTCCAGCTGATATTCAATCAGCTCGTTGACAATCCGGCGAAGCTCTACCATACCGCAGACACGCTCTTTTGCTTTTTCATTCAGCTCTACCAGACGCATTACGGAATTTTCACGGAAATATACGTCACCATCCACCACAGCGTAGGAAAAATTTTTCACGTCCGGTCTGGCTGGAATCGTAAGCTGTTCTTTTTTCTGACTGCCAGCTTCCTCGGTAAGCTCCACAGGCGTATAAGTGCCCCCAATCTGAGCTACAGCTTTATGAAGCAGTTCCGCCAGCTCCGCACCTTCACGGGGATGCACTGTAAGTTCATCCTTGCCGTATTGCGTGCTCTCCGCCGAAAGCTCACCCAGAATCATTTCCGGATGCTCCACAAAATAGCTGTTCATGGTGTATCCATCCGGTGTAGTGTTCAGATGAACCCAGTCCGGTACAATATCAACCGGGTGGTCACGCTTCTGAAGAAAGATAATATCAGATACCACTTCCGTACCGGCGTTTGCCTTGAACGCATTATTGGGCAGACGGATTGCTCCCAGCAGTTCTGCTCTCTGAGCAATATACCGGCGGGCATCGGAGTTTTTGGAATCCATTGTAAAACGGCTGGTCACAAAGGCTACTACACCGCCCGGACGCACCTGGTCTAAGGCTTTGACGAAAAAATAGTTGTGAATCGAAAATCCCAGCTTGTCATAGGGCTTATCCGAAACCTTGTAGTTTCCAAAGGGAACATTGCCAACTGCCAGATCATAAAAGTCCCGATGGTCGGTAGTTTCAAATCCTGCTACCTTAATTTCCGCATTGGGATAAAGTTTCTGAGCGATACGCCCGCTGATAGAATCCAGCTCCACACCGTACAGATTGCTGTTTCTCATGGTATCCGGCAGCATTCCGAAAAAGTTTCCGATTCCCATTGCAGGTTCCAGAATATTCCCGCTTTCAAATCCCATTTGTTCAACGGCATCATAAATGGCACGGATAACGGTAGGACTGGTGTAATGAGCGTTCAGGGTGCTGGCTCTTGCCGCCGCATATTCCTCCGGAGAAAGAGCTGCACGAAGTTCCCGGAACTCACCTGCCCAATTTGCCTTGTTTTCATCGAAAGCGTCCGCAAGTCCACCCCAGCCGACATACCGGGAAAGGATTTCCTGCTCTTCCGGTGCAGCATTCCTGTCTTCAGATTCCAGTTCTCGGAGCACCTGTATCGCATCCATATTGACTCGGAATTTTGCCTTTGCCCCGCCTTCGCCAAGACGGTCGTCTGTAATATGAAAGTTGACCGCCGGAACATCCAGGATTTCCTTTGTCTGAATCGTAGTTTCAATTTTCTGCACCAAATCCAGAATCTCAGGATTCTGCCATCTGTCTACCTTCGTATAGTCCTGAACGATTGTATCTTCGCCATCTTTGCACTGAATCAAATCCAGGCTGCCGGGGAGAGGCGTTCTTGTGTTCTGCACACCCAGGGCTTTCATCCGGTCAGCAGGAAGGGACTGGTATGCCCTCATTGCTTCCTCAAACGTGCCGTATTCTCTGAGCTGAAGTGCTCCCTGAACCTGCAAATCTTCCACAACATAGTAATGGTCGATAAAATGGTCAGGCTCAGATGGCACATCTGCTTTTACCTGCTCTGCACCTGAAAGAAATCTGGTATTCCGTTCATCCTGCCCCAGAAGGCGTTCAAAATTCTCCTTGCTTTCCGCCCGATAAATGGGGTAGACCATGCCCGGTGGCAGCAATTCCACATCGAATGTTCCGATTCTGGTAATGTTGTACGGTTCTCCCTCCAGGTAAACGGTATCACCGACCTGATAAGACGGTTCAGATACTGCTTCAAATTTGGCGTGCTCGATATATTCCCATTCCGCAGCTTCTCTGGCAGCAACAGCCTTTTTTACTTCCTGCAAATAGTCGTTTGCCAGCCATTCGCTGTCAAATTCCTCGGTAACGCCTTCTTCGTCCACATAATAATCGTTGGTCTGGTCATCCCAGATTGCATACGCAATTTTGGAACCACGGTCAACATCAATGACAAAAAATCTTTCATGCGGTTCCTCTGCGGCAGCAATCGCTTCCGCATCCCGCATCACCTGTTCGACAAACGGGCTGTCCTCTGGTTCTTCCGAAATATCCGCCTGCTGTTCCGGTTTGATTTCTTCCAGAGCCATATAACGTTCCTGCGAAATCAAAGAATCAATACGGGAAGCAACCTGTGTCCAGGAAAGCTGTACTTTATCGCAGCCGTCTTTCGTGTAGCGAATCCCCTTTGCATCGTGATCTTCAGCGCTACCGGAAGCACCGGAAAGAGCATGAGAGTGACCGCCCGTGCCATACTCGTTTTTCAAAAAGTCCGCTTTTTCTTTTGCCGAATGTCCTTCCTGCCAGTATTCATAGATGCGAGCTTTTCCACCGGAAACACCACTGCCGCCGGAAAGGGACGCATTGATTTCATCATCGGTGATGAACTGGCGTACAACTAGCGGCATCGTCATAGTGCTCTGATATTCTCTGAGTGGCAGATCAAGCTCATCCAGCCGCTGTGCCATGTGTTCCAGCTTGTGATAATGGAATCTTAACAGGGAAGAATCTTCGCTGTGTGCCTGTAAAAAATTCTGATATTCAGCTCTCAAAGTGGCTCTGAACTGCCTGTCTGCCAGTTTGTCAGCCAGTGCAGCCGTTTCCTTCGGAAATCCATTGCCACGAATCTCCTGCAAAGAAGTCAGAAAACCCTGTTCTTTGGCTTCATCGGAAAGGTCATGGTAAAGATACCAGAAAGATTCTGCAACCTTTGTTCGTTCGTAGCCGGGAGCTTCTTCCAGTTCCACATTGGTGGCATACTCACCGCTGTCCAGAAGCTTTCCGATACGCTCAGCTGCTTCCTGCCAGGATACCACCTGCCGGAACGGAGCAAAACGGGCAGTTTTTCCTCTGGCAAGATGAATACACTGGTCGTCGAACCACACGCTGACCTCAACCCCATCCAGTTTGAACCCATTGCTACCACGGTAAAATTCCGGCAGACGCTTTGCAATCTCCTCGGTGGATTTTCCCTTCATATATTCCAGCGCCACCGTCATTCTGAGATTGGATTCGTTACCGCCAGCGACAAACACCTGGTCAATTTCGTTTTGAGCGAAAGAAAAAGCAGAGGGCGTTTTGCTCTCTGCTTCATCAATAAAGTTAATTTGTTCCGCTTCAGAAAGGAAAAGGTTCAGGCTTAACTGTTGATAAGTTCCGCTGTCACGATTTCCTCCGCCTGTGCTTTCAGGCTGTTCATGTGCTGTACCCATGCCATCTGCTGCGTCGCTTTGTCCGGTGCCGGATTCTTCTCCAGCAGCTCGCTCATCAGCTGCTCGACTCTGCGGTGTGCTGTTTCGTCGATCTCCTGAAGGTGCGGAAACAGCTCCTCGCTGAGAATCAGGTCGTTCAGCAGCATCGGATTGTTCTCTTCCAGATACGCTCTCCGCATCCTGCCGTACTTGCCCAGGGGCTTCTCTTCGCTGTTCTTCAGTTCGATGTCCGGAATCTGATAATCCCCGGCTTGTCTGTAAGTCATTTCGCTCATAATCATGGCTCCTTTCGATGGTTTTCGTTTTTTCATAGGCTTCGATTGCTTTTTCCAGTTCAGCAAACATTCTGGAGCTGACTGCATTGACCGCTGTGCCAAGTGCGTTGACAGTCTGCCGTGTGTTGAACTCAAATACATTGACAAAATCTTCATGCTCGAAGTAGTCGTCCGGATCTCCGGCAAGACGGCTGTACATTGCATAGGATACACTGTTTGCCACTGCGGTCTTAAAAGCTACTTCGATGTTATATTCATCATACTCCTCCAGGAAGCTGTTCGCAACGATGTCGAGGATTGGTTTTCTGAAATCAGTCCAATATTCCGAAGCCTGTTTCATTGCGATATTTTCAAGCTGATTTTCCAGCATTCCTTCTGCCGGAACCTGAAAAATACGTTCCATCTCCTCCATAATATACGGACGGTTCTCATTGGTCACTTTCCATGTGCTCAGTGCCGGAGAAGAACGGCGCACACCGGTATCTGACACATCAAAGACATATCTCAGATACGGCTTATCCTGATTCATCACAAAAAGAGCTATCCCTTTGGAACCTCTTTTCACATAACGTCGATACTGCTCAGTGTTCCATTCCTCATAAGGCTTGCAGAGTGTAGCATCGGGACGCTGGGCATAAATCATAACCTGTTCCGGATAGGTGAACTCATAATTCCGAGCCATTGTGGTCAGAAAAGAAGTCCAGTTTTCCCGACTGGCTGTAATTCTGTTGATGGTTTCCCTTGCCACACCGGAATAAAACCTCGCTTTAGCGTTCATTGTTTCCCTCCAATCTTCAAAAATCAAGAGAAAGGTTCAGATTCTCAAAGGCTTCATCATCCATATCGGATAATTTTTTCAGCACCGAATCTGTCAAAGACAAAAGCTCCGTTTCGTCATCCTGAAGCTGCTCCTTCATCTCTTTCAATACTCCGCACAGTCCCATTCTTGTCCCTGGGCTGTACAACATAATCAACATTTTTTCATCACTGGTCAAATCCATTACTCCATCTCCCTTTCCGGATGGGATTTCGCAGGCTTATATGGGGCATCCAAAGCGGATCGCTCTTTTAACTGTGCCAACACAGAAGAGCGTTCTTCTGTAACAGGAGCCTTCCCGTTATTGACAATGCCATCCAGCATCCCATAATCGTCCTCCACAGCCATCTCTGCATTCTTCAGATAATTTTCCGGTTTCATAAATCCCTGAAGTTCCCTGAACCCAATCGAGTCCACATAGTGAAAGGATACCACATCATCTGTTTTCAACGCCACGATGTCGCTGACAGACAGGCTGTGTCCCCGAAAATCCTCCGGCTGATCCACATTGAATTTCGTGTACAGCCCCTCCAGCATAGCAGTCTGGTCCGTATAAGAGGAAAGAGGAGCCATATATACCACATCATAGTGGTCAATATCCGGCTCTTTTCCCTGGCGTTTCAGAGAATCATAAGATTCAAAGCGTTCATATACCGTTTCATCAATGTGCCTGAGCTGTAAGATTGCATACGCATCAGTGGTACTGTCCAAAAACGCCTGCATTTTTTCCGAATTATCCAGATTGCCGTCCACTTCATTCCAACGTTCAATTTTATCCTGTGACATAAACATCCCCCTTATCTTTCCGGTTCTTCGCAACTGTGCAGCATTTTGGACGGTGCTGGCTGTCCTGAAATCTGCTTCAACTGAGCGATCACAGATAATTTCTCCGCAGAATCAAGAAGCTCCGCAGCTTCTGCCTTTTCCATAATGTCTTCATATACCTCAGCCCGCAGCTCCCGCATCTGAAGCCCGAAGTCCTCCAAAATCTCAGTCCTTGCTTCCAGCATGGAAAATTCCGGATTATCCAGCTGACCGCCATCAATTTCCCGAAAATCCCTGTCAAACAGGGTATAGTCGTAACCGTCCTCACAGGTCTGGAGTACCAGATACCGGTCACGCCCAACCTGCCATGCTGCTTCGTCCCCCATGATTTCCGGTTCCGCCTGACAATAGCTTCCGTTACGCTCCAGGAGTTCTGCAAACTGGCAGATATGAAAAACATTATTTCCAATCTGCGTATGGTACTCATCAATGAACTTGCAGGGTTTGATGACTACCGAATCATCGGAGTAGTGTACCTGAATGGTTCCGCCATCCGGGATATGAAACAAATCCTTATAATGACTGTCGATAAAACGAATATCTTTTCCTTCCGGATTAAACTCATTGATCATTTTGTTTTTCCTCCATTTTCAAATTCCATGCTGTACTGCGCTTTCCCTTCCGCTGTGACATTCATGACAACTGTTGCGTCAAACATCCTGCCGGTTTTGGCGGATTTACAGCCTTTCAGCCTGATTTTCCTGTCCGACAGGAGTTTTTGTGCCACTGTGGCTGTCAGGTTCTTGCCGATGCTCTCAAAATAGCGGTTATTTTTCCATAATGCGAACCGGCACTGCCTGTTTGAGCAGAAGAATCCCTTTTGCCGTTCCTCTACAGAACTGCCACAGACCGGACAAACGCCGACCGTCCGGACTTCCTTTGCCATCAGCACTTCGGAACCCTGTACCTTTTCATAGGTCTGCACCAGTGCGGAAATCATCTCCTGAATTTCATTCAGAAACGCTTCGCTTTCGTATTTCCTACGCTCAATCAGAAGCAGCTTTTCTTCCCAGTCGGCTGTCATGGACGGAGATTGAATCTGTTCCGGCATCACTGTCACCAAGGCAGTTCCTTTATGAGTGGGAATCAGGTGCTTGGTTTTCTTATCGCCCTTACGTTCCAGAAAACCAATCCGTACCAGTTTTTCGATTGTGGCAGCACGGGTAGCTGGTGTCCCCAGCCCTTTACGCTCTGCATCTTCCGGCATTTCCTCCGCACCGGCGGCTTCCATACTCTGAAGAAGCGTATCTTCCGTAAAATGTTTGGGCGGAGAGGTTTTTCCTTCCCTGACTTCTGCGGAATGAACACTCAATCCCTCGCCAACCGTAAAGGATGGGAGCTGCTTTCGATTCTCCTTTTCCTCATCACCGCCTTTTCCAGAGAACTTTTTCCACCCTTCCTGCACGATGGTTTTGCCCTTTGCAGAAAAGATATAATTTCCATCGGAAAGCTCGATCACGCTTTCGTTGTACCGGAACGGTTCACCGACCGCACAAAACAGGCGGGTGGCAATCAGTCGAAGAATAGCCTGTTCGCCTTTAGGAAGTTCCTCCAGACTGTATTTCAGGGTTTCTTTGGTGGGGATAATTGCGTGGTGGTCAGAAACTTTCTTATCGTTGATCAACTGCGCTGCATGAACCCGAACGTTTTTCACATCCTCCACTGGGAAAATGTTGAAAAGCGACTTTATCAATTCCGGAAGCATATCTTCCATATCGCTTGTCAGATACCGGCTGTCAGTACGAGGATAAGTGACCAGTTTTTTCTCGTACAGCCCCTGGGCATAGTCCAGCGTCTGCTGTGCTGTGAATCCCAGAACACGGTTTGCATCTCTCTGCAAAGAAGTCAGATCATACAGAGCAGGCGGTTTTTCTGATTTTTCCTTATTTTCTGCCTTTGTGACAGTCAGCACAGCTCCGACACAATTCCGGCAGACTTCATTTGCCTGATCTTTCTCCTTTATACGCTGACTGGATGCCGTAAAATCCTGCAAGGTCAGTTCCACAGTATAAAAAGGTTCCGGCTTAAAAGCAGAGATTGCCGCTTCACGCATCACAACCATTGCCAGAGTCGGCGTCATGACACGCCCTACATTCAGCGTCTGCCCGTAAAGGGTTGAAAAAAGCCGGGTAGCGTTAATTCCGACCAACCAGTCAGCTCGCTCCCGGCATAATGCCGCTTCGTACAAAGCATCATATTCTGTTGATGGTTTCAACTGCTCGAATCCTTCTCTGATAGCGGAATCTTCCATAGAAGAAATCCAGAGCCGTTCAAAGGGCTTTTTACAGCCGCACTGATGATACACCAGACGGAAAATCAGCTCGCCTTCCCGTCCGGCATCCGTTGCACAGACAAGGCTTTCCACGTCTTTTCTTGCCATCAGTTTTTTGAGAATCCCAAACTGCTTTTTGGTACTGGCAGATACCTGGTACTTCCACTGCTCAGGGAAGATCGGTAAATCCGCATACGTCCACTTGCTGTATTTCTCGTCATAAGCTTCCGGCTGCGATAATTCTACCAGATGCCCGACGCACCAGCTGACAACGTAGCCATGTCCCTCCAGGTATCCATCCTCACGCTTTGTTGCTCCCAGCACTTTCGCAATGCTCTTTGCCACAGATGGCTTCTCAGCCAATACTAATTTCATTTGCATCTGCTCCTTTCCTGGCAAAATAAAAGCAGCCATACACCGAAATGTACGACTGCTATGTAACAGAGGTATCTGCCTCATTTATAAAATATCTCCGTCATTTTCGCTTCGAATGACGGAGATAGCTGAATTACTATTCCTGTAACAGCCACTCTGCAATATCATGAATTTCAATGCCTTCATAGCTGTACTCTGGATGTCTGGTTCGTGCGATAATCATTTTCGGATACGCATCTCGAATTTGCAACAACGGAGAATATTCTCTTTCAAAAGTTTCCTGCCCGGAGATATTGTCGCTGACCTGAATATAGATTTTCTCGCTGCCTTTCTGGGCTACAAAGTCAATCTCTTTCTGATACAGCTTTCCAACATAAACATCGTAACCACGGCGCAGAAGCTCAATGCAGACCATATTTTCATAAACTCTGCCGTAATCCATGTTTCTGCTGCCCAAGATTGCATAACGAATACCCGTATCACACAGATAAAACTTCTCGGAGCTTTCCAGATACTTCTTGCCACGAATATCATATCGTTTAATATCATAGAAAACAAAGGCATTACACAGATATTTAATATATTTGCCCACTGTTACATGATTTGTAGTTACATTATTCGCATTTAAAAGCTGACTGACCTTATTCGGAGAAGTCAGATTGCTGATATTATCCATCAAGAACTCGCTCAGTCTTTGCAAAACAGTTGTATCCGGTAAAGCGTATTTCTGCACCAGATCTCTTGTAACAATGGTCTCATAGACTTCCTTGATATAGGCGCTTCTGTCCCTGTCATTTGGATAGACATAGGAGCCAGCCAAACCACCTTTGAAAGAGTATTCATCAAAGAGCTTATCCTTATCAGTGACATCATCGTAGTATTCGCAATATTCTTTAAAGCTGAACGGGAACACATGGATTTGAATATATCGCCCGGTAAAGAGGGTTGCCAAGTCAGCACTCAACAGGAAGGCATTGGAACCAGTTACATAAATATCGTACTTGCCTTTGGAATAAAGACTGTTAATAGCCAACTCAAACTTCGGACACATTTGAACTTCGTCAACAAAGAGGTAATTGGTTTTACCTGCTACATAATGCTGCTCCACATAAGAATGGAGAGCGTGATATTCTTTGATTTCTTCAAATTCCAAATCCATGAAGTCAATGAAGATGATATTGATATTCTCGCAATTTTCTTTCAGGTGTTCAATGTATGCCTGCATCAGCTTGGACTTGCCAGAACGTCGGATACCAGTAATGATTTTGATATCCGGCGTACCATTCAACTCGATGATTCTATCGAGGTATTTTTTTCGCACAATTGTTTTCATATATCCACCCACTTTCAAAAGTTGATATTTTTTTGAGTTTTGAAACCAAACAGCTACTCTTATTATACAGTTTCAAAATAGTATATGCAAGATGCCGCTTTCTAAAACGTAAAATTTTTTATTTTTTGAAAGTGGGTATGTAAAGGGCAATCCGAAGATTGCCCCAGGTTCAATGCCTTACTTCAATTACACGGGTTCGTTGTCTTCGCTGTCGTAAACGAAGTCGCCATCATCTTCCTCGACATCCCCATAATCTTCCTCATCCACATAATCGGCATCCGGATCAGGCTTTTCCTGTGCTTTTTCCGCTTTTTTACCCTTGAGCTTTTTGAACGCAAAGAATCCGCCGCCAGCAGCAAGAAGAACAATAGTCAAAATAGCCGGAAGAAGGTTCGGCTCTTTTTCCGGCTCAGGCTCTTTTTCCGGCACTTCCGGTTCCGGCTCAGGCTGAGATTCCGGTTCAGGAGTCGGCGTTGTTTCCTCAACAGGCTGTACCTGTTCCAGCTCCTTCTCATCCATCAGCTTCATCAAATCGGCTTCATCCACCTGATTCAGGAAGTGGACAGTTTCCTTGCCTTCATCATCACGGTCGATAATGAGATAGAAATAATTACCGGTTTTCGTCACAACAGTAATGAACTGTTTCCCCGCAGAAGGGTGTTCACCCTCATCATCCACCAGTGTCATATTCCCGTCAGGCGTAAGCGGTTCCATCGGCTCACTTTCTTCCTCGGCTGCTGCTTCCTCCGTCTGCTCCTGTGTAGTTTCGGCAGGAGCATCTGAATAGGCAAATGCTGTTGTAGAAAACATCCCAATGCTCAAAAGCAGTGCCATACAGGCAGTACCCAAATATTTAATTTTCATGTGCATTTTCCTCCTCTGTTACAGATTGAATGGTTTCAGGCTTCGGTACGGCATTTTCTGCAAACATACGAAGCAGTTCTGAAAGCTGGTCAGGTGTCAGATTGGCGGCGTGTACCATCTCATGAATTTCGGAGTTCTCCTCTTCACGATACCGGCGTTCCAAATCCTTTACCCTGGAATCCCATTCCGCTTTCTTTTTTCGTGCTTTTGCAAGCTCCGCACCAAGCTTTTCTAATTTTGCTCCCATAACTTCTCCTTTCCGGCAGCTTACGGGATTCTGCCAAAGCAGTAAAAGTGTTGCTGCCAATAATTCGTTTCGATTGAAGCGTAGGAAATCGGATCGCCACAGTGAATCATCATTCCATCGCCGACATAAATGCCGACATGAGAAGCTCCGGACGTATTGTAGGTTCCCTGGAAGAAAACCAGATCACCAGGTTTCGCTTCAGACGGCGGGATAATGTCACAGAGATTTTTGAGTCCGTTAGCAGTTTGTCTGCCGACGCTCCAGCCATTGCCGCAATTATTGATGACCCAACTCACAAAGCCAGAACAGTCAAAACTGGTGGATGGGGAAGAACCGCCCCAAACATACGGATAGCCCAGATACTTTTCTGCTTCCCGTATCATATTGGCAAATGCGGTATCGGTCAGAGCTTCCCCTGGAATATCATAATCCGTATATTCTCCGCCACCACCAGGTGCTGAAGAAATGTCATCGCCAAACAGGTAGGAGCGATTTCCCAGCGTTTCCAGCAACAGCTCATATCGTTCCATCTGATCTTCGGTTAAGCCAGCGGAACGAATCACATTGCCCAGTCCATAATTCCGCAAGGTGACATTGAGAATATAATACTCGTATTCGACTTCTACCTCGTACTCATATTCTTCTTCCCATGTTTCACCGGTTTCCGGGTCAGTGTGGGTTCGTGTGCCGGTTCTGGTTTCTGTCCGTGTGCGGATTTCAATTTCTTCCTCCAATATCAGTTCATATTGCTGCTCAAACAGACTTTGCAACGTTGCCTGCACTTCTTCACGGGTATAATCCTCAAATATGACCGTCAGATATGAAGCAAGCTCATAAGGGTTGTGCCCGATTTCATCCAGAGAGTAACGATACTCGTCATATCCCGGATGGGTGGATTCAATATTATCCACCTGACTCCGCAAATCATTTTCCAAAGCCGTATAATCTTCATCTACGCCCAGAATGTCCTCGTCTTCCGCAGTAAAGGAAGTACCAAGAACAACCTGAGTGCCGCCCTGGAACATGGTAGAACAGGCAGAGAACATTCCGGACACCACCATAAACAGCAGAGTCAGTGCCAGTACCCAAAGAAGCACCGTTTTATGGGATACACAAAAATCTGTGATCTTCTGCGTTACCGTTTTTGTCCCCTTTGCAGTCTTTTCTGCACCTTTTGCAGTGGCTTTTCCGCCTTTCCCGGCTCGTGCGGCGGCATATTCCTTTTTGATATTGTGCTTTTGCCGCCAGCGGGAAACGGGATTCGAGGAAGCGTCCGGATTCTCTTTTTTGAACTTTTCAAACAGAGCGTTGACATTTGCCTTATCAGATTTTCCGACCAGTTTTTCCGCCTTGTCATAGGCTTTCAGCTTATGGCTGTATGCAGCATGGCTGGCAACATGATAAGCAGTTTCTGCCCCCAATTCCGTCTGGTGGGCTGCCTGAACGCCCACATTATCATCTTCATATTTGGAGATGGATTTGTGGGCGGTAGCAGACAGCGTATCTACCGGAGCACGAGTTGCAACCCGTTTGATACTGGAAGGCTTCGGCGGAATTTCTTCTGATTTTGCCTTGTCAAATCGCAGTTTTTTCGTCCGGTCAGCAGATATATCCGATTCCTGCCGCAGTTTCCGGTGCTTCTTCGGAGTGAGCCTGTCCACCGCCTTTTCTGCCTTTGTTGCGGCTTTATCCGCCTTCCCGGCAGCTTTTTTCACGGCATCACTGGACAGATCATCTTCGGTAAATTGAAGGCGGGTAGGTCGTTTCACCATAAATTACCCCTCCTTCTCTTTGGAAACCTCGGACAATTTTGTGGTCATGATACGGTACAGTTCAATATCCTTCGGGAAGTGGTCAACAAACGGCAGAATCACATTACCGTAAAACAGAAGCCCTTCTCCTTCACCGGAGTTTGTGACATAAGAAAGCTGATGCGGAGAGATATTCAAACGCTGTGCCAGAATAGCTCTGTCCTCGCTTGCCTGATTGAGCATATAGATGAAATCTGAGTTTTCCAGAATGTTGGCGATTTCCGGACTGCGAAGCAAGTCTTTTACGTTCTGGGTAATGCCTGTAGGAATGCCACCCCACTTTCTGAATCTCTTCCAGATTTCAATGGAATAGGTCGCAGTCTGCTCTTCTTTCAGGAGCAAATGGAACTCGTCAATATAATACCGGGTGGATTTTCCAGCATTGCGGTTCTGCGTAACACGTCCCCAGACCTGATCCTGTACAACCAGCATACCGATTTTTTTCAGCTGATTGCCCAACTCCTTGATGTCATAACACACCAGGCGATTCTGAATATCAACATTGGTTCTATGGTTGAACACATTAAGAGAGCCTTTGACATAGATTTCCAGTGCAGTCGCAACATGACGGGCTTCCTTTTCATCCTGTTTCAGCAGGGCATTATACAAGTCCTCCAGAATCGGCATATTTTCCGGTTTCGGGTCATCAAAATACCGCTGATAAATCTGATGGACGCATCGGTCTATAACAGTCTTTTCCACCGGTTGCAAACCGTCTTTACTGCCCACAATCAGCTCGCAGAGCGACAGAATAAAATCAGCCTTCAGAGCCACCGGATTATCGTCCTCTGAATAATTGAGGTTAATATCCATCGGATTGATATAGTTGGTACTGGAAGAGCTGATTTTTACCACCTGTCCCCGGAATTTCTGAACCAGTGCGGTATATTCTGCTTCCGGATCGCAGATGATAACGTCATCATCCGTTACCAGAAAGGCATTGGTGATTTCACGCTTTGCACTGAAGGACTTACCGGAACCGGGAGTACCCAGAATCAATCCATTCGGATTCTTCAGCTTTTTCCTGTCCACCATAATCAGGTTGTTGGACAGTGCGTTCAAACCATAGTAAAGCGTTTCGCCGTCGCTCTGGAACAGTTCCTGCGTGGTAAACGGAACGAAGATTGCTGTGGAACTGGTAGTCAGCCCTCGGCGAATCTCAATCAGGTTATGGGCAAGGGGCAGACTGCTCATCACTCCCTGTTCCTGCTGAAAGTCCAGACGCCGCAGATTGCAGTTGTGCTTCTGAGCAATGCTCTGAGCCTGAAACACATTGTTTTCCAGTTCCTGCTCTGTACGTCCGGTATTCATGACAAGGAACGTCACCATAAACATACGCTCATTCTGGCTTTGCAGCTCTTTCAGAAGCGCTTTTGCATCCTTTCCGTAGGTGGCGAGGTCGCTCGGAAGAATATCCATATCATACCCGGAACGAACCGCCTTCTTCTGTTCCTCAATTTTACTGCGGTCAAGCTCTGTGATTGTCCGCTTGATACTTTTAATAGCGGCGGTCTGATCTACCGACTGGATGTGCATGGTTACAATCTGACTGGACTCCATATCCAAAAAATCTGCCAGCATCCGGTCGCTGAGATCGGATGCCGTAATGGAAAGAAAGGACATGGAGCCGTACAGACTGCCCATCTGAAACGTGCGGTTATTTTTAAAGACAAAAGCAGTGGGAGCAATAAAGTCCTTGACGGAAAGCCCGGATTCCACCAGCCATTTCCAGTCAAAAAAGAACTTATCGTCGTCCCCCATGTGGAACATGGCGTGCATCAGTCGCAGGCGTTCCTTTCCGTCCAGTGCATTGGCAATAACTCCCAACCGGCGGAAGTTATTGAGCAGATCATTCTCAATATGAGTAAGCCTCGGCTTTGCCTGACGCATGGACTCTGCTTCGATACCGAAAGTCAGATATTTTGTTTTTGTCAGCCCATTATTACCCTGAGAGAGCTGCTTTTTCAGCATCTGGCTGTATTCTGCCCGCACGGAATTAAAGTCATCTTTTTTGAATGGGATACGGACGCTTTTTTCAAAGCTCTCCGCATCGGTGCTCATATTCATGAAGGACAACTCAAAATGGATGGAACTGTCAAAAAAGTTGAGAAAGCTGCACCATTCATCAAAGATGGCTGTTTTATCTTCCTGCTGTGCCAGCTGATAGTTGATGTCCTGAAACTGAATGGTTTTGGTGTAATAGCTGTCTGTCACACGGCAAATACCATCCGGAAACATCCGCTGAAACGGGATAGACTGCTGGGCTGTCTGCGGAATCCCGTTATCCTTTTTCGCCCGTTCAATCACAGCCTTGATTTCTCTCTGCTGTTTTCTGCTGAGATGAGTGGGCATTTTTATTTCTCTTTCCTTTGTTTTCTTTCTGAAAAACAATTCGTTCTACCTCCTTTTCGAGCTGATACTGACGGATCAGCACTTCATAATAGTTATCCGTCTGGTACGGTCGGATTTTGGGACGAACAAATTTCGCCTGAATAAAATGGCGTGCAATAACCTCAAGCGGCTGACCATCCTTTTCGTACATGGCAATAAAGAACAGCGGGAGCATGATAATGATCATGCCCAGCGCCGCCAGACTGACATTACCGGCAGATTTGAGCAGAAAGAAAAACGGCACTCCAATGAGCGCCGCTGTCCCAAAACAAATAAGCTGTCGTTTTGTCAGATTAAAAAACACCTTAGATTTCACCCTCGTCAGGTCACGAGGAACGGGGATATATGCTGCCAACTATACCACCTCCATTTCCGGCAGTTGCACACTGTCTGGAGCTTCATTTCCCCAAACATCCCAACCTTCTGTTTTTTGTCGTGCAAACAGTTCAATACGTGGAACATTTCCCATCAGTTCTACAATCTTTTCCCTGGTTATATCAGGTTTTTTACTATGCTGTTCAATCGGAGAAATGATAAACTGGTGTACTGATGCAGAACTGCGTTTTGGCTTTCCCCTCTTTGCCAGCAGACATACTTCTGCATTTCCTCTTGTCCAGAATCCCAGTCCGTAAAACCATGAAGGGCTTTTCTTATTCTGTTTCAGCCACACAAACGCTACTGTCTTGTACTCAAATCCCCATGCTTTAATGAGCTTTAATGCTTCCGGTAACATTGGAAAGGTAGCCCATAAGAATAAAGCACAATCTTTATCTGCCAAATCTGTCACCGGTAAAGCACAAATATCATTGATGTTCATTGTTGCATAGTGCTTTTCAGCTGCCCCCTGTAAACGTTTCTGATCATATCTCCACGGAGGATCTGCATAAATTATTTTGTATTTTTTCATACCGACCTCCTTAATGAGCATTGAATACGCTTTTGGCAAGCGTACCTGTTTTAAACAAAGTGAAGCAAAGCAGTACGGTGTAGCCCATGACACCCCAAATATCTGCGATAATATCGTCTGAAAATGCGACGCTCTGTACCAATACCGCATAAATAGCGACGCAGACCAGAATCAGAAATCCCTGGAATCCAAGAGCCAGCAGTGAACGGAGATAATTCTGTCCAAGCTGATTCTGTTCCCGGTTCGCAAAGGTCGCAAACGGAATCGGAGCAAGGCTCACCATTAAATAGATTTCAATCATTCTGCCGTAGACGATAATAAAAATGATGATGGAAAGGGCATACATCGTGATCTGCACAACAAAAGATTGCAGTAACAAACCGATCAGCGGACCCAAATCCATTCCCTGAAGTGTTTCCTCCAGTGCTTCCAAGCCGGAAGCATCTATGGCTGTGTCACCGGCTATGATGCCGCCGCTGGCGTTTATTACGTGTTGTGCCACATCGAAAACTGCCATTGTAATATTGAATGTGTTCGTGATTAACATGACCGCAACGAAAGTTTTGAAAATCCATTTGAAGAAAATCCAGGTTTCAAAATTTGCCAGATTGTTGTGGTCAATAATCAGCTGAATCAGCTCATAGCAGGCAATGAAGGTTAAAATCAAGCCTGCTATGGGAATAATCACTGATTCGGAGATGTTTCGAACCATAGCAAAAATTTCCGGAGAAAAGCTCTCCGGCGTTCTGCCCACGGAGGTTGCTATCTCGCCAACCTGGTTGTTGACGGACTCAAACATCCCCGACAGATTTCCCATAATAGCTCCGATGAGCATTTCTTTCAGCCAGTCTGTGATCTGTTGGAGTATGCTGTCCAAAGGC